>Ga0214467_1000002_pt1 | contig 106611 bp, 80 predicted proteins | sample RVTome_8_FD_187339 | JGI IMG/M metagenome (GOLD analysis project Ga0214467, IMG submission 187339) | Soil microbial communities from uranium-contaminated site in the Upper Colorado River Basin, Wyoming, United States - RVT160D0 HiSeq ...
GTCCCGTGGCTCGCGGTGGTCCTGCTGGCCGTGCTGCTGGCAGGCGCCGTCGGCCAACGGCGGGAGTTCCTGCGTCCGGTCCGCGCGGTGGAGGAGGGCGTGCCGCACTGGCGGCGCGCCGACTACTGGAGGTCGGTGCTCACCGAGCCGGCCACGGCCAAGGAGCTGCGCGTCTTCGGACTGGACCGGTGGGCGGGTGACCGATACCTGGAGGCGACCGAGGCCGCGCTCTCGCCGTTCCACGCCGCGCGGGCCAGCAAGCTACGCCGGCAATGGATCTTCCTGCTCATGGTAATACCGGCGATCGCCGGCAGTTTTTGTGCACTGGGCCTTCTCGCCGCGGCCGGCGACATCTCGAGCGGTCACCTGGCCGGCGACCTCGTCGCCGTAGGCAGCATGCTGACCGTCGTCAGCCTCGGCGGGGAAAACCACCCGATGCGGGCCGTGCCGTCGCTGCTCGCGCTGGAGCGGATCCGGCGGCCACGGCCCACTCCTGCGCCAGGCGCCGCCCAGCCGCCGAGCGGCACCCCGCTGGTCCGATTCGAGGGCGTCACGTTTGGGTATCCCGGCTCGGCGGAGCCGGCGCTGTCCGGCATCGACTTCGAGATCCGTCCCGGTGAGAGGGTCGTCTTGCTCGGCCTCGACGGCGCCGGCAAGACGGCCATCGTCAAGCTGATCGCCGGCCTGCTCCAGCCGGACGCTGGGCGGATCACGGTCGATGGCGTGGACCTGAGTGACCTCGCACCGGTGGCCTGGCGGCGACGCATCACGGTGGTGTTCCAGGATTTCGTGCGATACCCGCTGTCGGCCAGGGAGAACGTGGCACTGGACCACGCGGACCGGATGAGCGACTCGGACCTGCGTGCGGTGGCCCAGGACGCCGGGATCACCGACCTCGTCGACGGTCTACCGCACGGGTGGGACACGCCCCTGGCGCCGGGACGCACCGGTGGAGCCGACCTGTCCCGTGGCCAGTGGCGGCGGATAGCACTGGCACGGGCGATCTGTGCGATGCGGGCCGGTGCACGGGTCCTGGTCGTCGACGAACTCACCTCACACGTGGACGTCCAGACCGGCCCCGACGCGCTCGACCGGCTGGCGGACGCGGCGCGGGACGCCTCGGTGCTGCTGTTGTCGCACCGGATACCGACCGCGCGCACCGCCGACCGCATCCTGCTGATCGCCGACGGCACGATCGCCGAGTCCGGCACGCACGACGAGCTGATGGAGCACGCCGGCGCCTATGCGGCGATGTTCCGGCTCCAATCCCAGGGCCTCGCCGAGGACACGGACGCGATGGTGGAAGAGGTGGCGCGGTGAGCACGGCGGAAACCAGGCACGTCTGGCGGGACATGCTGGTGCGCTCGTGGCGGCTCGACGGGCGGATGGCGGTGCTGGTGGTCCTCCTCACCGCGGCACAGGTCGGCGCCTTCGCCACGACCGCCGTCGCGGTCCGGATGGTCATCGACCGGGCCGCGCGCGGTGACTCCTCGGGCATCTTCCTCCCCGCCATCCTGGGCGGGATCGGGTTCGCGATGTGGGGCATCGGCGCCTACGTGCGGTTCGAACTTCGCTCCAGCATCGCGGAGCGGGTCGGCTTCCTCCAGGTCGACCCGGAGATGCAGCGCACCGTGGCCGAGCTGGAAGATTTGGAGCACCTAGAGCGGCCCGACCACCTCGACAACGTCACCAAGCTCCGGGGCAAAGGGGTGACGTTGGCCAAGTCGGGTTGGTGGGTCCTGGAGACCGCCGCGTTGGTGTGCCAGGTGCTCGTGACCGTACTCCTGCTGGCGACAGTGCATCCGGCCATGCTGCTGTTCGTACTGCTGGGCGGACCGGTGTTCCTGCTGAGCCACACCGCGCACCGGGCACGGGCGGCGGGCGGGTCAGCGAGTGCCGAGAACATTCGCCTGGAGCGCCACCTGCACGAGCTCGCCACCGGCACGGCGACCGGGACGGAGATCAGAGTCTCCGGCACCGCGCGCCTTCTGCTGCACCGGGCGGACACCGCTTGGCGGGAGGCAGGCCGTACGCAGACCACCGGCCGGCTGCGGGCGGCCATGTTGAACACGACGGGCTCGATCGTGTGGGTCGCCGGCTACTGCGGGGCTTTGGTGCTGACCGTGTACCTCGTCGCACACGGCCGGGCCAGCGTCGGAGACCTCACGCTCGTGGTCATCCTCGGAGGCCAGCTCCGCGGCGAGTTCGCCGAGGTTCACCACATGTACACACACGCGGTGGACGGGCTCGCGCTGGCCAAGCCGTACCGCTGGCTACTCGACCACGCCAGGGCCCGGCGCCGTCAAACACGGTCGCAAGCGCCGCCAGTCCATCTACGTCAGGGTCTCCGCCTCAGGGACGTGACCTTCCAGTACCCGGGAAGCGAGCGGCAGGTGCTCGGACCGTTGAACGTGGACCTTCCCGCCGGCGCCGTGGTCGCCATCGTCGGCGCGAAGGGAGCGGGCAAGACGACGCTGGTCAAGCTGCTGTGCAAGTTCCACCAACCGTCTTCGGGAAACATCACAGTGGACGGTGTGGACTTGTGCGAGATCGACACTGCGGCATGGCGCACCGCGATCTCCGCGACGTTCCAGGACTTCGTCCGGTACGAGGTCTCCGCACGTCAGGCCGTAGGCTTCGGGGACCTGCCCGCGCTGGAGGACGACGACCGGGTGCTGGCCGCGATCCGGCAGGCGGACGCCGAGGAAATGGCTCGAGACTTGCCGCAAGGGCTGGAAACTCAGCTCGGCGACCGGTTCGGCGGGGTGAATCTGTCGCCTGCCCAGTGGCAGCAGGTCGCGCTGGCTCGCGGCGCCATGCGACAGGACTCGGTACTCGTGGTGCTCGACCAACCGGCCGCCTCGCTCGACGCGCCGAGTGAACGAGCGGTTTTCCTGCGACAGGCGGCGCGCGCCCAGCGTCTTGCCGCCATGCGGGGCACGGTCACCCTGCTCGTATCCCACCGGTTCACGACGGTGCCGGTAGCGGATCTCGTCCTGGTCCTGGAGGACGGCCGCGTCGTCGAAGCCGGATCCCACGAGGAGCTCGTCACCGCCGGCGGCACCTACGCGACACTCCACCAGGCGGAGAGGGACGCGTACGCGAGCTGAGGCCAGGGTTTCAGCGGCTGTGGACGATCCTCGCCGCGAACGGGACGCAGGCGGCGGAGATGGCACACACCAGCGCGATGAGCGTCCACGTAGCGGGGATACCCAGGCGCGCCAGACCCTGGGTGCCGGCGAACGGACCTAGGACGGCGGCAAGTCCCCAGCTCAGCCCGTACACGGACATGTACCGCCCGCGCGCACCGTGCGGTGAGATGTCGGCCACGACGGCGAGCGGCTGGGCGAGCAGCAAGGTGCCGCCGGCGCTCCACAGCACCGCCGCCGCGATGAACTGCCACAGCGAGCGCGCCACACCGGCGCACAGGAATCCCACACCGAGCAGGAGAAAACCGGCCGAGATCTCCTTGAACGGGTCCGCCGACGGCAGTGCGGACCGCGCCCACGCCACCAGCGGCTGACCGACCGCGATCGTCAGCGTCGACACCGCGATCAGCACGCCGAACATCGCCGCCTCGATCCCACGGTCGCGCAACGTCAACGGCATGATCGTATTGATCTGCAGGTACGCCAGGGCGAACCCGGTGCCGACGGCGAGCATCGCGAGCATGGCGGGATCGCGCCACGGCGACCTCGACCGCGCCTCCTCCGGTGTCGCGGGCCGGCGTGCCGGGTCATGTTCTCCGGCCTTCAGGCCACAGCCGATGATCAACGCGCAGAGGGCGCAGGTGACCGCGTCGATGACGAAGAGCAGCGCGATGTCGAACCACCCCACGACCGCGCCGAGCAATCCCGCGAGTAGGCCGGCGACCGCCAGCACGGTGGAGTAGAGCCCGTACACGGTCGGCCGGTGTTCGGGCGCGAGGTCGGCCAGCAGGGCCTGGGACGGTGGCTCGTACAGCTCGTACATGAGGCCGAACAGCAGGATCGACACCGCCGCGGCCACCACTGACGTGGAGCTGACCAGGGCGACCTGGGCCACCGCCGTGCCCAACAGCCCGACGACGATCGTGTTGCGGTAGCCGATCAGGTCGGCCAGATGCCCACCGGCGATCCGCGAGGGAATGGTGGCCACACCGAACCCCGCCATCAACACGCCCGCCGTGGTCACCGACATGCCGACGCGCTGGGTCAGCAGCACGATGAGAAACGGCAGCGTGAATGCGCCTAGCTGGTTCAACCCCCGGGCGAGCATCAGGAGCCATACGGCGCGCGGCAGACCGCGCCAGTGCCGGACCGTGAGGGTCATGCCGCCGGCGGCGTCAGGCACCACTCCAGGACCGCCATGGCGCTGGCCAACTTCATCCGCGCCTGGTGCCAGGCTATCGACCGAGGGCCGTCGAGCACGGCGGCGGACACCTCGTCGCCGCGGTGCGCGGGCAGGTCGTGCATGAAGACAGCGCCGGGCCACCTCGCCATCAGCCGCTCGTCGACCGCGAACGGGGCGAACGCCTCCCGCCATCTCGGGTCTGCCTTGACTGTGCCTGTCGTGCACCACTGGGTGGTGTAGACGACGTCGACGACGCCGTCGATGCCGACCGTGTCGTGCACCTCGGTCACCCGGCCGCCGGTCGTCCCGGCCAGCCGCTGAGCCGTGGCGAGGATCGACGGATCGAGCCCGTAGCCCGGCGGGGTGGCGAGGGTCAGACGGGCGCCGGGCGTCATGGCGATGCTGAGCGCGAGCGCGGAGGCGGTGTTGTTGCCCTCTCCCACGTACGCGACGTGGATACCGTCGAGCGCTCCGAAGTGGGCGGCGAGCATGGCGACGTCGCTGACTCCCTGGGTGGGGTGCTCCTCCCGGGCCATCGCGTTGATCACGGGGATCCGCGCGAGCCGGGCGAAGTCGCGCAGGTCCGAGGCGCCGACGGAGTCGCGGATGACGATCGCGTCAAGCATCTGGCCGAGCACCCGCGCCGTGTCGGCGAACGTCTCCCCGGTCGCTGTCTGTAGCTCGCCTGGGCCGTATGGGATCACCGACGCGCCGAGACGGAGAGCGCCGGCGGTGAAGGCGGTGCGGGTCCTGGTCGAGGTGGCTGTGAAGAGCACCCCGACGACCGTGCCGGTCAGCGGCGTGCCGTACGGGCCGCGGCCGGCGAAGAACTCGCAGGACCGGCTGACCAGGCGACCGAGCTCTGATCCGGCGAGGTCACACACCGAGATGAGCGTGCGGATACCGCGGTCGGTGGCGGTACGCGTCGCGGTGAAGTGCACCATGGTGAGTCCCTAATGTTCGGTGAGAGCCGCTCGGGTGCGTGGGCCGAGCAGGTCAACGCACGTACCAAGGCCCGCTTCCTCGGCCCGCTGAGCGATCGCGTGACACATGGCGATGTCCAGAATGGACATCCCGAACGGGTTGCTGACGACGACTCCCCGGCCGGGACGGATCGCCTCCCTGCGGCCGTCCAACACCTCGCCGTAGATGCCGGTCAACGCGCGTCCGGGCCCGGTCGGCGGCGCCGAGGCGTGATCAGGCGACATCACCTGGCCGGACCGCATCATGTCGCCGAGGATCCGGCGCGGATTGTCCCGCACCAGATCGAGGTCGTCGACGTAGATCGCCGCCGCGTCGAGAAACACGTCCGCGGTGATGTCGTCCAGCGAGACGTGTGCCACGAAGCCGTCGGGTGAGAGCCAGCCGGGCTGTACGTAGGGCCGCGCGGAGACCGTCGTCGTGACGAGCACGTCGGTGGCGGCAAGGCACTCCTGCGGTCCATCATGGACAATCACGCGCAGCTCCGGCAGGTCAGCGGTGATCTCGGCGGAAAAGGCGCTCGCACGATCCGCCCTGATGTCGTGGACATGGATCTCGTCGACGCTCGGAAAATAGCGCGACAACAGCTTCACATGCATGCGCGCCACCGTGCCGCAACCGAGAAGGGACACGCCGGTGAACTCCGACGGGCCGATCGTACGCAGCGTCGACATGGTGTAGGCGGCCGTCCGCAACGCGCTCACGTAACCGGCCTCGACGAGAGTCGACGGGCGGGCTGTCTCCGGATCGAACAACACCGTGAACCCGCCGGCACGCTCCATCCCGACCTGCGGGTTGCTCACCGACGCGTTGATCAGCTTGATGCCGTACGTCCACTCGTCCCGCTGCCGCACCGCGCCGAGCATGGCGATCGACCGGGTGTACGCCCCGGCGCCGTTCGTCCACGTCATGTAGCCCTCGGCCGGCAGGTCGAAGTGTCCCTGGACGTGACCGAGCACGGTCGACTCGACCACCGCCACCGGATCCAGCTCCGAGAGGTGACGCGTCACGGCGTCGCGGTCGATGATCCTTATCTCGTCGGGTCGCATCAGTCGGAGTCTCCATGGCGGAGTGACGCCGCGCCGGGCAGCATCGCGTCCAGGAAGGTGAGCCGGTCGGCGAGTTCGTCGTCCACCTGCGACCTCGTGGAGCCCGGGCCGTGGCCCGCGTCGTCCTCGACACGCAGGAGCACCGGACGCTCCAGCATCGCGGCGTGCTGAAGGTGGGCGACGAGCTTGGCCGGCTGGAAAGCCGCCACCCGGGGATCGTTGCGGCCCATAGTGACCAGCACTGGCGGGTACGCCACGGTCTCTTCGATCCGATGGCAGACATCGGAGACCAACAGCGCCGGGAGTCCTTCGGCGGTACGCGAGGTCCCGTACTCGGGTATGTTCGGCGGCCCGTTCTCGTACATCTCCAAGCGCAGCGTGTTGGTGACCGGAACGCGCAGCACCACCGCCGCGAACCGGTCGGGGCGCCGGACCATCGCACCCGCGGCGGTCAGCCCGCCGGCGCTCGTCCCCTCGGCCGCGAGCCGGTCGGCCGACGTCCAGCCGGCCTCGATCAGGTGGTCGGCACAGTCGAGCAGGTCGTCGATCGTACGGTTGTGCGCGACGCCATGTCCGGCCGCGGCCCACCGCTCGCCCTTCTCGCCACCGCCCCGCACGTGCGCGACCGCCCAGACGTTGCCCTCGGCGACCCAGTCCACCAAGGCCGGCTGAAACAGCGCCCGCAGCGAGATGCCGAAGAAGCCGTACGCCACCAGCAGCGCACGGTTGGTGCCGTCGAGCACGACGTCGCGCCGGTGCACGACAGTCATCGGGACGGCGGTGCCGTCGGAGGCCGGCACGTCGAGCCGCGTCGACACCACGTCCGCCCCCTCCTCGGGCGCGGCAGGCCACCAAGCGGTGTCGCGGCACACGTCGTCACCCGCGCGCAGCCGCAGCGATCGCGGCGGGCGGATCCACGAGGACAGGGCGAACACGAGATCCCCCTCGGCTGCGTCGTACGCCCACTCCGTCACGTGTCCGTCGTACGGCAGCCCGACCGGAGTGGCCCGGCCCGATCGCCTATCCAGGCGCACCACCAGGGACCGGCCACCGTCCAGGCAACGCAGCAGGATCTCGTCCGGTCCGACGCTGAAGTCCTCAACGACCGGCCCTCCTCCGAAGAGGACGGTGGGCGGCGACTGGTCCGCGATCCGGCGCCAGGTCAGCCTGCCCAGCCCGTCGTCTCCGGGCTCCAGCAGAAACGCGTCGTCGCCGTCGACGTACCACGCGACCGCGGCGTCACTCAGCCGCCGCCAGCCGTCCGCGCCCGGGTCGAACGGACGGAAAAACACCGGGCAGGTGCGAAGGCATCCGCTGCGTACGCCGACCACCAGCCCTCCGCCGTCGCCGGAGAACGAGACGATGGGCGTGTCGTCGGCGTCCAGGCCGAGGTCGCAGATGCTGGCGACGGCCCGTGCGGCGCTGTCGACGGACCCGCCGCCATCGGCGCCGGCGCTCACCTCGCACACCGCTGTGGTGACGTTCTGGTACTTCGCCGTGCCCTGGGCGACGGTGAGCCGCTGGTAGACGAATCTCCGTGAGTCCGGCGACCAGGCCACACCCGGGTAGCGGACCCTTGTCATCCGGCTGGCCAACGCCGTGGCCCGCTCGACCGGCGCCGACGTCCCGCTGGCCAGGTCGATCAGGTGGAGTGTCGCCTGCTCCGAGCCGTCACGTGACATGGCGTAGACGACGAACCTGCCGTCGGGCGATGCGCTGTACCAGTCGATGGAGCGGTGGTGGGCGTTGCCGGGGGCGCGGGCCTCGGTGTCCACGATGACCTGTTCCGCGCCGCCGATCCGCGAGCGCGTCACGAGGCTGTGCACCTGCGCGCCCTCCGCGCGTTTGAGATAGAACAGCCGTTCGCCGCCGATCTGCACGTTGACCACGTCCATGCGGTCGGCGCTCGCCGCCGCGGCCGCACGCCGGCGTTCCGCCCTGCCCGGCAGTGAGTGGAGAGCGCCGGCGCAGTACGCCTTCTGCTCGTCGACCCAGCGTTCCAGGGCGGCGGCGTCCTCTTCCATCCACCGGTACGGGTCGGTCACCTTGACGCCGTGGTACACGTCGGTGACGGGAACCCGGGGTGCGGTCGGCGGTGACTCGTGCTCAAACATGGCTCACCGGCTCCCCGGTGAGGTGCTTGCGCACCGTCTCGGCCAGCGACGGTAGGTGCCCGCCCTCGCGCCACATCGAATAGTGGTCGCCCGGCACGGTGTCCGCCAGCACGTCGATCCCGGCCAGGCGCCATGAAACGACCGGAAGCTCGCCACCGCCCGGCTGGCGCTCGGCCTGGATCAGCCGCACCGTGCCGCCGTAGTCCCCCGGCCGGTACCGGTCGATCGCACGCAGATGAGCGGTGTAGACCGTCCAAAGTCGTCGCCAGTCACCCTCGGTCGTCTCTTGTGGAAGGACGCCCCGGGCGCGTAGCACGCCGAACACCGCCGCGGGATCGGTGACCGCGCCGCCGTCAGGAGCGGGTTCGCCCGTGAGGTCCGCGATCACCCGCGCCGCCAGGCCTCCGGCGGGCGTAGGCGCGGGGGCGGACTCCGGATCCGGCAGCACCGCGTCGATGACGATGAGGCGGTCCACCCGCTCGCCCTGAGCCGCCAACCGCCGCGCCATCTCGAACGCCACCAGCCCACCCATCGACCAGCCACCAAGGACGTACGGCCCGGCCGGCCGGACGGTGCGCACCTCACGCAGATACGCCGCCGCCATTCGCTCGATGGTGTCCAGCGGCTCCTCGCCAGCGCGCAGACCGTACGCCTCCAGGCCGTAGAAGGGTCGCGGTGACGGCAGGTGCCGCACGAGGCTGGCGTAACAGAGGGTGGTACCGCCGACCGGATGCACCCAGAAAAACGGATCGCCCGACCCTGCTCGGCTGATGGCCACCAGCGGGGAGCGGCCGGCGGTTGGCGCCGCACCGCCACGGATCGCCGAGGCGAGGCTCGCCGCTGTGGCATGTTCGAACAAAGTGGACAGTGGCAGCACGACGCCGAAGCGTTTGCCGACGGCGGCGACGAGCCGCATCGCGAGGAAGGAGTTGCCACCGAGCGCGAAGAAATCGTCGTCGGCACCGATGTCGGCCTCGCCCAGCACCTCAGCGAGCAGTGCCAGCACCGACCGCTCCACGCCGTCCGGCGCTGTGGACCCGCGCGGCTTGGCACGGACCGGAGCCGTCGACGCCGCCGCGGCGAGCGCCTGCCGGTCGACCTTCCCGTTAGGGGTGAGGGGCAGTGCGGGCAGGCACTCCACAGACGTCGGCACCATGTACCGGGGAAGCGTCTCCGCGAGGTGATCCCGCAGCAGGGCCGGGTCCAAATCTCCGGCGCCCGGCACCACGTACCCGACAATCGCCTTGCCTCCGGCGGTGGAGGCGCGGACCACGGCGGCCGCGTCACGAACGCCCTCGTGGCGCGACAGCGCCGCCTCGATCTCTCCCAGTTCGATCCGGTACCCGTTGACCTTCACCTGCAGGTCGTCCCGGCCGAGCAGCTCGATGTCGCCGTCGGGTAGCACGCGTCCCAGGTCGCCGGTCCGGTAGAGCCTGCAGCCGGACCGCTCATGCGTGACGAAACGCTCAGCGGTCCGCACCGGGTCACGCCAGTAGCCGCGAGCGAGCCCCACTCCGCCGATGGCGATCTCACCGGTGGCCAGCACCGGTCGCGGCTGGCCGTCCCCGTCGAGCACGTACACCCGCTGGTTGGTCATGGCTCGCCCATACGGGATGCTCCTGCCCAGCCCGGCGGTGGATCCGACGCGATAGCTGATCGACCAGATGGACGCCTCGGTGGCTCCGCCCATGGCGATGATGTCGGCCGCCGGCCACAGCTCCCGGATCCGGTCGGGCAGTGTGACCGGCACCCAGTCCCCGCTGAGCAGGACGGCCCGCAGCGGCGGGCGGAGGTGGTCGGCCGCCAGGTGGTCGACGAGTAACTCCATGAGGGCCGGCACGCTGTTCCACACCGTTATCCGCTCCGTTACGGCCAGGTCCGCCCAGTGCGCCGGAGACCGCGCCTGCCGCTCGTCCGGGAGCACCAGCGCCGCTCCCACGGAAAGCGGACCGAAGATGTCGTAGACCGACAGGTCGAAGCTCAACGAGGAGACGCCGAGGATCGCGTCGGCGGGCCCGAGGTCGATCATCCGCGATACGTCGGCCACCGTGTTGACGGCCCCCTGGTGGTCTATCTCCACCCCCTTCGGCTCGCCGGTCGACCCGGACGTGTAGATGACGTACGCCGTGTCGTACCGGTCACCGGTCGGCGGACGGGGTGCCGCCGTGCTGACCGGCGCGCCGTCCACGTCGAGCCGGGCGAATTCCGTGGGAAGGACCACCCGCCCCACCGACGAATGCGCCAGCACGACGCCGGCGCCGGACCGGCCGAGAAGGTGGTCGACGCGCCGCCGAGGAAGCGCCGGGTCGACCGGAAGGTAGGCGCCACCAGCGTGCAGGACGCCCAGGACGGCAACGACCTGCGCCCATCCTTTACCGGCGAGGATCGGGACGAGCACACCGGGGCCGACACCACGCTCCGCGAGCCATCCGCTGACGCCGGCGGCGCGGGCCGCCAGCTCGCCGTAGGTCAGTCTCCTCGCGCCGTCGACCACCGCCAGCGCGTCGGGGGTGCGGGCGGCTCGTGCGAAGAACGCGGTGTGCAGCAGGCCGCCGTCGTCGAGCGAGAGCGCCGAGTCGGCCGGTGTCACCACGGCGGCGCGGGGAAGCAGAGGCGACGCCGCGACCGGCTCGTCCCACGCCGCCTCAGCGGTGAGCGTCGCCAGCAGACGCTGGTACGCGTCGAAGGCGGCCTCGACCACGCCGGGCAGGAATGCCTTGTCCACCGTGTCCCAGTTGGCCAGCAGCGCGCCCGCGTACTCGTAGACCTGATGGTCGAGGTGCACCTGCGGCGTCTGGAGCGCGCTGCCGCGAACCGCCGCGCCGAACGGCAGCTCGTCGAGGAAGCTCGTGTCCACATCGAGCACTCCGGCGAACACGACCGGAAACACCGCGCGTGGCGACCAACCCTGGGCGCGTGCGGTCGTACGAGCGAAGCGGACGCCATCCACCTGTCCGTGTGCCAGGTCGGTTACGAGCCGCGCCTGCACCCGCCGGGCCTGCACGGCGAAGCCGAGACGATCCCGGCAGTCGATCTCAAGCGGCAGCGTGCTGCTGAGGTTTCCGGTGATGGAGTCGGAGTCGGGCACGTGCGGCGCCCGCCACGATGACAGGACGTTGACCGTAAACCACGGCGTACCGCTCCAGTGCGCCAGTACCTCCGCGAAGAGTGTGAGGAGGGCCACGGTCGGCGTAACGCCCGCCTCGGCGGCCCGACGCTTGAAAGCCGTCCACTGTGTACGGTCGAGGCGTGCGATCCGTCGTGTGAAGGCGCCGGAGCGGGCCGGCACGCGATCCGCGACCGGCAGCTCCGGTCCCGGCGGAAGGGTCCTGCTCCGCTCGGTCCAGTAGTCCCAGTCCGGGTGCTGACCGGTCCCGGAAGGGCTGACGACCGTGCGCACGTAGTCGCGGTAGGTGACGGCCGGGGACGGCGCCGTGTCGTCGCCGCGGTACAGCGCGATCCAGTCACGCAACAGCAGGTGCTCGCTCAGCCCGTCGACGACCAGCAGACCGAGGCTCACGTGTGCCAGGTGCCGGTCGCCGTCCAGGACCTGGACCACCACCTCCATCACCGGTGCCCGCCTCGGATCCGGACCTGTCGCGGCCATTCGGTCGGACACCGCACGGGTCCGCTCCGCGACGGTATCCGCCGTGGCACCGCGCAGATCCTCCATTTGTACAAGTGCCTCGGCGCGCGGAACCACGCGCTGTTGACCGTCGGCGGTGACCTGGAGCCGGAGCGCGTCGTGCTTCGCGACGAGGCGGCGCAAGGCGTCGACGCCGCGCTTGTGGTCGAGGCCAGTGCACTCGGCCGCCAGGTACACGTGGGCGTCCACCGCGCCGAGCTCGAACGCGTCGGTCCGGCCGACCCAGTACGCCTCCTGCAGCGGGGTCAGCGGAAACGACTCGTGCGCCTCGTTCGGATCGCTCGCCACGGCGGGGGTCCCGGCCGGCGCCACCGCCGGCTCGGCGCGCTCGATGAAGCGTGCCATCCGCCGCACGGACGGATGCTCCAGCAGGCCGGCGAGACCGACGTCGACGCCAAACCGCTGCCGCACCAGCAGGACGAGCCGCATGGCGAGCAGCGAGTGCCCGCCCAGCTCGATGAAGGTCCGGTCGACCGGCACCTGGGTCACGCCGAGCACGGTCGCCCAGAGCTGGGCCAGCTCCTTCTCCAGGTCGGTCTCGGGTGACTCCTCGTCGCCGAAGTCGAACATGTCCCGTTCGTCGACGGGCTTGAGTGCCTTCCGGTCGACCTTGCCGCTGCTGTTCACCGGCAGGACGTCGAGCGGGACGTACGCGGCGGGGCGCAGGTGGTCGGGAAGCCGCCGCTCGGCGTGGCGGCGCAGGACCGCCCGGTCAACCGTGCGCGATCGGGCCGGAACGACGTAGGCGACCAGGCGGGTGTCCGTGACGTCCCCGCCGTGCGCCCAGGGAAGGACGACACAGTCGTACACGTCCTCGGACTCGCGAAGCGCTGCCTCGATCTCCTCCACGTCGACCCGATGTCCACGGACCTTGACGACCCGGTCGAGCCGGCCGAGGAACTCCAGCACCCCGTCCGCGCGCCAGCGCACCTTGTCGCCGGTGCGGTAGAGCTTCGCCGCGGGATCCTCGGCGAACGGGTCAGCGACGAACACCGCGGCGGTCCGCTCCGCGTCGCCGAGGTAGCCACGGCCGACGCCGACGCCGCCGATATGCAGCTCGCCGGAGACACCGATCGGCACCGGTTCACCCGCTTCGTCGAGCACATAGGCGGCGATACCGGGGATAGGCCGGCCGATCGGCACGATCGTGGGGAGGTCCGGCGACCAGGCACGCAACGGGTAGTGGCACTGGTCGTCGCTGCACTCCGTGGATCCGTACGTGTTGAGCACCGGCACGTCCGGCCGTATCTCGAACCACTGGCGACAGAGGTCCTCGGGCAGGGAGTCTCCGGTGGGGACCATCCAGCGAAGGCTGGGCATCGCGGGGTGCGGCCGCCCGGTCGTGCCGGCCATCGCGTGGACGAGGCTGCGCAGCACCGCTGGCACGAGCTGGAGAACGGTCAGACCGTACCGTTCCGCGAACTCCATCAGACGGACCGGGTCTATCGCCGCCTCGTCGGGGACGACCGCCACCGAGGCGCCGCACAGCAGCGGAGCCAGGCACTGCCACACCACGATGTCGAAGCTGGGCGGGCCGGTCTGGCCGACGACGTCCTCCACGCCGATGTCGAGATCCTCCAGCTTGGCCAGCATGTGGTTGACCATTCCGCGGCCTTCCACCATGGCGCCCTTCGGTTCGCCGGTCGAGCCGGAGGTGAACAGGCAGTACGCGACGTCCTCGGCGGCACAGCACGGGACGGCTCGCCCCCGCCGTGAACCGGCGACGCGTACCGCCGCGACGTCCACGAGAGCGGGCCTCGCGTCGCCACCGAGCAGGTCGAGTACCTCGGCGGCGTCCGACGGCCGCCGCTCGTCGTGTACGACCACGGCACAACCTGCCCGATCGACGAGGCGGGCGAGGTATCCGGCCGGGAGCCGGGTGTCGAGCGGCACGAAAGCGGCGCCCGCGCGGAGTGTGCCGAGCAGCGCGGCGATGAAGTCCACGCCGCGGTCGAGCAGGACGCCAACGGTGTCCCCGCGACCGCAGCCGGCGGCGGTCAGGGCTTTGGCCATGGCCTGACCGCGATCGCGGAGCTGCGTGTACGTGACAGTGTCCTCGCCGTCCCGGACCGCGACCCGGTGAGGGGTACGGGAGACCTGGCGGTCCAGCAGCGCCGTGAAGCAACCCGCCGGCGCGCGCTCCGGTGCCCTTCCCCAGACCTTCGTCAGCTGATGCCGGTTGCCGCCTGGCAGCATCGGCGCGGCCGCGCAGGGCGTGTCACGCACGGCGGCCGCCGCCTGGAGCAGCACCCGCAGCTCCCCGGCAAGGAGGGCGGCCGTGGTGGGACCCACCGCGGCGAGGTTGACGGACAGGCGGCAGTCGGCGGCGTCATCGCGGACGTCGGCGGCCAACAGGGCGATACCGTCGACCGGTCGCGAGTCGGCCACCGCAAGCTGGCCGCTGAACTCGACCGTCGGATCGGTGACGTCGCGGCGGTCGGGTGGCCTGCTCTCCTGGACACTCGCGGACCGGGCGGCAGCCTCGAAGGTGAGGTTCTGATCGTGAGTGGTCAGCACCGTGCGCGGCGAACCCGGGCCGGCGATCCGCACCCGGAGCGCGGCGACCTCGAGATGGCGCGCCAGCACGGACGCCCACGCTGTGCGTACGACGGCGGATCGCGGAATGCCGAGCTGGCCGGCGAGAGCCGTCACCTGGTCAACCGTCGACGCGTCCAGCACGAAGTCATGGCTATCCCACCTGTCCAGAACGGGCACGGCTGTCCTCCTCGGTCAAGACAGTGGGGAAACGGGCTCCGGCGCGGACTTGACCGCGTCCAGGACGTCTGCGATCGAGGGCACCACGATGTCGGGGCGCACGGTGAGCTCCGCCGCGTCGGTGACCATGCCGGTGAGCACCAGCACGCTCGTCGCACCGCAGAGCCGGGCGGCGGCGACGTCGCTCGCGCTGTCGCCGACCACCACGAGGGACACCGCGTCGACGCCGCACAGTTCCGCCGCCAGCAGGATCATGAAGCGATGCGGCTTGCCGACAACGGTCGCGGTCCGCGCCGTCGACGTCTCCAGCGCCGCGACGATGGCACCGGCGCCCGGGGCGGTGCCGCCACCGGCGCGGGGGTAGGCGCGATCGGCGTTCGTGGCGAGGAAGTGCGCACCGTCGCCGATGGCGGCGTGGGCCGCGCCCAGCCGGTCGAGGCTCAGCCGCTCGTCGAGACCGACCACGACGGCGTCCACCCGCTCCGCCGCGTCACCGCCCGGTTCGATGACCACAAGACCAGGTATCGCGTCGAGCAGCTCCTCCTCCACCGCGGCCGAGCCGAGCACCATCACGGTACGCGCCGGCGGCTCCAGCGCCTTGACGAAGGATGCCGCCGCCGCGGCCGCCGTGATGACGTCCTCGGCGTGTGCCTCGATGCCCATGGCGGTGAGGTGAGCCGCTCGTCGCCGCCGGGTCATCGTGGCGTCGTTGGTGAGGAAGACCACCCGGTGTCCCGCCGCGCGCATCTCCTCGACGGCACCGCGCGCCCCGGGTATCGGAAGGGCCTCGCGGTACAGCGTCCCGTCGAGATCGAGTACGAACGTGGTCACCGTTCCACCCCGGTGGTGACCGCGGTGCCGCGCCGGCCGGCGAGCAGATCGCGGTTGTGCGCGGCCAGACGCACCACGGCCGGGCCAAGCCGGCGCCCGATGGCCTCACGCAGCTCCTCGCGACCGCCCTCGAACCCGGGATTGACGTCGTCTCGTGTGGTCATCGCCGGATCGATGCCCGCCGCCCTCAGGCGCTCGCGGACCTCCTCAGGCGTGATACCGGGCATCAGCTCGGCCAGGACCGCGCCGGCACCGGCGAGCTGCTCGTCCTTCTTCGGGTACCCGTACGTATGCCGCCAGCCGAGGCAGCCGAACGCGATTCGGATCGTGCAGTCCGTGAAACCGTTGGACACCGCGGGCGAGAGGCACACCTTCGCGGCCCGCAGGAAGTGCCGGGTGATGTCGGTGGCCTCCGTGATGAGCTGACCGGCGGGCGTCACGAGGCCCGCCATCCCGTTGCAGCTCACCAGTGTGGAGTGTGCGGCCTTGGGGTGATGGGCGATCACCATGAGGGGCTCCGGCGGCGCGAACCCGAGTTCCTCGGCGACCTGCGCGTTGATGCCGTCGATGAGCTCGTCGAGCAGACGGGCCCGGGCGACGCACTCGGCGGTATTACCCGCCAGGTAGCCGGCCGGCGCGCGCAGGGCCGCCAGGGCCATCGCCTTGGCGATGTACGGGACGGTGATGGACGTCGCCATCGAGTAGTAGTTCATCCGCTCGATGACCCAGCGAGGGCCGCAGCCCCAGCCGATCCGCATGTTCGCCAGACCATATGCCTTGGAGCCACCGTTCACGGTGACCACCCGCTGTGCGGCGCCCGGGATGCTCGCGAGGTACGGCGACGGCTGACCGGAAAACTCCGTGTCCCGGAAGATGGCGTCCTCGAGCACCACCAGATCGTGATCGGCCACGAAGTCAGCGATTTTGGCGAGCTCGTACCGGTCGTAGACCGCGCCGGTATAGCTGGGACTGAACAGGATCAGACCTTTGGGCCGGCGGACCTCGCCCGTACACACCCGTTCACGGTAGAACCGCTCGAGTGCCTCCCGGGTGAACTTGTAGTCGTCCGCTCGCCGCGTCTGTACCGGCTCGAGATACACCGAACTGATGTCCGCCCACATGTTGACGGCTTGGTAGTAGCCCCGCGGCACCAGGAAGACGTCACCGGGATCGCCCACCGCGTGGAAGAATCCCAGGAAGAGACGGGTGTTGCCGCTGTCGACGCAGAGGGTCCTCGCCACTTCTTCGGGGATGCCCGCCTCGGCGAAGCCCTTGGACAGCTCCGACTCGAAGTCGACGAACGGCCGGAGGTAGAGGTAGTTGTCAAGCGCCGACTCGTCGCTGTCGAGCAACGCGCGCACGCCAGCGGCGATGACCGTGTGATGTGGCCGGCGCACCCCCTCACCGTGTGCGAGGGAGATGACTTCCGGATCCATCCAGCCGCCCGCGTCCGGCTCGCCCGCGAGGTTCTTACCGCTGATCGCGTCCCGCGCCCGGATGAACGACCGGATGGCGGCATGGTCGCTTTCCCGCTTCGCCAGCAGGTGACCGGGTGGCAGCGGCTCCGTTGTGGGTGGCTCCACAGATTCGCTCCATTGAACTTCTCGCACGGTTGAGGTCCAGCTCCTCCGCTCTCTCGCAGGCTCCGATGGAAATTGTTCGACCGACGCGGGTCGAAATCACGCCCCGCGAACTCGCCACAGCTACGGCCCGGACACGGGTGCTTTGATCGATTCTGTGCGTGGAGTGGTTGCGATCGTCGGCTGTGGCTTCGTGGCCGACTATTACCTGGCGACGATGGCGAACCATCCAGAGCTGGTGGTGGCTGGCGTCTACGACCGCGACGCACGCCGCGCGGAAGCGTTCGCTACATACCACGGGCTGAGCCGATATGAAGACTTCGCGGTGCTGCTGGCCGATGAGAACGTCGAACTGGTCGTCAACCTCACCAGCCCGGAAAGCCACTATCAGGTGAGCCGGGAGGCGCTGATGGCGGGCAAGCATGTCTACTCCGAGAAGCCGCTCGCCACGGATCTCGCCGAGGGCGCGGAGCTTGTCGAGCTCGCGGAGCGGAGTGGGCTCGTCCTCGGCGTGGCCCCTTGCCTGCCGCTCGGTGAGACGGCACAGACACTCTGGCGGGCGGTGCGGCTGGGTGAGATCGGTCGTCCCCAACTCGTCTACGCCGAGCTCGACGACGGAGCCATACACCAGATGCGGTACCGGTCCTGGCGCAGCGCATCCGGTGCCCCGTGGCCGTACCGCAACGAGTTCCGTCACGGGTGCACCCTCGAGCACGCCGGCTATCACCTCGCCCTTCTGATCGCCATGTTCGGTGCGGTCGCGGAGCTGACCGCGTTCGCCTCCACCGTCGTGGCGACGCCCGAGGTGGACCATCCGGCCCCGGACTTCACCAGCACCTGCCTACGATTTCGGTCCGGGGTGGTGGCGCGTCTGACGTGCAGCATCGTGGCCCCCCAGAACCACTCGCTGGTCGTGGTGGGCGAGGAGGGAGCCTTGATGGCGGTGGACGCCTGGGACTTCGGTTCACCCCTGTACGTACGCCGCCCCATCCGGCCCGAACGGCTCCAGCTGACCGGACCCATGCCGTACCCGCTGGTCCGCGAATCCACATTCGCACACCGGTATGAGGGCGCCCACGCCATGGACTTCGCCCGGGGCGTGGCGGAGGTGGCCGAGGCCGCCGCCGACGGGCGCCCGTGCCGGCTCTCGGCACGCCACGCGCTGCACGTCCTGGAGATAATCCTGGCAATCTCCAACGGTGAGTCGACGCGCCGGTTCGACACTCATCTCGAGCCGGTTACGCCGATGCCGTGGGCCACGGACGAGCTCGCTACCTGACTGCCTCGCTATCCGACGGCCTCGCTACCTGACGGGTAAGCCGCGCGATTCAGGCAGTCATCGCACGGCCTCGGGATTGGTCGTGATCGCCTCGGCGAGCTCGTCGAGCGTCGGGAAGTCGAAGACCGTACCGAGGCCGATCTCGACCCCCAACTCGTCCCTGATCTTCCCAGTGAGCGCGACCGCGGCGAGGGAGTCGCCGCCGAGGTCGAAGAAGTCGCTCGCCCCATCGACATCTTGACCCAGCAGCTCACTCCACAGCAGCCGCAACATCTCCGCCACCGGACGCGTGGGCCGGTCCGGCGATGGGTCCTTCGCGGCCGGCCGCGCCGCCGCGGCCGGGGGCACGTCTGGCCGCACCGCCCCGCCGGCGGCGTGCGGCAGCACCGCGACCTGTGCCGGGGTGCGCGAGTCCAGCAACGAGAAGAGCAGCTTGACACCAGCGTCAAGACTCAGGCCGCTCACCGGCCGCACCGCGGGATCTGGCGCTCCACCGACGAAGTCGGTGGCCCGAATCCGGTGCATCCTCAGTCCTTCGACCTCGGCCACCACCTCACCGTCGGGCGTCACGAGGTCGACATCGAGGATGAGCGACTCGGTGGAGCGGTGGCGCACCGAGATGAGGCTGAAACACCGCGCCGGCAGCGGGCGGCGCCAGGTCATGGACTGGTACAGGAAAGGCGCGTAGAAGACGTCGCCACCCGTGGCGTTCAGGATGCCGGTCGCGATGTCCAGCAGGCCCGGGTGGGTTGAGTACGCCTCCGCTTCCGCCGTGTACGCCGCGTGCAGTTCCAGCTCTACGAGGGTCGAATCCGCCGACTCCCACCGGCGCCGCGCGACGTCCCACCTCGGCCCGAAGTCGAACCCGTCGCCATGCCGCAGGCTGAGTGGCGGTACAAGCCGGCCGTCAGCCATGACGGTCTCCAAGGGAATGCTGCGGGCGGCCGCATCGGACGGGCCGATCGAGCAAGACGCGTGCTGCAGCCATGCCGCACCTTCACCGTCGACTTTGGACAAGACACGCACGCGCCAGCCGATGTCATCCGGGCGGAACGCGATCCGTATCCGCCTGGGATCGTCGCCGGCCACTGGGCGCTGGAAGACCAGCTCGCGCAGCGCCACGGGAGCGTGCGCACCGGGCACGACGCGCAGGTACGCCGTGATCACCATGTCGAGGACCGCTGTGCCGGGCAGTACGGGCTCGCCACCGATGCGATGCTCGTCCATCGCCCACGTGGACTCCGGCGACAGGAACGCCTCCTCGTACAGCTCGTCCGCCGGTGTGGGCGTCTCCTGGATGGCGCCGCCGGCCCGCAGGCGGTCGGCGACGGTGTCGAGCACGCCGCCAGCGGCCATGCCGGCTTCGGCCCACGCCGGCCAGTTGATGCTCAACCAGCCGGGTGTGACGGCCGCGACGGCGTCGAGGAACGCGTTGGCAGCCGCGTAGTCAGCGCCACCTATCATGCCGGAATGTGCTGCCTGACTGGAGAAACAGACCACGAAGTCGGTTGGCGGCCGGTGTGCCAGGCAGCGACGAAGCGCGATGGTGCCGGCTACCTTCGGGCGGAGCACCTCGGCCGCGGAGGTCCGGTCCATCGCCTGCAGCATGGGTCGGCCGGCGACCCCGGCCAGATGGAACACCCCGTCAACGGGTCCGAAGATGTCGACCACCCTGTCGAGGGCCCGGTCGAGCGCCTGCTCGTCCGCCACGTCACAGGCGATCACCTCCAGCCGCGCGCCGGCGGCCGTCAACGTGGCACGCAGCCGTTCGACGTTCTCCGCCAGTCCGGCCGATCCTCTGGACAGCAGCGCCAGTCGCGGCCGCAGTCCGGTCGCGGCCAACGCGGTCGCGACGGCCCCGCCGAGCCCGCCCGTGCCGCCGGTGAGCACGTACACGCCGTCCTCGCGAAGGGCCGATCGCTCGCCATCGCGCGTACGGAACGGGCGGTCGGTCCGCCTCCAGCGCCGACTCCCGCGCAGTGCGACGATCGGTGCCGCCGTCTCTCGACGCAGCTCGCTGGTGATGGCCTCCTCGGTGACGCCGGCGCCGATATCCACCATGCGGCAGCGCTGGCCCGGCGACTCGATGGCGAAGGAGCTCAGCTGCGCGAGCATGGCGGCGCGGGCCGGATGCAGCGGCTCTTCTCCGGACACGTCGACCGCGTTGTCGCTCAGCACGAGGACGGCAGGTAGCCGGCCGTCGACGGGATGCCTGGCCGCACGTTGGATGAGGGCGAGAAGCGCGAAGAATGTCTCCTCGAGATCGTCGTCGGCGCGGTCGATCGACCAGCCCTGCCCAGTGCCCAGCGCGTGCACCACCAGGTCGGGCGAACCGCCACGGGCACGCTGGTGGGCCAGCACGCGGTCGAGGTCTTCCGGCAGATGGTCGCCGCGCACGGTGAACCGCCCATCCAGCATCGCGAACGCCGGGCCGACAGCAACACGCACCACCCGCGAGGCGACCCGTTCCAATGCCGCGACCGCGCGCGCGGCATTGGTGGGATCGGCGGGCAGCAGCGCGAGGCACGTGGTCGCCTGAGGCTGTTCGGCGACCGGCTGGTCGTCTTCCTCGACCCAGCGCGGCTGGACGAACGGGGTGTCCGGCTCGGATCTCGCCGGCTGCGCGGTGCTGGCGTCGCCGGCGGCGGCTGGCACGATGTCGATCCAGTGCCGCCGCCGCTGGAACGGATAGCCGGGCACTCCGACCCGCTGTAGCGGCTCATCGAGGTACAGCTGCTTCCACCGCACCGGCACGCCCCGCGTCCACAGCGTGGCCAGCGCGGTCATCACGCTCAGCTCGTCCGGGTCACCGGGTCCGTGGCGGCCGTCGGCCGCAGGCAGCATCGGCACCGTGCCCGGCGGTGTCCCGGTGCGGTCCGGCCCAACCCGGACACACAGCTCGGCACCCTCGGCCGGCACCCGCCGCACCGGGGAGTTCGCTGACTCGCCGCGCGCGACGAGGCGAATCGCCTCGTCCAGGGTCAGCGTGCCGGCGACGACCGCGGCCACCGTGGCGCCCACTCCTTCGCCGGCCGCCTCTTCCGGCTGGACGCCGGTGTCCATCAGCATGTCGGCCAACGCGTACTCGACAGCGAACAGCAGCGGCGCGGACATTGACTCCGCCGCGTGGTCCTGCCACTGCGAGTACAGGTCGAGACCGTGCCCGGCGAACATGTGAAGGCACAGGTCCAGCGTCTCGCTGAACACCCGCTGGGTGCCGTAGAGCCCGGCGGCCAGGCGCGGATAGGCGTGCTCCTCGCCAGGAAACTCGAACACCACCCGCGGTGCCGGTCCGCGCGCCGCGCCCGACACGACCAGGCTCCCGTCGATCAGTCTGGCGGCCGCTTCGGCGGGACCGCGGCAGACGAGCGCGCCGCGCACCGGATGCTCACGCCGGCCCTGCTGCAGGGTCGTGACCGCATCGGCGAAGGGGCGGTCACCTGCCTCGTCGAAGTACCCCGCGAGCTGTGTCCGGTAGGCGCGCTCGGCCTGTTCGTCGCGGCCGGACCAGATCACCACCCTCGGACGTTCCCGGTGTGGAGTCGGCGACTTTGCCGGTCCCTCCGCGAGCACCAGGTGCACGTTCGTGCCACCGATGCCAAGCGAGGTCACACCGGCCAGCCGCGGCTGGCCGGCCACCCTCGGCCACGCCTGCGGCTTCGTGGGCACGGTGAACGGCGTCGTGTCGATCTCCAGCCGAGGGTTGAGCGAGTTGAGGTTGGCGGTCGGCGGCAGCTCGTCGTGCTCCAGCGCGAGCAGAACCTTCAACAACGCGACCATGCCGGCGGCGTTGCCCGTATGTCCGACGTTGGACTTGACCGATCCCACCGCGATCGAGCCCGGCTTCAGCGAGTCGCCCGCCAGATGCCGGTACGCGGTCGCCAGCGCGCTCAGCTCGATCGGATCGCCGAGGGCGGTACCCGTCGCATGCATCTCGACGAACGAGATGGCCTGCGGATCGACGGCGGCCAGGTTCATCGCGTCCACCACGGCCCGCGCTTGGCTGGGCACGCTCGGCGCGCTGAAACTGACTTTGTCCGAGCCATCGTTGTTCATGCCGACTCCGCAGATCACGCCGCGGACGTCGTCACCGTCGTTGATGGCGTCGTCGAGCCGTTTCAGCAGGACGGCGCCGGCACCATTCGTGAAGATCGTGCCCGACGCCGCCGCGTCGAACGGCCGGCAGTGCCCGTCCATCGAGCGCACGCCGCCGGGTAGCCACCGGTAGCCCGCTCCATATGGGATGTGCACGTTGCTCGCCGCGACCAGCGCGGCGTCGCACTCACCTAGCCGCAGCGACTGACATGCCTGATGGATGGCGGACAACGAGCTGGAGCAGGCGGTGAGCACCGCCATGCTGGGACCGCGGAAGTTCAACTTGTACGACACGAGGGTCGACAGGTAGTCGATATTGTTGAGCACGCTCAGGCTCAGGTCGTAGTTGTCGGTCTCGGTGAGGTTCCGCAACACGTTCACGGCGGCATACCAGCTCGGTCCGCAAGTGGCGAACACCGCGACGTCGTAACCGATGCTCTCGCTCGAGTAGCCCGCGTTCTCGACCGCCTCGTGCGAGACCTCCAGGATCAAGCGCAGCTGCGGGTCGCAGATCTCCGCTTCCCGCGGGTTCATTTCGAAGTACTCGGCGTCGAACCGGTCGAGATCCGGGAGCAGGCCGGCCGCCTTGACATAGGCGGGGTCGGTCAGCTGCGCGGCTGGTACACCGGCGGCCATCAGCTCCGCGTCGGTCAGCATGCTGATGCAGTCACGCCCGTCGCGCAGGTTGTGCCAGAACTCCTGGAGGTTGCGAGCGCCCGGCCACCTGGCTGACATGCCCACGACGGCGATCTGCTCGAACAGGTCAGACACCGTCCGTCCTCCCATCCAGCCCGCGTGCGCGAAGCGCCCGCCGGGCGGCCGCCGCCTGCCGCGCGTTGACCGCGCCGACCGTTCTGGCTCGCTTGCCCGGCGCGGGTGTGACATCGCCCCCGGCCGCGAGCTGCTCGCCGAGCAGGCGCAGGTTCGGGCGCGCGAACATCAGCGTGACCGGGAACGGCCGCGCCGCGTCTCGTGACAGGCGCGCGTGCAACTCGACCAGGTTGCCCGAGTTCAGGCCGGCCTCGAAGAAGTTCTCATCGGGCCTGATCGACCTCCCGATCACGCCGGCGATCCCGTCAGCCAACCGAACCATCAGGTCCTCCGTTTTTTCTTGACCATTCATCGCGGCATCGCGCTCGCCAGCTCGGCGGCCAGCTCCGCACGCGCCTCGTCGAGCAGCCAGTGCTCACCTGGCAGCTCCACCAGGTCGATCGGAAAGGTCGAGTGGCGTCGCCAGCCGAGCAGCGCGCCCAGCCGAAGAGAGTCGTCGCGTCCGTAGAACACTGTGATCGGCAGGTCGAGTCGGCACGGCTGGTGCTGATAGCCGGCGTACAGCTCGAAGTCGGCGCGCAAGGTCGGCTCGAAGATCTCCCGGAGCTCCGCGTGCTCGGTCAGCTCCGGCTCGGTGCCGCCGCCTTCGAGTACCAGCTCCCAGAACCGCTCGCGTGGCAAGAGATGCAGCCGGCGTGGAAACAGCGCGATGTCCGGCGCCGCGCACGAAGCGACGAACAGCCTCTCCGGCGAACTCTGCCCGGCCAAGCGGTATGCCAGCAACGCGCCGCTGCAGTAGCCGAACAGTGAGTATGACTTCCCACCGTTGCTGGTCAACCATTGCGCGAGCTCTTCGGCCAGCACGGCGATGTCGGTACGGAGTGGCTCGGCGTGCCGGGCTTGCCTGCCCGGCAGGTTGAGCGCCCACACCTCGATGTCCGGCGGCAACGCGTCACCCAGCTCGGCGGCTGCCGATGGTCCCGCGCCGACATGCGGGACGACAAACAGGCGCGTGGTCGAGTCCGGGCGGGTGTGCACCGGGACGAACCAATCGATCGCCTCGTCACCGCTCATCGCCATACCTCGCGCCTCCTTGCTGACAAAGGTGGGAGAAACGGCCACCGTTAACACGCCCCGCGTTTTCGTGACTCATTGGCGCGAGCGGCCGGCGCCTAGCCTCAAGCCTTCGCTCGGCTCGACCGTTCGCGGGTCGCCGATACGTCTCCGCGCGATGTGGCGAAATTCAGTGGCATCGCACTGTTGGAGAGTGTGCGATAACCGTAGCCATGGACCACCTATGGCTGCACTTCACGCGCATGCATCGGGCCCGCACCGCCGGTGCGCTGACCATCGTGCGCGGTGAAGGCCCGTACATCTGGGACGACCAGGGCCGGCGCTACCTGGACGGCCTGTCCGGGCTGTTCGTGGTCAACGTCGGGCACGGCCGCACCGAGCTCGCCGAGGCCGCCGCCAAGCAGGCTGCCAAGCTGGCCTACTTCCCGCTCTGGTCGTACGCCCACCCGACCGCGGTCGAGCTGGCCTCGCGGATCGCGGCCCTGACGCCCGGGGACCTGAACCAGGTCTTCTTCACCACCGGTGGCTCGGACGCGGTGGAGACCGCCTGGAAACTGGCGCGAGCCTACTTCAAGCGCACCGGCAAACCGACCAAACACAAGGTGGTAAGCCGCCATCTCGCGTACCACGGGACGTCGATGGGTGCCCTGTCGATCACCGGGCAGCCCGGCATCAAGAAGGACTTCGAGCCGCTGGTACCTGGCGGCATCAAGGTGCCGAACACCAACTTCTACCGGGCACCCGAGCACGGCGACTCACTGACCGAGTTCGGCCGGTGGGCGGCCGACGAGATCGGCCGTGCTATCGAGCGGGAGGGTCCGGACACGGTCGCCGCCATCGTCCTCGAGCCGGTGCAGAACGCCGGCGGTTCCATCCCGCCGCCGCCCGGCTATTTCCAGCGGGTCCGGGAAATCTGCGACGAGTACGACGTGTTGCTGGTCTCCGACGAGGTGATCTGCGGCTGGGGACGGCTCGGTGAGTACTTCGGCGCCCAGCGCTACGGCTACCAGCCGGACATCATCACGACCGCGAAGGGTTTAACCTCCGGGTACTCTCCGCTGGGCGCGATGGTCGCCAGCGACCGGCTGCTCGAGCCGTTCCTCGCCGAGACGGCCGTCTTCTCGCACGGGATCACGTTCGGCGGTCACCCGGTCTCGTGCGCGGTAGCACTGGCCAATTTGGACATCTTCGAGCGGGAGTCGCTGGTCCCCCACGTGCGTGAACAGGCGAGCGCTTTCCGGGCCACCCTCGACAAGCTGAGCGACCTGCCGATCGTCGGCGACATCCGCGGCGACGGATACTTCTACGGCATCGAGCTGGTCAAGGACCAGGCCACCAAGGAGAGGTTCAGCGGCGAGGAGTCCGAGCGGTTGCTGCGCGGCTTTCTGAACCAGGCACTGTTTGAGGCCGGCCTGTGCTGCCGGGCTGACGGCCGCGGCGACCCGATAGTGCAGCTGGCTCCACCGCTTACGTGCGACCAGCGGCATTTCGACGAGATGGAAGGCATCCTACGGACCGTCCTGACCGAGGCGTGGAAGAGGCTCTGACCGCCCATCGAATTTGAGATGGTCTCCGGCTCGAAACACCACATCAGGTGGTGCTGCCGAGTGGATCAGCCTCGGAGGCGCCCGTGTTGGCCAGCAGCCGGATGATCGCCTCGTCGCGCAGTCCGGCGAAGCCCTTGCCCTTGAGACAGTCAAGAAGGCTACGGGTGTCCTGCTCGGGCATGACCGGGATGAGCTTGCGGGGTGTCTTCGGCTGCGGTACCCGCTCCATCGGCGAGCGGGTGAAGTTCCTGCTCGCCGAGCAGGAACTTGAAGAACTGCTGCAGGCACTTGTGCTTGTTCAGCGCGGTGGACGCGGACCGGGTCTCGATCATCCAGGCCTGGAACGACTCCACGTGCGCCCGGGTCACCGCGCAGGGATCCTCGGCGGCGTCGTCCGCGTCCGGGTCGGGCGACTGCTCGGCCAGGTAGCGGCCCAGTCGGGCGGCGGCGATCAGGTAGTTGTAGCGGGTGGTCTGCGGATGGTTGGCGGCGCGCAGGGTCCGGTCCCAGGCACGCAGGAACCCGGCCCAGACTCCGGATAGATCGGCGGTGAGCTTGGTGATGTCGAGCTTCGATATGGCGGCGACCTCGGCGAGTCAAGTGGTCCAACAGCGGCGCGCTAGACCAGGCATCCATGCCAAGCTATGAAAAAGGGCCCTCGCAAGTCGCTGACCTGCGAGAGAACCCTTCCGCTGTCGGACGGCCGGATTTGAACCGACGACCCCTTGACTCCCAGAGTCAGGAGGGTCAGCGGCATGCTCACGCACGTTGCCCAGGTCGCCATAAGCATAAATCGGCCGAGTAAAGGAGCCACCGACGTAGAACAATCCAGCAGCACAGAGCACGCGCCTGGCAGCTATCACCTCAGTTTGAGTTCCAACTCATCACAGGTAGCCCACAGGCACGGACCGGCCAGCCAGCTGAACCCCGACTCGAATGCGATGCGCCCTGCGTAGGCGATGCCCGACGGCGAACGGCGCTCACGCCAGGAACAGCACGCAGTCGGCGTCCATCCAGCCGGTGTCGCCGTTGCGGTCCACGGTCACGAACCACGCCTGACCATCGCCGTCGGTCACCGTAAGCGCGGTATCGCGGGCGTAGTAGTACCTCGGACCGATGAGCTGGCTGTCTTCGAAGCTGGTGTAGATGGGGGTGAACGAGCACCCGGTAACCGCCGGACTGCTGGCCGCGCTCGCCGGCGCCGCCGGGGCCGCGATCCCCAACCCGATCGCCAGCAACGCCGCCGTAGCGAACCGCCGGATACGAGGCATCGATGTCTCCCGTTCCATCATCATGCCGCCAGCCTATTCCGGACCCTTTACACCGTCGATGGTTCACGCCGTCCTTTGTGGATCCGTTGCGACAATGCGCAACCACTCCGCCACTCGGGCGCCCCGCACGCTCGCGCACCGGCCAGCCTGATCACTGGTTCGACTGCTGGGGAGCCCTTCGCAGGTGCCAGAAAAGTGCTCACGCCGGCGGCTCAGCAGGGCCGGGTAGTCCGCGGGCAGCCCGACGCCGAGCCCACGCTCCACTTCGGACCAGTCGGCGTCCCCGTCGACCGGCCCCGCCGGGCGGTGGGACGAGCGCCACGAGGTCGTCGAATGCCCGTCACGGCCGGTCAGCGTAGCGGTTCCTCCGGGTCCAGAAGGGACCGTGCAGGTGGCGCACGAGCCCGTAGTAGTGGGCGCGCTGGAGGAGGTACTCGGTGCACGCGCGGTCGCGGGCCGACTCGTACCGTCCGACCAGCGCGGCGGCGTCGCCGGACCGGTCGAGCAGGGCCGCGGCCGTCTCCGCGGCGGCCGCCGCGGTGCGCAGCGCCCGCAGCACGCCGCTGCCGGAGATCGGGTCCACGGCCAGCGCGGCGTCGCCGACCGCCAGCCAGGGCCGCGGGTCGCCGGGCCGGACCAGGCGGTGGCTCGCGGCCGGGTACACCCGCGGCGCCCCCACCGGCGGCGCGGCACCGACGCGGGCGGCGGTCAGCGCCGCCGCCCGTAGCCGGCTGTGCCACCGGGCGGTCCCCGCCAGGCCGCCCCGGCGGCACAGGTCCGCGTCGGTCATCAGCATCCCGACGATCGCGCCGCCGGGCAGCGGTGCCGTGTACCACCAGCCGTCGGCGCCCGCCTCCACCAGCAGGTACCGCTCGCCGGTAACGTCCACATCGGACCATCCCGCGGAGACTGCGACGAGCCGGTCGAAGACCACGCGGCGGGCACCCAGCGACCGGCCGGGCCCGGCCCGGCGCCCGGTCGCGTCGACCAGCACCCGGCCGTGCAGCCGGGACCCGTCGCCGGTGGCGACCTCCCATGTGGTGCCGTCGTGCCGGCAGGCGGCTACGGAGGCACCGAGCCGCAGGTGCGCGCCCGCCCCGGCGGCCGCGTCCGCGAGCATCGCGTCGAAGGCCCGGCGGTCGACGTGCCAGCCGCTGCCGTACCCGCTGGCTAGGTGGGAGTGCTCGGCCGGCGCGGGGCCGTCCCAGGCGCTGCGGGTGCCCCACGAGGGCAGCGGGCGCAGCGCGCCGAACCGGTCCCATACGCCCAGGTCGCGCAGCAGCGGCTGGACGCCCGGGACGAGCGTCTCCCCCACCCGCGGCCGGTCGAAGCGGCTGCGTTCGAGCACCGCCACCGATCGGCCGGCCGCGGCCAGGCGCAGGGCGGTCGCCGCGCCGGCGGGGCCACCGCCGGCGACGACGACGTCGTAGGTCGCGGGCACCGCGGTCAGTCCGTGGTCCGGCCGCCGCACCCGCACCCGGCCAGGCACTTGCGGGCCCGGTCGAGGTGGATCCCGGCGCGGCGCAGGCGCTCCTCCAGCCGCTCGTCGATGACCCCCTCCTTGAGCAGGCAGGACAGCAGCTCGCACAGCCCGTCGCCGGGGTGCCCCCCGCCGCCGGGCGGCAGCGGGGTGTCGCCGCCCCGCCAGACCGCCGCCGTGACCGCGCGCTCGCGGGTGAACGGCCGGCCGTTGCGGGTGCGCCCGCGGGCCCGTACCCGGACGCGGTAGACGCCCGGCGCGGTGGTGCCGAACCGGCCGGCGAACTCGCCCGGGCCGGTGGCGTCCAGCACGAGCGTCCAGGTCGCACCCTGCGGCGTGGTGATCTCCGCCCAGACGTACGGGTCGTTCGTGACCGGCAGGCCGGACTGGGTGAGCGTGGCGGTGAGGGCCACCTCGGCGCCCGGCTCGTATGAGCGCTGGCCTGCCTCGGCGCTGAGCGAGACGTTCGAGTACGCGTGCACCACCAGGCTGTACGGCACGCCGCGCCGAACGGGTCCCTCGCCGGTGGTGTCGACCGCGCTCCCCTGCGCCGCGGCCACGGCGAACGCCCGCTCGAACTCGAACGGCCGCCGCGCCGGCGCGGGGCGCTCCGGGCGGGTCCGGCGGCCCAACAGGATCGACCGGTCCACGCCGTCGTCGTCGGGGCTCGGCTCGACCTGGGGGCGCCCGATCCGGAGCAGCGCGTGCCACGTCCCGGCCTGGTCGAAGCGGCTCGGCCGGAGCTGGACCGGCAGCGCGAGCCGGTAGTACGCGACGCCCTGGCCGCTCTCGTACCGCATCGTCGGCTCGGCCCGGGCCCGCCACGGCTCGAGCAGCAGCCCGTTGGGGGTCTGCAGCCGGAAGTCCACGCCCTCCGGCTTGGCCGTCAGCAGCACCACGTCCACCCCGGAGTCGGCGTCGCTGAGCTGGAACGGGATGCGGTGCACGGCCCCACGGACCAGCTCGCCGTCCGGGTCCAGGACCACCTCCGCGTTGGTGATGCCGGCCAGGATCTGCAGGAAGTACTTCTGCAGCAGGAACCGGTTGTCGCCGGCGATCGCGCCGGTGACCAGCAGGAAGCCGCCGTTGTTGCCGGACACCGTCTGCAGCGCCGGCACGCTGATGTTGTGCGGCTGGCCGAGCCCCACCGCGTACGTGCGCTCGTTGATCTGCGGCGCGACGTCGGCGATCATGCGCGGGCTGTTCTCCACGCCGTCGGTGAGCACGACCAGCGCCTTGACGTCGAACGGCGGCGCCGCGTCCAGCACGCCCCGCCCCTCGAAGATGCCGTCGCCGATGGACGTCGCACCTTGCGGGTCCAGCGCGTTCCCGTTGATGATGTCGTGTGTCGCGCTGCGGTTGACATCGGAGAGCCCGCCGGCCCCGAGGGTCAGGACGGACTGCAGCGGCTGGGCGTCCTCGTTGTAGCGCACGACGCCGACGCCGTCGCCCTCGAGCATCAGGTCGACGAAGACGTTCGCCGCCTGCTGCAGCGACACGTGCTTGCTCAGCCCGTCGCCGCGGTCCTCGCTCATGCTGCCGGACCGGTCCAGCACGAGCGCGGCCGCCGCGGTCAGCCGGCCGATCGTGTTGCCGTCGACGGTCACCTGCCAGGTCTGCCCGGACGCGGCCTCCCGCACGGTCAGCGTCTGCGTCGGGATCGCCGACGGCGCCACACCTGTGCGGTAGACGATCCACAGCCGCGCGGTCGCCACCACGTTCGCCGCGGTCGGTCCGACGGTGACGGTGGTGTTCGCCGGGACGAGCTGCGGATGGGCCGGCGCGCCGCCCGGCGCGTAGTCGAGCGTCACCGCCGCCCCCGGCGACAGCACCTCGAACGTGATGGCGAGCGCCGCCTCCCGCACCATGCCCATCGGCCCCTGCGGCACGTCGACGAAGCGCAGCTGCGGCGTCAGCAGCGTGATCGAGGCCTCGTCGCAGTGCTCGACCTCGACGTGCTCGTTGCCCTGCCGCACCACGAAGCCGAGCGTGTGCCACAGGGCGACCATGTCGTCCATGCTGTTGACGTCGCGGTCCCAGCGCGCCTGGCCGCCGGTGTCCTGCGCGATGACGTCGTTCGGGCGCGGCACCGGCCACCAGTTGTCGCCGCACGCCTTGAAGTCGGCCTGCCACGGCAGCGCCATCGCGCGGCTGAGGGTCCCGGGTGCGACGGACGCCGCGAGCCGGAACGCCGCCGCGTACGGCGCCTCGATGATGGGCCGGTCGCCCGCGTTCAGCCCGCCGGCCTCGATGCCGGGGAAGAACGCGCCGCCGACGCACGCCTCCAGCGCGGCCCGGTCCAGGCCGTCCGGGGTGACGTCGGCCTCCGGCGCGGGTACGCCGGACCAGTCCGCCGTGTACGTGCCGGCCTGCCAGCGCTGCATGTGCGCGTACTGGGTCGGGGTGAGCGCCGAGTCGCCGCCGTTGAGCGCGGGCATGTCCCCCGGCGGGCGGAGCCGCGCGAAGATCGCGTCGACCAGCGGCTGGCTGGTGACCGGGTCGGGCCACGAGTGCGCCCCGAAGATGCCCTCCACCCAGCGCATGTCCCGGGCCCGCTGCAGCACCGGGTGGACGTCCTGGGTGTACGAGGTGGTGGTGGGCGCCGGCGCCAGGCCCAGGTCGACCATGCGCTGCAGCACCCGGTCGTACAGCGTTGTCGGGCTGTCCTGGTGCGGCGCGAACTTCGGCGGCGCGACGATCACCCAGGCGCCTTCCACCGCCGGCGTCGAACCGTCCCCGCGCAGCGTGATGGTGGCGGTGACCGGGCCGTCGGACACGTCGTCGTACCAGCCGGCGTTCGCCCAGAAGTTGCCGATCAGGTTGCCGGCCGGCGACGCGGCGGTGCCGTGCCCGCCGAGCACGAGCAGCCGGTTGTCGTCGTCGGTGCGCAGCTCGCCCAGCGGCACGGTCACCACGGGCTCGCCGGCGAACCGGACCGTGCCGTTGTCGAAGAGCTGCCGCTGGTCGGGGCCGCTGAGCGTCCGCGGGCCGGGGTCGATGGTGAGGTCACCGGCGGGCTCGCTGTTGCCCCGGCCCGGGTGGGCCGCCTTCGCGTTGACGAGGTGCACGGTCCATGAGATCTCCGCGTCCGCGTCGGTGATCTCGTCGAACGTGCCGTCGTCGTGGTGCGCGAAGACGCGGAACCGGGCCGCCTGCCGCTTGACGCGGCACTGTGCGTCCTTGAACCCGCCCTGCGGCTCGGGTATCTCACCGACCCGCTCGGGCCCGAGGAAGAACTCGTCGGGGCTGTTGCCCACCCGCGCGATGCCGATCGCTGGATGGATTCGATACGTCGTCGCCACGGCGACCTCCCATGCCCTGGACGTGCTGTCACGAGAAGGACGCCGGCAGGGACCGCGAAATATACGGAAGTCGGATAGGCGTCACCGCGTTCACCCGTCCGTGTGTGGCGCGGCATCGGGGTCGGCGGCCATGGTCGCCGGCGCCTACCCGCTGCGGAGGGCGCGGAAGCGCCACCGCTCCCGGTCGACGCTCATGCCGAGGCTGGTCAGACTCATACGTCAACTCCGGAAGGCACGGGCACGCCGCACCCCGCGGCAGCGGCGCTACACCGCGAACAGCAGGGCAGCGTCGAGAAGTACGACCACGGCGGTGGCGAAGTGGATGCCGAAGGCGACCACCTTGGTGCCGCCGTGGCGCAGCACGATCAGCGTGTCGCCCAGCGGGTTGAGGGCGACGACGAGCGTGAACCAGGCGACGGCGTCAGCGGTCGTGAACGCGATCAGGGCGAGCCCGACCAGGCCGTAGACGAGGTCGCGCAGGCCCTTGACCGTGAGGTAGGTGGTGTCGCCGGCCGGTGCGACCGGTACGCCGTATCCGGCGGCCGACGGACGTGGCTGTAGGAGGAATCGGGATCCCATGTACACGAGGAACAGGTTGAGGACGATCGCGAGCCCGTAGGCGATGGGGTTGAGCATGTGCCTCACTCCAAAATCTAGCGCCGCTAGGAATGAGAGCGAGGCTAGCATAGCCTTGGCAGGATCCCTAGCAGTGCTAGGATCCTGGGCATGGCTATTCGGGAGCGCCGCGAGCGTGAGCGGGCGGAACGGGAACGCGCGATCATCACCGCGGCGCGGGACCTGGCCGAGTCGGAGGGCTGGGACGCGGTCACCACGCGCCGGCTCGCCGCCGAGATCGAATACAGCCAGCCGGTGTTGTACAGCCACTTCAAGGGCAAGGAGGCCATCATGGCCGCCGTCGCCGTGGAGGGCTTCGCCGACCTGGCCCGGGACCTGGCGGCCGCACGCGCGGCCGCGGCCGGTGAGCGCCAGGCGGTGGCCGCCGTCGCCGAGGCCTACACCTCGTTCGCCGAACGCCGGCCCGCCCTCTACGACGCGATGTTCACCCTGCGCGTCGACCTGCCGTTCGCCAGTACGGACGCACCGATCGACCTGCCCAGGGGCTTCGCCGAGCTGGCCGACACGGTGCGCCCGATCGCCGCGGCCGACGAGCTGGAGGCGCTGACCGAGACCCTTTGGAGCGCGCTGCACGGACTGGTGACACTCATGCGCAGCGGCCGGTTGCGGCGCGCCGACCACGCGCGGCGGCTCGCAATGCTGGTGGACCGCTTCACCCGCGGCACCTGAACGCCCGTCACCCGGCGCGATAACGCAGCACGACCACGCCACTGTCGAGTGGATCCGCGTCGATCAGCCGGAAACGGTGCGGGTCGAAGCTCCTCGGCCCAGGCCTAGCGCACTGCCTCGCCGCCGGTGACTTCAGTGACAGACCCCGGCTGTAGAGGGTGATGCCCTTACCGGGCCAGCACGTCAGTGCGGGCGTGACGCCGGATCGAGGTGCTTGCGAGCCACGTCGATCAACCTGTCCGTGGCCTCCTGCCAGGAATCCCACTCGCCGGCGATCTGGCCGCCATCCCATCCCCCGACCGCCTGGATCCGCTTGCGCAGGATGTCGGAAGCCTCCGCGTAGGCGTCGGCGGCGCGGCCGACGTCCGGTGGCGCGAGCAGCCGCAGCCGCCAGCGGGCGGCGTTGGCCCGGAAGCCCACTTCCAGGCTCCAGGTCTGCTCACCGTTGGCCGACGACCCGGCGATTAGCTGGTCACCCGACACGCTGATGAACGTGGCGACGAGCTCGAGCAGCTCCGTCCGCCGCTGCTCCCGTCTGGTCCGATGCTGGCGTACCCAGTCCAGCGCCGGGGCGAGCACCGCGCCCAACGCCACCCCGAGCAGCACGATGAAGGCTTGCATTGCCGCATGATGCCATTTGCCAGCCGACACGCAAAGACGGCTCTGGCAGGGTCGCGGTGATCGCGGACGGTCGATAGTAGATCATGCCTTGTGTCCATAGTGGAGCTCTTCGCGGCCTTCTTCCCACACCTGTCCGGGCTGCGCATCAGGAACGTGCTGGCCAAGGGCTCGACGGTGCGGGTCCATGCCGAGGCCAGGAGCGTCTCGGCGAGATGCCCGGATTGCTCGATGCTGTCGCGGCGGGTGCATAGCCGGTACGAGCGTCGGCTGGTCGGGAGACCGCGCTGGCCCGGCGGATGTTGGAGGCCGTCGCCTTGGCGCTGGGCGGGCGGGCCGGCGCCCGGCTGACCGACCGGCTCGGGCCGCAGGTGGGCCGGATGACGTTGCTGCGCCTGGTCCGCGCCCTCCCCGAGCCGCCGATACCCTCACCGGTCGTGCTGGGCGTCGATGACTTTGCCTGGCGGCGCGGCCACACCTACGGCACGGTGCTGGTCGACATGACGACCCGTCAGGTGATCGACGTGCTCGACGACCGGTCCGCCGACAGCCTGGCCGCCTGGCTGGGCGAGCGTGCGGGGATCGAAGTGATCTGCCGGGACCGGGCCGGCTGCTACGCCGAAGGCTCAGCTCCTTAACGTCGTGGCCGCCCGAGGCCATCGCGGTAGAGATGCGTGATCCCGCGACGCACACTGCGCGATTACGTGGAATCGAGCCCACCAAAGAAAAGGCAACCGTCGATTCCTTGGCCGTCGGGCCACCCTTCCTGACAATCATCGTCAGGCGTCGGTTTCCCACAGGGAGGTCCTCCACCTTGAGAAACACAACGAAGAAGTGGCTGGTCGCAGTGACCAGCGCGATTCTCAGCCTCGCCGTGGTAACCGTGGTCGCGCCACAGGTGTCTTCGGCCGCGACCCCGGACGGTCATCGGTGCGACTGGTGGTTCCCGTACAGCGTCCCGGCCTATGTGGACTGGCCCCAGAACCACATCAACTACACCCAGGGCGTCTACTGTGACGGGTTGGTCAACAGCATCACGATAACCGTGGAGATTCTCTACCACGGACCGCTCCCCGGTCCGGGCACCACGGTCAACGGCCGCACCGATCCATTCCCGAACGTGACATCCGCTGCCACCGGAGTGGCGACGCCGGGGCCGCTCTGCACCAGCGGCTACTACTCGGGTCGCGCGACAGCGACCGTGCACTTCCGGTCCTGGTCGCCCGAATACATCACCAGGGACATCTCGTCGAGCGTCATCCAGCGGAGCTGCACCCCGGGCCACATCCCGACTCCCACCGTGACCGTCATTCCACCCGCGCCCTTCTATCGCACCGCAAATAAAGCCGCCGTCAACGCCTTCACGGGGTGAATCGGCGAAGCGGCAGGCATCACATCCAGCGCTGGCACAGGGGTTCAGAGTCCCCAGCCGTAACGGATCCGGTCGCGGCCTGAGGCATTGCGGCCAGTCAGGTTCAGGACCTGGTGCGTGGTCCCGGCGACGACAGCGGCGTCGCCGCCGGCGTAGGTTGGTGCCGCTACCGCTGACGGCGAACATCGAGTAGTAGTCCGGGGTGGTCAGCTGAGCTCGACGGCGTGCCAGCCCCACCGGATTCCGCCGTAGACCTCGACGATGCCGCGGCCGGAGTGGTCACATCGACCGGTGTCGCGTACCAGGAACGTTTCGGCGCGGAACAGGTGCTCGCCCAGGGTGGGTTCGTCGTCTGCGATGGCGGCCGCGTCCGGACCCGTGCCGGACGCGATCTGGATGCCGTACTGCGGGGTGTCCTGGAAGTTGACCAGGAGCTTGCCGTTGACTGAGGTCAGGCCGCCGTAGATGTAGAACGGGTTGGCCCGCCGGGAATTGTCGACCTCGCTGCCGGCGCCCACTGGGTCGCGGTGCGAGACGACCTGGATCCATTGCATGGCGTCGCCGGCGGGCGGGTCGCCGTCCGCGAGGTTCGGCGTGTAGACCACGTGTAGGTCAGCGCCGAAATGGGTTCGTGGGCCGTCGTGGGTGGCGAACGCGCTGTAGGACTGCACGCGCAGCTCGCCCCGACCGGGGAAGCCGCCCAGGTAACGGAACGTGTAGTGCGCCCCGCTGGTACTGGCAAGTACCTCGACGAAGTTGATGTCGGAGTCGGTGGGCCGGTCTTCATAGCGGGGTGCGGTGGGGGCGGCCGGGACCCCGGACTCGATCAGCGACACCCGGCATGGCCGGTTGTTGAAGGTGAAGTCGACCGAGGGGGTGTGGCCCCCGACCGTGGCCGAGAACGACTGTCCCGGGGTCCATGGCCACCCGGTGGGCTGGCTCGGCCGGTAGTCGGCGACTAGATGCGCCGCCTGTGCACCTGTGGCGCCGGTAGTGGCGTCGGTAGAGTCGCGCTCTGCCGCCGCCTGGCTGGCCGGCAGGCCTGCTGTGGCGATCAGGCCCGCGGCGGTTCCGCTGCGCAGCAAGGTCCTGCGGGTGAGCCGGCGGGTCACGCGACCACCGCCCGGACTGTCCAGCCGTGCCGGATCCCGCCTAGTACGGTGATCATGTCCCGGCCGGCGGCATCGCGGCGGCCTGTGTCGCGGACGAGAAACACCTCCGCGACGAAGCTCGCGCCGAGGTCGGCCTCGTCTTGCATGGGTGCTGTGATGGCTGCCTGGTAGAAGTTGACGACCCGGCGCCCATTGACCGAGGTGGGTCCGCCGGTGAGGACGAACGGGTTCGCGCGGCGCCCGTTGTCCGCGAAGCTGTCGGTGCCGCCGGTCACCGTCGGCGCGTTGGCCACCTGGATGAAGCGCAGCACCTGGCCCGGGTCCTCGTCGCCGTCATAGATCACGTACAGGTCAGCGCCGTATTGCAGGGGAGCGGTATCGGTCGGCGGAGTGACGGTCACCGAGTAGGACTGAACTTGAAACCGGCCGCGCCCGGACAGCCCACCGGCGTAGTCGAAGGCGTAGGAGCCGCCGAAATTGCCGGCCAGGGTGCGTGCGAAGTCGACGGTGGCATCCGCGGGCGCGGTGAGGTAGGCCGGATCGTGCGGGGCGGTCGACCCACCGAGGGTGGAAAGAGCTATCCGGTAGGTCTGTCCATGGTGGGTGAAGTCGCGGGCGGGCGTGTGTCCGCCGAGGGTGACGCCGACCGGCCGCTCCGGCCCGCTAGGTAGCCAGCCGTGGGGCTGGCTTGGCCGGTAGTCCGCCACCAGCCGCGGCGTGCGTCGCAGGAGTGCGTTCACGCGGGTGCCTCCAGGATTCGGGAGTGGGACGCCCGACAGCCAAGCCGGCAACGCGTAACACCGCCGTTACGGCAACCTGTTACGGCGGTGTAATACCGGCACAGGTCACCATGGAACGATGCGAATCTTGGTGGCGGAGGATGAACCCCTGCTCGCCGACGCGGTCGCCGAATGGCTGCGCCGTGAGACCCACGCGGTCGACGTGGTGCACGACGGCGCGGCCGCGTTGGAGCTGCTGGGCATCCACGGATACGACGTGGTGGTGCTGGACCGGGACTTGCCGGTGGTACACGGAGACGAGGTGTGCCGCACACTTACCGCCACCGGGATGGCGGTGCGGGTGCTGATGCTGACCGCCGCGGCCAGCGTCGGCGACCGCGTCGCCGGCCTCGCCCTCGGGGCCGACGATTATCTACCGAAGCCGTTCGCGTTCCCGGAACTGGCGGCCCGGGTCACCGCGCTTGGACGGCGCTGCCGTTCCGCGGTACCCCCGTTGCTCCAGCGCGCCGGCATCCTGCTGGACCCCAACCGGCGAGAGGTGTTCCGGGACGGCCGCTACGTCCTGCTGTCCCGCAAGGAGTTCGCGGTCCTCGCCGAGCTGCTGCGCGCCGACGGCGCCGTGGTCAGTGTCGAGCACTTGCTGGAGAAGGTGTGGGACGAGCACGCCGACCCCTTCACCAACGCGGTGCGGGTGACGATCCTGCGGCTGCGCCGCAAGCTCGGCGAGCCGGCGGTGGTGCACACCGAGGCAGGCGTGGGGTACCGGGTCGGATGATCGAGATGCCCCGCCTGACGATCCGCGCCCGGCTGACCCTCGTATACGGCGGGCTCTTCCTCGCCGCTGGCATGCTGCTACTGGTCACCACCTACCTGCTGGTCTCCCGACAGCTGCACGGCAGCCCTCAGTTCATCCAGACCATCGACAACCACTCCAGGGACGCCTACACGGTGTCCACGCCGCCGAGCGAGGTCGCCGGCGCGCTGACCGACACCGCGCTCAACGCAATGGTCGTACAGGGCGGCATCGCGATGCTGGTGATCAGCGCCACGGTGGTGACGGTGGGCTGGATGCTGGCTGGCCGGCTGCTGCAACCGCTACACCGGGTCACCGGCACAGCACGGCGCATCGCCGACGCCCCGGGCGCCAGCCGCGGGCTGCACGAACGCATCGCTCTCAGTGGCCCACCTGACGAGTTGAAGGAACTGGCCGACACCTTCGACACGATGCTGGAACGCCTCGATCATGCCTTCGACGCCCAACGGCGGTTCATCGCCAACGCCTCCCACGAGCTGCGCACCCCGCTGACGCTCAACCGGGCGTTACTCGAGGTCGCGGTCCAGCGCCCGGCGGCCCCGCCGGAAGTCCGCCAACTCGGTGACGTACTGATGGACATCAACTCTCGGCACGAGCGGCTCATCGACGGGCTGTTGACGCTCGCCCAGTCCGAACGCGACCTCGATGAGTATTCCTATGTGGACCTCGCCGACGTGGCGGAGCACGTCGTAGCCCAGCTGCCGGCCGCGGAGGCTTCCGTGCACGTCGACGCCGAAGTGGCACCCACCCTGGGCAGCACCGTCCTGCTGGAGCGGATGGCGCAGAACCTGGTGGAAAACGGTCTGCGGTACAACCTCCCCGAGGGTGGCTTCGTACGGGTGGAGGTCGCGACGAGCGGCACCGGCACGGTCCAGTTCCGAGTGATCAACAGCGGACCGCCGATCTCCCGCTATCAGGTACCGGGCCTGTTCGAACCATTTCGCCGGCTCGGCCAGGACCGGCTGCACTCGGCGCGGCCCGGTGCTGGCCTGGGACTGTCCATCGTGCGGGCCGTGGCCCGGGCGCACGGCGGCGACGTCGAGGCCGTCCCGCGCGAGGGCGGCGGCCTCACGGTGACCGTCACGCTGCCCCGAGCCTGAGCCAGGCACCCCAACCACGGCCTAGGATGATCAATCAACTCAGCGCCAAGCCGCTCTCCGATCCGGCGACCAGCCAGCGCGTCCGGGAACTCGCGGCCGGTGGCGCCAGCTCCTCCGGGCAGACGCAGGACATCTTCACCGCCCGGGTACTCGCGCTTTCACTCGGGCAACTGATAGCAGGAGCGGCCGGCGTCGCCCTGATCGCGGTCGCCGGAATGCAGCTCACCGGTCACGATGTCATTGGGGGTCATCGGTCAGGCGGCGACCATCAGGTCGGGCGGTTGGGACACGGCCGCCGGGGTGGGTCCAACCCTGGACAGGTAGCCGGCTCCCGCCGTCGCCGGCACGATCGTCGGGGCGGTGAACACGCCCAGCAGCCCGGTCACCTCCAGCACCCGACGCACGACCGGTTGCGGGTGGCTGACCCGCATTTGGCCTCCGGCCCGGATGGCGGCGTTACGCACCGCGACGAGCGCGCCGAGTCCGGTGCAGTCCAGGAACGTGACCTCGGCCAGGTCGACGTCGAGCAGTTCGGGACGCTGGTCGCGCAACACGTGCAGCAGCCGCTCGCGCAGCGCCGGCGTGGTGGCTAGATCGACCTCGCCGGCCACGGCGACCCGGGCCGTGGCGGTCGACGGGTAGCTGGTGTCGATGTGTAGCTGCGCCGATCCGGTCACCGGCGAAAATGTGGTCGTTGACATTGTTCCTCCAGCCCAACGTGCCTCAACGATTGAGTGGTGAGCGGGCGGGGACTGGGCCCAGGCCGGGGAGGCAACAACCCGAAATGTCGCGGGGTGTTGCGGGCTCGACGAGCCGCGCACGTCGGTGCGGCGCAGCTACCCGCAGGCTACTCGCCACACGCTCCCATTGGGAACTCCCGACCTCGCCAACCTGACTGGCCGTCCGCTGCGCTCACCGGCCACGGGCCACCTGTTCGAACCCGGCCGGCCTCAGCCGCGCCGAGGTTCAGCCGGCATCGCGGCTCGTAGCTGGGCGAGCGTCCGTTCAGCAGTCGGGAGACGTGCATTTGGGAAAGGCCGATCTCGGCGGTGATCTGAGATTGGGTCATGTAGTCGTAGGGCCGACCGCCCCGCCAGAGACGTCGACTTCTACCAGCGGCTCCGGCGGCCAGAGGTTGCCCTACTGCGGCTACGCCACCCACCGCCGGAGCGCCGCGTCCGTCCGCCGCGACCCCGGATAGCACCGAACAGCAGGAACAGCACGACGGCGCCGATGATCGCGGTGACCCAGGTGCTCAGGTTGAAGAACGTATCCAGCGTTTGCACCCCGAACAGTTCCTTGGCCAGGAACCCACCGAGCAGGGCACCGACGATCCCGATGACGGTGGCCAGCAGGAGGCCGGCCTTCTTTCCGGTGAGGTTCTCGGCGATGAGGCCGGCGACGGCACCGAGCACGATCCAGGCGATAACGCCCATGACGCTCTCCTTGATGGTGGGCCGATCTCCCGAAGCCGGGACGACCCACACTGTCGGGTTCCCCATCGACTGATTCCTAAACGGTCTGCCGCGGTACCGACCCGAAACGCAGCGGCCGACCCAGCCCCTCACGGCGCCGCCGCAGGCCCGGACGGCCCGTCCACGAGGGCCGACGAGTGGTGCGCCGCTCACCCGCTCCAGCGCCGCCTGGTTCGGAATCGTGGGGCACCCTCGCTCTGAGCGCGGTGCCCTCGCCGGGCACGCTCTCGATCGCCCAGCAACTGACGAAGGTGAGGATCCAACGATTCTCGGTCCGCAGGTAACTAGCCGAGGGCCGGTCGACGTAGGTCCGGTCGAGTCAGCTCGGCAGTGATCTGCCTACCCCAGGCGTCGATCGCTTCCCAGTCACGGAAGTCGCCATCTGGCACACGCAGCGCCAGTACCAGTGCCTTCTCATCCAAGCCGAGCCGATGTCGGTCGAGGCGACCGGCGAAGAGGCGGTGCCCGCAGGCGTTCGTGGCCTCGACAAGATCGTTGACCTCGTACGGCTCCTCGTCCGGCTTGGGCGGATCGCCGATCGGGCCGCTGGAGAACAGCCAAACCAGCCGCGGCCGATGGGTCACGAGCCGGGCCGCGGCCTGCCGGGCATCTTCCAGCCACCGTCCCATGTAGACGGCGCTGCCCAGCACGACGGCGTCGTACGATGTGACGTCCTCCACCTGGCCCGCAGGGCGTACCTCGATGTCGGCGTCGCCGGGAAGACCGGCACGGAGCACTTCGGCGAGGCGTGCCGCGATCGCCCCGGTGGAGCCGTGTCTGCTCGCGGCGCAGACGAGAATCCTCATGGCTGTCGCCCGTTTCTGTTTGATCTTGTTGGTGAACCGCCGGCAGCACGATGCACAGCCCACGTAGGCCCGGTCCGCCATGGCCTTGTTGTCCAATCCGGGGTCAGGTACACCGCGCGGTGACCTGACCCCGAGGCCTAGCGGTGCTTAGCGCAGCCAGGAGGCGCGTCGCACCAGGGGTGTGGCCGCCCACGCGTGCCCCAGGCCCAGGGTGTTCCCGGCGCCCAGCAAGGCCAGGACTATCAGGACGGCGGCGTAGATCAGATGGTCGTCCATGAACGGGTTGCTGGCCGGCGGCAGCACCGCGGCCCACATCATCACGGTCAACAGCGCGCCGCCGACGGCCGCCAGCCGCATCCCGACACCCAGGATCAACGCCATGCCGATGGCGAGTAGGGCGGTCATGAACAGGACATCCGCTACGCCGGTCCCGGCGATGGAGCGGAAGAAGCCGCCAAACGGGCCTTTGGCCGAGCCCAGGAAGCCCTGGGTCGGGCTGCCATCGTTGAGCCACGACTTCGCCGAGGCGGTGGCGTAGCCCAGACCGAAGACTTTGTCCAGGAACGCCCAGAAGAAGATCCAGCCGAGGGCGATGCGGATGCCAGCCAGTAGGTAGCGGGCCGCGGTGGCCGCACGTGAGTCTGGAACGGGCGCGGGCGGCCACGCCGGGCCAGCGGGCGTTGGGCCAGCCGCGGGTCGGGTGACGCCGAGAACAGCATGGTGATTCTTGGCGATGTCGACCATCGCACTCACATTCTTTCGGTTCTCATGAATCAGGGTTCCCGCTGCGCGAACGCCCGCGGGGTGGGTCGAAAGGGGCACGGCAGCACCCGAGCACTTGTTGCCGCACAAGCCGATGCCACCTCGGGCACCGAGGTCACTTGCCAGCGCACGAAGCCGGTGGGTCGTTGGCGCCCGCGTGCTCGTGCGAAGCCCAACGATCGCGACCCAGGACGGGTCAGCGAATCTAGCTACGACGGACGATCGAGGCTGACGAAACCCGCTCGGTCATCACGACCTCGGATCGGGACCCTACCGACGCCGCCGGCGGCGGATGGCTGGCAGCCGCCGGGGACCCGGGCAACGCCATCATCCTACGCCCTCCGGACCCAAAGCGCGCCGGGCAGAAGGGGCGCGGCGGTGTGGGGAGTGTGCCCGAGCCGTGCGTCTGGTCGAGCGGTGCAAATTAGTGACCTCGTCCCCCAAGGAGGAAGCACGACAGGAGTCGCCTGAAGTCGTGCGGGTGCTCGATCGCCGGCACGTGCCCGCATCGCCCGAGCACGTACAGACGGGCATCGGCCAGGTGTTCGAGCAGGGGCAGGGCAGCCGTCCCGATCGGGGTGACTCGGTCCTCGGCGCCGTGGACGAGCAGCACGGGCGCGCGGACCCCTGCCAGCGTTTGCGCCGAGAGGGCGAGCTCGTCGGCCCAACGTGCCCTGGGTGGCGGGAACAACGACGCGAACGCGGCCGCCCCCGCTCGCATCGCGGCCGCACGGGCATCGACGGCCGACTCGGTCACGAGCGCTTGGTCGAGGACGAGGCGACTCAACATGTCTCGTGCCCCGAGCGGGCCGGCGGGGGCGGCCCAGATCGCGTCGAGCTCGGCGGACAGCGGCGCCCCGGGGGCGCCCATCGTCGAGACCGCCACGACACGGGTGACCTGCTGGGGACGCGCGGCCGCCAACGCCAGCGCCACGGCACCGCCCATGGAGTGACCCACCACGGCGTACTGCTCGACACCGAGAGCATCCATCAGGCCCGCGGCCTGCTCCGTCCACAGCCGGAGACCACCCCTGGAGCCCGCCGGGATTGGTGTACGGCCGAACCCCGCCTGGTCAGGAGCCACCAGGTGCCAGGACGTGCCCAGCGCCTGCGCCGTCGTCGCCCAGGCGCCGGACCCGGTCGTGCCGGGTCCGGAGCCGTGCAGCATCAGCACCGCGGGTCCGGAGCCGCTCTCCAGGACGTGGACGGGTGAACCGTCGACCGTGACGGTCCGAAGTGCCGTCACCGGGGCAGGTCAGGTGGGCTCATGCCGATGCGGAGTTGATGGACTTCGAAAAGAGCTCCATCATCGCCCTGCCGAATTGCGGCATGTCGGGCCACCCCCGGCAGGAGACGAGGTTGCCGTCCACGACGTCGGGAGCGTCGATGACCGTCGCGCCCGCGTTCTCCATGTCACCGGTGATTGGGGGGAAGCACGCCGTCTTTCGTCCCTTCAGCAGCCCGTACACCGCTGGCACCTGCGCGCCGTGGCACACCAGCGCGATCGGGAGGTCGCGCGCGAAGAAGTGCTCGGTGATGCGCCTGACGTCGGCGTCGACCCGGATCCACTCGGGGGCACGTCCCCCAGGGATGATGAGGGCGTCATAGCGCTCGACGTCGACCTCGGCCCAGGGCACGTCGACCGGCAGCTTTCGGCCGTTCTTCTCCACGTAGGCATCGGAGTTGGGGTCGAACTCGTGGATAACCAGCTGCACGTCACGCATCGTCCGCGACGAGACGTCGACCTCCCAGCCGCCTTCCTGCACGCGATAGTAGGGATACATGGTGTCGAGCTCCTCGGCGGCGTCGCCGGTCAGGAGCAGCGCTCTGGGCACCTGCTTCTCCTCGCATCTGGGGGCCGGGTGAGGTCGATCCAATCCAATCCGATTCGAGTTAGCATTCCTCGGCCCAGGCCGCCCGTCAAGCCTTGACCGCCATTCCGTCCGCGTCCTTGACCTCGTCGAACAATCGTCGGAACCGCTCGCCGGACAGCAGGATGTGCCGACGCATGGCGTAGGCGGCGGCGTCGGGGTCACGCGCGGCGACCGCGGCCAGAACTTCTTCGTGCTCGGCCATGGCCAGGTGAGTGACCTGGGTGTCGTGGAGAAGCCGGAACAGGTGCACGTGCGCGTGCAGGCGAGCGAGCGCTTCGCGGATGACCTGGTTCTCCGCGCTCAGGGCGATGAGATCGTGAAAAGCGGCGTCGCGCAGCCCGAAGGCGCCGTAGGCCATGAGCCCCTTGCCCCCCTCCAGCTCCGCCATCTCCTCCAGCAGTCGTTGCAGACCGGCCACCTGCTCCGAGGTTGCGCGTTCGGCGGATCTGCGCGCCGCTGCCGGCTCGAGGAGCAGGCGGACCTCGAGCATGTCCTCGAATCGGCGACGGGTGATTTGGGGGGGAATGCGGTAGCCAGCATGGGGCACACGCACGACCAGGCCCTCGGCCTCCATACGGTTCAGAGCGTCTCGGATCGGCGTCTGCGAGACCCCCAGCTCGCGCGCCAGGACGTCGATCGTGACACGGGAGCCAGGCTCGATCCGTAGCGACATCAGCTGTCCGAGCAGCGTGTCGTACACCTCGTCGGCAAGCCGGCCGCGAGATCTTCCCGCCGGCATTCCGCCCGACGTGGCCCCACGGCCCGGCGCGATCATCGCTTCGTCGTCCATCGTGACGTGAGGTCCCTTCTTGCGTCTTCGCGAACCTGTTGACATCGGTCGCAACGCTGCTGCATGCTGACGCGCACTCGAATCGTATAGGAAAGGTGACGGATGCGAGCCATCCTGCACCATCGCGGAACCGCCCGCCAGCGCTGTACCTCGATCACCTGAAGCTCCCATGATCATGCTCGACGTCCTGCTCGGTTCGCCACCGGGCCGCACAAGGACCGCAGGACTTTCTCGACTGAATGAAGAGGCAGGGCGTCGCGGCGTACTCGAGACGCCGGTCCGCGGGTCGGCCCTCGCGACAGCCCGGCAACACGCTTGAACAACTCAGCAACTGCTCGGCGAAGCACGCGGCAAGGCCCCAGGAGTCCCCACGCAGAAAGCAGGCCAGAAGATGCGGTATCAGAAGCGAATAGGACGGCTGTCCCTTCCCGGTCGAAAGGTGCGGGTGGCGACGGCGGCCATGCTGGTGGCCACGATCGTGGCGGCTTGCGGCGGCGGCGAGGACGACGGTGCGGAGGCGAGCGCCCCCAAGGCACCGGCGAACATCCCGACGCTCACCAATGACCCGCTTACCCTCAGCTTCATCTGGTTCGAGTGGCCCCCCGCCCAGGCGCTGGAAGCCTTCGCGAACGCGGAGTACAAGAAGACGCGGCCGAACGTGACCGTCAAGGTCAACACCGTGCCGAACGCGAACTGGCACGACGCGATGTTCACCCAGTTCGCCGCGCGCAAGACCGACTTCGACATCGCGATCCTGGACTCGCAACACATCGGCGAGGCCGTGACGAACGGCAACATCCTCGACATCACCGACTTCGTCAAGCAGAACATCGACGTCAACGCCTACAACCCGTACCTCCTGGCGGCCTACGGCCAGTTCCCCCAGGCGGAGACCGGGCAGCGCGACGAGAACGCCAGCCTGTACGGCCTGCCGCTGCTCGGCGACACCTGGACGATGATCTACCGCAAGGACCTGATCGGCGACAAGCCACCGCAGACCTGGGACCAGATGATTTCGGCCGCCGCGAAGTGCCAGGCGGACAACCCTGGCGTCAGCGGGCTGGCTTTCCACCAGGCCAACGGCTCCGACGCGGCGGCCGTCACCTACAACACGGTCAACGGCGTCTACGGCGGCAACCTGTGGAACTCCAAGGATCGCAAGATCGAGGGCGTCCTCAACGACCCGGCCGGGCAGGAGGCGATGGACGTCCTGGTCAACAAGATGAAGCCGCTGACCGCCAAGGGCTCCGGCAACTGGTTCATCGACGAGGTGAACGCGGCGGTCGCCCAGGGCAAGGCGTGCATCGCGTTCCAATGGATCGCCGCGAGCGGCGGCCTGCTTGACCCGAAGCAGTCGACGCTCGGCACCTCGCGGGAGCAGATTCTCGACAAGCTGGGTTTTGCCACCCTGCCGACCCAGAAGACGAACCTGGTGCCGCTCGGCGGCATGGGGATGCACGTGTCGGCCTACGCCGCCGAGGCGAACCAGGCGGAGGCCCTGAACTTCATCAAGTGGTTCGAGCAGGCTGACATCCAGAAGAAGTGGGCCGCGGCTGGTGGCGTGCCATCGCGCACGGACGCCCTGCAGTCGCCCGAGTTCCTCAATGCCCAGCCGTTCAACCAGGTGTACACCGACTCGGTGCCGCGGATGCGGGACATGTGGAACGTGCCCGAGTACGCGCGCCTCGTCGACATCGAGAACACCAACGTGAACGCGGCTCTCAACGGCGCGAAGAGCCCGAAAGATGCGCTCGACGACATCGCCAAGGAGCAGCAGAAGGTGCTCGACTCCAGCGGCCGCAAGGGCGGCGGCGGACTGTGAGTGACCCCGTCCCTCTGACGACCGACCACCCCGGGCAGGTGGCGTCCGCGACGCCGCCTGCACCGGGGCGGTCCCGCCGCTTGAGCGACCGCTGGCTCGCCGTGGTCTTCATCTCCCCCGCGCTGCTGCTGTTGCTCGCGATGTCGGTGTTCCCGTTGCTGTGGGCGTTGTACCTGTCTTTCACCGACTACTCGGCCACCCGCGGGGGGCCCGCCCATTTCGTCTGGTTCGAGAACTACACCGCTGTCCTGACTTCGTCGCAGGTCCACCAGAGGGCCTTGACGACGTTGATCTACGTGGTCGGTGCGGTCACCCTGCAGACCGTGCTCGGTTTCGGCATCGCCTACCTGATCTCTCGACGCACGCACGGGCGAGGACTGCTGACCACTCTGTTTCTGGTGCCGATGATGCTGTCGCCGGTCGTGGTCGGGCTGTTCTGGCGATTCATGCTCGACGCGCAATTCGGCGTGATCAACAGCATGCTCGGCTCGCTCGGCCTGGGGCAGGTGGAGTGGCTCACCCAGCAGCGAACGGCATTGCTTTCCCTGATCGTGGTCGACACCTGGCAATGGACGCCGTTCATCATGCTCATCGCACTCGCGGGCCTTACCGCGGTCCCCAAGTACTTGTACGAGGCCGCCTCGATCGACCGGGCGTCCGAGTGGTTCCGGTTCCGCACCATCACTCTTCCGCTGGTGTGGCCGCTGCTCCTCATTGCCGTGCTGTTCAGGGCCATCGAGGCCTTCCGGCTGTTCGACCTCGTCTACATCCTCACCAGCGGAGGGCCGGGGGTGTCCACCGAGACGTTGTCGTTCCACGTCTACAAGGTCGCGTTCCTGGGCTTCAACACCGGAACCGCCTCCGCGTACGGGATCCTCATGGTCCTCGTCGTCATCATCCTCACGCAGCTCTACCTGCGCTACTTGAACAGGCTCAAGGAGAACTAATGGCCGTCTCCGTCGACGAAGCCGTGTCCCCAGGTCCTGTCCCGGATCACCCGCCCCCCACGCGCCGCCGTGGCGGCCGGGGCCGCTCCGTGCTGGAGGTCGCGCTGCTGACCGTGCTGGCCGTGGTCATGCTCTTTCCGGTGCTGTGGATGATCGAGACATCCATCAAGGAGAACCGGGACGTCTACGCCATCCCGGCCAAGTTCTTGGACTTCAAGGTCACTGTGGACCATTTCAAGGACGTGTTCGTCTCCTCCGGAGGCGGTCGCTCGGTCTTGACCGGCTCGTTCCTCAACTCCGTCGTGGTCGCCGGGGTCTCCACCGTGCTGGCCACCGTGCTGGGGGTCCCGGCGGCCTGGGCCTACTCACGCCTCGCCGTGAAGGCCAAGAAGGACCAACTGTTCTTCATCCTGTCCACCCGCTTCATGCCGCCCGTGGTGGTCGTGATCCCGATCTTCCTCATGTACCGCCAAGTCGGGCTCATCAACACCCAGCTCGGCCTGATCCTCATCTACACCGCGTTCAACCTCCCGTTCACGATCTGGATGATGAAGGGGTTCGTCGACGAGGTGCCCGCGGAGTACGAAGATGCCGCCATGCTCGACGGCTACACCCGCTTGCAGGCGTTCCGGCGATTCACCCTTCCCCTGCTCGTGCCCGGCATCGCCGCGACGGCGGTCTTCGCACTCATCTTCTCGTGGAACGAGTTCGTGTTCGCCATCTTCCTCACCTCCAGCGAGGACGTGCGGACGGCCCCACCCGCCATCGCCGGCCTCATCGGTGGCACCACTGTGGACTGGGGTCTCGTGGCCGCCTCCTCCGTGGTGTTCGCCCTACCGGTGCTCGTCTTCGCCTACCTGGTGCGCAAGCACCTCGTCGCCGGTGTGACGCTCGGGGCGGTGCGACGCTGATGGCGGGCATCGAGGTGACCGCCCTGCACAAGCGCTACCCGGACGGGACGGTCGCAGTTGATCATGTGGACCTGTCCATCGGCGACGGCGAGCTGTTCGTGATGCTCGGCCCTTCGGGTTGCGGCAAGACGACCACGCTGCGGGCCATAGCCGGCCTGGAGAGGCAGACGACGGGCGACATCCGCATCGGCAACTCGCTGGTCAACGACCTGCCGCCCGCCGAGCGCGACATCGCCATGGTGTTCCAGTTCTACGCTCTCTACCCGCATCTGAAGACCCGCGACAACCTGGCCTTCCCACTGCGGGCCCAGAGACTGCCCGAGCCGGAGGTGCGCAAGCGGGTCGACGAGGCCGCCCAGCTGATGCGGCTTGGTCCACTCCTGGACCGGCGACCGCGCCGGCTGTCCGGCGGGGAGCAGCAGCGCGTCGCGCTCGCTCGCGCCCTGGTGCGGCGACCGCGCGCATTCCTCATGGACGAACCTCTCACCAATCTGGACGCGGAGCTGAGGGCGGACATGCGCACGGAGATCAAGCACCTGCAGGGACAACTGGGGATCACGATGGTCTACGTCACCCATGACCAAGTCGAGGCGATGTCGCTCGGTCACCGAATCGCCATCCTCAACAAAGGCCGCGTCGAGCAGATCGGCACGCCGCTGGAGGTCTACGACCGTCCGGCGAGTCTTTTCTGCGCCGAGTTCATCGGCTCCCCGCCGATGAACCTGATTGAGGTGGAGGTGGCCGACGGGAAGCTGCGCAGCAAGGGCGGACTGGTCCTCACGCCACCACCAGGCCTGCCGCGCGACCGTTGCCTGATCGCAGGCGTCCGGCCGGAGGCACTGGAAGTCACAGAACCAGGGGCGGAACGTTCAGTCCCGGCCCGCGTGGTCTCGGTGGAGTGGCTGGGCGACGAGATCATCTACGTGATTGACCACGGCGGCCAGCGCGACGTACGGGTTCGGATGCCACCGACTGTCCGTTTCGCCGCTGACGCATCGGTCGGGCTGCGGCACAGCGGCGGGACGCCGGCGGTCTACGACGTGAGCACGGAAAAGCTGGTGGCCTGATGGGAACCGTTGCAGTGCACGGGCTGCGCAAGTCCTTCGGTGATGTCCAGGCCCTGGACGGGGTGACGCTGGACGTGCCGGACGGCTCGTTCTTCGTCGTGCTCGGGCCTTCCGGGGCAGGCAAGACGACGACCCTGCGAGCGATCGCCGGCCTTGAGAAACTTGACGCCGGGTCGGTGCAGCTGGACGGGAGGGACGCGACCGGTGACGACCCGGCCGCACGCGACCTGGCCATGGTCTTCCAGAGCTACGCCCTCTACCCGCGACACACGGCGTACGAGAACATCGCCTCGCCGCTGCGGGCACGCCGCCGCTCCTCGAGCGAGATCGCCGCTGCCGTCGAGCAGGTCTCGAGCCTGCTGCACATCGAACGTCTGCTGCAGCGCCGTCCCGCGCAGTTGTCGGGCGGTGAGATGCAGCGTGTCGCCCTGGCCCGGGCGCTGGTCCGTCGCCCGCGCGCGTTTCTCATGGACGAGCCGTTGACAAACCTCGACCTCAAGCTCCGCGTCGAGATGCGCACCGAGCTCACCCGCATCCACCGCAGCCTCGGGGGAACCTTCGTCTACGTGACCAACGACCAGGTCGAGGCCCTGTCCATGGCCGACCAGGTCGCGGTCCTCAAGGAGGGGAAGGTGCAACAGGTCGGAACGCCGACCGAGGTGTACGAGCGTCCGGCCAACCAGTGGGTCGCAGGCTTCGTCGGGAGCCCGCCGATCAGCCTGCTCGCCTGCCGCGCCGAGGGAGATCGTCTGGTCGGGGCGGAAGGCTGGACGCTGCCGCGGCCCCGTTGGACCACGGCGGAGGACGGTCGTCCGCTGCTGCTGGGCGTGCGCGCGGAGGACCTGTCCGTCGAACAGCGTGGGAACGCGTCGTTGTCGGGTGAGCTCTACGGGCTTGAGCCGCTCGGTGACCGAACGGTGGTCGACGTCCGAGTGGGGACGACGATCCTCAAGGTCAAGGCACGACCCACCGTCACCGGTACGCCGGGCGAACGGCTGCTTGTCACGGTCGACCTGGACCGTGCGCACCTATTCGATGCGGGCACCGGGCTGGCCCTGTCCGAGGCCGGGAGGTAACCGCGCGGGGCGGCGACGTCAACACGCGCCCGCACGTGGCGATCGAGCCAGGGCCAAGGCCACGTCCGACCCGCTCGGCAACCTCGACCTCGACGAGGTCGGGTGACCCGTTCGTCAACGCGCGTGGCGCGATCGCTGAGGTCACGCTGCCATCACCAGGAACGTCACAGGAGGCGACGCGATGAGTGACCCGATGAAGGTCCTGGCCCCCGAGCACCGGCGGCTCCGGATTGGCGACGCCTGGCGCGACGCCGCCAGCGGCGCCACCTTTGCCGTCGAGGACCCGGCCACCGGCAAGACCATCGCCGACGTGGCGGACGCCGGCGTCGTCGACGGGCTCGCCGCTCTGGACGTGGCGAGCAAGGCAATGGCGGAGTGGGCGGCGACCCCGCCGCGAAAACGGTCAGAGTTGTTGACCGCGACGTACCGGGCACTGACCGAGCGATCCGAGGAGGTCGCCCGGCTGATAACGCTCGAGATGGGCAAGCCGCTCGCCGAGGCTCGGGCAGAGGTGGCCTACGGCGCCGAGTTCTTCCGTTGGTTCGCCGAGGAGGCGGTGCGCGTCGAGGGGCGCTACAACACCGCTCCCGCCGGTGGATATCGCATCCTCACCGTGCCGAAGCCGGTCGGGCCGTGCGTCTTCGTGACCCCCTGGAACTTTCCCTTGGCCATGGGTGCCCGCAAGATCGCTCCTGCGCTGGCGGCGGGCTGCACGACGATCACCAAGCCAGCGGCTCAGACGCCACTCACCATGCTGTTCCTGGCCCGCATCATGGAGGAGGTCGGCGTTCCCCCGGGCGTCGTCAACGTGGTGACAACCAAGCGTGCCGGCGACGTGGTCTCAGCCCTGCTAGCCGACCGTCGGACCCGCAAGCTCTCGTTCACCGGGTCGACCGAGGTCGGACGCGTACTGCTACGGCAGGCGGCGGACAACGTGCTGCGCACCTCCATGGAACTGGGCGGCAACGCGGCCTTGATCGTGTGTGCCGACGCCGACCTGGACGTCGCGCTCGACGGTGCCATGGTGGCCAAGATGCGCAACATCGGGCAGTCCTGCATCGCGGCCAACCGGATCTACGTCGAGGAGCCGGTGCGCGAGGAGTTCACGGCGCGCTTCGCCGAGCGGATGGGCGCGCTTTCGGTGGGCCATGGTCTCGACGACGGCGTGGACGTCGGGGCGCTGATCGACGAGGCCTCGGCCACCAAGCTCGACGAACTCGTCGCCGACGCGGTCGATCGCGGCGCCCGTGTCGTGGTGGGCGGCGAGCGTCCGGATGGGCCGGGCCACTTCTACCCGCCTACGGTCCTCGTCGACGTGCCCGAAGACGCGCGGATGCTGGAGGCGGAGATCTTCGGCCCGGTGGCGCCGATCATCTCGTTCACGTCCGACGACGAGGTGATGGCGAAGGCCAACGACACCGAGCACGGCCTGGTCGGATACGTCTTCACCCGTGACCTCCAGCGGGCGCTCCGGTTCACCGAGGGGCTAGAGACGGGGATGGTCGGCATCAACCGTGGTCTGATCTCGGACCCGTCAGCTCCGTTCGGAGGCGTGAAGCAGTCCGGGATCGGCAAGGAGGGGTCGCACGAGGGCATCCTCGAGTACCTCGACGTCACCTACGCGGCGATCGACCTACCGTGACCGGCCTGCTGCTCCGGGTGCCCGCCGAGGATCACCGCGCCTGCGCCACCCGGGCGGCCAACCTTGCCGACGCCGTCCCGGTCTCGCAGGTGACCTGGACGTCCGCCCAGCAAATCGCCGCCGACGTTGCAGAGAGGCACTGACATGCTTGAGACCGTCCGCGGACCACGCCAGCTGATAGTGGGCGAGGGGGTCGCGCAGAACATCCCCCGAGTGGTGGCCGAGTGTGGCTCGCGAGTCCTCATCGTGACCGACCGGGTTCTTCTGGGGCAGCCGGGCGTGGCCGAGATCGTGGCCGCCGTGCGGGAGAAGGTCAAGGTCGTCGAGGTGTTCGCCGACGCGACTCCGGACGTGCCACTCGCCGATGTCACCCTGGCCGTCTCGGCCGCCGCAGAGGTGAACGCCGACGTGATCCTCGCCATCGGGGGTGGCACGGTGATCGACCTCGCCAAAATCGTCGGCGTCATCCGGCGCCACGGTGGGACGCCGCGCGACTTCTACGGCGAGTCGAAGGTGCCGGGGCCGACGATTCCTCTCGTCGCGGTCCCGACGACGTCAGGCACCGGCTCCGAGCTCACGCCGGTCTCGGTGTTGACCGACCCGGACCGCGAGCTGAAGGTGGGGGTCTCCAGCGTCCACATCGTGCCCGACTTCGCCATCGTCGACCCCGAGCTCACCTACACCTGCCCGGCGACCGTCACCGCCCACTCCGGCATCGACGCGTTTTGTCACGCGGTGGAGAGCTACACCGCGCGACCCCGGGCCCACGGACCGCGCGACCCGGTGGAGCAGGTCTTCCTCGGCCGCAACCCGATCACCGATCACTACGCGCTCCTGGCCGCGGAGCGGATCGCCCGCAGCTTGCGCCGTGCCGTCAGGGACGGAGGCGACACGGACGCGCGCGCGGACATGTCCTACGGGTCCATGCTCGCCGGGCTCGCCTTTTCCCACGCCGGCAACGCGGCCCCGCACGCTTTCCAGTACCTCATCGGCGCAGCCACCCACACGCCGCACGGCCTGGGCGTCGGGCTGCTGCTGCCCTACGCGCTGGACGCGGCCAGAGATGCGATCGGCGACCGGTTGACCATCCTCGCCGGGGTGTGCGGGCTCGACGTGACCGGCGCCTCGGATGCCGAGGGCGCAGATACGTTCCTCACCTGGCTCGACGGGCTCCTCGCCGACATCGGCATCCCTACCACCTTGGCGGACATCGGCGTGGCACGCGCCGACCTCCCGCGCTTCGCGGAGATGGCCAGTGGCATCACCCGCTTGATCCAGAATCATCCAGGCCCGACCGACACCGCCAGCCTGACCGCGATCCTCGAAGCGGCCTGGATCGGGGACCGGACCCGACACGTCCTGACTCCGAGCAGGGATAGTGACGGGCCTTTCACATGACGACGAGTTCCCTGCCCCGCACTGGGAATCGGAATGGTCGGCTACGCCTTCATGGGAGCCGCCCATTCCCAGGCCTGGCGCACCGCTGGCCCGGGTCTTCGACCTACCGCTGTCGCCGCTCATGGTCGCGCTCTGCGGCCGTGACGCGGCAGCGGCGGGCCGTGCTGCGGCGAACTCGTGCGGGGTCGCGGCAGCAGCGGCGGCGAAACGTACCTCGCGACGTAGCCGGTCCCGGGCCGGTTCGGTTCGGTCCGGCCCGTCCGCCGGTCCTTGTTCAGCTCGCCCGCTTTCGGCCGCCGGTGGGAAGTCCGGTCGGCCGGGCCGACCTGGCACGAGCCGTAACGCTCCTCCAGGTCGCGACACGCGGCCTGGGCCTTCCACCGATCGTTGCGGGCGTACCGGTGCGCCGGTACTGCCGGACCAAGGTGGCCACGATCTGGATGTGGTCCGGGCCGTGCCGGACAGCGACCCACCGCACTGCCCGGGTGTCACCGTGCCGGGCCAGACCGGTCCGGGCCATCACCTCACCGGCGATGTGCGCCCACTGCTCATCGGTGAGCCACCGGTCCGAGGGCGCCGCGCGGACCGAGCAATGCCACACCGTCTGATCTGGCGGGTTGCGGCCGTTGCGGACTGGCTGCTCTATCAGTCCGGTCAGTTGTCGAAAGTCCCGATCGCCGCCAAGGCCAACCGACGATTCCAGCCGGTTCCTGCCGGGCGATCGCCCGGCGCCCGCGCTCTCTCCCAGGCACAGCAGCGGGTGACCTCGTCATGGCGCTCACTCGTTATTTGTGGGCCAGACGTCGCGGGATGAGATCAGCGGCCCTGGTACCGCGAGTGACGGACGCCGCTCACGCCGAGCGCGGAGCAATGAGATCATCGATGGCGAGGTCCGTGGCGGCGTACGGTACGGGAATGCGCTCTCCATGGAGGTACTCGACCCGCGTCCGGTATCCCGTCGGGATGGGTCCGGTGTGTTCGTAGATCGCCTCCTGCGTGATCACCCAGTATACCGAGTAACCAGCCCGACCGTAGAGCCTTGCCTTGGCATTGAGGTCCTGGATTGTGGTTTCGTCGGCTACCTCGACCACGAGCAGCACATCGGAAGCGTCCCAGACCGACAGCTTTGACCCCACAGCCCCGATCGGATCCGCGTCGGCCCGACGCACCCAGCAGTCAGGGTCAGGAAGCGACTCCCCAGTCGGCAGGGTCGCAGTCGTCACCCGCACCCCGGACCGCGGCAGCAACGCCAGAAGCTGGCCGACTGTATCACCGTGCCACGAACCGATAACCACTGGCCAGATCTCTCCTTCAACGAGCTCCACCCGGTGGTCGAAGGCTCCCGCTTCCGATGCACGCACGAACTCGCTCTGGCTCCATCGGTAGGCGAGCACGGGCTTGGTCATGGAGCCGAGCCTACCAACGGGACCTACGCATGGCTCAGTGACGACGTCAGCCCCGGCGCCACCGGCGCCCGGGCCACGCCCTAAACCGAGCGGCATACACGCGCATCGACAAGACCGCCGAGGTGGCCTCGAGTGAGATTTCGATCAGGGATCGCGGGGGTGGGCCGTACCCGGTGCTGGTGTTGATGATGAGGCGGCCTCCCCTCACGGGGGGTTCCCCGGTGGGAACCAGTCGGAGTTGGTCGTTGGGGACATGGTGCCTCCTGAGCTGCGGTGTTGGGTTGGGGTGGGTCGGCCTGGCCCCGGCAGTACGGTGCGGGGGTCAGGCCGGGCTGGTGGCCGCCCCGACAACCGGGTCTAGGTGCGTCCGATGTGGTTGCGGCGGGAGCGTTCAGCGTCGGCTTGGTGCTGCCAGTGGCTGAACCGGCGGCCGCCCTGCTGGCGTAGGAAGGCCGGAAGGCGGTTGGCCGGTATTCCGACCAGATGCGGTCCGAGTAGCCGCTTCTCGGTCCGGTGTCTTGCCCCCAAAGCCCGCTGTTGGGTGGCCAACAACGACGCCGCTATCGTGTTGGCGGCCAACACCCGGTGTTTGGCGGCCAACACCCGCCCAACACGCCCGCCGCTGTTGGCCAACACATCGCCAACACCTGTGCCATTGGTCGCGTTGTTGGCCAACACATCGCCAACAGACGTGCTCTCGGTAGTCGGCATCCGGCCAACACGGGCGCCGCTGGCGTTGTGCTGACGTAGACGCAGAGGCACGAATGCCAGATAACTGGGAACGAGCGGTATCAGAAGGTGGCGAATGGACTCTCTGGCTCGGTCGGATCCCGGACCTGCAGCGCAGCCCCGATCGCAGGCCCAGCGCAGCAGCACGTGGGTACGACAAGACGCACAGGGACTGGCGCGAGAAGGTTCTCAAGAAGAACCCGATCTGCGTGCTGTGCAACTCGCGAGTGAGCAAGCGCGCGGATCACTACCCTCGCGGCGTCGACGAGCTGCGCGCGGCAGGGGTCGATCCATAGGGTGACCCTGACCTCGGACGTGGACTGTGTGGCTCGTGCGACAGCAAGCAGACCGCGCAACGACAACCAGGTGGCTGGCACCGCGACCAACGCGATCGTCACGGACAGTAGATAGGCCCCCCGGGGTCAAAGTCCGTGGCGATCGGCGGCCAGGACCGCCGGTGGTCAGGTCGGCACGTGTCGTCTCAACCTGGGAACCCCCCTTGAAGGCGTTTCACGTTCTACGGAGAGTGATGCGCGGCTAGGTCGCCCTACGCGGGGTGCCGGTAAGAAACGTGTCACCAGATCCAAACGAGGATGAACACCCTTGTCAGAGAAGCGATGGCAACTGAGAGCTGGTCTTCGAACCGGGCCGGCCCGGCTCGATCGGCCACGACGGCGAGGTCTACGAAGAGCCCGAAGAACGGTTCTACGCCGCCACCGCCTACGACAGCACCGGCGCGGTGGTCGCCGCCGGCGCCGGCTTCACCCTCGGCGAGGCCCTGCTGCGGCTGACCGCGCCGCGGGCGCCGGCGCCCGAGGAATATGCCGACGAGGCGCCGTTCTGGCTGGGCGCGGGACGCCCTACCAGCCGCGTCGAGCCTGCTGCGGGCCGAGGATCATCCCGACCATCACCAGGTTGATCACAGGCGGTGTTGCGGGCGGCTACGAGATTGAGGGACTCTGATGGCCTTGGCAATGCCATCGCGCAACAGGATGACTGCCAGATGACGACCGGGGGTGATGTCATGCGACTTCGTGAGCAGATGGAGCCGAAGCTCGACGAGATCCGGAGATTGGCGAAGCAGCGTTTCGTCCTGGTGGACCTCCATGAGAACGGCCTGCATTTCGACCGGAACGGCAACGTGGACATCGACTACAACAATCCGTCGAACCACGCGCACGAGACCGGTCCGGCGTGGTACGACGACCCGGTGGCCCGGCAGGCCGCCATCGACCGGGGGGTCGCCATGTCCGCCGACCTCGACGAATTCCTGCAGTACCTGTCCGGCAAGGTCGAGCCGCTACTCGACCTCGACCCGCTCGACCTGACCGGGGTGCTCGGCACGCTGGGCGGCGCGCCGGAACGGTCGCCGACCGACAACCCGACAGCGGTGACCGGCGGGACCAAATACCCCTCCAGCACGGAACTGTCGATCACCGACAGCCCGACGACGGTGGCCGGCCGGATCGGATACGCCTACAGCGAATGCTTCTCCAAGGTGGACGAACTCTTCGAGCATGAGCACTGGAGCGGCCCCGCAGCGCTCGAATTCCAAAGCGATTTCGTAACCCAGTTCCAAGGCGTTTCGGTGAACCAGCGGGAACTGATCCGGGCGCTCGGGATCACCGCGCAGGTCCTGCACGACTTGATCGACCAGGCCGTCGACGCGCTGTTGCTCGTCGCCGACCAGTGCATCGGGGCGCTGGGCGGCCCGGCGGCCCCGATCACGGCGGGGCAACGGGACGACCAGGTCATGATGGCGAGCTGGGTTTCGCTGATCACCGGCGTGCTCTCGTTATTTCCGGTAATCGGAAGGCCGGCGGGAGTGGTCTCGTTGTTCGCGGCCGCGGACTCGATGTTCGTCCTGCCCAAGCAGGCCGTCGGCCAGAATCCGGTGGGCACGTCGGTCGGCGGCCACTTCACCATCGAGGTCATCCAATCGACGTCGGCCGCGGTCGATGAGGTCCAGACCTTCTATCTGAACCAGGACGCGGACTTCGCCAACGCGCTCAACAACGAGCTTTCCGGGAAGACGCTCGTCACGAGCACCAAGCTGGCGATCGTTCCGTACTCGGTGCAGGGCAACCCGAATTTCGGCACCCTTCCCAGGCCGGTGCAGCCCGGCGTGCCCATCGAGCGGACCTACGTCGTCGTCGAGGTCGGCCAGCTCTACCAGGCCGGCAAGGTCCATCTGGCCGGTGCCGCCGCACAGTATGCGCAGGCCGCGAGCGACCAGCAGGGGTGCACGGTGTACGGCAGCTCAACCGTCCTGATCCCGCGCTCGGCCGGCGCGTTCAACGACGCCAGCGGGCTGTTGGCCACCGGGCTTCGCCAGACCGGGGAGGGGCTCAGCACGGCGTCCGAGGCCTTGATGCAGATCGCGCGAGACTATCAGCTGACCGACGAGGAGAACGCCGCCATGTTGCGGAATGTCGATGGGTTGCAGGCGCCGGCGGCGGAGCAACCGCGGCGGATCGGTGGCATCTGACCGGGTGACCAGCACCGGGACCGCTGCCGGTCCGGACCATGAAGTTAAAGCAGTACGGACGCATGATCACGTACTCCGCTCATCGCCGGGAGCGCCCAGCACGGGCACGGCGAGGACGACATCCGCTACGTGCGCCGCCGGTACTTGACCGCCGAAGTCGCCTGGACGATCGCGACGGAGATCGCCAACGCCACGTTCGCGGCCCGCGCCAGGACCGTCTGGGGCGCCGGTTCGACTGCGGTCGCCTCGGACTCGACGCACTTCGGCGCGTTCGACCAGAACATCTTCACCGAGTGGCACTCCCGCTACGGCGGCCGCGGCGTGCTCATCTACTGGCACGTCGAGCGCAAGAGCATGGCCATCCACTCCCAGCTCATCTCCTGCACCGCCTCTGAGGTCGCCGCGATGGTCGAGGGCGCGATGCGGCACGGCACCACCATGGAGGTCGAGGGCAACTACGTCGACTCCCACGGCCAATCCGAGGTCGGCTTCGGCATCACCCGGCTACTGGGCTTCGACCTCCTCCCGCGGATCAAGCGGATCAACAAGGTCCGGCTCTACCGGCCCGCCGCCGGCGAACCCGACGCCTACCCGCGGCTCGCGCCGGCGCTGACCCGGCCGATCCGGTGGGACATCATCGCCGAGCAGTACGACCAGATGATCAAATACGCGACCGCGATCCGGGCCGGCACCGCCTCCACCGAGGCGATCCTGCGCCGGTTCACCCGGACCAACGCGATCCACCCGACCTACCAGGCGATGATCGAGGTCGGTCGCGCCCAGCGCACCCTCTTCGTGGCCCGCTACCTGCGCAACCGCGACCTGCAGGGCCATCTATGACCCGATGACGGCGGATCCCGCGTCGGACAGCAGGTCCGGGCAACACGGGCATTGGGTGTGCAGCTCTGTCAGGCGGACACCTGCGGCGAGGCACGTGACCACCCCGGTGAGCCGCAGCACGAACGCGGTTGCCTTGAGTTCCGGCGATCCAGCAAATCCAAGGATCGCGTCGGCGCAGAGTTGCTCGGTCAGTTTGGGATGCGGCTCCCCACCGGCCATCTCCTTCGCTGCGGCGAGGGAAAGCTCCACCCCGGTCGCGACCAGTGGCGCGCGAAGTCCCTCCGCGACCTTCTGAACGGAAAGGCTGATCGACCCGGTAACCACATCGGCAAGCAGGGCCAGGACCTTGGCGAGATCTGCCAGCGCTTTGCAGAGAATCAGCGCCCTGTCGGCTGCAGGTGATCCGCCCGCCGGACGGCCGGTAGGCTTCGGAAGAATCCACTCATCAAGACGATCGAGAAATGACCGTACCTCCTGGTCCCAAAACTCTGCGTCGTCCTGGGCGGGTGCCGAACGTGCGCCCGAATCGGTAGGAGTTTCGGATGAGGATGCGGGCGGCAGCCCAGCCTCTGCGTGGTGCGGCAGGTTTTCGGTGAGTTTCAGCAGTAGGCCGTGCGCTTCCCGTAGCTGCGCCGACACATCGGGCGCGTTGGCCTCCGACAACTCCTGGGCAGTGGCCAGAGAGCGCTCGATGTCCAGAAGTCGTCCGTCCACCGAGTCGATGACGGCAGCCACTTCACGGAGCGTTCCTTCGAGTCCTTCCGGATGTTCCGGGCCGCCCGGTCCGCTGCGGGGAAACTGCGGCGGCTGGTGCGGGCCGTCCCCGAGCAGCGTCTCGGTGATCTTGTCGATCAGGCGCGCCATCGGATCGCTGTACTCGCCTTGTCGGGACACGGCAACACCTCCATGCCGTAGGTCGGCGTCTTCAGGCTCGCATCGCGACGCAAGAGGGTGCCAGGCTCGGCACGACGGTCGACGCGGGCCTGGAGACTGCCAGGGTGCGTGCCGTCGTGGTCGGCTAGGGAACTGCGGTGGAAGGCGTAGGGTGCGCTGTGCGCGGCCGGACCCGTTCGGTATTCCGACCGTCGCGAAATCCACTCCAACGCCGCGACCGTGTCCCGGAACGCGCTGGCCGACCCGATTCGGCAAGCACTTGCCCCGCCGTGCGGTTCGGTTGCCGACGCGGTGGTTGTCACAGCGGGATCTCGCCGTATTCCGAACTTCACGGCGTCCGCCGGCAATAGGTGTTATTTGAGGCGGCGGGTGGTGGGTCTGGTTGGCCATCGGTAGCGGGTGCGGGCGTGGCGGATGAGGGCACGGACGGTGACGAAGGTGGCGACGAGGTAGAGGTAGAAGTCGATGATGGGGGCGGTTTTGTCGGTGCAGCGGCGTAGTTTGCCGTAGCCGTTCATCCAGGAGTGGGTGCGTTCGCAGGGCCAACGTTTGGTGTGGCAGGGGAATGGTCTGGCCGTAGGGGTTGATGTTGGCGTGCAGGCCGAGGCTGTCGAGTAGGTGGTAGGTGACGTTGCTGTAGTAGGCGGCGTCGAGGTGTGTGGTGATGTGCTCGGGCCAGTGGCAGTTGCCGGTGTGGGCGATTTGGGTGTTGGCGGCGTGGAGGGTGCCGGCCAGTAGGGGTGAGTCGTGCCGGTTGGCTGGTGCGCTGAGCAGGCCGATCGGGATGCCGATGGCGTTGGTGGCCAGGGAGCGTTTAAGGCCACCTTTGCGTCGGTCCAGTGGGGACGGGCCGGCTTTGTCGCCGCCGCACGGGGCTTTGGTGAGGCAGCCGTCGACGGCGAGGTCGGCCAGGTCCAGGCCGATCATGCGGTGGAAGGCGGCCAGTGCCAGGGCGTGCACCCGATGAGCGAGGCCGGCGGCGGCCCACACCTTGAGCCGGCGGCGGATGGTGGTGTCGGAGCAGACCGGGCTGGCCACCCGCTCGTAGCCGTCGCCGGAGACCAGGGCCTGCACGACGTGCTGGAACACCACCCGGTCCGGGATGCGCCGGCGGTGGCAGCCCAACGGATGGTTCGGATCGAACTCGGGTCGCCGGCCGATCAGTGCGTCGAACTCGACCCAGACCGGTTCCAGCAGCGATGATGGCATCGCGGGCACGGGCATCCCCTATCGATCACGGAGCGTAGAGAACTCACATGATCGTCGATGTCCGTGCCCGCAATCAGGATCAACACGCCAACCCCACCGCCGTCGACCTATTGCCGGTCGCTCTTACTCCCTAGAAAATCAAGATCTCGATCGCGCTCGGGAGACGCCATAGCAGGCGATCGCACCGATGTCATCTGAGACCTGCAGGCTCCGTCCGCAGCGTGGCCCGGACCCCGGTTTGGTCTGACGCCGGTCGTCCCAGCAGCGGCAGCGCAGCGATGCACATGGGGATCTCGACCGCCGCCCACAGTAAACGTGGGGTTTCGGGGGGCCACTCAAATCTCCATCGATCAAAATCAAAGCTCCGACCACGTTTCCACTGGTCAGGGCTTCTTTGTTGTCGGGACGGCCGGATTTGAACCGACGACCCATTGACCCCCAGTAGTCCTGTGGGTCAGTGGCATGCTCGCGCATGTTTGCCCAGGTCGCCACAAGCATAAATCGGCCGAGCAAAGGCGTCAGCCACCGCGACCGTCGGCCGCCCACCCACCCACCACGTCCCAGGAAAAAGGCGAACCTCAGGCTGCTGCCCGCTACCGGCGATCACGTCGGGACACCGCAACGCGGAGCGCGTCTCGCGAGCAATCGAACGGCCGGAAGTCCGGTCAGAGCCAGCCGTTGTCGCGGGCTTTCGCGGCCGCTTCGGCACGGCTTGCGACGCCCAGTTTCGTGACGATCGCGGTGAGATGGTTGCGGACCGTGCCGGGCGACAGGTTCAGGCGCCGGGCCACGACCGTCACCGGGACGTCCAGGTCGCTATGTCGGAGCACATCCAGCTCGCGCTGGGTCAGCGGGCACTCGGGCAGGGTCAGGGCGTCCGCCGCCAGCCCGGGGTCCACGTACCGGCCGCCGGCGTGGACCCGCCGGATCACGTCGGCCAGCGCGCTCCCCGGGGAGCCCTTGGGCAGGAAGCCCTTGGCGCCGGCGGCGAGCGCCCGCGGCAGCTGGGCGGGGCGGCCCCGGCCGGTCAGGATCACCACAGTGCACGACGGCACGGTCCGCTGCAGTTCCGCGGCCACCGCGATGCCGTCCAGCGACGGCATCTGCAGGTCGACCACCGCCACGTCGGGCCGGTGGGCGCGGGCGGCCTCCACCGCCGCATGTCCGTCCGCCGCCTGCGCCACCACTTCCAGGTCCGGCTCCAGATCGAGCAGGGCGGCGACGGCGACCCGGATGAGCTCCTCGTCGTCGGCGAGCAGGATTCTGATCACGGCGACGAGCGTACGACGGCAACGACCGTGAACTCACCGCCGCCCGTCCGGGTGCGCAGCGCGCCGCCGGCCTCGGCGAGGCGGTCCGCGAGGCCGCGCAGACCGTGGCTGTGGGCGTCGGGTGCGGCGCCGGCACGCACGCCGTCGTTGGTCACCGTCATGCGCACCTCGCCGGCGGCGTGCTCGATCGCGATCGCGCACCAGCTGGCCCGGCTGTGCCGCAGCACGTTGGTGGTGGCCTCACGCAGCACGGCGGACAACACCGCGGCCGCCGGCAGGTCGTCGCCCGGCACGTCGACCGTGCACCGCACACCGGACGACTGCAGCACCTGCTCGATCGCGGCCAGCTGCTCCTTCAGGTCCACCTGCCGGTACCCGTGCACCACCTCGCGGAGCTCGGCCAGCGCCGACGCGGCCAGCCGGCGTACCTCCCCCGCCTCCCGCCCGGCCCGCTCACTGTCCGTCCCGGCCAGCCGCTGCGCCAGCTCCGCCTTCAACGCGATGATCGTCAGGTTGTGGCCGAGCAGGTCGTGCACGTCCCTGGCGAACCGCAACCGCTCCTCCGCGGCGGCCAGCTGCGCCTGCGCCGCGCGGCCCTGCTCGGCCTGCAGCAGCAGATCCCACAGCCAGACGTGCAGCGTGTTGATGGCCGCGATGCCCGCGCCGAAACCGGCCGTGATGATCAGCGAATCGACCACCGAGCCGGGCGTGACCACCAGCGCGAGCGCGACCGTCACGGCGCTGAGCACGGCCGCCCTGACCCTGCCGGTGAGCACCGGCAGGACGCCCACGATGCAGGCGGCCAGCCACGACCAGCTCGGCCAGTCGCCACCCACCGGGCCCAACAGCGGCAGCGAGGCGACCGCGGCCACCGTGAACGCCAGGCTCGCGCGTCGCCGGGCCCGGTCGGTGAGCCAGGGTGTGACCAGCGCGTACAGCACCGCGGCCTGCGCCGCGGAGAAGAGCACGATGCCGAGTGCGCCCAGCGCCGCCCGCGCCGGGTCGGGCTCCCGCCACAACCCGACGGCCGGCAGGAACAACGCCGCCGACGCGTTCGTGGCGAGCACGATCAGCGTGACGATGCGTACCCGTTCCAGACGCCGCTGCATGGGCCGACTCTAGGTGGTTGCCCGTCACGCCCGGACCGGGAAATGTTCACGGGTCGGCGGCGCTCGTTCCGCCCGACAGTGACCGCATGACAACAACAGCCGTCATACCCGTGTCCCGCCCGCTCACCCGCCACTTCGTCCGCCGCTTCGTCGAGATGCTCCTGGCCATGGCCGTCGGCGTGCTGGTGCTGGGTCCGCTCTGGCCGCTGCCCGAGACGCTGGCCGTCCGGGCGGATGTCGCCTCCTTGGTGATGGCGACCAACATGTCCGCCGCGACGGCGGTGTGGATGTGGCATCGCGGCCACAGCAACGCCGCCATCGGCGAGATGACCGCGGCCGTGTACGCGCCGTTCCTGGTCTTCCTGGTCCCGTGGTGGACCGGCCTGATCACCGGCGAGGTCGTGCTGATCGGCAGTCACGTGCTGATGCTGCCCGCCATGGTCCTGGTGATGCTGCGCCGCACCGCCGAGTACGGGGCCGGCCAGCACATCGACGCCGAACGGCGCGGGGCCGTGGCCCAGGTGCTGGCACGGTGGCCGAGTGTGCTGGGACTGCTTGCCACCGTGGACAACCTGGTGGACCCGCGGCCGCTGCCGGTCTACGCGATGATGATCCTGCCGGTCGGCTACCTCGCGATCGGCGCGATGCGGCGCACGCTGCGCCCGCGACCGGTCCTGCTGGCACAACTCGGTGCGCTGCTGGGCTATCTCGTCCTGCTGGGCGCCGCGGTGGTCGCCGGGCCGCAGTGGGGTCAGTACCTGGTGGGTCTCGGATGGATCTTCCACGCCGGCTGGGATCTGTGGCACCACCGCCGCAACCTGGTGATCCCTCGGCCGCTCGCCGAATGGTGCGCGGTCGCCGACCTGATCATCGGCATCTCGGTCATCGCGGTTGCCGCGACCATGTGACAGTCCCCGCGCCGCCGGAGCGTTCGCGTTCTACGGCCGTATCTCGACCGCCGGCTTTCGGGATCGGGCGTCGTCGCGGCGTGGCAGGACGAGTCCGCGGTGGATCCGGTCGCTGGCAATGGGGTGATGATGGCCGATTTGCCCGCGACGCTGGAGCCGGTGCGATCTCGGCGGCCTCCAAAGCGCCAAGCCACGAGTGAATACGGATTGAAGACGTCGTATGGAATCCTCGAAGGGTCCGGCGGCAGCGAACGGCTCCGCGTTGGCGAACGGGGAGCGGATCCGCCCCTCTGCCGCTTCCTGCCTGATCGGCCGTGCTGTCCGAGGACAGGACCCGAAGAGAGAGGAAGAAGTGGGCCGATGGTGAATATCGAGCGCCCAGCACCGCCAGCGACGCGCAGCGGCACGATGAAGAAGATCGTGGTCCGGCGCACAGCACCCATCAAGGTGACCTCAGCACCGACCGTCCACACGGCACTTCCTGTGCCGTGACGCAGCTCTGGTAGCAACCCGGGGCGGCGGCTGTGCGCCGCCCCGCGGTTCGCTTCGCCGCCTTGGCCAGTCTGTCCACGTGCGACACTCTGGAGTTCCACATTTCCACTGACATTCTGGCGTTCTATCCGCTGACCCTGGTGCCCGATGGGTCCGATGTCGTGGTGGGTCGCAGGGATATCGAGAGCTACGCGTCCTTCCCCGCGGATGGCGCGGAGCTGCTGCGGCGGTTGCGGGCCGGCAGCAGCGTGGTCGAGGCCGGCCGGTGGTATCGGGAACGGTACGGCGCGGCCGTGGACATGGCGGACTTCGTGGAGACGTTGCGGGATCTGAAGTTCGTGCGCTCGCCCGGCGACCCCGAAACCGCCCCGGTGCGGCGACCGAGGTGGCAACGGCTTGGGCGGGTGGTCTTCTCGTGGCCGGCCTGGCTGCTGTATCTCGGGGTCTGCGGCTACGCGTTGGTGCTGATGGTCGAGTTCCCGTATCTGCGGCCAAGTTATGAGAGCTTCTTCTTCACGCCGTCGCTGCTGGTGATGGAGCTGGGGTTGCTCCTGGGGCAGCTGCCGGGAATCCTCCTCCACGAGGCCATGCACGCACTGGCCGCCCGCCGGCGCGGTGTCGCCAGCCAGATGCGGATTGCCAACCGGTTCTATGTACTGGTCTTCGAGACCCAGCTGAACGGCCTGTGGAGTCTGCCCCGCAGGCACCGCTACCTGCCACTGCTGGCCGGCATGCTCGCTGACCTCGTCTGGTGCGCGTCGCTGGTGATCCTGGCTCGGCTGACCAACCCTTCCGGGCTGTCGTACGCCTTCCCGGGCGCGTTCTTCCAGGCGCTGGCCGCCTCCACGCTGCTGCGGCTGTGCTGGCAGTTCTACTTCTACCTGCGGACCGACGTGTACGAGGTGTTCGTCACCGCGCTGCGCTGCGTGGACCTGCACCAGACCACCAAGGAGTACCTCACCAACCGGCTCCACCGGTTGCGGCGACGTCCGCCGCCACACGACGAGGACCGCTGGCATCCACGCGATCGGCAAGTGGCCCGCTGGTACGTCTACATGTTCGGGCTGGGCTACCTGCTGTCCCTGGCCATGTTGGCCTGGTTTCTCATCCCGGCCATGGCGCGTGTGCTGTCCGGCATCGCCACCCGGCTGCTGACCGGCGCCGAGTTCAGCGCCCGGTTTGTAGATGGTTGCCTCGCGTTCGCCCTCAACCTCGTGCCGCTGTTGATCGTCGCCGTGCTGGTGCTGCGCCGGAGACGGGCTCGCCGGCCGGGTTGATCTCAATGCCATGTCCCTCCGACCAATCAGGACTGAACAATGTCGAGTCATCTGCGAATCATCGGCCCACTCCAGCGAAACCGTGGATCCGCGTGGGAGGGCAGCGCCGCCGCCGGCGTCACGCTCGTGAGCGACTGCCACAGCCGGCTGCGCGGCATCTACACCGGGGCCAACACGCTGCTGCGCCAGCTGGTTCCACTGGTCTACGACAACGATCCCGAGCTGGTGCACGTGCACGCCACGGAAATCCTCTACGTGGCGCCGGAACTGGACAGGCTCATCGCCCCCGAGGTGTTCCGGCCGATCCCGGTGGAGGTCTACCGCGAGCATCAGCGGTTCTTCGTCCAGGCCTACTCCACCGCCCGATCCTTGCTGATCGCGCACAGCGTCATCAGCTTCCTCAAGAAATGCGCCAACCTGCCCTACATTGGCCACCTCAACTGCTACTTCGAGAACGTGCACGAGGCCGACGAACTGGACCACGAGTTCCTGGCCATCCTGGTCCGCCGGGCGGACCCGACCTCGTTGACGGTAGGCGTGGGCGTGACGGAGGCATCGCTTTCCGCTGCCCTTGCCACAGCGCTGGACCGCCACACCCGCCCGCTGTCCGCGGACGGGCTTGACAGGCGGGATGTCGACCAGCGGCTACAGGACGCTTCGGCTGCGGTCCGCGAGGCCTGGGCTCAGGCCTTTGTGGACTCTGACGGCACCAGCGACGAGCCGGTGGAGCTGGCCGCGTACGCGCTCGCAGCCGTCGACGATCGGCGGCGATGGCACGATCAGCGGGCCGACGTGCTGGAGGGACAGGACGACTTCGGGCTACGGCTGGGCGCCATTCCCTACCACCGCGCGCACGGTCGCTTCGCCAGCACGCTGGGAGCCGCCGCGTACACGGCCGCCACCCAGTACGTCACCGACGTCGGCTACTTCGAGGCGGCGGTGCGGATCGGCGATTTGGGCCGTGCCCTGGTCGACCGGGCCACCCAGCTGCGCGACTACCGCAGCCTCTTCCTCGACCAGGACATCCCGCTGCTGTCGCTGCGCCGCGCCGACGACGCCCGCCGGGTCTACGAGGAGCTGCGCGCCTTCTCAGATGAGCCACGTGTGCAGGCGCACGTCTCTTACGGCATGGCGATGCTCTATGTCCGCTTCTACCCACCGGAGCGGCGGGACCTCACCCAGGCCAGGGCCTGGATAAACAATTCTCTCGCCTTGTCGCGCACGCTGCCCGACGTCGCTCTGCGCCCGCTGCTGACCGCGTTCCAGATGAACGGAATGGCACTGGTCGAGTATCGGCTCGGCAACTTCGACGAGGCGATCCGGCTGGAGACCGAGGCGATGGAGTTGCTGGACGGCCAGCCCGGGCCGCGCGGCTACGAGGTGTACCTGCGCCGGGCACTGCTCGCCTTCAACCGTGCGCAGGTGTACCGGACCGTCGGCCGTTATGAGGAGGCGGTCGCGGACATCAGCACGGTGATCGACATGTTCCCCCACGAGGCCGACGGATACTACGAGCGAGGCCACGCCCACCGCGGCGCCGGTCGCGTCGAGGAAGCCCTGGCGGACTACGGTCGCGCGATCGACCGCCACGCCGCGCCGGAGGCGTACTTCAACCGGGCTGGCCTGCTGTTTGAGCTAGGTCGGGAGCAGGACTCGCTGGCCGACTATGACACCGTCCTGGAGCTCGACCCGGACCACGTGGACACGCTGCTCAACCGGGCCGGTATCCACTACGACCGCGGCGACTACGATCAGGCCCGCCGGGACGTCGAGCACGGTTTGCGGCTGGAGCCCGGCAGCTCTCAGCTTCTGTGCACGCTGGGACTGCTCGAACAGGCCGAGGGTCGCCCGGAGGCAGCGCGGAGGACGCTCACCAGGGCGATCGAACGCGACCCCAGCCAGACCGCGGCGTGGACCAACCGCGCCGTCGTCGCCTTCGAGGCCGGCGACGTGGATGCCGCCATCGCCGACCTGACCGAGGCGCTGGCCCTGGGCGACGACGCCGCGATCCGCTACAACCGGGCGGTGGCCTATCAGCAGAGCCAGCAGTGGCGGCAGGCGGTCGACGACTTCGACCAGGCCCTGCTGCTGGACGGCAGCGACGCCGAAGACATTCTGGTCCGCCGAGCCGCCTGCCATCGGCTGCTGGACCAGCACGACGAGGCCCGCGGCGACCTGGACGCCTACGCCGGGCCAGCCAAGCACGGGCGGTGATCACCGCCGCGACAGGACTACTCGGCGGCCCGCGCGCCCTGTCACCGATGGCGTGCCACCGAGCGGTCGGTCCAAGAGCGGGCGGGCTACGCCGGCCGGAGCTCAGCCCGGAAGCGCAGACGGACCAGGCGGCGCACCCGGGGCTGCCTCGTCACCGGGCGGGCCCGGCGTACCGCCGCGGGTGCGGCCACCGCGAAGCTGTGGTTGAGCACGGCGTGGTGGGTGGCCGTGAGCTCCGGTCCGGGGACGATGCCGAGTTGGTCGGCGAGTAGCTGGCGCACGTCGCGGTAGGCCTGGAGGGCCTCGGCCTGCCGGCCGCAGCGGTACAGCGCCACGATCAGGCGGGACCACAGCCACTCGCGTAGCGGCTGCCGCACGGTCAGGCCGCGCAGGTGCGGAACCAGATCCGCGTGACGACCGGCCGCCAGCAGCAGGTCCACCCGGCGTTGGGTCGCGGCGTACCACTCCTCGCCCAGCGTCGGCGCGTGCTCTGCGACCAACGCGTCGGAGCTGACGTTCTGGAGCGGCTCTCCCCGCCAGCAGCCGAGCGCACGGTCCAGCAGGTTAAGCTCCGCCGGGCCGTCGGTGGACCGGGCGGCGCGCGATAGCGAACGGAAGCGGTGCACGTCCACCGCCTCGGCAGGTATCGCCAGTAGGTAGGCTCCGTCCGTGCTGCGGATCACGTCCGTGCCGAGATCCTGGCGCAGGCGGGTGACCACGGTGGCGACGGCGCGGCGGGTGTCACCGCGTGGTTCGTCGGTCCACAGGTATCTGGCCAGCGCCATGGAGCTGACCGGCTGCCCGACGTCTATGGCGAGCGCGGCGAGGATCACCTGCGGGCGAGGCGCTGTGACCGCCACTGGCTGCCCCTGTGCGAGCACCCGCATCGGCCCGAGCAGGCCAATCTCCAATGGGTGGTGCATGGTCGGCGCCCGCTACCAGCAACTGCCGCAGGCGGGACTGCTCCCGACGCCGTACCCGATGACGATGAACGGCGGCAGCTTCGCCAGCTCGTCCGGCGCGAGATGGTAAACGCGGGGCGGCGCACTGCGGGATGTATGGACCACCCGTACACAGTCGATCCAAACCGTGTAGTCGGTGACGACGCAGACCAGCAGGCCGGCGGACCTCAGCTGACGGGTAGCGGCGAAGTGGGACGTGGAGTCGGCCGCGTAACCCGCCCGCCCGAACCAGTTCATGTACCCCCCGGAGCCTGTGCTGGCATAGGAGGCGAAGCCGTACAGCGCTTCCCCGGACGGATCGGCGCAGTCGAGGTGCGCCGCGAGGGTGAGCGTTTCGCCGCGCGGATCCACCTCCGCCCGGTCGATCGCACCGGAGAGGCACGCGATTCGGTTCCACTGCACCTCTTCAGCGGCGGCAGGGTCACCGAACAGGATGACGAGAACGAAGGCGGTCAGCCCCGCCAGGATCCGGAAAATCTGCCGCCTCACGTGTCGGTCCCTTCGGTCGTGTCTTCCGGTGTCCAAACGGTTGGGGGCACTGCGTTCATCGCCCCGAGGGCCAAGCCGAGCTGGAACCGGTTCTCCACTCCCAGACGGTCCATCAGGCCACGCAACGTGTACGTGACCAAGCGGTTGGATATGCCGAGGTGCCGCGCGGCCGTAGCCTCGGTGTGCCCCTGGGCAAGCAGCGCGACCACGGCCTTCTCTCGCGGTTTGAGCACGATCTGCGGTACTCCGTTCCGCTGGGGATCGGTCGCGGCGCTCCAGTGGTCGACGAACATCGTGACCAGCGAATCGACCGCTGCCGGATCGGCGACTTCCCAGGTGCCGCAGCTCAGGTCGAGCGGGTCGACCGCCACCAGCGCCACCCGCCGGTCAAAAATGATCATTTTGTGTGGCAGCGGACCTGTCTCCCGGTAGTCCCCGCCGAGCCGGACGAATTCGGCCGCGTGCGCCGACGACCGGTCGCCGTCGGCGGGCGGGCGGCCCAGCGACCGCACCCGCACCCGCCGCCGCAGCAGCGCCATGTCGATCGTCGAACCGATCGCCACGCTCTCCGCGGTGAAAGCCTGCTCCGGGTTCATGGCCAGTTGCTCGACCCGGCCCGCCGCGGCGAGCTGCGCGATCCGGCGTCGGGTAGCCGAGCGGCCGGGCAGTCGCAGGGCCGCAAACGGCGCCAACCCACCACGCCGCTCGACCGCCGGCGCAGGCGCCCGCCGCAGCGCCCGCCGCCGCAATGTAGCGACCGCCGTGTCGGCGGGTACCGCATGCCAGACGTCCGTTTCCGCACCACCCGCCATCCGCCGGCGCACGCCGTGCACAAGGTCCGCGTCGGCGAGCTCCTCCAGTGCCGCGCGCACGCGCCGCGCTGCTAGTCCCAGCTCCGCTCCGATGGCCACGGCCCGCCGCGGGCCGAAGCTCACCAGGCACCGGAACACCAGATCCGCGTCGGCCGAGACATTCCAGCGAAGCAGCGACGGTACGGGCACGCCGACGGTCAGTGCACCGATTTCGCCCTCTACCACCTACTACGCCCCCATTCTGGATTCAGCACCCAGCGATGAAAGCACGCGTCGATGGCGGTGTCTGCGGTCTAGAAGATCATCAAGGAGATCCGGTGCTAAATCCCGCAAACTTCGAACGCGACGGCCGCGTTAGCCCTCTTCTGATCGCGCCGGTCGGGCCGTCACGAGGCTCAAGACCACTGTCCTACTGGGACCGTGCTGCCCGCGGCGATCGCCCGGGCGGGCGATCCCGCCACCGTGAGACCGGCCGGCACCACCATCTTTCGCCGGAACATGGCGACACCCAAGCAGATGGCCATTTCAAACCAGTGTCAATGCCGAGGGTTCGGCGCGAGTGCGGCCTCATCTGTAGTAGTCATCCCCTGCCGACCGCGTCGTGACGCCGCGGCGCACTGCGCGCCTTGGCGAAAGACGTGGCCCCGCGAGGTCGGGGGTTCTCGCGGGGCCTACGCCGATCGGGAGAACGGCCAGCCGGTGCCGTTCCTGGGTGTCCGTGGGTGAGGTCCAGGCTAGCGGCGCTTGTATTCAGAGCCGTGTCAACGGCCACGAGCGGCCGGCGCGAGCCCGGTCAGAAGGTCGGGTCGCGGAGGAGCGCGGACAGCTCGATCGCTGTTGGCAACGACGGTGTGAATACGACTTGAAACCTATTGGTGATTTACTGGCGCATGATGACGAAGACCACCTGTAGAGTCACGATGAGCGATGTCCCATGTCTCCGTGGAGCATGGTGGACCGGCATCCTCACGCGCCTGGGTGTTGTGGTGGTCGCGCTGACTGTTGCGTCCGGCCTGATCGTTACGCACCGCGGTCGAACAGAACCAGGCAGCGTTCGACGCCGCGATGACCACGGCGATCGCGGAACAACCGGCAAGACAGCGGTGAGCCACAGCTGCCCATGTGGGCAGCGTCAATGCGAAGGCATAGTCGCCCAACGACGGTGCGACTGCAAGAACTCGGAGAGCATATGACACCGACAAACATCGATGACATGATTATCCAGGCATTCGCGGCCGACGGTTTCGCGGTCAGGTTTATCGGCCCGGCGGTGCTGAGCATAAGCCTACCGGGCGCCAGCGACTTCAAGGTCGACATCGGTGAGTGGTACACCCAGGTCCAGCAGGCCTCGCCAGCGATCCTGCCTGACGTTGTCGCAGAATTCGCCGCCTCATTCGGGCGAGGATTTCGCAAATCGAGCCAGCGGACAGCGGTACACGAAGCGGTGGACGCCGACATCGAGAAGATGCTGGCCGAAGAGACGCTACGAGTACGCATCTACCCGGAGGACGCGCTGGCGCAGGCACCCGACTTGCGCGACTCCCTGGTGACCCGCACGTTGGCGCCAGGACTTGTCGAAACGGTTGTCATCGACAAACCCGACTCGATCGTGTCGCTTCCGCGAACTGGACTGGGCGGCAAGACGGTACCTCAGGTCATGGGCGCCGCGTTGCACGCATCGCTGACGCGGGAGCCCATCTACGCCCATACCGAGGATGTCTTCGGCGTTCCGCTCACATACGTCGGGGGGACGCAACGGTATGTCGGCTCGCACATCCACGTTCTCAGCCGATACGTCGGGCCGGCTCCGTACGGCGCCTTGGTCTCCTTCCCGCTTCCCGAGTACCTCCTGGTCCACGAGATCGGCACCGTCCATCTGATCCAGGCGATGGCAGTCATGCAGGAGGTCACCGACCGGCTTTTCAAGCAGGGTGACAAAAGCATCTCCGCACAGCTCTACTGGTGGCAACCGGGATCGTATGAGCAGGCACCGGAGCAGGAGCGGCTCGCCAGTGGCAAAGTGCCCGACCTGCGACCCGTCGGCGTCGAGGTGGACTCCGAGGAGAAGTCCATAACGCCGCTGACCGCCGCCGCCGGCGATCTCATTACCCGCTGGTTCCGAGAGAATACATAACCAACCGGGTCGACCACGCGCTCCAACGCCGCCAGCGTCCAGTCTCCCCAATCGATGTCGTGGAGAAACCGAGCACACTGGACAGCCGATGCGATCCGCTCATCGTGATGCATCCCGAGATGGTGGCGGCCGGCGGTGTCAAAAGCGTTTCAACACCGGGCATCGCCGGAGCGGGTACCGACGGGTCGAGCCCCGTACGAGGCTGTCGCATTGAAACCGAAATGAATAGGCGATCCCTAGACGATCTATTCCAAGCTTGGGCTACCGCGACGTCCGTGGTGGTCCAGACCGTTGCTCCCGCGGCCTCACCCTGCTTGTTTGGTCACGGTCTTTTCTTGCCGCTTGATCGTTCGCCCGATATTGGCGTTGGAGGCGGCGTGTCACGCCCATAGCGGGCGAACGATCACGACGGTCCCCATCCTGATGGTCCAGAACGCTCCCGGCCGGGCACGAAGAACCAACAGCGGACGGGTGAGGCCGCGGGAGCAACGGTCCGGACCACGACGGACATCGCGGTAGCTCAGAAATATCTCTTGGAATAGATTGTCTAGTGTCCCGGTGGTCCACCTGAGCGACCAGCGTCGGCGTCACCCGGCGTCCGCCGGGCCGTCTGTACCGTCAGGTCGCTCGAAATGCGAAAGCATTCACATGCACAACATGGTTAGCCACCGAGGAGCACCGGCGACCGGCGTCATGAGCCGTCTAGGCATCGCGGTCGCACTGGTCGTCGCGCTCGGGCTGGTCGGCGTCAATCCCGCCGCGGCCCACCAATCCCCCCGACGCCATGACGCAGTTTCGTTCGGAAGCTACTGGCGAGGTCCTGGTGCAGTCATGCACCAGCCGGCCGCCGCTCGACTACTGGTCGCTGGAGGGGGATATCCCAACCCGAACGGGTGCCGGAAATGTTATGCGCAGGGCGCCGCCTACGAGGCGACAGGGACCTACAGGGCCTGGTGCTCCCGGGAGGCCAACGGAGCCATCCTCTGGCTCTTCTGCCGGATCTGCCGGGATGGCCAGGGGGCGGGCGTGACTGCTGTCGACCTCCGCGCCGCGGAAGCACATTTGAGGCCGCGGTTGGCTACCGCCGGGTCGGCGACCGGTGTGTCACACGTCTGACTTTGGCGTTGAATACGTACTGAAACGGGTTTCTGGTTAAATCCGCACCCGTGCAGCACGACTCGAACCCCGCGTTCCTTCAGCGTCCCGGCATCGCGGCGCTCCTGCTCGCCATGGCCGGCTGCGGCGGCGCCGAGCCGGTCGAGGTGGATCGGTCCTGCGGCCCGGCGGGACCAAGCGGCGTCCCGTCGGGTTCCGCCCCCAGCGGCGCCTCCCCAAGCGCGGAGGCGGGCATGGGGAGTGCGGCCGACCCGCTCGCCGGCGTGGACCCCTGCACGCTCGTACCAGCCGCCGCGTTGACCCGGCTTCGCCTCGTGGACGGGGCGTCGAAGACGCTCGGTAAAGCCCGGGCCTGCCAATGGCGGCACGAGGGCGCCACCCTCCGGGACACCTACACCGTGAGCGTGGAGATCTACTCGATCGTCGGGATCGACGACCAGATCGCCGACGACGCCCGGTCGACGACCGTCAACGGCCGCCCCGCCAAGACCGCCTCCGAGTCGCAGGGCGCGTGCGTGGTGAGCCTGCGGCTCACCGACTCGTCACGGGTGGACAACACCGCGATCGGCGGGGAGAAGGCCGGAGCCTGCCGGTTGGCCAGCGAACTCGCCGCCGCGGTCGAGCCCGGACTGCCCTCCTGACCTCCGGTCTTTCACTAGCCTGTTGATCAAGGCCAAGGCCCAGAATACCAAGGAGATCCTCGATGAACGAGTCCTCGCTTCCCGACAGCGCCCTGCCGCCGATCGTCTCGGCGAAGGACTGGGCCGCCGCCCACGAGGCCATGCTGGTCAAGGAGAAGGAACTGACCCACGCCCACGCCGCGCTCGCCGCCCAGCGTCGCCGGATGCCCATGACCGCGGTGCAGACCGACTACCGCTTCCTCGGCCCGGACGGGGAGGTCGGCCTGCTCGACCTCTTCGCCGGCCGGCGCCAGCTCGTGGTCTACCGCTTCTTCTACGAACCCGGCGTCGAAGGCTGGCCGGACAAAGCCTGCGGAGGCTGCTCCTTCTTCGCCGACCACGTCCCACACCTCGCCCACGTCAACTATCGCGACACCACCTTCGCGATGGTCTCGCCCGCCGACCAAGACAAGATCACCACACTCAAGAAACACATGGGCTGGGACATCCCCTGGTACACCCTGATCGGCGACACGTTCAGCCACGACTTCGACGTCGCGGAAAAATTCGGCCTCAACGTCTTCCTCCACGACGACAACGACCACGTCTTCCGCACCTACTTCGTCAACGGCCGCGGCGTCGAACCCTTCACCCCGACCTGGTCGATCCTCGACATCACCCCACTCGGCCGGCAAGAGGACTGGGAAGATACCCCCGACGGCCGACCCCAGACCCCGGCCTACTGGTACGGCCGCCACGACGAGTACAGCTGATGGTCGCGCGGCGTCCCGGATTCGTCCTCAACAAGGCAGCGTCAGCCAGGCCGGGCGGCTGATGCTCGCCGGCGGGCTCCTCGCGTTGTCCGACAGCCTGCTCCACTACCGTGAGCCAGGCGGCCCCGACTGACTCACGATTTCACGACCTCCGTGGCACCCGCACGTTCTCACCCCACGCGGGCTGGAGCGCGTCGACAACCTCGTAGGTGCGAGCCGTGGCCTCGTCAAATATCACGACGAGGGTGGTGGGCATGTAATGAATGCGATGGCTGGCAGTCTCCCCGAGGGCCACCGTCACGGATGAGCCCCCCGAAAATCCGATCCGGAAGGACCACGGCCTGACAGACGAGTCGTAACCGTGGCGGAGGAAGGCGACAGCGACCGTCTCCACAAGACTACCGAGGATGGCCGACCAGTCGTGATGGCCGCTGACGTCGTCGACATCGACGGGGTCACCCGATGTCCGCTCGCCTTCTGGCCCCAGCGTGAGCCAGAGCCCTTCCTCGCGCCCCGGTGTCGCCCACGAAACCCTGACGCTGAGGCCCGATCCGGTGACCAGCTCGACCGCCATGTCGACCTCGTGGACGCCATCGAGATCGCTGTAATTGGCCCAGCTGGCACCGCTCAAAGGCACGTACCGCACACCCACGAGCCGCTCACCGGCGAGTGTCGCCACAAGGTTTTCGAGTCTGCTGTCATCCGTTCCATGCAGTGTGGACGGTGCTATAGAAATCATCGAGGTTTGAATTTCCCAAAATATTGGAACATACCACTGCTATCAAAGGCCGCAGCCTGGCCATCCGGACGCATGTAATAGTACCCGCCCGCGAAGTTTCCACCCTCGATGGGGAAACGCTGGGTCCCAGGGGTCGTCAGGATGTCGTCCAGAAGGTCCTGGCCGGCCCTGTCCAAATCCTTCCCCGGCACCTTCGGAAGTTCGTCTCTGTCCATGTGTTTCTGGTACTCCCGACCAGCTTGGGTCCGGCCGCCCTTGGCCGGACGGGCCCCGGATGCCGAGAGATCCCCCAAGCCCGGCCAGCAGCCAGGGGCGTTGTGGACAAGGAGCGGGGTATCGCCAGCAAACACGTAGTACGTGGGGGTGGTGTCGATGGTGAGGGTGTAGGCCTCGTCCGCGTGCCGGGTCCGCTCCAGCAGACCCACCACCGTGGCGTGGCCGCTGCCGGCGACGAGCAGCCGGTCGCCGGGGTCAAGCGCGCTCGCCGGCTGCCACTGCCGGTCGCTGACGTTCCAGAAGAGATGATCGTCGGTGGTGGTGACGCCGCGCGTCACCTCGCCGGTGCCGTCCCGTTCCCGCGCCCGGATTTCAAGCTCGACAAGCTCGTCGTCGTGGGCCCACACCGCTGTGACGGTCCGCGCGGATCGCTCCCCGGTCGTCGGGTCGGTGGCGAGCACCCGGTCACCGGGGCGCACCTCACTGATCGGCTTGGTGCTGCCATCCGCCATCAGCACAAGGGTGTCGGCGTCGAAGCTCCTGCCGCAGAAGCGTAGGCCGCGCCCCCGTTTACCCGTGGGCCAGGACCCTCCGGAGACCATGACCTCCGCCGAGCCGCCCGGGTAGCCCAGGAGCTCGAAGTGGCGGTTAACGACCCAAAGGTGGAACTTCATGTCGCAGTCGGCGTCGCCAAAGGCCCAGCCGCACGCCTCGAGAATGTCCCAGACCACCTCGCGGTTGTCCCAGACCCGAATATCGGTGTCGGGGTGCGGACGGCCGTGCTTCTTCAGGTACTCGAAGTCGAAGGGCTTGGGTTTGGTGTTTCGGGGCTTCGACCCTTTCCCGCCAGAGTTGTTGTTCGGCCGCTTCGGCTTCCGCTGCTGTCCCAACTCCTGGTTGGCCGTCGTGCCGCAGCCCTTCGGGCAGCCCGTGTGCGGGTGGTAGCCGTAGCACTCGACGTCGACGCCGCACTCGGCCGGGATCAGACCGGTGGGGTCGCTCATCGTGACGGGGTTGTTGTTGGCGTAGGCGTAGCCGTTCATCTGCTGTGGATCGTCGAGGTCCAGAAACGGGTCGACGGAGATGAAGCGACCGATCGCCGGGTCGTACTCACGCGCTCCGAGCCGGGTCAGGCCGGTGACCTCGTTGGGAGTGCCGCCGACAAACCCGCGGCTGCCGCCGATCCAGGGCACCGCAGTGCCACGGGGGTTGCCGAAGGGGTCGAACCGGCGTGGCGTCGCGGCGAGCGTGACGGGGTCCACGGTGAGCTGGCTGGTCCCGTGGTGATCGCCGACGAGCCATTGGTGGGTCGTGGCGCCGGTGCGAACCGCGACCACCCGGTCGCTGACCCGGTAGTAGCGGCTGCCGGTGGTGGCTTTGGACACGGTGTCGTACACGAGCTGGCTGTCGCCGAGAAACACGGTGACGGTGGTGGGATCGCGCCGGATCAGCTGATTGCCGTCGGCGTCGTACCGATAGCTCGTGCTCGTCTCACCAACGGTGACCGACGAGAGCTTGTTCTCGGTGTCCCAGGTGAGCGTCTGCTGCCCGCTGGTGCCGGGACGGCTGGTGGTGTGTCCGGTGGCGTTGTAGCCGTACGTGGCGGTGCCGGCCCCGGTGGTCTGCACGCTGCTCACCGCGTGCGGCCGGGGCTGCCCGGCGGCCGGGTAGGTGTAGGTGCTGACCTTGTCGGCGGCGCCGCCGAGCCCGCGCCGGTTGAGGCTCGTACGGTTGCCGATCGTGTCGTAGCCATACGTGTGCCAGTACGGCGCCGGCCCGCCGACCACCGCCGTGCTCGGTGCGGTCGCGCAGGCGCCGGCCTGGGTCCAGCCGTCGACGAGCCGGCGGAGGTGGTCGTAGCGGAAGCACTGGTTGTCCGCTGTGATGCCGGGCAGCTCGTCCTTGACGGACGTGACGTTGCCGATCGGGTCGTAGGCGTACGACAGCAGGTCCACCCGGAGGCTGCCGCTCTTCTCCCGCTCGGTGAGAGCGCTGGCGAGCCGCCGCGTGCTGTCCTCGTACGTCCACTGTCGCCACACGTGCGGGCCGGCGTCCGGGTGGCCGTGCTCCAGCAGCTCCGGCTCACCCAGCGGGGTGTAGGCGGCCCGGTTGACGTAGCTCGTGGCGCCGGTCGCGGTGTTGCCCTTGAGTTCCGCCAGATTCCCGTACGCGTCGTAGGAGTGGGTGAGCGCCTCGGCAGGTACGGCATTGCCGAGCGCGGGGAGCCGCACGATGTTGGGGTTGCCGTCCACTGTGTACGACATGGTGGTGGTGAATGTGGCCGTGCCGGCGAGCCCGATCTCCGTACCGGGAAACGTGACCTGCTCGCCGGTCGGCCGGCCACCGGCGTCGTAGCCGGTCACCGTCCTGGTGTACTCCGCGCCCGCCTGGTAGCGGGTGGACGAGGTCAGCTGCCCTGTCGACGGGTGGTACACCCATTTGGCGAGCTGGGTCGAGCCCTGCCGGGTGCCGGTCCGGTGGCCTGCGGTGTCGTAGTCGTGGCTGATCGTCTGGCCGCGCGCGTCGGTGGTCGAAGCGAGCTGGTCGGCGGCGTCGTAGGTCAGCACCGACCGCCCGGCGTCCGGGTCCACCATGAGGGTCATGCGGCCGCGCACGTCGTACTCGTTACGCCAGACGTTTCCGGCCGGATCGGTCACCTGGGCTATTTCGCCGGACTTGGTGTAGCTGTACCGGGTGACGTCGCGGTCGCTGGTCGGGCTCGTGCCGCGATGCAGCCAGCCCTCGATGGTCTGTCCGCGCGCGTCGACGACCGTGGTGGTCGTGGTACCGCCCGTGGTCGGGGTGACCGTCACCCGGTCGCCGCCGTACGTGGTCGTGGTGCGCCAGCGCTTGCCGTCGGCGGGTTCGGCGTTGAAGGGCATGAAGATCTGATCGGTGGGGCGCTCGGCACCGTCGAACCGGGTCAGGGTCATGGTCGGCACCTTGTTCAGGTCCGGCTCGACGAGCGCGGTACCGGGTGCCGCGCTCTGGTAGTACGGGCCGCGCTCCAGGTAGGTGAGCCCGCGCGAGTCGTAGACCGAGTCGGTGAGGATCCGGCCGCCCGCCGGGCTCGGCGCCTGGACCTGCCGCGCGCGTAGGAAACCGTCGAACAGGGTGAAGCCGCTGACATAGTTGGTGTTTGGCTTGAGCGTGTCGATCCGCACCCAGGTCGGTGCGTCGTCCCGGACCCCGTACCCGTACCGCAGGCTCGGACCGTTCGGGTAGTCCGCCTTGGACCGTCCGGGGCGCCACACACCGACCAGCCGGCCGAGCGGGTCGTAGCCGAGGTCCGTACGGGTCTGGCTCGCGGTCACCACCGAAAGGGGCAGACCCCAGGCGGGCTGCCAGGTCGTCGTTTCCTTGTGTCCCAACGGGTTTGTCGTGGTGCTCTGGGTGAGCGGGCCGGTCGTCGGCTCGTACCCGGTGACGGTCTTCCGGTTCAGCGCGTCGACCGCGTCCAGGACCCGGCCGTAGGGGTCGTAGGTGGCCGTGGAAACGGTGAGGTACCGCGGGACGCCGCTCTGGTAGGAGTCGACTTCCTCGACCTTCGTCGGGTTGCCCGCGCTCGGCGCGGCGTCCAACGCCAGCCCGTCGTAGTAGGTACGCACGTTCGAGACGGCGTCCGCGGGGTACGAGGCGGTGCCGCCGCAGGCGACGCCGACCGTGGTCACCTGGCGCGGCAGGTTCAGCAACCAGCTGCTCTCGTTACGGGCGTAGGTGGTGTTGGTGCACAGGTCGTCCTCGGCCGTTGAGAGGTCGCCGAGGTCGTTGACCCGCGTCGGGTGGCCCTCGTTGTCGTAGAGGGTGTCCGCCTGGGTCCGCCGCGTGCCGCCGCCGGCCAGGGGTGTACGGGTGACGGTGCGGGCCGTCTCCACCTGGTGTGCCTGGAGCGTGCCTTGGGTGGCGGTCGGACCGCGTACCCACGGGTCGTGGATCGCGCCGGTCAGCACGGCTCCGCCGTCACCGACGTACGTGATCTCCTCCCGCAGCCTGCCGGCGAGCGGCTCCAGGTCGAGCATGGAGGTCGAGGCGGAGTCCACGACGTTGATCGTCTTGGTCCCGCCGCTCGCGTTCCGGTCGCCATGCATCCCGCGGAAGTACTGGTACTTGGTCAGCGACACCGGCCGTTCCGGCTCCTGCACGGGATCGCCGTGGCGGACCTGCACCTTCTCGTACCCGCGCCAGAGCGACCAGGTGCGGTACTTCTCGGCGACGACCGGATTGGTGTCGTACCGCCACGCCCCGCCGCCGTCGTAGGTGTAGGAGATGCTTTCCGTCATCCCGCCGCCGACCCGGTCGGTCAGATTGATCTTGTTGACCACGTAGACGTGGAACCAGTCGTCCCGGGGCTCGGGCTCCGGCGTCATCACCCATCTGGCCGGGAAGCACCGCAGTGTGTTGGCCGCCGGGGTCGGCAGCGATCCGGCCTTGCAGTTGGTCGGCGCGTAATCCACGACGACGTCGCCACCGGATCCATTGTGGACGATCTGGATGCGGTACTTCTTCAGCGGAGGAGGCCCGTCGTTGACCGCGTCGACGCGGTTGGCCAGGGTCGCGCCGGCGAAGGTCACCGGTGGGAGCGACTGGCTGCCACCGACCAGCCCGGTGTGGGTGATTCCCTGTAGCCACAGGCTCGCGCTGGTGCCGTCGCCCGGGTCGGGATAGAGGTGGGCGAGCGACCAGCGGTCCACGTCGACGTACGCCGAGCCGGACCGGATCCGCGTGGTGACCGACGCCAGGCGTTTGGTCGTCCAGAAGGTCGGGGAGAACTTGTCCGGGCAGCTGCTGCCGGTGCACTCCCAGTCCCACGGCACGTCGGGCCACACCGCGCCGGTGTGCTGCGAGCAGGTCGCGCCGGGACGGCACCGGTTGTCCACCGCGAACACCACCTGGGCGGCGGGCGCCTCGCCGGCCCGGTGGCCGTAGTCGATCCGCTCCAGCCAGCCGCCGCGGGTGTACGCCGCCACCGAGCTGGCCGTCTGGTTTCGCGCGTACTGGTTGGACTCGGCCCGGTACTGGTAGCTGATCGTGTTGCCACGCGGGTCCACGACGTGGTCGAGGTTCCACCGCCAGGCGCGCACGCAGTCCGACGTCGCGAACGTGCCGCCGCAGCCGTCGCCGGGGCTGTCGCCGAACACCGGCACCGTCCAGGTCGACTCCGCCGCCTTGCGGCTGCCGTAGTGGTACCGCACGCCGTCGGTGGTGGTCACGACCCAGTACTCGCCGCGGACATCCCCGTTCGCCGCCGTGTCGAACCGCTGCTCCACCCGCGTGCCGTCGTCGGTCTTCGGCCGCCAGCGCTGGCTCGTGCCCTCGCGCACGAGTTCCACGGTCGTGCCGCCGAGCGACATGACGGCGTTCTCGGTCACCCAGCACAGGTCGCCCGTCTCCGGCTTGCCCTCGACGTCCGCACAACCTCGGTACGACCGTTCGACAAAGCCGGGCCACAGCGTCCAGCCCTCGCCCAGCCACGACGCCTGGTTGTTGGTCGAAGAGGCCTTGCCGTCGACCGAGCCGGAGGAGTACGACAGGCTCAGCGGCGGTGCCAGCCCACCCGGCACCGGCGGGGTCCGCAGGTCGTACGACCAGGAAAACGCGCCGCTCTGCGTGCTCACCGCCCACTGACCCGACGGTGCGAGCGGGGTCGCCGCATAGTCCCCGGCGGCACCGTCGGCGGCCGCGGTCACCGCGAACGTCGACCCCACCGAGCCGGCGGCGACCGTCGCGGAGAGCCGTCCCGCCTCCACGTCGTTGACCGACCGCAGCACCGCGTCCCGCTCCACGTCGAGCAGCCGGAGGCGGCTCGCCCAGTCACCGCCGCGGAGGTTGCGCAGCCGCGAGTAGTCGATCGACAGCTTCACCTCCTGGTCGGCCGGCACCTGGCGCATGCCTTCGACCCGCACGAGGAGGCCGTCGACACCCGCGGTCCGTGCCGCGTCCTGGTCGAGGACCCGCGTCTGCACCGATCCGCCGCCGGTAGTGGCGGTCGCCGAGTCCGGTGTCGGCCACTCCGGCTCGGGTACCGGCGCCTGCGCCGCCTCCGCCGCCGGATCCGCCGGCGCCGGCTTCACCGCGACCTCGCCGCCCGGCACCGACGGCATCCGCGGCGGCTCGCTCGGCTCCACCGCCCGCACCGTCGCCGCGGCGGGCGGCTGGGGCGCCACCCCCGCCAGGCCCACCGCGACCACGGCCGTCAGCGCGGCGGCGATCCTCGACCTTGCACCCATGGCACGACCTTCCAAGGTTCCAGCGAACGGTTCAGAAGCCGACGGCGACGAAGCCGAGAGACTTGATGACGGTGTGACCACCACAGACCGAGCTCGTCGACTCGAACACCTCGCCCCACCGGGCCCGGCAGCGGAAGAGCTCCCGACTGGCGAGGTCGTCCGGAGCCGAGGTCCAGATCCAGCCGACCGTTCCGGCGTCGGCCTTGCCCTCACACGCCGGGTCGGTCGACAGGAACGTGTCCGCGCCGTCCAGGCAGTTACGCACCACGACCCGACCCTCGCCACCGCGCATCGGCAGGCGTCCGAGCGCCTGCTCCGGCAGGTAGTCGGCGCCCACCAGCATCGTTTCGCTGGTGTGGTCGTACGGGTGGACCGGGCTCGTGTAGCGGACGAGGTGCACGTACGGCAGCGTGTAGCCGAGCAGGAACTCGGTTCGGGCGCCCTCGCACTCCGGGTCGGTCGAGTCGAAGTGGTCCGAGTAGATCCCCGCGCTGACGAACAGGCACCGATATACGGCCTGGGTCGGACGGTCCTCCGGCGGCTCCCGGTAGACCTGGCCCAGCTGGCCCAGCCGCTCATGGCCGTCACAGTCCTCGGCCATCGAGGTGAACACGTCATCGCCGCTAATCCGGCAGGTGTAGAGCATCCGGGTGTTCTCCGCGTCAGCCGGGGCGAAGACGCCGAGCGACCTCTCGAAGTGGTAGTACGGAGCCGCACCGCCCGGGACCGAGGCGTGGTCCATGCTGCCCGCGCTCAGGGTCAGATACCGGTTGTACTGGCCGTCGAACGGCGACCGCCGGTCCGCCACCGGGACGTAGAAGGTCGACAACCCCTCCGCCTCGTTGACGCCCTGCCAGGCGTGCACGTCGTCGATCGCGCCGTGCCAGAAGCCGCCGGCCTGACCGTTGCGCCGGTCGCGGCCGAGGGCTACCCCACCGGCGACGTTCGCGGTGGCGCGGCCGTTCTTGATTCCGGCCGGCGTGCCGTTGACGAAGATCTTCACCTGGCCGTTCGTGACGTCGTAGAGGCCGAGCAGGTGTGTCCACTCCCCCGGCACCGCGCGCACGCCCAGCGCGGAGGAGTCGACCGCGATCGTCGCCGGGCTCGCCGCGTCGGCCGGGGAAAGCGCGAACGTCCACCCCTTGGTGGCCCGGTCGTACCCGAGCGTGAAGCCGGACGACAGCGGGCCGTCCTGGCTGACCGCGGTGAGCGTTCCGGTGGTGCCCACCGCGGCCGGGTCCAGCCGCACCTGCGCGCTGACCATGAAGCTCTGGTCCGTGCGGACGGCCGATTTGCCGCTTGTCACCACACCGGTGGCGGTGCCGTTCACCGACGCCGCGGTCCCGTCGCCGAGCACGCCGGCACCGGGTACCCAGCTCGCGCCGGCGCCGAGCTGCGCGCTACGAAGGTTGCCTGACACGTCCGCGGCCGTGGTGCCGGTGCCCTCGTCGAAGGGGAGGAAGAGCTCCTCCGTGGGCGCGGACGACAGGTCGTACACCTCGGCGGCCGTGACCAGCCGGTTGAAGACCTGGACGTCGTCGATACCACCCCGCCAGTAGCCGGTGTACGACCCACTCGCCTTTCCGCGTCCTAACTGGACGGTACCGGTGGCGTGGTACCAACGGTTCGTGTGCTTACCGACGCCGTCCTGCAGGATCCCGTTCACGTACAGGCGCAGGCTTCCGGATGACGGCTCGTACGTGGCCGCCAGGTGGGTCCACACGCCCGCCTGGGCGGTGGCGTTGGAGACGACCCGGTCCGAAGCCGCGCCGGCCGCGTCGGCCTGCGCCATCGTGAAGGCCCACTTCTTCACATCGGCGGCGTACTGCAAGGTGAACGCGCTCGGAGCACCGGCGTCCTGGCTGACGATCACGTGGTCGGCGCCGCCGGCCTGGGTCAGCATCGCCCAGGCCGCCACGGAGAAGCCCGTGTCTGTGCGGACGGCCGGGCCACCCACCGTGTTGACGTAGCCGCCGGTCGAGCCGTCCAGGAACAGCGCGTCGCCGCGCCGTCCGGGCAACCAGTCCGCCGGCCCCCTGGTGATGGTGCCGTCGTGTCCCTGCGGCCGCGCGTCCGACACCTTCGTGTCGGTCAGCCCGTCCAGCCGCCAGTGCGCCACCGGCGCCGTGCCCCGACCAACGGTGAACCGGTACTCGTACCGCGTGCCGCTCACGTTGTTCGCGCGGTCGACGCTGTACACGTACAGGACCTGTGGGCCGTTCTCCGGCGGCGTCACCAGCACGCTCGCCGTGCCGGGGACACGCCCCACCGGCACGAACCGGGTCGGCGGATCCTCGAGGCCGTACATGAACCCCGCCACGTCCGAGGACGCCGGCGCCTGGAAGGTGAAGCCTCCGGTGTAGCCGGCGGCGCCGCCGATGTCGTCCTTCGGATACGTCCCCGAGCTCACCCCGCTCGGTGCCGGTGGCTTCGTCCGGTCGATCGTCGCGTAGCAGTAGTCGGTGAAGGGCCCGGAGTCGGTGGCGTCGCGACCCACCACCCGGTACCTGAACGTCTCACCGTCGGCGAACGTGCCGGTTGGTATCCGCGCCTGGAACAGGGCCGTCGACCCACTCTGGACGGAGTCGACGCCACCCGGCCGTGTGCCGTTCGCGAGCGACCATTCGAAGCCCGCTCGCACCAGCCCACCGTCGGGGTCACTGACCTGCGCACGCAACATCGGGCCCAGGGGCTGGTCGCTCGGGTTCAACGGGTTCAGGTACGGCTGATTGGGGACCTTGGCGCAGCCCTTGTGCTCGGCCGACAGGTTGTACGGGCGGTTCGGGAAGCGGTTGTAGGTGACGTTGAGCTTCGGGCTGTCGGCGCTGACCAGCCACTTCTTCCAGGCGTAGATGTCGCCCTCGTCGCGGGCCTGCAACATGATGGTCGTGCTGTCCAGGCCGCGCCGCGCCGACTCCCGCACCGCCGCTACCGCGTCCCACTCCAGGAAGGCGGCCGCACACCCCGGATAGCCGAGCGCGGCGTTGTGCCCGCTGAGCCCGACCGCCCATTCCCTGGACGGCTGGTTGGCCCAGTTCGTACCCGGGTGGATCGGTGCCGTGCCGTACGCGTCGACATACCGTGGCTGGCAGGAGGGCGCCCACACCTCCATGACCCGGAACTGCGCGGACTTCAGCGCCGTCCCCAACACCCGACCGGTGTTGAACTTGAAGTACGTCCGGTACCTGACCGCCGGTCCGTCCCAAGTGGAGTATCCAGACTTTCCGAGGGCGGGTGTGGTGTCGTTGGCCCCGTTCCACTTGGGTTCGCTGACGCCTTCCAGCACCAGCGTCCACCCCGCCGTACCTTCGGCGAAGTCAGGGTCGATGTAGACCGGATAGGTGGTGTCCGGGTCGTCGAGCAGCCTCTGGTCCGGCCGCAGCTCCAGGCGACCGCCGCCGAGCTCCACCTTGCTGAACGCCCGCCTGGCACCGGGCCGGTCCACGCCGGGAGCACCCGCGGTGGCGGCGTCCGGCGCCGGCGTGGAGTCCCACATCAGCGGTGCCGGCGCACCGAACAGGAGCTTGCCGGTCGCATCCTCGGCCTTGATGTTTCCAGCCTCGTCGGCACTCAGCGATAGCCCGGTAGTGGACAGTCCCAGCCCGATGGAAGCCAGCGCCGGATTGGCGGCCGCCTTCCTGGTCTTCACCACCAGTACCTGGGAGAAACCCTGCCTCGTCGCCCGCATCCGCAGGTCCACGCCCGGCAGCACCTCCGGATAGAGGGCGGTATCGCCCGACAACCTCGGTGCGGGCAACGCTCGCGGCCAGCTCAGCGCCAGCTCCTTGGCGTCCTTACCGAACCGCACCAACGGCACGCTCCCGCCACCGGAGAACGCCAACTCGACCGGCACCGCCTTCGGCGCCACCGTCCCGTCCGACCGGGCCGTGAGCGTGGTATCGACCGGCACCCAGCCACCCGATCGGCGCACCCGCACCGGCATGACGCTCGTCTCCGCGGTGAACGTGCCCTCCGGGTTGGCGAACACCTGGCCGTTCTCCGACCGCTCGCCGAGGACTTCGACCCGCTGGCCGGTCCGGGCCGCTTCCGCCTGCGCCACCGCAGGCTCCGAACCGGCACCGGCGGCCCGCGCCGGTCCAGCCGAGGCGTCCGGCCTCCGCGCCGAAGCCGGCGCGGAGGCTGTCATGCAAGCCAGCACAACCACCATAGGAAAGGCACCCACACGGACTCTCTGCCGCACCCCGACGATCGAACGCATGCGCGCATCTTGCAGGACACCGTCTTCAAACCTGTGTCAAGCCTCAGAACGACGTGGCTCTGGCACGCCTACCTACCATCGACCGTCCACATTGGCCGGTGAGGCCGCGAGAGCGGCGGTCCAGACCTGGTCCAGACCACGACGGGCGCGGCCATTGACAGCCGGGCGATCATGCGTCCAGAATTGGACAGTCCACTGACCAACTCGGCCCGAACACCGGAGGAGCGATCGAGGTGACCGACCAGTGAGGCGGCCCCCGGGGATCCTGCCGCTCCTGACCACCGTCGCGGCCCAGCGGGCGCGATGGTTCATGGACCGCGCCGTCGGTCCTGGCGTGCTCCCCAGCCCCGTCTGCGGCAGCTGCTGGTGACGGCGGCCACCATGGACGGCTCCTTGGCGATCGGCCTGCTCGGACCGCTACAGGTGCTTTCCCGCGGGCACCCGGTGCCCGTCACCGCGCCCCGGCGGCAGGTGCTCCTGGCCGCCCTCGCTCTCGAGGTGGGACAACCGGTCAGCTCCACCGTCCTGGCCCGGTACCTGTGGGGCGACGATCTCGGCGGAGACACCCGCCGGGCGGTGGCCACTGTGGTCACGCGCCTGCGCCAGGACCTCGGCGTCGACGCGATCCACCGCACTTCCGGCGGCTACGTGCTGACGGTGCCGGCCGACGCGGTCGACGTACACCATTTCCGGTCGTTGCTGGAGTCCGCGCGATCCATCGCCTGCGCGTCGCGGTTACACCTGCTGGACCGCGCCCTCGCCTACTGGCGCGGCGACGCGCTCCAAGAGCTCAGCTCCGACAAGCTTGTCGCCGAGTACGCCCCGAGGCTGAACGAGGAGCGGTACACCGCGACCGAACGCCGCGTGGACCTCCTCCTGGCCGCCGGCCGGCACGCCGACCTGGTCGCGCAGCTCCGGCACCTGACCTCCCAACAGCCCCTGCGCGAAGGGCTGTGGTGCCGGCTCATCGCGGCGCTGTACCGCTGCGGCCGGCAGGCCGAGGCGCTGGAAGCCTACCGGGAGGTGCACCGGCTGCTCGCCGACCAGCTCGGCATCGCCCCCGGCCCGGAGCTCGTCGCCGCCCGCCATGCCGTGCTGACCCACGACCCGTCGATGGCCGCGCCCAAGTCGGCGCGGCGGATCCGCCCGGTGCGCCAACGCCACGAGGTACGCCGCCTCGTCCGCCTCCGCCGCGCCGGCTGACACCCGCGAGCCGCCGAAGACGCGATTCCCGTCCGGCACCGGCCGGCGGCTCACGCGCCGGTCCCGACGGCCGGCGGGACGAGCGTGGCGCCCGTGGTCTCGATCGGTTGCACGGCCTGCCGGTAGAGGCCGAGCCAGCCGCGCGGTGCGGGGCTCACGCGCGGCGGTGCGGCGGCGAGCCGCGTGGCGATCTCGTCGGGGGTGGCGGGCCGGCCGTCGATCACCAGGTCGACACGCCGGCGGTCGAGGTCGATGGCGACGACGTCGCCGTCACGGACAGCGCCCAGCGGGCCGCCGGCGGCCGCTTCGGGCATGACCTGACCGACGACGAAGCCGCTGTTGAGACCGGACAGCTCGCCGTCGGTGACGACCGCGACGTGGTGTGCCAGTCCGGCGCCGACGAGGGCGGCGACGAAGCCCGCCGCGAAGACGGTCCCAGGGCCGCCGCGCGGCCCCAGGCCGTGCATGACGACGACGTCGCCGGCCTTGATGCGCCCCTGGGCGAGCGCCTCGATCGCGGCCTCCTCGTCCTCGTACAGCCGGACCGGGCCGCGAAAGGCGGTCCGGTCGCGTACGGCGGCGACCTTCACGATCGCGCCCGCCGGCGCGAGGTTGCCGCGCAGCACGTCCAACCCGCCCCGCGCGGTCAGCGGCGCGTCCACGGTGCGGATGACGTCGGTGGCGGCGGGCTCGCCGGGACGCAGCTGATCGGCCAGCGGACGGCCGGTGACGGTGAGCACGGTCGTGTCCAGGATGCCGGCCAGGCGACCCATGATCGCGCGGGCGCCGCCGGCCCGCTCGAGGTCCGGCACCCGGCTCACCCCGTTGGGGCGGATGGCCGTCAGCAGCGGTGTGGTGCCGGCGGCCAGCTCGAACTCGCGCACCACGTCCATGGACAGCCCGGCCTCGGTGGCGACGGCGGCCAGGTGGCGGACGGCGTTGACGGATCCGCCGATGGCCTGGACCACCGTGACCGCGTTGCGGATCGCGGCCGGGGTGAGGATCGCGCGGGGTCGCAGATCCGCGGCGACAAGGTCGAGCACCAGCCCGCCGGCCTCGGCGGCCCGGCGGTGCATCCCGGGGCTGCCGGCCCGGACGGGCGCGCTGCCCGGTGGGGTCATGCCCAGCGCCTCGGCGACGACGTGCATGGTGTTCGCGGTGCCGAGCCCCGCGCACACGCCAGGGGATGTGATGGCGTGCTCGGTCAGCGCGCACAGGCCGGCGACGTCCATGGCGCCCGCGGCGACCGCGCCGACGGACTCGTAGACGTCGTCGATGTCGACGACCCGGCCCGCACAGCTGCCGGCCGCCTGGTAGCCGCCGATGACAAGGACGGTGGGCAGGTCCAGCCGCGCCGCCGCCATCAGATGCGCCGGCGTGGTCTTGTCGCACGACGACAGGCAGACCATGCCGTCCAGCAGCGCGCCCTCGACCATCACCTCGACGTCGTTGACGAGCAGATCGCGCGACGGCATGAGGTAGCGGGCGGAGCGGCCGGCGCTGGTGACGAAGTCGCTCGGCGCCACCGTCCGGATCTCGAACGGCACTCCGCCGGCCGCGCGGATGGCGTCCTGGACCTCGCGGGAGAGCGCGTCGAGGTGGATGTAGCAGCTGGAGAGGGTGGACGAGGAGTTGACGACGGCGATCTTGGGTCGCTGCATGTCTTCGTCGGTAAGGCCGAGGGCGCGCCACTGGCTGCGCCGGACCGCCCAACGCGTCGTGCCGGGCGTGAACGTGCTCCGCAGCGTCACCACCGACGCCTCACAGGATCGCCGGGTCGAGCCGGCCGGACAGCGCGAGCGCCGACTCCAGAAGGAAGTAGTTACCCCAGACCAGCTCGCTGGAGGTGGCCAAGCCGATGCGGCGGTTGTAGCAGCCGTCGACAAGCATCCCGGGTGGCCGCCGGTCGGCACCGTCGACCGGGGTCAGGTGGCGCGAGACGAGCGCGCTCACCATGGTCTCCGCGGCCTTCCGGTAGGTGGCCGCCCCACCGGTGTCGAGGGTGGCCGCCTTGAGCAGGCTCGCCGCCGCGATCGCGGTCGCCGACGTGTCCGGCGGCGGGTCGGGCTCGACGTCCGGCGCGTCGAAGTCCCAGTACGAGACACCGCCGGGTGGCAGGTGGGCGAGCCACCAGTCGCACACGCGGGCCGCCGCGCCGGTGAACCGCGGATCGCGGTGCGCGGCCTGGGTCAGGCCGAGCATCGCCCATGCCTGCGCCCGCGCCCAGGTGCTGTCGTCGTGGACGCCCTTGTGGGTGTAGGTCCGGAGCAGGTCGCCGGTCTCGGCGGCGAAGGTCGCGGACTGGACCACCGAGGCGTCCGGCCGGACACAGAACTCGATGTGCCGGGCGACGTGCGAGCGGGCGATCTCGGCCAACGCCGCGTCGCCGGCCCGGGCGGCGGCGAAGTAGAGCAGCGGTGTGCCGCCCGGGACGCCGTCGATGTTGGTCTCCTCCGGCCCGACGCTGTGCGCCTCCTCGGCGGCCGCGCCCAGGGGTAGCAGCCGGGCGTGAGGGTGAAACGAGGTGGCGAGGGCGCGGGCTCCGTCGAGCGCGATCAGGGCGGCCCGTTCGTCGTCGAGCAGGACGGCGCCGATCGCCGCGCCGTACCAGAACAGGAAGCCGCGGAACACCGTCCGCGACGCGGCCCGCGGGCACAGGCGCCGCGCCCATTCCAGCGCCTGCTCGTGCCAGCGCGGATCCTTCGTGACAGCGGCGGCGAGCCACAGCTGACCGACGAAGAAGGCGCCCGTCCAGTCGCCGCCGGGCGTCCTTGTCCACGCTCCGGTGGCGGCGTCGGCGAAGTGCGGGAAGCCGGGGTCGTCCGCCGCGGCCGTGCGGGCGAGCCGGTCGAGCATCCGGTCGACGGCCTCGTCCAGGTCGGGTGCCGTCATCGCGCCCCTTCTTCGCCCGGCGGCAGCTCGCGGTCGACGTGACGGGTCATCGCGGCGACGGCGCCGGCGGCGTCCCGCGTCCGTACCAGTTCGAGGATCTTGCGATGCTCGTCGTGCAGAACGTCCTTGTGGTCCGGCGTCAGGCCGAGCCGGCCCCAGGCGTCCACCCAGAGCTCGTGCACCGCACGCTGGATCGCCGTCAGCAACGGGTTGCCGGCCACCCGGGCGAGCTCGGCCTCGAAGAGCATGTTGAGTGAGCCAGGCTCTGGAGACTCCGGCAGCTCCTCCTCGTTGCGCTGCAACACCTCCCGCAGCCGGTCGACGTCCGCGGCGGTAGCGCGCCGTGCCGCGAGCTGCACCACCTTCTCCTCGATCCCGGCCCGCAGCTCGATCAGATGCACCAGCCACGGACGGTCGATCGGCCGGCCGGCCAGCAGGCTGGCCGCGATCGGATCCGTCCCGGTGTAAACTACGAACACGCCGGAGCCGCGGCGGATCTGCACCCGTCCGGCAAACTCCAGCACTTTCAGCCCTTCCCGGATGGCGACCCGGCTGACCCCGAGGGCTTCGGCCAGCTGCCGCTCCGATGGCAGGCGGTCTCCAGGTGCGTAGCCACCTCTCTCGATCAGGGCGCTGAGCTGCTCGCGAATCGCCGAGTAGACGTCGATCTGCCGGATGGGCACCAACGGGAAGATCCCTCGCTGCTCCAAGACTGCTCCAAAACTGGTCAGTGGACTAACCAATTCTCGGCATGGGATCACCTCACTGTCAACGGACTTGAGCAGCGGGCCGAGGATGGCGCTCACAGCAGGATGGCCGAGGCGAAGCCCCATCCGGTACCCGCGGGGCGACGCGTGGTCCACGGGTCCGCCGTCGCGGCGCCGTCATGCGGATGCAGCCAGAGGTCGCCGGCGGCGTCGCGTGTGACCAGATCCGGACGGCCGTCCCCGTCGACGTCCCCGGTGGCGAGCACGTCGGTCGCGCTCCAGTCGCCGCCCACCCGGATGGGCGCCGCCCCGCCGGTCGGGTAGATCCACAGTGAACCGTCCTGCTCGTGGTCGACAAGATCGGGCCGGCTGTCGCCGTCGACGTCGGCGAGCGTGAGGACCCGCGCGGTCGACCAGCCGCTGCCGGCCCAGCGGCGGGCCAGAGTCCACGGGTTCGACGTGGCGGAGCCGTTGTGGGGGTAGATCCAGAGCTCGCCGCGCCGGTCGCGGGCGACCAGGTCGGGCCGGCCGTCGCCGGTGATGTCGCCGAGCAGCAGATCGGTGACGGTGTTCCAGCCGGTGCCGGCGAAGTACCGCGGCGCGGTCCACGGGTCGGAGCCGGTGGCGCCGGCGTTCGGGTAGATCCAGAGCGTGCCGTTGGTCGCGGTGCGGTCCCGGGCGACGAGGTCGGGCCGGCCGTCGCCGGTGATGTCGCCGAGCAGCAGCGCGTTCTCGTACGCCCACCGCGAGCCGGCGGTGAACCTCGCCGGCCACGGCCCGCTGGGCGCGGACAGGTCCGTCGGATAGACCCACAGGTCTCCGGCGTGTGCCCGGCCGAGCACGTCGACCCGCCCGTCGCCGGTGACGTCGGCGGCCAGCAGCGCGTCCACGGTGTCCCAGCCGGTGCCCGCGGGGTAGCGCGGCGAGGTGAAGGGGTTGGTCCCGGCGGCGGCGCCACTGTGCGGATAGACCCACAGCGCGCCGGCCGCGTCACGGGCCAGCAGATCGGGCCGGCCGTCGCCGGTCGCGTCCGCGGTAACCATGATCGTGGCGAGGTTCCAGCCGCCGCCGGCGCCGTACCGCGAGGTGTACGGGTTGGCGGTGGTGTTGCCGTTGTGCGGGTACACCCATAGCGCGCCGGCGCCGTCGCGCACCACGATGTCGCCGTGGGAGTCTCCGGTGACGTCGGCGGCCATCATGACGCTCGCGAGGTTCCAGCCGGTGCCGGCCCAGTATCGGGGCCGGGTCCACGGGTTGGCGTTCGCGGCCGCGTTGTGCGGGTGGATCCACAGCGTGCCGGCCGCCACGCCGGGTTCGCGGGTCAGCAGGTCCGGCCGGCCGTCGCCGGTGACGTCGGCGAGCAGGATCTGGTCGTAGACATTCCAGCCGGTGCCGGCGGCGAACCGGGTCGGCCACGGCCGGCCGTCGCCGGATCCGTCGTTCGGGTACACCCAGAGCGTGCCGTTGCCGGCGTTCGGGTCGCGGGCCAGGATGTCCGGGCGGCCGTCGCCGGTGACGTCGGCGACCTGCAACACGTCGGCGAAGTCCCACTCGCCGGCGGCCACCGTGTACGACGGCCACGGGTTCGTGCCCGCAGCGCTGCCGTCGTGGGCATACACCCGGAAGCTGCCACTGTGTGGTCCCGGGTCGCGGACGACCGCGTCGGCCCGCCCGTCGCCGGTGACGTCGCCGGGCGCCTGGACGGCGCGGGTCGTCAGGCCCGGCCGCCGCGCCGTGGACCAGGCGACGTCGAGGTCGACGACGCGGTGCTGGCCGGCCGGACCGCGTTCTGGCCCCGGTGGGCGCGGCGGCCCGGCGGACGCGGGCACGGCGACGAGACCGGCCAGGAGCACCGGGACCGCGATCAGCACGGGGATGGAGGGACGTCTCACGCTGCTGCTCCTCTTCCGGAGACGGGCCGGCTCAGCGGCCGGGGCTGAGGACGACGACGCCGTCCGCGGGGTAGCGCCGGTGGCCGACCTGGATCGACCTCAAGCCCGGCAGGTCCGGCGGGTGCAGCAGGATCCGGCGTGGCCCGCGGTCGACCCACGAGCCCTGAAAGTCGACGGTGAGGGTGCGCCCGTCGCCGGACAGGCGAAAGCGCAGCGACACCGGACCGTACAGCGTCGGCATCCGCTCGAACCGCGTTTGCCGATCGGCGCCGACCCAGGCCAGCGGGCAGAGCCGCAGCAGGTGGAGCTCGTCTTCGACGAGGCTGTCGTCGATGACCGCGTGCCGCGCCGCCCAGGTGATGAGCGGCTGGACGAAGAGCGAGCCGTACATGGCGTTGCGATGCTCGCCGGAGATGTACGTGTCGGGCGACACCGCACCGCTGATCAGGCCGTACATGCCTTCCAGGAAGCGGAGGCGGTCGCCCAGCTGCCAGGTGTGGAAGATGTTCCAGCTGTAGCACGGCTCGCCACTGCTCTGCTCGTGGTCGAGGACGACACGATCCAGGGCGGTGTGGTGGTGCGGGTCGAAGAGTCGGGTGTTCGGACCGACCCGGAAGAACTCGACGTACGAGCGCATGAGCGGATCGCTGGCGGGCAGCAGGCCGGCCCACACCGCCGTCAGAGCGCCGGTGTCGAACGCCTCGAGGAACGGCCACGGGCTGTCCGGCCCGGCGAACTTGGTCGGCAGGACGGGGTGCTTCGTGCCGTCGGGGTGGGTCCAGGTCGGTGCTTTCGCGGCCGCCGCTCGCAGCGCGTCGCCGAACGCCTCGCAGAACCGGTCGGCGACCGCCCCGAACTCCGCGGCCCGCGGGTGCCCCCGCCGGCGCAGCAGCCGCACCGCGCTGGCCAGCCCCTTGTAGTTCCACGCCTGGATCCAGATGGACTGCTGCGCGACGCCGGTGTCGTTGGAGGCCGCCGCCGGCATCAGCCCGTGGACGCCGTCGTGGCCGGTGTACTCGCAGGCCCGCTTGATGAAGTCGCACCCGGCGACGATCGGCTCCAGCCAGCGCTCCAGGAACGCCTCGTCGTGGCTGAGCAGCGCGTGCCGGGCGGCGCCTTCGAGGATCGCGCCGTGGTCGCCGAGCCAGTCGAACGACTGCAGGCTCACCGGCGTCGCGAAGAAACCGTCGGTGGGCAGGTTCTGGTAGATGGGGCCCGGCGGCTTCCGCTTGCCCTGCACGTCCCGGAAAAGGTCGGTGTGCCGGTCGACCACCTCGTGCCGGCCGAGCAGGTCGAGGAACATGTGGCTGACCATCGACGTGGGCGTGCTCCACAGCAGGTCGTAGCCGAACGAACCGGTGAGGAAGGTGAACCTCCCGCTGTCGGGGCTCTTCTCCGCGATCACCTCGGCCAGCTGCACGCTGCGCCGGAAGAACTGGTCGACCTGCCGCTCACCGGTCTCGATGACCGACGCGGTGGCGGGCCGGGGCGTCCAGAACGCCTCGCACTGGGCCAGCGCGCCGTCCCAGCCCAGCGCCCACTCCGTGTCGGCGTCCGCGCGCGGCTGCACCAGCATCGGCAGCAGGACGTCGACGTGCGTCCCCTTCACCGCGGGCACGGTCAGCCGCAGGTCGTAGACGCCGGGGTGACCGTCGGCCTCCACCAGGGCGATCGACCCGTTGGCCGGGGTACCGACGATCATCCGTACGGCGCCGGTCTCGTCGAGCACGGGCACGGTCAGCGGCCGGCCGTCCGGGTTCCAGATGCGATCGGTGCGCAGCGCCCCCGCCAGCGGAGCCGCGGACGGCGTCACCTGCATGGTGAGGAACGCCTCCTGCTGCTCCGGCGGGCCGACGACGTGATCCAGGTACAGCCGGCTCAGCCGCAGCGCGAACTCGAACTTCTCCGGGCGGTTGTGGGCGTCGACCCAGTCCACCTCGTACCGCTGCCAGGCGTAGATGGGGCCGCCGGGCTGGTCGACGGGCTTAGCGCCGGGCACGTGGGCGAACGAGTACTGGCGCAGCACGAGCCCTTCCTGGCGCCGCCACTCCGTCCACAGCACCGGCGTTTCGACGTCCTCCCGCCAGCCTTGGATGCCGACGCCGAAGTCAGCCCGGTGCATGTAGTACGGGGTGTCGGCCAGCCGGGGGATGGCGCCGCCGGAGGGCATGACCGGGGTCAGCTGGAAGTCCTTGCCCCGGTACTGCGCCAGGTACGGCTTCAGCGTCGGCGCGCCGCTCGGGGGCAGGGCGATGACCGGCTGGCAGACCGTCGTGCCGTTGTAGAACACGTCGAAGCGGAACAGGTGGCCCTTCCATCCCACCGGCGTCCAGACCTGGCGCTGCGGCGTCCACCAGGTCTTCGCGAGCTCGGCCGTCGGCTCGCCGGAGCCGTGGGGCCCGGTGCCGGGAGCGGGCCGGTGCGAGGCGGCCGCGGGCGGGGCGGCCGCCGCTGGCCGCGGGTGTGCGATGAGTGCCCCGGCGGCCGCGCCGCCGAGCGTCAGGGCTGTCCGTCGGTTCATTTCTGGTGCCACAGGGTCTCCCAGAATCTTCGAGATACCGAATATATCTTCCAGTGATCGAGGAATGTCCGAGACTCTAGCCACGAACCCTCCGGTGGACAAGGGGTGGCGGGCGGCCGTTCGCCCGCCCGCCACCGCGCGGTCAGCGCAGCCGGACCAACGCCTCGACCTCGACCGGGCTCCCCGTGGGCAATTCGGCGACGCCGATGGCGGACCGCGCGTGCCGGCCGAGCTCCGGCCCGAAAACATGGTGTACGTACGCCGTCGCGGCGTCGGCGACCAGGTGCTGCTGGACGAAGCCGGGCGCGCTGGCGACGAAGACGGTCAGCTTGACCACCTCCGCCACCTCCGCCAGGCTGCCGACCTCGGCACGGACGGCGTCGAGCACGTTGGCGGCGCACTGCCAGGCGCACCGGCGGCCGGTCTCGAGGTCGACCTGGTCGCCGAGCCGTCCGGAGGCGATCAGAGCGCCACCCGGGCCGATCGCCGTCTGTCCGGACGTCGTGAGCAGGTCGCCGTGCCGTCGGGTGCCGGCGATCGGCGGGCGCTCCGGCCCGGCCGGCGGCGGGATGGCCGGCGCGGACGTGTGTCGGTCGTCGCTTGTCACGTGGAGCATCTCCTTCGGATTGTCGAACTTAGTTCCAGTAACCAGAAGATAGGGTTACCCGATGGGATCCCGTAGGCTCGTGGCCTCGGACGCAGGGAGCGCGAATGTCTGGCAACGACGTCAACCGAGGCGCCGCGGGGCAGGACCGCGCACCGTCACCGGCGGTCGCGCGGGCGTTGACCGTGCTGGAGACGCTGGCCGAGTCCGAGGAGGGCATGACTCTCACCGCCCTGGCCAAGCGCACCAACATCCCGCCGGCCACGTGCGCCTCCATCGTGTACACACTTGAGCAGCGCGGCTACGCACAGCGCCGGGTGGTCGGCCGTAGCCACTTCTGGCGCCCGACCCTGCGGCTGTACGGGCTGGCCACGCAGCTCGTCCGCAAGGTCAACCTGTCGTCGGTGGCGCAGCGCGAGCTGCGCGAGCTGGCCGACCACGTCGGCATGCCGGTCCACATCGGCGTGCTCACCGGCCCGTCGGTCGTCTACGTCGCCAAGGCGGCCACACCCGGCTTCATCCAGTTCGACACGTACCCCGGCAAGGTCGCGCCGTTCAACCTCACCGCGCTGGGCAAGGCCATCTCCGCCCACCTGCCCGAGCGCGACCTCGAGCCGCTGCTCGCCCAGCTGACGCCGGGCAGAGGGCCGCGCGCCGCCGAGCCCACCCGCGAGGCGTTCCTGGCCGAGCTCGCCGACGTCCGCAAGCGCGGCTACGCCGTCGAGGACGAGGAGGAGCAGGCCGAGATCGGCTGCGTCGCCGCGCCGTTCTTCGACGCCGACGGCAGGGTGGCCGGCGCGGTCGGCGTCACCGGGTTCTCCCGCGACCTCACCGGCTCACGCCGCAAGGAGGCCGTGGCGGGCGTCGTCGAGATCGGCCGTACGGTGTCGCGCCGGCTCGGCTTCGACGACCTGCGCTGAGCCGACCCCGCCCTTGCGAGCCCCCGAGGCGGTACCCTAGCCTTCGTATAGCCGTTCTTATGTTCGATATTCTGAAAAGTTCTTGGAGGGAGCGATGGTCGCGCTCGCGCTCGTCGGCCTCGGTGACATCGGCCGTGGCGCGCACCTGCCGGCCTTGCTGCGCTCCCCCGACGTACACCTTGTCGCGGTGGCCGACCCGCTGGCCGCGCACCGCGAGGCCGCGGCGGCCCGGCTCGGCGCCGCTGTCGCGGTCGGCGCCGGGCTCGACGACGTCCTGGCCGCGGACCCCGACGGCGTCGTGCTCGCCACCCCGCCCTGGGCCACGCCGGAGCTGTCCGTGACGGCGCTGCGGGCCGGGCGCTTCGTCCTCGCCGAAAAGCCGGTCGCGGTCTCGATCGCCGCCGCCGCCATCTACGACGGCCTGACCGTCCCTGAGCGCGCGCGCCTGCAGATCGGGCTCACCTACCGCCACGACCCCGCGATCGCCCGGCTCAAGAGCTGGATCGAGGACGGCCTGCTCGGCCACCCGCTGCTGGTGCGCGCGCACATCTACGACGAGCGGCGTGACCGCGCCGACCCGGAGCACCTCGACCGCCTCCGGCGCACGCTCGCGCACGGTACGCCGGTGACCCACGAGGGCGCGCACGTCTTCGACTGGCTGGCCCACCTGCTCGGCCCCGGCGCCCTCCGGGTCGACGACGCGTGGGCGCTGCGCACCGACACCGACCTGCCGGCCGCCAACCTCACCGGCGCCCGGCTCAGCCACCCGGCGGGACACCGCGTGCTGGTGGAGTTCGGCTGGCTCACCGACGCGCTCCCCCGCTGTGAGCTGACGTTCCTCGGGCCGCGCGGGCTGGCGGCCCTGGACGGCGCGACGTTCGCGCTCCGGCTGACCACCGCGGCGGGCGATGAGCTCGTCGACTTCCCCGGCGAGCGGGTGCCGCGCTGCTTCGACCTGCAGGTGAGCCGGTTCGCCGCCCTGGTCCGCGGCGACTCGACGTCTCCCGAGCCCGACCTGACCGCCGGGCTGGCCGCGCTCGCCCTCGCCGAACGGACCGCCGCCGTCCTGGACGGAGCCCACGCATGACACCGCTGCGCTGGGCCGACGCGTCCCGCGAGACCTTGAACGAGGTACTGCCGGAGGCGCTCGTGGTGCTGCCGGTCGGCGCCACCGAGCAGCACGGCCGGCACCTGGCCACCGGCACCGACGCCCTGCTCGCCTCGACCGTCGCCGAGCGCGCCGCGACGGTCGCCGCGGAGCACGCCGCCCGGCCGATCGTCCTCGCGCCGTCGCTGCCGTTCGGGGCGTCCGACCACCACCTGCCGTTCGGCGGCACGCTGTCGCTGACCCCGGAGACCATGCTGGCCGTGCTGCTGGACCTGCTCCGGTCGGTCGCCGCGGCCGGCGCCGCCCGCGCCGTGCTGGTGAACGGGCACGGTGGCAACGTCGGCGTCTGCCACGCCGCGGCGGCCGCCGCGTCGAGCCGGCACCGCCTCGCCGTCGCGCACATCGACTACTGGCGCTTCGCCGCGGACGACGACGCCGGCGCGGGCATCGTCCCGGGGCACGCCGGCGAGTTCGAGACGTCGCTGGTCGCCGCCGTGCGCCCGGACACCGTCGGTCCGGTCCCGCCCCGGGCCCACCCGCTGCCCGACACCGCCACCGGCCCCGCCGGTGCCAGCGTCCACGACGCCGCGTTGTGGACGGCCATCGACGGCTACACCGACCACCCCGAGCGGGCCACCGCCACGCACGGCGGCGCCTGGCTGGAACGGATCGTCGGCGGCCTGGCCGGCTGCCTCGCCGAGCTGACCGAGACCATGTGAGGACCGCGTGATCGACTTCCACACGCACACGCCGCTGTGGCGTACCACGAGCTGGCTCGGCGGCGCGACGTTCGGCGTCGACGAGTTCGTCGGGTTCATGGACGGCGCCGGCATCGACCGGGCGGTCGTGCTGAGCCACGACGCGCTGTACCGCGCCCGGCCGGAGGCCAACGACGACCTCGCCACCTTCGTCAAGGCCCATCCCGAGCGGCTTGTCGGCTTCGGCACCGTCACGCCGCGCGACCCCGACGCCGCCGCCGAGGCGGAGCGGATGTTCGCCCAGCTCGGTCTGCGGGGCATGAAGCTGCATCCGTGGCTGCAGGGCTTCAGCGTGCACGAGGCCACGCTCGATCCGATCTGCGAGGTCGTCGCCGACGCCGGCGGCATGCTGCTCTGCCACGACGGCACGCCGCCCTACTCGACAGCGTCGCAGATCGCCGCCCTGGCGCGGCGCCACCCGCGGCTGCCGGTGGTGCTCGGCCACGGCGGGCTGCACGACCTCTGGCGCGAGGCGCTGGCGATGACCCAGGAGACGGAAAACCTGTACCTGTGCATCTGCGGCACTCCCCCGTACGCCGCGCGCACGATCCTGGCCGAGGCGCCCGCGCACAAGGTGCTGTTCGGCACCGACGCCGGGCTGTCGGACAAGGCGAGCCAGGACTACGCCGTCGCGCGGATCCGTGAGATCGACGGCTGGGGCATCACCCCGGCGCAGCGGCACGCGATGCTCGTCGCCAACCCGGCACGACTGCTGGCCGCGGCATGACGTCCGCCACCGTCGCGGCCATACACACCGCCGCCGTCAGCCTGGCCGTGCACCCGGACCTGGTGGTCCGGGGGGCCCGCGGCGTGCACGACCGCTCCGACTTCCTGCTCGTCCGGGTGGTCACGAGCGACGGCGTCGAGGGGTACGGCGAGGTCAGCGCGACCCCGATCTGGAGCGGCGAGGACGGCGTCAGCGCGCGGCATTTCATCGAGACGGTGCTCGCGCCGGTGCTCGTGGGCCGTCCGCTGACGCCGGTCGGCGGGCTCGACGCGCTCATGGACACCGCGCTGGCGCGCAACCCGTTCACCAAGGCCGGCGTGTCGATCGCGCTGTGGGACGCGTGGGCTCGCACGCTCGGGGTCCCGCTGGCGGTCGCGCTGGGCGGCCCGTACCGCACCGAGATCCCGATCAAGCTGTCCCTGTCCGGCGACGGTCAGCGGCTGGAGCGGGTGCACACGGCCGCCGTCGCCGCCGGTTTCCGCGCGTTCAAGGTCAAGGTCGGGCTGGGCGTCCCCGGCGACGTCGAGCGGTTCGCGGTGGCCCGGTCGCTGGTCGGCGACAAGGCGTTCCTCGGCATGGACGCCAACGGCGGCTGGTCGCGGTCCGAGGCGGCGCGGGCGGTCCGGGCCCTGGTCCGCCACGACCCGGCGTTCGTCGAGCAGCCGCTGGCCCCGGCCGACCTCGCCGGCATGCGCCTGCTGCGCGAGCTCGGCGTGCCGGTGGTCGCCGACGAGTCCGTTTTCGGCACCGACGACCTCGTCCGCGTGGTCGACGCCGGCGCCGCCGACGTGGTCAGCCTGTACGTCGGCAAGAGCGGCGGGCCCGGTCGCGCCGTCGCGATGGCCGCGCTGGCCGACACGTCCGGGCTCGACGTGCTCATCGGGTCAAACGGCGAGCTCGGGATCGGCGCGGCCGCCCAGCTGCACGTGGCGGCGGCGCTGCCACGGCTGTCGGCGATCCCGTCGGACATCATCGGCGCGCACTACTACGCCGAGGACATCCTCGCCGCGCCGCTGGACAGCGACGGCACCGCCGTCCGGCTCGGCCCGGCGCCGGGTCTCGGCGTCGCCCTACGAGACGACCTGCTGCGGGAGTTCCGATGATCGTCGACGTACACGCGCATACGCCCACACACCGCGACGCCGTCCCCGAGGGCGAGCGGCGGGTCTACACGGGCTGGCGCACCGACCGGCCGGTCGTGACGACGAACTCGTGGGCCGACTACGACACGGCCATGGCGGACGCCGACGTCTCGATCGTCTTCAACATCGCCGTCGACGACCCCGAGACCGCGACCGGGCTGCCGTACCGGCCGGAGGACACGAACACGTCCACCGCGGCCTTCGTCGCCGCCGAACCGGGCCGCCGCATCGGCTTCATGTCCGTCGACCCGACCCGCGCCGACGCGGTCGACGAGGCCGAACGCTGCCGGGAGCTGGGACTCGTCGGCGTGAAGCTCGGCCCGAACTACCAGGACTTCGATCCCCTCTCGCCGCGCGCGACGGCGTTCTACGGCTACTGCCAGCGCGAGGGACTGCCGATCCTGTTCCACCAGGGCGCCTCGCCGATCAGGCAGGCCCCGCTGCGCTACACGTATCCCCTGGTCACCGACGAGATCGCGCTGGCCTTCCCGGAGCTGCGCATCGTGATGGCGCACATGGGCCACCCGTGGGGCAAGGAAACCGTGATGACCATCCGCAAGCACCCCCACGTGTACGCCGACGTCTCGTCGATCTACCTGCGCCCGTGGGTCTGCTACGAGTCGCTGCTGGCCGCCGTCGAGTGGGGCGCCACGCACAAGCTGCTCCTCGGATCGGACTTCCCGATCGCCAACACGGGCGAGGCGATCGCCGGACTGCGCCGGGTCAACGCCATCACCGAGGGCACCGCGCTGCCGCGGATACCGCACGAGGCGGTCGAGCGGATCATCCACGCCGACGCGCTCGGCGCACTGGGCCTGACGCTGAAGGAGACCCCGTGATCATCGATGCGCACGTACGCCTCGGCGCCGGCCGCGAGGTCACGCTGAGCGTCACCGAGCTGATCGACACCATGGACCGGCTCGGCATCGACCACGCCATGGTCGCGCCCGGCGAGCGCGCGACCGCGTTCGACAACCGTGGCGGCAACGACCTGGTGACCAAGGCGGCGAACGAGTCGGGCGGCCGCCTGACCGCCTACGCCGTCGCGACACCCTGGGCCGGCGCGACCGCGGTGTCGGAGCTGGACCGCGCCCGGGACCGCGGTGCCCGCGCCCTCGCCGTCGACCCGGCGCTGCAGGGGTTCGACCTGCTCGATGGCCTGCTTGACCCGCTGCTGGCCTTCGCGCGGCAGGCCGGCTGGCTCGTCTACGTGCGCACCGGGACCCCGCCGCACGCCGTCCCGCTGCCATTGGCGTCGCTCGCCCGCCGGTGGCCCGAGCTCAACTTCATCATGGGTCGGAGCGGCGCCACCGACTTCTGGATCGACGCCGCGCCGGCGCTGCGGCACGCGCCGAACCTGTACGCCGACACCAGCTACGCACCGTGGGACACCGTGCTCGCGGACTTCGCCCGGGACGCGGAGATCGGCGCGGGGCGGCTGGTGTTCTCCACCGACGCCCCGTACACCGTGCCGTGGGCCGAGCTGGCACGGATCACCGAGTGGCCCATCGCGGCACCGGATCGGGCGGCGGTGCTGGGCGAAAACCTGGCCGGTCTGCTCCGGTAGCCGCCCTGGACAGCTTCCGTGGCATGAACTATGGTCTAGATTCGGAAGATAAATTCGAAATACCGAATCTATCTTGAGTGAACCGCATGATCTACAGCGACGCTGGGGCTCGGAGGGCTTTGCATGGCAGCACTGGACGTTGGGCCGGCACGGAGCGACAGCCCCACCGTCGACGACGCCTCGGCCCTGGTGCGCGGTGTCTCGCCCGTGCTGGAGGTGCCGTTCCACGCCGATGGCGCGGTCGACGTGGCGGGATTCGGCCGGGTCGTCGACTACGTGCTGGGCACCGGCGTCACCAGCGTGATGTTCCCGGGCTTCGCCTCGGAGTACCACAAGCTCGCCGAGGCCGAACGGGCCGAGCTGACCGAGATCCTGCTGTCCCGCGTCCGCGGGCGCCGCGACGTCGCGGCCATCGTCGCCGTGCAGGACCACGCCACCCGGCTGGCCGCCCGGCGGGCCCAGGACGCCGTCCAGGCCGGGGCGGACCTCATCAACCTCCTGCCGCCGCACTTCCTGTCGCCGTCGCGCAGGGCCCTGCGGGAGCACGTCGGCACCGTCCTCGCCGCGGTCGCGCCGACCCCGGTGGTCCTGCAGTACGCACCATCCGAGACCGGCACCAGCCTCGACGCCACCACCCTGCGCGAGCTGGCCGCCGACCACCCCAACCTGCGACTCGTCAAGGTCGAGTCCAGCCCGCCCGGCCGGCTGATCGGCGAGCTGGCCGCCGGGCGACCCGCGCTGCCGGCGCTGGAGGGCTACGCCGGCGTGCAGCTGCCCGACGCGTTCCGCCGCGGCGCGGTCGGCACCCAGCCGGGCTGCTCGTTCACCGAGATCTACGTGGAGATCTGGCGCCGCTACGCCGGCGGCGACCATGCCGGCGGCGACGACCTGCACCGCCGGCTGTTGCCTTACATCTCCTACTGGATGCTCGACACCGAGCTCATCATCGCGGCCGAGAAGCTGATCTCGGTGCGGCGCGGCCTGTTCGCCGACGCCCACTGCCGTAACCCGGGGCACCTGCTCGACGCCGGCGAGCGCCGCATGGTCGACCGGTTCCTCGTCGACTTCGAGGATCTCCTTCCGCAACTGGACTGACCAGAGTATATTCGCCAGATTATGTGGCTATTTTCGAAATACTGGAGATAGGCGGCCGGGAATCCACCACCGCGGCCGCGGAACGGAAGGCACATGAAGACGATGCGATTCCTCGTCCCGCTCGTCGCCGGGTGCCTCGCACTCGCCGCGTGCGGTGGCGACGACAGCGCCGAGAGCGCCGCACCTGACGCGGCGAACTGGCAGACGACGATAAAAGGCGGCCCGCTGGAGGTCGGTGTGCTGTCGGCCAAGGGCACTCCCGGACTGGCGATCCTGGAGCAGCTGGCCAAGAAGCTCGAGGCGGACTACGCCGGCACCAAGGTCACGCTGACGTTCGCGAACACCGACGCCCGGCCGGGCATCGAGCAGCGCTGGCGCTCCGGCGACCCGCTCGACGTCGACTACGGGATGTTCGACGGCACCAACGAGGCGCTGCGGGTGTGGGCCGATGACGGCAAGCTGCTCGACCTGCGCCCGTACCTGGAGCAGAACGACCCGGACACCGGCAAGCCGTGGCTGGACCGCTTCAGCCCGACCGTCCGCAAGTTCATGGAGAACCCGTCCGACAAGGGCATCTACGGTGTCCCGTCCGAGCTGTCGCTGCACGTGCTGTTCTACAACGCCAAGCTCTTCACCCAGCACGGCATCCAGCCGCCGCGTACCTGGGACGACCTGCTGGCCGCGAACGCCAAGCTGAAGTCCGCCGGCGTCGACCCGATCGCCGTCACCGGTCTCTTCGAGCCGTACATCGGCATGTGGAGCGACCACCTGTGGCTGCGCACCGTCGGCTACGACGCCGCCCGCGCCGTGCTGACCGAGGGCAAGGGACACATCACTGAGAACCCGGGCTTCCTCAAGGGCCTGGAGATGCTGCAGCGGCTGCGCGATGAGGGCGCGTTCCTCAAGGGCTTCGAGGGCACCGACTTCACCGCCGCCCAGGCGCAGTTCTTCCAGGGCGACGCCGGCATGATCCTCATGGGCTCCTGGTTGGTCAGCGAGATGGCCGACGTCATCCCCGCCGACTTCGAGCTGGGCGTGGTCCCGTTCCCGAGCGTCAGCGGCGGCGCCGGCGACCAGGGCGCGGTGATGGCGGCGGCGCAGCTGGTCTCGGTCGCCAAGGAGAGCGGAAACATCCCATTGGCGCTCGAGTGGGCCCGGCGCCTGACCAGCGTCGAGACGCAGGCGCAGCGGGCGAAGGACATCGGTGAGGTCTCGGCCGTCACTGGCGTGTCCAGCCCACCCGGCATCCCCGGCATTGACAAGGTGATCTCTGGCGCCGAAGCGTTGCAGCCGCGCGACTTCGGCATCATGCAGAGCGCCGCCAAGGACGTCATCTATCCGGAGATCGCCAGGCTGGTGTTCGGCAAGCAGGACGCCCAGCAGACGCTCAAACGGCTCGACGAGGGCCTGCGCCGCGTCTACCGCAACTAGGGCGGGAGACGCGGACGGCAGGACGAGAGGAGGCACGATGCACCGAGTCGCGCAACGCCGCATCATCATCCCGTTCCTGCTGCCCGCGCTCCTGCTCCTGGGGGTGTTCTTCCTCTACCCGCTGGTGCGCACGGTCGACATCTCCTTCACCGAGTGGTCGCGTACCGGCAGCTACACCTACGTCGGGATCGACAACTACACGCGCGTCATCGACGACCCCGGCTACCGCAACGCCCTCAAGAACGCCTTCCTGTTCACGCTGGTCGGCGGCTGCATGCTGTTTCCGGTGGCCATCGCCATCGCGTGGGCACTCCACCAGCGCATCCACGGCGAGCGGTTCTTCCGGTTCGTGGTGTTCGCGCCGGTGGTGCTCAGCGTGGCGGTGGTCGCCCTGCTGTGGAAGTTCGTCTACCACCCGACGCTCGGGCTGATCAATCCCGCGCTGGAGGGCGTCGGTCTCGACGTGCTCGCCCGCACCTGGCTGGGCGACCCGGCGACCGCGCTGCCCGCGGTCGCGTTCACCACGGTCTGGCACGGCATCGGCATCTGGGTGGTCCTGCTCTCGGCCGGTTTCGAACGGCTGCCGCCCGACGTGCTGGAGGCCGGCCGCATCGACGGCGCCGGCGAATGGCGGCTCTTCCGCAGCGTCATGCTGCCGATGATGCGCGACCTGTTTCGGATCCTGGTGGTGCTCTGGATCGTGCAGAGCATGCAGGCGTTCGCCTTCGTCTTCATCATGACCGGCGGCGGGCCGTTCGGGTCGACGGACATCGTCGGGACGCTGATGTACCGCGAGGCGTTCGAACGCTCGGAGTTCGGCTACGCGGCCGCGATGGGCGTCATCCTCGTCGTGATCATGCTGGCCGTGGCGCAGATCGTAAACAAGGTGATGAAACGCGATGAGCTCCACTACTGACGTCCGGCCGGCCGTGGGGGCCAGCGGTCCCGGGCCGGCCCGCGGTCACCGGCGCGGGCGGCGGGGAGGCCGCCGCCGCGGCAGCGACCGCGCGCCGTTCCGCCGGTTTCATCTGATCATCTATCTGTTGCTCGGCGCGTTCGTCTTCTCCACCGCCAGCGCTTTCGCCTGGGTCTTCAACGTGTCCATGAAGACCAACGCCGAGTTCATCGGCACCCGCCCGTGGACGCCGGCCGAGGGCTGGCGCTGGCAGAACTACGCCGACGCCTGGTCCAGCGCCAACGTC
>Ga0214467_1000003_pt1 | contig 77621 bp, 68 predicted proteins | sample RVTome_8_FD_187339 | JGI IMG/M metagenome (GOLD analysis project Ga0214467, IMG submission 187339) | Soil microbial communities from uranium-contaminated site in the Upper Colorado River Basin, Wyoming, United States - RVT160D0 HiSeq ...
CCGCCGTGACGCCCGGACAACCCCCGACGGCGAGCTCGTCCTGCTGCCCGACCAGGACCGCTCCCGCTGGCACCAGGACCAGATCACGTCGGCGGCCGCGCTACTGGAGCGGGCCAGGTCGGCGGGCGAGGTTGGCACGTACACGCTGCAGGCCGAGATCGCCCTGGTCCACGTATCCGCGCCGGCCACCGACTGGGCGAGGATCGTCACCCTTTACGACCTGCTGACGCGCGCCGACCCGTCCCCGGTGGTCGCGCTCAACCGCGCGGTAGCCCTCGCGATGCGAGACGGCCCGGCAGCGGGCCTGGCCGCCGTCGACGAGGTGCTTTCCACTGGCAAGCTCGACACCTACCACCTGGCGTTCGCCGCCCGAGCCGACCTGCTGCGCCGTCTGGACCGCGTCGACGAGGCCCGAGAGGCGTATGAGCGCGCGCTGGAGCTGGCAAGACAGGCCCCACAACGCCGCTTCCTGGAACGCCGCCTGGCGGACCTGTAGATCGCGTGTCCGGGGAAGCAAAACGCCCACCCGCGAAACCGCTGGTGGACGCTGCTGTAGCCCGGCGAAAGGCTATGTGGCCAGGGGCGGGGTCGAACCGCCGACCTTCCGATTTTCAGTCGGACGCTCGTACCAACTGAGCTACCTGGCCGGGTCTCGCCTCATGTTAACCGCGGTCCTGACGGGACTTGAACCCGCGACCTCCGCCTTGACAGGGCGGCGAGCACTCCAACTGCTCCACAGGACCTTACTCTCCGGCTGGGCCGGAACCGTGCCCCCAACGGGATTCGAACCCGTGCTACCGCCTTGAAAGGGCGGCGTCCTGGGCCACTAGACGATGAGGGCGGGCCCCGCCATCATTGCACATCACAAGTCAGGCAGCCTTGCTCCCATCCGGCCCCGCCGGAGGCTTCGAAAGCATACGTGACGCCCGACCCTCCCTCCAAACCGATACCGGGCGAGTCACATTCCCTCAGAGGGCGACAAGATCGGCGGCACCGGGGTCAGCGGAGCAGGACTATCCCGTACTTGCGCTTGAGCTCGCTGAGGATGGACGGGCAGGCGGCCAGCGTGGCGCTGCGGTCGCCGCCGCCGTCGTGGAGCAGCACGATCGAGCCGGGGCGGGCCTGGTTGATGACCCGCGAACGGATGGCCTCGGCGCTCGGCTTCTTCCAGTCCAGCGGGTCGACGTCCCAGCCGAGCGCGTTCATGCCCAGTTCGCGGGCGACCTTGATGGCGGCGGCGGTCCACAAGCCACCGGGGTGGCGGAAGTACTTGATTTTGGCGCCGGGCACGGCGCGCCGGATCTCCCGGTTGGTGGCCTCGAGGTTGGCCCGGATCTCGGCCTCGGGCTTGGTGCCCAGGTCGAGCTCGTGGTGCCAGGTGTGGTTGCACAGCGTGTGGCCCTCGCGGACGATGCGCCTGACCAGGGCCGGGTACTGCTTCGCCTCGGTGCCCACCAGGCAGAACGTCGCCTTCACGCCGGTGCTGCGTAGCAGGTCGAGCACCTTGGGTGTCCAGGTCGGCTGCGGGCCGTCGTCGAACGTCAGGGCGACCTTCTTGCTGCCCGTGAGGCGCTGCGTCCGGACCGGGCCGGTGCCCTTCGGTGGCTTGGGCGACTTCGGCGGCGGGGTGGTGTGCTTCGGCGAGGGGGGCGCCGAAGGGGTGCCGGGCGGGGCGGAGGTCGAGGGTGCCGCCGGCATGCCGGGGCCCTGCTCGACGAGGATCGTCTCGACCGGCTCGCGCCCCAGGGCCCATCTGCCGCCAACCAACAGCGCGAGGACGACCAGTGCGCTGACGATTGCGGCTCGATGGGTCACGTCGCGTACTCCCGACGGTTCGGGGCTAGAGCGACAAAACCCTACTAGAGCGCCCGCTGAGAATCGAGGTTCAGCTTTGCTATCACGCCTGCCAACCACGGAGCGTATTCATCGGGTCGCGTGCTGATTCCCGCGCGGACCTCCTCTGGAGCGACCCACCGCAGCTCGGCCACCTCGGCCGGGTCGGGGCTCAGCGGGTGGTCGGCGGGGATGTGGCCGAGCAGAACATGGTCGTACTCCATCTCGACGCGGCCGGTCGCCGGGTCCTCGGCGCGGTATACGTGCACGCCCAGCTCGGCGAGCGAGACCGGGGCCAGGCCGAGCTCTTCGCCGAGCCGTATGTTCGCCGCGTCTGTCACCGGCTGGCCAGGCCCGGGGTGCCCGCAGCAGGCGTTGCCCCACCGCAGCGGGAAGCGGGTCTTGACGGCCGCTCGCCGCTGCAGCAGCACGCGACCGCCGGCGTCGGCGAGCAGCACGGAGAACGCCCGGTGCAGCATCCCGGGCGCGCGGTGTGCGGCGTCCACTGTGGCCTGGCCGGTGGCGGCACCGCTCTCGTCCACCAGCTCGACGAGGTGGGCCTCGCGATCCGCCGTCATGTGACACGCCCCGTGACCCGCTGGGCGGCGAGCTTGCCGGATATAACCACCATGGGCACCCCCACGCCGGGCTGTGTGCCCGAGCCGACGAAGACGACATTGTCCAGTGTGGAGTGAAGATTGCCGGGGCGGAACGGGCCGGTCTGCCAGAAGCTGTGCGCGGCCGCGAAGGGCGTGCCGGCCGCCATGCCCAGGTCGGCCCAGTCGGCCGGGGTGACCACGTGGGACACTTCCACCCCGCCGCCGAATCCGTTGTAGCCGCGCGCTTCCAGCACCTCGATGAGCTCCGCGGCGTACCGCTCGCCGAGGCCGCCGCGCCAGCGCGGGGAGTGTTCGCTGGCCAGGTTGGGCACCGGGGCGAGCACGTAGTACGCGTGGCGGCCCTCCGGGGCCAGCGCCGGGTCGGTGCGGCTGGGGTTGGTGACGAGCAGCGAAGGGTCGGACATCAGCGTGCCACGCCGGATCACCTGGTCGAACGCCGCTTCCCAGGGGCGTCCGAAGTGGATGTTGTGGTGCGCGATCCGCCGGTACTCCTGTGTGGACCCGATGTGGAGCACCACGCAGGACGGTGAGTAGCGCAGCGGGCGGTGGCGTCGCGGCGGCAGCAGGTCGCGGCGGGCGATCGGTAGGTCGGGGTTGAGCACCACGACGTCGGCGGGGATGCGCTCGCCCTCGGCGGTCCGCACCGCCACCGCGCGGCCGGTGGAGGTCTCCACGCGGGTGACCGTTGTGCCGTAACGGATCTCGACGCCGTGCTTCTCCGCCGCACCGGCGAGCGCGCGGGGCACGGCGTGGATGCCGCCGCGCGGGAAGTACACACCGGCGACCGAGTCCAGATACGCGATGACGGCGTAGACCGCGAGCGCGTCGCGCGGGGCGAGGCCGGCGTACATGGCCTGGAAGGAGAAGATGCGCCGGGTACGCGGGTCGGTGAAGAACTGGTCGATCTTCGACTGCAACCGCCCGAACGCGCCCATCCCCAGCAGCCGCAGCAGGTTGGCGGTGAGCAGGTCGGTGGGGGAGTCGAGGTTACGCTCGACGAAGTCGGCGCGCTCCAGCTCCCACAGCCGCTTGGAGTAGTCGACGAAGCGCAGGTAACCGTCCGCTTCGGACGGTCCGCACACGCGGGACACCTCCGCCGCCATGCGCTGCGGATCGGTGATGACGTCCAATGTGGAGCCGTCCGGATAGTGCGCCCGGTAAGCCGGGTCGAGCCGGCTCAGCTCCAGCCAGTCGGGCAGCCGCTCGCCCACGGCGTCGAGTGCCTCGGCGATGAGGTCGGGCATGGTGAGCACGGTCGGCCCGGTGTCGAACTCGTACCCGTCGACAGCCAAGCGCCCGGCGCGGCCGCCCGGCACCGCCTCACGTTCGAGCACGGTGACCTGGCGCCCGGCCCCGGCGAGGTGCAGGGCGCAGGCGAGACCACCCAGGCCGGCACCGACGATCACGACGCGGTCGGTCCGCCCACTCACGCTCCGCACGCGATCGAGCGTAGCGACTACCTGCGGATATGCCGTATGGCCTCCGGCTTCCCGGCGCTCTCTGTCACCCATTGGTGGCATGCTGTCGACATGGTGCGGCAGGTGGACATCGTGGTCGTCGGGCTGGGCGTCGGCGGCGAGGAGGTGGCCGGCAAGCTCGCTGAGGCCGGCCTCTCGGTCGTCGGCATCGAGCACAACCTGGTGGGTGGAGAGTGCCCGTACTGGGGATGTGTGCCGAGCAAGATGATGATTCGCGCCGGCAACGCGATCACCGAGGCGCGGCGGGTCGAGCTGCTGGCCGGCCAGGCGCGGGTGGAGCCCGACTGGGCGCCGGTGGCCAAGCGCATCCGCGAGGAGGCCACCGACACCTGGGACGACACGGTCGCGGTCGAGCGGTTCACCGGCAAGGGTGGGCAGTTCGTCCGGGGGTACGGCACGCTGGCCGGCCCGGGCCGGGTCGAGGTGGGTGGCGAGGTCTACGAGGCGGGGCGGGGCATCGTGCTCGGCACGGGCACGTCGGCCGTGATCCCACCGATCGAAGGCCTGGCGGGCACGCCGTACTGGACCAACCGCGAGGCGATCGAGGTGGAGGAGCTGCCCTCCTCGCTCGCGGTGCTCGGCGGTGGTGCGATCGGGCTGGAGCTGGCGCAGGTGTTCGCCCGGTTCGGCGTGCGGGTGACCGTGATCGAGGCGCTCGACCGCATCCTCGCGCTGGAGGAGCCGGAGTCCGCCGAGCTCGCCGCCAAGGCGCTCGGCCGAGACGGTGTGAAGTTTCGCACCGCGGCGCGGGCGGAGCGGATCGGGTACGACGGCGGCGAGTTCACCGTGCACCTCGAAAGCGGCGCGCCGGTGGTCGCGGAGAAGCTCCTGGTCGCGATCGGCCGGCGGGCGCAGCTCGGCGAGCTGGGCCTGGATTCGGTGGAGCTCGACTCGGCCGCCGACTACATCGAGGTCGACGAGCGGATGCGGGCCGGCGCCGGGATCTGGGCGGTCGGCGACGTCACCGGGCACGGCGCGTTCACGCACATGGCGATGTACCAGGCCGGCATCGCGGTCCGCGACATCCTCGGCCAGGACGGGCCGCCGGCGGACTACCGGGCGGTGCCGCGGGTGACGTTCACCGACCCGGAGATCGGTGCGGTGGGGCTGACCGAGGCTCAGGCGCGCGAGCGGGCCCTTCCCGTGCGGATCGGTTTGGCGCAGGTGCCCAGCTCGGCCCGGGGGTGGATCCACAAGGCGGGCAACGACGGGTTCATCAAGCTCATCGCCGACGCGGAGCGGGATGTGCTGGTGGGCGCGACGTCCGCGGGACCGGTCGGCGGCGAGGTGCTCGCCCCGCTCACGCTTGCGGTGCAGGCGGAGGTGCCGCTGGAGACGCTGCGCCACATGATTTACGCATATCCCACATTTCATCGCGCGATTGAAGATTCTTTGCGTGATCTGCGTTAAAAACTCACCAGCGAGCTGGCCTGAGGTGTCAGTTCTTGCAGCGGACTGCCGTACGATTTCGCCGTGACACGACGCCTTACCGAGGTCGCCAAGAAGGCGGGGGTCAGCGAGGCCACCGTGAGCCGCGTGCTCAACGGCCGCGAGGGCGTCTCCGAGGCGACCCGGGCCGCGGTGCTGACCGCGCTCGACGTGCTCGGCTACGAGCGGCCTTCGAAGCTGCGCGGTGAGCGCGCCCGCCTGGTCGGCCTCGTCCTGCCCGAGCTGCAAAACCCCATCTTCCCGGCGCTCGCCGAGGCGGTGACCGGCGCGCTGGTGCAGCGCAGCCTCTCGCCGATCCTCTGCGCCCGCACGATCGGTGGCGTCTCCGAGACCGACTTCCTCGAGATGCTGCTGGAGCACCAGGTCTCCGGCGTGATCTTCGCGGGTGGCAACTACGCGATGGCCGACGCCCCGCACGACCACTACCGCACGCTGCGCGAGCGCGGGCTGCCGGCGGTCCTGGTCAACGCCGGCGTCGAAGGGCTGGGCTTCCCGAGCGTCTCCACCGACGACGCGGTCGCGGTCGAGCAGGCGTTCGCCCACCTGGTGTCGCTCGGCCACCAGAAGGTCGGTGCGCTGCTCGGCCCGGAGGACCACGTGCCCTCCCGCCGCAAGCTCGACGCGCTGATGGCCGCGGCGAAGGGCAGCCCCGACGTGACCTGCGACGTCGAGCGCGCCAGCTTCTCGATGGAGGGCGCCCGCCCGGCGGCCACCCGGCTCGCCGAGCGTGGGGTGACCGGCATCCTGTGCGCCAGCGACGTGCTCGCCCTGGGGGCAGTGCGCGCGGTTCGCCGGCTGGGCAAGCGGGTGCCGCAGGACCTCTCGATCGTCGGCTTCGACGACTCGGCGATCATGACCTGCACCGACCCACCGCTGACCACCGTCCGGCAGCCGATCGAGGCGATGGGCCAGTCGGTCGTCGACCTGCTCGTGCAGCAGATGGAGGGCGTCGGTGTGCCTCCGGAGGAGCTGTTCTTCGAGCCGGAGCTCGTCGTCCGCGGATCCACCGCGCCAGCACCCAGGGCCTGATCGCCCAAATCCCGGCCTGACCAGGGCGCCCCACCTGACCGGTGGAGCGCCCTGATTGTTTCTGGTCCATGTCGCGGTTCTTTCAAGTAGTAGTCGTATTCTTGCGTACTCAAGTTTGGCTTTGTATCGTCATCGCTACGAAACCAGGCAGGCGCGAGCCCGGACGGCCACCACGGCAGAGTCGAGGGGAACGAATGTCCACAGCAGACAACTGGTGGCGCGGCGCCGTCATCTACCAGGTGTATCCGCGCAGCTTCGCCGACGGAAACGGCGATGGGATCGGTGACCTGGCGGGGGTGCGGGCGCGCCTGGACCACCTGGTCGAGCTGGGTGTGGACGCGGTGTGGCTGAGCCCGTGGTATCCGTCGCCGATGGCCGACGCCGGCTACGACGTGGCCGACTTCCGCGACATCGACCCGGTCTTCGGCACGCTCGACGAGGCCGAGGCGCTGATCTCCGAGGCGCACGAGCGGGGCATCCGCATCATCATCGACATCGTCCCCAACCACTGCTCGAGCGCGCATCCCTGGTTTCAGGCGGCGCTGGCCGGGGGTCCGGAGCGGGAGCTCTTCTGGTTTCGCCCAGGTCGCGGGCCAGCTGGCGACGAGCCCCCGACCGACCTCCGCTCCATCTTCGGCGGCCCGGCCTGGACCCGGGTCGCGGACGGCGAGTGGTACCTGCACCTCTTCGCGCCCGAGCAGCCCGACTTCAACTGGGCCAGCCCGCGGGTGCGCGAGGAGTTCGAGGACATCCTGCGGTTCTGGCTCGACCGCGGGGTCGACGGCATCCGCATCGACTCCGCCGCGCTGCCGGTGAAGGACCCGGTGCTCGACGGGATCGAGGCCTACACCGACCGGGATGGCGTGCACGACATCTACCGGTCGTGGCGGCGTATCGCGGACAGCTACCCAGGAGATCGGCTGCTGATCGGGGAGGTGTGGTTGCCCGATCGGCAGCGCTTCGCCAACTACCTGCGCCCCGACGAGCTGCACACGGCCTTCAACTTTGACTTTCTCTGCTGCCCCTGGGACGCGGCGGCGCTGCGCGAGTGTGTGGACGCGACGCTGAGCGCGCACGAGCCGGTGGACGCGCCGGCCACGTGGGTGCTCTCCAACCACGACGTGACCCGCCACGTGACCCGCTACGGGCGGGTGGACAGCTCGTTCAGCTTCGCGGGCAAGCGGGCGGGCGTGGAGGCCGACCTCCATCTCGGCGGCGTACGGGCCCGGGCCGCCGCGCTGCTCACGCTCGCGCTGCCCGGCTCGGCGTACGTCTACCAGGGCGAAGAGCTGGGCCTCTGGGAGGTCGAGGACATCCCTTACGAGCTGCGGCAGGACCCGATGTGGCACCGCTCGGGGCACACCGACCCCGGTCGCGACGGCTGCCGGGTGCCGCTGCCGTGGTCCGGGATGGAGCCGCCGTTCGGGTTCAGCCCGGCGGGCGCCTCGGCGTCACCGTGGCTGCCCCAGCCGCCCGACTGGAAGGACCGCACGGCGCAGGCCCAGTCGGGCGATCCGTACTCGATGCTGGAGCTGTATCGGACGGCCCTGCGCATCCGGCGCGCGGAGCCCGCCCTCGGCGACGGTGGCCTGCGTTGGTTGCCCGGTCCCGACGGCGTCCTCGCCTTCGCGCGCGAGCCCGGCTTCGCGTGCGTGCTCAACCTCTCGACGGCCGCCGTGCCGTTGCCCGCACGCGGTGAGGTGCTGCTCGCGAGCGGTCCCCTCGACGGCGAGACGCTGCCCGTCGACACCGCGGCCTGGTTGCGTTGGTCCAGCGGGGAATGAGCGGTTTGTGAGCGATTGTTGCCGCCGGGACAGTGGCGATCGCTCACAAACCCCTTCTGACCTTTTCTGGCGTTTTCATCCCATCGGGTGGCTCCGGCCCGCATGATTCCCCTTGTTCGGTTGCACGAGGAACGGGGTGTTCATGAGGCTTGGTCACGTTGTCTCCGCTGGTGCCGTCGCCGCCGCGCTGGCGCTGTCCGGCGCGCCGGCCGCGTCCGCCGCCATCGGCGCCGAGGGCAAGCCATCGGTGACCGTCGTCGCACGCGGGCTGGACAACCCCCGCGGCATAGCGGTGGGCGAGCACGGATGGCTGTACGTCGCAGAGGCGGGCAAGGGCGGAGCGGGCCCCTGCAGCGACGGGCCCGAGGGGAGGGAGTGCTTCGGCACCTCCGGGGCCTTGACGGTGGTCGCGCCGCATCACCACCGTGGCCAGAGCTGGAAGCAGTGGCGAGCCATCACCGGTCTTCCGTCGCTCGCCGGCGAGACTGACGGCGGCTCGGCGATCGGCCTGCACAAACTCTCCCCGGCCGGGCACGGGCTGGTGGCCACGATCGGTGGCGCCTACAACCTGCCCATGCGGGACTCTCTCGGCCCGGACGGGCGGCTGATGGGCCACGTCGTCGGCCTGCACCCGGGGGTGCGCGGCGGCGCGGTCAAGCCGATCGCCGACCTCAACGCGTACGAGGCGGCGAAGAACCCGGACAAGGGCGAGGTCGACTCGAATCCGTACGGTGTCCTGGCCACGCCGTTCGGTGCGTTCGCCACGGACGCGGGTGGCAATGACCTCCTCAAGGTCACAAAGCACGGCAAGGTCTCCACGGTGGCGGTCTTCGGCGACCGGATGGTGCCCTCGCCATTCCCGCCCCCGCCGGCGCAGATCCCGATGCAGGCGGTGCCGACCAGCGTGGCGTGGGGGCCGGATGGCGCGCTCTACGTCGGCGAGCTGACCGGCTTCCCGTTCGTCAAGGGCGCCGCGCGGGTGTGGCGGATCGCCCCGGGCCAGGCCCCCAAGGTGTTCGCGAGCGGCTTCACCAACATCGTCGACCTCGCCTTCGACCGGTCGGGCCGGCTGCTGGTGCTGCAGATTTCGAAGGAAGGCCTGTTCGCCGGGGACCCGAACGGCGCGCTGATCCGGGTGGACGTCAAGCGGGGCGCGAAGCGCACCGAGCTGGCGAAGGGGAAGCTGACCTTCCCCGGCGGCGTCGCGGTCGGCTGGGACGGCTCGATCTACGTCAGCAACAAGTCGATCTTCGCCGGCGCCGGTGAGGTGCTGAAGATCCGCGCCTGAGCCACGGCTCGTTTCGATCAGGGCGTCCCGCCTCGGCGGGGCGCCCTGAGTCCTTGTTCCGGGGCGCTCCGGCATGAGGTCCCACCCTGCTCAGGAAGGCTCCCCTGAGCGAACGGGACATCGTGTAGTGCGCGACCCGTCTACGATCAGCCGGACCAGATCGAGGTGTGTGTCGTTGTGCGTGGGGTCACACCGATAATCGTTGGTCTGGTATAGAGATTTCACTTAGCGTTGAATTGCGTAAACCGTGGATGAAATCTCGGTGGGGGACGGCGATGGCAGTCACGGAAAGGGTCATGCGGCCCGCCACAGGTCCGCAGACAGCACCACCGCCTGTGCGGCCGGGGTCGGGTCGCTCCCGGGCGGCGCGCTTGCGCGAACTCGTCATCGAGGTGGTCTTGATTGCCTCGATGATGGTTATTTACCAGGGCATCCGCCATCTCGCAGACGGCCAATTGGGTATTGCTTTCCGTCATGCGGACTGGGTCTGGGAGGTCGAACGGGCACTTCGCCTGCCCAGCGAAGCGATGATCCAGCATTGGGCATTGTCCTGGGATGCGACGGCCCGCCTCGCCAACCTCTACTACGTGGGCGTCCACTTCCCTGGCACGATCGCGGCGATGGTGTGGCTGTGGATCCGCCACCGCCCCGACTACCTGCGCATGCGCACCGAGATGGCGGTGCTCACCGGCGCCGCGCTCTTCGTGCACGTCCTCTTCCCGCTGGCGCCCCCGCGGCTGGTCAACAGCTTCGGGATGGTCGACACGATGATCCTCACCGGCCCGTCGGCCTACCCGGACAACAGCACTGACGGGGTCGCCAACCAGTTCGCCGCGATGCCGTCATTGCACGTCGGCTGGGCGCTGCTGGTGGCGATAGCGGTCATCCGGGTGAGCAGCAGCCGGTGGCGGTGGCTGGCGCTGGCCCATCCGGCGCTGACCGTGAGTGTGGTGGTGATCACGGCCAACCACTACTGGCTCGACGGGATCGTCGCCGGCGTCCTGCTCATGGGGGCGATCGGCCTGGTGAGTCTCCGGGCCCGATACGCGACCGCGCTGCCAGGCGAGCCCTTGCCGAGCTTCTCCCGCGTACTTCTCTGAGCGCGCCGTCCCCTGCGGCGCGCTTCATTGTCCCCACATCTTGACAACGACAAGATTGAGTGACACTGTCGTACGCATGGCTAGCGAACTTGAACGCGTCGGCACCGCGGAGCGGGAGTCGGTGGCCGCGCTGCTGAGCGACGCGCTGTCAGCGGGCTACCTGGAGACTGAAGAGTTTGGCGAGCGGTCGAGCGCGGCCTACGCCGCACGCACGAGGGGCGACCTCGAGGTGCTGGTCGGCGACCTGCCGGCGACCTGGGTGCGCGCACGCTCCCGTGACCACCGCCGCGAGCGGCACGCCGCGGGCGCCCGGCTGGGCATGCGCGCGCACATGGCCGCCTATATCCTCGGCTCGCTGCTCATGCTCGGCATCTGGGCGGCCGTGGGCCTGAGCAGCGGCGCGTGGTATTTCTGGCCGGTCTGGCCGATCCTCGGCTGGGGCGTCGGCCTGCTCGGACACGTGATCCCGGTGCGCGCGGTGCTGGAGGCGCAGTCTCGCCGCCCGCTGCGCCGCTAGGGCCCGCGCCTCAGGGGCGGCGACCGCGCTGGCGGGCCTCCCGCCGCTTGTCGCGCAGGCCGAGCAGCACACCGATCTGGGCGCCGACCAGGCTGGCGGCCGTCAGGACGGCCGTCACCGCAAGCGGCAGGTTGAGCCCCTCCTTCTCGCCCGGCCGGCCGGCGGCGGCGCGCACCGGCTCCCGGTCGTCGTCACCCTCCTGCACGGTGGGCGGCGGCGGGACGTACGGCACGGCCGGCTCCTCGGTGGCCGGTTTCGACGGGGTCGGCGACGGCTTGGGGCGGGCCTCGGCGCCGCCCGCGCCAGGACCAGGGGGCGGCGCCGGCGGCGGGGTGGCGTCCTCGGCCGCGGGCGGCGGCATGGCCACCAGTCCGGTCGCGTGGCGGCGGAAGCCGCCGTCGGCCGCGCCCTCCGGCAGGTGCAGCATCTGGCCGGGGCGGATCAGGTCGGGGTCGCGGATCTTGTTGAGCTTGGCGAGCTCCGGATAGCGGTCGAACTCACCCAGGTAGCGGTCCGCGATGTGACCCAGGTAGTCGCCACGCTCGACCCGGTAGGTCGGCACCGGATCCTCGTCCGCGGCGGCAGTGGCCGTGCGCTCCCAGGCAGCGGCCGCCGGGGCGGAGACGGCGGCCGGCGCGTAGGGTGCCGCGGCGTACGTCGTGGGCGGCGCGGTCGTGGACGCCGAGGCCATCGCGGGGCTCGCCCCGATGATCAGCGCTACGCCGCCGATCAGGGCCGCCGCCATGCGCTGCTGCCGCCGCATGCCGGGCAGCCGGGGCACGGGGATGCGCAGCGCCCGGGCCGGGACCTCGACCAGCACCGACAGCGCGAACGTGGCCCAGCCCAGCCAACCCACCACGGCGAGTGCGCGCAGGAAGAGCTGCCCGTCGTCGCGGCTGGTGAGCGCGTCACCGATCTCGGCGAGCGCGGGCACGTGGTCGGGCAGCGGGTTGCCGGCGAACACGGCCAGCGCGACCGGCGCGCCCACCAACAGTCCAATGAGGATGACGAGCGCACCCAAGCCCTTGACGACCTGTCGCAGACGCATGGCGCCGCCCCCTTCCTTGTGCTACTCGTCCGGCGTGGTGAGCAGTACGGCAGTCGCCGTGCCGGTCACCGTGCTGGTGTCGGAAAACCCGAAGACGTCGAGAAACTTGTTGTCGTACGTGACGGAGACCTCGACCTGGATCAGCGGCTCGCCGTCCGGACCGATGGAGAACGTGGGTGGTGGCCCGCCGACCCCGGCGGCCGTGCGGTAGGCGTCGACGGCGGCGACCGCCTCGGCCTCGTTGATCTGCGTCGGGCCGCCCTCGATCGCCTGCGCCCGGTCGATGGCCTGGCCGCCGGCGCGTGCCGCCTCGGCGGCCAGGTTGTGTGCGCGCTGGAGGGCGCCGAGCTGGCCGGCACCGTCGTACGCCAGGCCGATCACCATCAGCATGCCGGCGAGCGCGATGGCCAGGAAGATGCTGACCCGCCCGTCGTCCCCAAGCCTCCTCATGCGCGGCTCCGGTAGCGGTCGATGGGGGAGACGTAGGTCGCCACCACCGTCTTGGCGCCCGGCACGCCCGGCATGATCAGGTCGGCGAACGAGACCGTGCAGCTCACGGTGGCGGTGACCGTGGCCGGCTCGCCCAGGTCGGCGCCGAACCCGCTCGTGTCGACCGCCACCTGGAGGCTGTCGCCGCAATCGAGGCCCTGCGCGTCCAGCGTGGCGTTGGCGGCCGCTTCGCCGTCGGTCTCGGCGGTCGCGGCGGTGCGGGCGAGGGACGCGGTGCGGGCGGCCTCGTGCGCGGCCAGGTCGACGGCGTTCTGGGCGATCGCGGTGCGGCCGGCCACCGCCGCGAGCACGATCAGCATGAGGAACGCCGGCGCGAGGATGGCGATCTCCACGGATACAGAGCCCCGGGACCGGCAAGCTCCAATGCGAGGAGCGCAGCGACGAGTGTGGAGCGCGGCGGGTGTCCTGGGCGCCCAGCGAGCGCTACCAGCAGAGCCCCGGTCAGCCGTCACGGGGTTTCCTCGACGAAGCGCTCGACCGGGCCGCGCGCGGTCTGGCTGACCGTCCAGTCGATGCCCGGGATCACCGACACCACGGTGCCGCTCACGGTCGCCGTGACCTGCTCGTCGTCGCGGGCCACCTGCACGTCCCAGCCGACCAACCAGCCGCCGGTGTCGGCGATGAAGTTGCCTGCCTGCGCTTCGCCCGCTTCCGGGGATACCCCGTTGAGGGTGCGGGTGGAGCTGACCGCCACCTGGGCCGCGTTGAGTGCCACGGCGCGGGCCAGAAACCACGCACCGACCTGGATCGACGCGAACGTGAGGATGAGGATCGCCGGAAACGCGATCGCCAGCTCGACCGGCGTCGCGCCCCGATCCCGGCCGCCGGCCAACCGGCGCCGGACCAGCTCGACGGCCCGGCGCACGCGAACGACCGCGCGGCGACGCATCACGGCTACGGCGTGCCGCCGCCGATGGAACCCATGAACGAGTCGACCAACCCGCTCGCGGCCAGCACCACGGCGCCGGCGGCCGCTGCCAGGCCGGCGATGATGATGGCGGTCGGCACCGGGCTGTCGCCCCGATCCCGCTCGTCCGGACCGCGCAGCCGCGCGATCCGCTCCCGCAACGTCCTGATCATCGGTTTCCTCCCTGGGGGTACGGATGGCTCAGATTCGGGCCAGGAACGGGTACATGACGAAGCCGACGAGCACGAAGACCAGCAACGCGCCGGGCACGTCGAGCCGGCTGGTGATCGCCTCGGCGCGTGCCAGGTTGTCGGTCCGGATCTGGTCGCGCAGCGAGTCGGCGCGGACGCGCAGTGTCTCGTGCACCTGGGCGCCTTCGGTGCCGGACGCCTGGACGATCGCGCCCACGTCGCCCAGCTCGGGTACGCCGATCTTCTCGGCCAGCGTGCGCAGTTCGTCCCACGGCGACTGCATCTGCATCTGCGCCATCCGCAGAGACTCGCGCAGCCGCTCGAAGACCCAGCCGTCGCAGACCTCGGCCGCTCGTTCCAGGGACTGCACCGGACCGTGCGCGGCGGAGAGCTGGAGCGCGACGAGGTCGAGGTAGGTGCAGACGGCCTGGGTGAACTCGCGCCGTGCCGCCTTGGCCTTGGCGAGCACGTCGGCGTGGGCCACCAGGGCGAAGAGCGCGGCCAGGCCGAGGGCGGCGGCAGTCGGGAAGACGAACGGCAGCGAGACGCCTGCCGTCCGCGCGGCCAGCGAGAGGAACGCGGGGATGGCCAGGCCGATCAGCGCGGACAGGATCAGCGACAGGGTGTACTGCTCGGGTGTCTTGCCCAGCAGCGCCAGCTCCTTCACCGGCGGCCGGGTCCACCTCGACAAGCCGGTGAGCCACTCCAGCCGCCGGCTCGGGCGGGTGGTGCGGAGCGCCGCGGGCGGGTGCAGGCGGTGCAGCGCCGGGCCGAGGGCGGGCGTGGCGGGCAGCGTCTCGCGCACGACGAGGAAGATGCCGAGGCCCACCGCGGCGCCGCCGAGGATCGCGATGATCAGGTACGGGTTGCCCATCACCCCTCCCGCCGCTCGTCGGGGATCGCCAGAAATCGCACCGGCGGGGGCGGCATGCTCATCGCCCGGGTCCACGCCAGCAGGGCGACGAACGTGCCGCCGAGCACCACCAGCACCACCTGGCCGGTCGGCGTGCCGTACGGCTCCATGTACTGGGGGTTGAGCAGCCCGTACGCCAAGGTCAGCAGCGTCATCCCGGTGAGGAAGCGGACCGCGAACCGCGGCTGCGTGCGCTTGGCCTCGACCTCGCGGCGCGTCCCGACCTCAGCGGCGGCCGCTGTCGCGATCGAGGAGAGCACGTCGCCGAGCCGCTCGCCCCGGTCGCTCAGGTGCAGGATCAGCGCGGCCACGACCTGGTCGCACATCGGGTCGCCGAGCTGGCCGGCGAAGGCGAGCAGCGCGTCACGGGCGTGCCAGCCGGCCTGCAGCCGGGCCGCGAGCAGCGCGACCTCGTCGCCGATCTCCTCGGGCGCGGTGGAGACGGTCGCGACGATCGCCTGCTGCAGCCCCTGGCCCGTGCTGGAGACGTCGCGCAGCCGGCGGGTCCACTCGCCGACGGCCTCGATGCGTGCGATCGCCCGCTGCTCCGCCCGACCGACGCCGAACAGCCAGGGCGCGCCCGGCACGGCGACGCCGACCAGCAGGCCCACCATCGGCAGCCCGGTCACCATCCAGGCGAGCGCGCCGGCGGCGATCGCAGACACCAGGATGACCCGGTGGCGGCGCCGCTCGGCGGCACTGACGCCGGTGCCATTCCAGAGGCGGTCGAGGCGGCGACTCGTCCTGGACGGTGGCTTGACCGGCGACCGGGTGCCCACGATGGACGCCACGGCCAGCACCAGCCCGCCCACGCACGCGGCGCCGGAGAGCAGCGCGATCAGCGCGATGTCGGCGGGCGGGGTCATGAGCGCTTTCCCAGCTGGGTGTGGCGTGGGCGGCGCCAGGCGCCGGTGTGTGCCTCGATGTAGCGGCTGAGCACGCGCGCGTCGTATCCCACCCGCATGAGCTGGTCGCGGACCCGCTCGGGCAGGTGCATGGGCACCGCGCGACCGTCCGCGCCGGGACCGAAGACTGTGGTGGTCGCGATCCGGGCGCCGTCGCCGACCCCGACGATCTCCTCGATATGTGAGATGAAGCGGTGTTTGCGGCCGCCGATCGCGGTCTCGTCCTCGATCGTCACGTACACGATCAGGTCGAGCGCGTTGCCGGCCATCCGCCGGGCCTGCTCGACGGTCATCTCCCGGCCGTGCGAGAGCGCGAGCTCGATGATGCGCTCACTGACGCCGCCGGGTGTACGCGCGTGGATCGTGCACATCGAGCCGCGGCTCGTGGTCATCGCCTGGAGCATCGGCACGATCTCCCGCGACCGCACCTCGCCGACGATGATCCGCAGCGCGCCCATCCGCAGCGAAACCGGGATCAGGTCGGCGATCGTCACCTCACCCGCCGGCCGCCCGTCGGCGCCGCGCTCTCCGTGCCCCTCCCGCGACTCGAAGCTCATCACCGCCCGGTGCCGCTGCCCGCGACGGGCCGGGAGCAGCTCGCGGCTCTCCTCCAGCAGCACGTACGGCTCGTCGGGCGGGATCTCCGACAGCAGCGCGCGGATCACGGTGGTCTTACCGGCACCGGCCAGCCCGGCGACCATGATGTTGAGCCCGGCCCGCAGCGAGGCGCGCAGGAAGTCGCGGATCAGCGCGTCCATCATCTCGTCGAGGTCGGGTCGGCTACCGGCGATGTCGTCGAGCGCGATGTCGAGCGTGTTGTGCTTGCGGATCACCGCGTACGGCCGGTGGCTGACCAGGTAGACCGCGGCCAGCCGGCTGCCGTCGGGCAGCTGCAGGTCGAGCGTCGGCTTCGAGGTCGACAGCGAGCGCTCCGTGGCCCCGGCCCGGCGGGCGGCGGCTTGGAGGATGTCCACGAGCTCTTCGTCGCTGTCGGCGATCGGTGCGACCCACTCCACGCCGCCGCCGTGCCGGGTGATCCGCACGTGGTCGCAGCCGAGGATGTGCACCTCCTCGATCGTCGTGTCGACCAGCAGCGTCTGGAGCCGCCCCAAACCCACCAGCTCGGCGGTGACCTGGTCGAGCAGCATCCGCTCCTCGACCGCCTGCATCGGCGTGCCGGAGCGGCGGACCGTGTCGGCGTACTCGGAGACGACGGCCACCGCCAGCCGCACCCGCTCGATGTCCTCCTCCTCCGGCGTGAACTCGCGGCCGCGCTGCCACTGGGTCAGCCGCTCGGTGAGCTGGCGCCGCAGATCGCGTACCACCGAGAAGTCAGCCTGCCGCTGCGGCGGGGCGGGTGGCGGTGGCGACGGCGCCGGCTCGAAGGGGGCGACCGGAAGGGCGGGTGCGCCGTTGTGCCCGTTGGCCTGGTGGCGCCCGACGTGCACCTGCGGCGGGCGTACCGGCGGGGCGGTCGACGTCACCTCCGGCTGCTGGGTGCGGGGGTCGTGGGTGACCGGCTCAAACCGCATCCGGCACCTCCGCGGGCAGGGTCCGCCAGCCCAGCCGGGCGCGGCGGCGGTCGAGGATCGCGTTGATCGGCACTTCGAGCGCGTTGGCGGCGCGCATGAGCGGGCGGTTGGCCTTCACCGTGCCGCCGAGCGTGAGCACCTCCGCCGTGCGCGGGTCGTGCGGCAGCCGCGCGATGACCGGCAGCTCCAGCGCCTTGCTGATCTCTCCCTGCGCGTGCCCGTCGCCGACCAGCAGCAGGCGGAGTGAGCCGGCCGCGACGCGGTGTTCGCGGAAGTCGCGCTGGAGCGCCGCGATCGTGGCCCGCGCACTGGACAGGTCGGGCAGGCGGGCGCCGGTCACCACGAGCACGAGGGCGGCGGCGCGCAGGATCGGCCAGGCCGGGTTGGGCACCTGCAGCCGTCCACAGTCGACGATGACGTCGAACGCGGGCTCGCCCTTTTCCAGCCCGATGAAGAAGTCGGCGAAGCGCTGCCACAGCGGACTGACGCTGCCGGACTGCGCCGGGTCGACGATGCCGGGCAGCAGCAGCCGCTCGCGCCGGGGCGCGTCGAGGTCGATCAACTGCGACCAGAAATCCTGGCCGAGCCGCCCGTCGCGTAGCTCGGCCACGGCCAGCTCGCCGATGCCGCGCGGGCCCGGGACCGCGCCGCCCAGGTAGCCGGCCATGATCGAGCCGCCCGCCGGGTCGCACTCGGCCAGCACGAGCCGCCGGTGCCAGGTGAGCGCACAGGCCAATGCCGTCGTTGTCACCCCAGGCGACCCCTTCGGCGAGACCAGCGCGACGATCGCCATGGTCAGGCAGCCCCGGTGAGGATGACGGCCAGCCGATTTTGCGCGGCCAGCGTGACCACGGCCGGCGCGTCTCGGCCGGCCAGCGCCAGGTAGACCACCACGGTCGTGCGGTCGGGGCCCTTCTCGTCCGGCTCGGTGGCATCGACCACGACGGCTTCGTATCGGGTGGCCTGCGACGCCCGCACCTCGCCGGTCGTCGACGTGTTTTGCGGCGGCGTGCTGACCAGCAGCACCTTGTCGCCGGGGCGCAGCTCCTTGGCCGGCACCTGGTTGGGCTTGAGACCGATGGCCACCTGCTGCTGCCCGGGGCCGAGCAGCGGCTTGTCGGTGAGCTGGGCCATCGTGATCAGCGTGCCCTCCACCAGCGTGACGGCCGCCCGCTTGCCGATCACCTCGTTGATCTTGCTGGCCGGCACCGGCGAGAGCCCCACGCCCCCGGCTACCTGCACCGAGCGCATGTCGTCGGCGGTCAGCGCCGTGCCGACCGAGACCGGCCGGGCCACCGCGAGGTAGGTGCCGGTCGCCCGCACCGAGGTCACCGCGAACGCCGCGCCCAGCCCGCCGAGTGCGATCAGCAGCACGGCGAGGCCGAGCAGGCCAGGGCGCATGCGCCGCTGCCGGACGACGCGGGGCGGCTCGACCGGCGCGTCGACCGGACCCGCCACGCGGTGGTTGGCTGCCAGGGTCATTCGGTCACCACCTGGAGCTCGTTGATCCGCACGCCGACCGTCGCCTCCCGGATCTGCGGCTCGAGCGTGGCGCTCTCACCGCTGCTGCTCGTCCAGCTCACCGTCCACGTCGTCGTCGCGGTGACGCTGAACTTCTGCCCCGGCTGCTGCTTGCTGGACTTGGTGAAGACGTGCCCGCAGTCGGGCGACGGTCCGGTCGCACCCTTCGGGTACGGCGTGCCGCCGCTCGGGCAGTTGACCCGTGGGCTGCCATCGCCCAGGTCGAACGCCAGGTTGGTGACGCTGGCCGTGATGTCCACGCGCAGCCCACGCTCCTCCGCATCGTTGGAGATCGGCCCCCAAGTCTCAGGACCCTTCTCCGCCCAGAGCCACACCGGGAGTCCGACAAGACCGGCTCCGTTGGGATCGGGCCTGATCTGCAGGTCGGGCGCGCGCAGCGTGATCTCGGCCAGCGCCCTGCGGGCCAGCGTCTCCGGGTCGGGCGGCGGCTCGGCACCGGCGGGCGGGGCGTCGAACCAGTCTGGCTCGCCTATGCCACCGGCGCAGGAAGGCGTGTACCAGCCGCCGTCCGGGCTGCCGTTGGCGGGCGGCGGCAGCTGCGGCTCGGCGAGCTTGTAGTAGCACTCGTCGGCCTGGTTGAACCAGCCGAAGACCGGGTCGTAGCAGGCGATCGGCTCGCCGCCCCGGGTGCACTTTCGCTCGCCGCCGCCCCCGTCGCCACCGCCGTTGTCTCCGTCTCCGTTGTCGCCGCCGCCACCGGTCGGGTCGTCTTCGTCGATGATGTGGCAGCTGTCGGAGCCGGGCGGGCACTCGCCGATCGGTGGTGCGGCGACCGCGGCCGCCGACGGGGCGGCGAGCACGAAGAGCGCGGCGACGACGGCGAACAGGCGGCGGGTCAGCATGGCTGGTCCTGGTGGATGGCGCCGTCGCTGATCAGCCACCGGCCGTCGGGATAGAGGGTCGCGGTGGCGGTCGCCACATACCGGCCACCAACGGTGCCGGGCACGGGCTTTTTGCTTTCTGCGTAGACCATCTTGTATCCCGAGGAGTCGATGCAGTCCTGAATGGACACCGTTGGCGGATCGGCGGTCAGGTCGAGCGCGCTCACTCGCGGATCGGAAACCATCTTTCCGGTGCGCACGGCACCGTGCGTCTCAAGGTCGCGCACGGTGTCTCTGACCCGGGTGAGCAGGGGGTCAGCCAGATACTTCGTCAATGCGGGATGGGTGGGATCCGGATCCACCGACGCGTCGCGTGAGGCCGCGAGATATCCGTTGTACGCCGCCAGTGCCGCCTTCGACGCGGTATCCGCGTCCGGGCCGGCGGAGGCGGCCGTACTCGGTGCGGCGACGGGAAGCGTGGCCTCGCCGGATGACGAACAGGCGCTGATGACCAGCGCCAGAAGGACCGCAGAGGCTCGGCCCAGGTGCTTTGCGGGCAACGGTGTTTCCTCTCCCCCTGGCGCGCGTCCGGTGCCTCCGAACCATTCGCGTGCCGTGTCTTTCCCTTGCTGTCGTGCCCCCCAGGCGATGTGCGCATTGATATCCGTCGCCGCGCGGTCGGCGGACGGCTGGTGCTCTCACCCAGATGGGCAGCATAGGCTGACTGCCGCCAATGCAACAGAGGCAATCCAAATGATCACGTCGAGTGATGACCGTCAGCGGCCGGATGCTGGGAAGGGTGCGATGGAGATCGATTGGTCGGATCCCGGTATCAACGCCTATGTCCATGCGCATCTCGGACAGTCGGCGTCGTTTGGGGTCGGGGGCGCCAACATGATCTTCCGCGATCGGCTGTTCACCGTGCGTGGTGCCTGATGGTGTGGATCCTGGTGGCCGCCGCCGCGGGCCTGCTGCTCAGCCCGTTACTGCGCGCGCAGATGTTCATACACAACGTGCCGGCGGGGACGTCGTGGCGGCACGACTGCCCGCACTGCGCGGAGCGGCTCAGCGCCACCCACCTCCCGCCCACCGGCCGCTGCCCGCGGTGCCACGAGCGGATCGGGCCGCCGCCGGCCCTGGTCGAGGTGGTGGCGGCGGCGACGCTCGCGGTGGTCGCCTGGCGGGTGCGAGAGCCACTCCCGCTGCTCGCCGTCGCGTGGGTCGCGCTGTTCGGTGTCGTACTGGCGCATGTGGACGCTACTGTGCGTCGATTGCCGGACCGGCTGACCTTTCCGGCCGCCGGCGGCGCCTTGATCCTGTTTGGACTGTCCGCAGTGGTCGACGGCGAGTACGGGCGCCTCGTGTCCGCGGTGGCGTGCGCGCTGGCACTCGCCGCCTTCTATCTCGTGCTGGTGCTCATCTCACCCAACGGGATGGGCCTGGGCGACGCCAAAGCGGCCCTTTCGGTAGGTCTGGTGGCCGGCTGGTTCGGCTGGGGGATCGCGGTGGCCGCGGCGGTGGCGGGCTTCCTGCTCGCCGGCCTGTACGCGACCGGGCTGCTCCTGCTGCGGCGGGCCGGCCGCAAGGACCACATCGCCCACGGCCCTTTCCTCCTGCTCGGCGCCCTCGTCGCCATCGCCGCACTGGTGTAGGAGACCGGCTTGGCGGTCACCTGACCACCGCGTACGTTAACGTCGGATCATGGATCCGCGGGCCCGGCGCTTGTTCGGCGGCACCGCGATCGCGCCCGGCGATCTCGCGGCTAGTCCGTTCCGGGTCGATCGCGACCGCATCGTCAGCTCGCCGTTCTTCAGCCGGCTCGGCGGCGTCACGCAGGTGATCAGCCCGGGTGGCTCGGGGCTGCTGGTGCACAACAGGCTCACCCACAGCCTCAAGGTCGCCCAGGTGGCGCGCGCGATCGCCGAGCGGTTGATCGCCGACGAGCGGTACGCCGGGTTGCTCGACGAGTTGGGCGGGTGCGACCCCGACGTGGTCGAGGCGGCCGCACTCGCCCACGACCTGGGGCACCCGCCCTTCGGGCACCTCGGTGAGCAGGTGCTCGACCGCCTGGCCCGCCAGCGGCTGGGGCTGCCGGACGGCTTCGAGGGCAACGCGCAGTCGTACCGGATCGTGACCAGCACCGAGATCCGCCGCGCCACCACGATCGGGCTCGACCTCACGGCGGCGGTGCGCGCGGCCATGCTGAAATACCCGTGGACCCGCCACTCGTACCCGGACCCGCACCCGCGCCACCTCGACCCGCCGCCGCGCGGGGCGAGCGCGCCACCTGGTGATCCGGACAGCGGCTCGGCGAAGTTCGGCGCGTACACGACCGAGGTGGCCGACCTGCGGCAGGCGCGCGAGCCGTTCGCCGGGCGGATCGCCGACTGGCAGCAGACCGTCGAGGCCTCCGTGATGGACACCGCCGACGACATCGCGTACGCGATCCACGACGTGGAGGACTTCCACCGCGTGGGCGTGCTCCAGCAGGGCTCGGTGGCGACCGAGCTGATCGCCTGGCAGAACGAGGGCGCCGACCTGCAGAAACTCCCCGACGCCGAGCTGGACGCCGGCCCGCGGCGCCCTGGCCGGTCGGTGGAGCGGCTGCGCCGCCACCTGCATCGCAAGGACGGGTGGATCAGCGAGGACGAGGCCTTCGCGGCGGCGGTCGAGCAGGTGCGGCACGAGCTCGTCGACGGGCTGCTGGCCGCACCGTTCGACGGCTCGGTCGAGGCCGAGCAGTACGTGGCCCGGTTCTCCGCGCGGTGGACCCGCCGCCTGATCGACGCGATCAAGGTGGTGCCGCACCCACCGGTGCGATCCGGCCACGTGATGCTCGCGCCGCCGCAGTGGCACGAGGTACAGGTGCTGAAGTTCGTGCACCAGGGCTTCGTGCTCGCCCGGCCCGACCTGGCGCTGCACCAGCGCGGCCAGGCCAGCCTGCTCACGACGCTGGTCGAGGCGCTGCACGCGTGGCTGCTCGACCCCGACGAGCAGGCCCGCCTCCCTCGGCGGCTGCACGACCTGGTGGAGCTGGCGGGCGCCGAGCTGGAGGCGATGGACGGCAGTCGCACCGGCCCGGAGCGCACGATTCAGGCCCGCGGGCGCGCGGTGATCGACTTCGTGGCGGCACTGACCGACAGCCAGGCGGTCGCCCTGCTGGACGCCCTATCCGGCCGCTCCCGCCAACTCTGGACGGACGCCTTCGTCCTCTAGCCCCTAGCGGCGTTGATCAGGGACTCGGTGGGCGTGTCGCCCGGCGCGCCGTTCCACCACTCTCTGATCAACATCCGGCGTGCGTGGTTGTCCGGCATTTCCAGCTATCGCAAGAGACGGAAGCTTTGAGCTACCGCGATGTCCGCCGTGGGTCTAGACCGCCGCTCCCGCGGCCTCACCCGTCCGCCGCTCGTCCCGGTCGAGGCAACAAAAACCCTGTTCTTGCTGCTACGAACCGCTTCTGAGGCAACAAAATCAGGGATTTTGTCGTATCCCGCTTCCACTGACGAGCGGGTAGCGCTCCCGACCGATGACCATCGAGCGTGCAGCGACATTCCGGACGAAACCTGCTGCAGAAACCATGGTCATCTCTCATAACGCCATGGTCACTATGCACAGACCATGGTCAACATGCGCCCGAAACGGATCGTGGTACCGAGGTCCCCCCAGAGGGGGTCTCAAATACCACGATCTCTTCGCTGCGTCCGTTTCAGCGCCGCATGAGCGCGGGTGAGAGGTCCCCCACCCCGAGAGTCTCTAGATCACGGCGAACATCGTGGTTGCTCAGATCTCTATCTTTGGGTGTCCGATCCTCGCGTGTTGCAGGGATGAGTGAACAAAACCAGTCGTTCCGTCACCGTTCGGGGTCTTCACGACACCAGACGCAGCGCATACCGTCGATTTAAGACGGTCCCCGGGAGCTGCGATGCGATCGACGCTCGGCGCACAACTATCCGCCCTGCGCCGACGGCGGGCGATGTCACAGCGCGATCTGGCCGAGCGGGCGGGTGTCTCGGTCGACCTGGTGCGCAAGCTTGAGCAGGGGCAACGCCACGCCACGCGGATCGCCAGCCTCACCGCGCTCGCCAACGCGCTCGATGTCAGCCCCGCTGACCTGCTGGGCAAGCCGCGCGGGATGCCGGCCGGGCGGGTGAGCGGCGAGGTGGGCGCGATCCGGCGGGCGGTGCTGGGCGTGCGGCGGCCCGACGTGGAGCCGCCGGTGCTCGACGACCTGCGCACGGCGGGGCGGGAGGCGTGGCGCCTGTACTGGGCGGGTCGCTACGCCGAGCTCGCCCGCGACCTGCCCGACCTGATCGCCGGGGCGCGTGCGGCCGTCGAGGCGGCCCCCTCCCGCGACGGGGCGGTGGCCTCGGCGACGCTGGCCGAGCTGCTGCAGCTCACCGCCTCGCTGCTGGCCCACCTCGCGCACGAGGACCTGGCCCACCTCGCCCTCGCGGAGGCGGTACGCGCCGCCGAGGCCTCCGGCGACGAGCTGCTCTTCGCCGGCCAGCAGGCCACCCGTTCGTGGGTGCTGTCCCGCCAGGGCCTGTGGTCGGAGGCCGAGCACGTCGCGGTGACCGCCGCCGAGCAGGTGGAGCCGGCGCTGTCGCGGGCCTCCATCGACCAGGTCGCGGTCTGGGGCGAGCTGCTTCGCTACGGCACGACGGCCGTGGCCCGCTCCGGCCGCCAGTCCGAGGCACAGGAGATGCTCGGGCTGGTCCGCGCCGCGGCCGCGCGGATGGCCGGTGAGCAGCGCAGCACGTACGTCGGGATGGCGTTCGGCCCCACGGTCGCGGCGATGAAGGCCGTCGACGTGGCGATCGCCGCCGACCGCCCACGGCAGGCGATCAAGCTGGCCGAGCGGATCGAGCACCCTGAGGCGGCGCCCACCGCCATGCACGCCCGTTACCTGCTCAACGTGGCGTGGGCGCAGATGACCGACTGGCGTTCGCAGGACGCGGTCGACACGCTGCGGATGGTCGAGGCCCTCGCGGCGGAGATGCTGCCGCACCAGACGATCGTCCACACGATCGTCGCCGAGCTGCTGCCGCGCCGGCGCAAGCAGCGCCTGCCCGGCCTCGTGGGCCTGGCCGAGCGGATCGGTGTCGCGGCGGGCGGGTAGGACGTGTTGTCCCCGTGGTGCCACTTCAACGGCGACGCGGTCGCCCATCGCGCCACACCAGGCCCGCCGGCCTCTGCCGTACGTTCCCTCAGATCGATCTGACGATGGGGGTGAGAGCATGGCCGACGGCGAACATACGCCGACCCGGCCGTCCTGGAAGTGCTCGTTCTGCGGTGCGGAGTGGCCGTGTGACGACGCCCGGGACCAGCTCTACAAGGAGTACGGCGAGCAGCGCGTGAACCTCGCCGTCTACATGGCGACGCAGCTCGGCCACGCGGCCGGGGAGCTGCCGGGAGCGTCGACCACCGAGCTGTACCAGCGCTTTATTGCCTGGACCCGCCCGTAGTACATGTACTACAGTTTGGAGGAGTCTTTAGACAAGACGGGGGATACGTATGACCGTCGTGAGACAGCTGCGAGCACCGGCGGCGGTTGCGGAGCCGCCCGACGACCTCGCGGCGATCGAGGTCTATGACCTACGCATGCGCTACGGCAACAACGATGTGCTCAACGGTGTCACCTTCACCGCCAAGCGCGGCGAGGTGCTGGCGCTGCTCGGGCCAAACGGGGCCGGTAAGACCACCACGATCGAGATCCTGGAGGGCTTCCGGATCCGTTCGGCGGGCCAGGTGCGCGTGCTCGGCGTCGACCCCGGCCACGGTGACGAGCGGTGGCGGGCCCGGTTGGGCGTGGTGCTCCAGTCCTGGCGCGACCACGGCAAGTGGCAGGTGCGCGAGCTCCTCGCCCACCTCGGGCTCTACTACGCGCCTTATGCCACAGCGCGGATCAGCCGCCCGTGGGATGTCGACGACCTGATCGACGCGGTCGGCCTGACTCCTCACGCGGGCAAGCGGGTCAGCCGGCTCTCCGGCGGCCAGCGGCGCCGCCTCGACGTGGCGATCGGCATCGTCGGGCGGCCCGAGCTCCTCTTCCTCGACGAGCCCACCGCCGGCTTCGACCCCGAGGCCCGTCGCGAGTTTCACGACCTCGTGCACCGGCTCTCCGACATCGAAGACACCACGATCCTGCTGACCACACACGACCTCGACGAGGCGGAAAAGCTCGCCGACCGCATCCTCATCCTGGCCGGCGGCGCGATCATCGCGGACGGCTCGCCCGACCAGCTCTCCCGGCGCGTGGCCGCAGACGCCGAGGTGCGCTGGAGCCGCGACGGCGAGCGGTTCGTGCATTCCACCGACGACGCCACGGCGTTCGTGCGGGAGCTCTTCCAGCAGTACGGCGAGGCCATCACCGACCTCGAGGTCCGCCGCGCCAGCATGGAGGACACCTACATGGCCTTCGTCCGGGATTACGAGTCGGGGCGCAGCGCGGCGGCCCTGCGCGCGTTCGAGGAGGTCACTCGATGAGCACCTTCGCCCTTGGGCGGCCCGCGATGGGGGCGGCTCGCGCCGGCCTCGCCCGCGGCCGCATCGAGCTGCGGCACACGTTCACCAACGCGCAAGACCTGTGGAACTACTTGTTTCCCGCGGTCCTCCTGCTGGTCGTCTTCTTCTTCATGCGCGACGCGACGGTGCCGGGCACGAATTTCTCGCTCGGCTCGCGCACGATGCCAAGCGCGCTGGGCATGAGCATCGCCTTCGGTGGCCTGGTGTCGATGGCCATGACGCTCACGATCGACCGTGAGGACGGCACGCTGCTACGCGCCAAGGCGATCCCGAACGGCATGACCGGCTACCTGATCGGAAAGATCACACTCGTGGCCGGGATGGGCGTGATCAGCCTCGCATTGCAGCTCGTCCCCGGGCTGCTCTTCCTCGATGGCCTGTCCGTGCGCGGCGCGTCACACTGGTTCACGCTGATCTGGGTGGTGGTCCTCGGCATGGTCGCCACGATGCCGATCGGCGCGATCCTCGGCTCGCTGGTCACCAACCCGCGCAACATGGGCATGATCATGCTGCCGCTGATGGGCCTGATCGCCACCTCGGGCATCTTCTACCCGATCACCAACTTTCCGGTGTGGCTCCAGTGGATCGCTCAGGTCTTCCCGGTCTACTGGCTGGGGCTCGGCATGCGGTCCGCGCTGCTCCCGGATAGCCTGTCCGCCGTCGAGCTCGGCGAGTCGTGGCGCCACCTGCAGATGGTTGGCGTGTTGGGCGTCTGGGCCGCCCTCGGGCTGGTCGTCGCGCCGATAGTGTTGCGCCGCATGGCACGCCGCGAATCCGGATCCCGGGTGGCCGAGCGCCGCGAGAAGGCAATGCAGCGGATCACGTGAGAGGCGACGCGGATGAGTGAGGTCATCTACAACCGCATCGCCATGCTCCGCGCCGAGCGGGGCATCTCCCGCCGCGAGTTGGCCGATGCGCTGGGTGTGCATTACCAGACGGTGGGCTATCTCGAGCGCGGCGAGTTCAGCCCGAGCCTCCACCTGGCGCTGCGGCTGTCGCGCTACTTCGAGGTGCCGGTCGAGGTGCTCTTCTCCATCGACCCGTTCCCCCGCATCGGCGCGGCATCCACTTCGGAGGCTCAACGCAGCGCGTAGGCGCCATCGCCGGACGTGATTGTCCGAACCGTCCGGATGCGTGTGCGAATGCGGGCTGACCAGGAGCGGGTCGTCGTCGGGAGCCGAAAACGCTGAATCGCCGGACACAGTGTCGGTCGTCGCGGAGAGGCGAAGCACCTAGGATCGCTCCGTGACAACGGATCGGATCTCGACGACCCAGCGGATCGCCGACGAGCTCGGCGTGCGAGAAACGCAGGTGGCCTCGGCCGTCGACCTGCTTGACGGCGGCGCCACCGTGCCGTTCATCGCCCGCTACCGTAAGGAGGCCACCGGCGCGCTCGACGACGCGCAGCTCCGCACACTCGAGGAGCGGCTGCGCTACCTGCGCGAGATGGAGGAGCGGCGCACCGCGATCCTGGAGTCGATCCGCAGCCAGGGCAAGCTCGACGAGGCGCTCGAAGCGCAGATCATGGCCGCCGACTCGAAGGCCCGCCTGGAGGACATCTACCTGCCGTACAAGCCGAAGCGGCGTACGAAGGCGATGATCGCGCGCGAGGCGGGGCTGGAGCCGCTGGCCGAGCTGCTGCTCAGCGACCCGACGCAGGATCCGTTGGTCGCGGCGGAGGCCTTCGTCAAAGAAGACCTGGACAAGACGGCCGCGCTGGAGGGCGCGCGGCACATCCTCGTCGAGAAGTTCGCCGAGGACGCCGACCTGATCGGCGCCCTGCGCGAGCAGATGTGGTCGCGCGGCCAGCTCATTTCCCGGGTCCGGGATGGAAAGCAGGACGACGGCGCCAAGTTCTCCGACTACTTCGACTTCGCCGAGCCGTTCACCAAGCTGCCGTCGCACCGGATCCTGGCGATGTTTCGCGGTGAGAAGGAAGAGATACTCGACCTCACGCCGCAGCCGGAGGATCCCGACCTCCCCAACTCGTACGAGCCGCGGATCGCTGGTCACTTCGCCATCACCGACAAGGGGCGGCCGGCCGACCGGTGGCTGCTCGACACCGTGCGTTCGGCGTGGCGCACCCGGATCCTGATCCACCTGGATGCCAACATCCGCAGCCGGCTGTGGCAGGCGGCCGAGGAGGAGGCGGTGCGGGTCTTCGCGACCAACCTGCGTGACCTGCTGCTCGCCGCGCCCGCCGGCACCCGCCCGACGATGGGGCTCGATCCCGGCTTCCGGACGGGTGTGAAGGTGGCGGTGGTCGACGCGACCGGCAAGGTGGTCGCCACCGACACGATCTACCCGCACGTGCCGGCCCACCGGTGGGACGAGTCGATCGCCACGCTGGCCCGGCTGGCCGCCGCCCACAAGGTCGAGCTCGTCGCGATCGGCAACGGCACGGCGTCGCGGGAGACCGACAAGCTCGCCGGCGACCTGATGACCCGCCACCCCGAGCTGAAGCTCACCAAGATCGTGGTCTCCGAGGCCGGCGCGTCGGTCTACTCCGCGTCCGCGTACGCCTCGTCGGAGCTGCCCGACCTCAACGTCTCGCTGCGCGGTGCCGTCTCCATCGCCCGCCGCCTCCAGGACCCGCTGGCCGAGCTCGTGAAGATCGATCCCAAGTCGATCGGCGTGGGGCAGTACCAGCACGACCTCTCGGAGGTGAAGCTCTCCCGCTCGCTCGACGCGGTGGTCGAAGACTGCGTCAACGCGGTCGGCGTCGACGTCAACACCGCCTCGGCACCGCTGCTGACCAGGGTCTCCGGCATCGGTGAGGGGCTGGCCGTGAGCATCGTCATGCATCGCGACACCAACGGCCCGTTCCGCAGCCGCAAGGCTCTCAAGGAGGTGCCGCGGCTCGGGCCGAAGGCCTTCGAGCAGTGCGCCGGCTTCCTGCGCATCCCGGGCGGTGACGACCCGCTGGACACGTCGAGCGTGCACCCGGAGGCGTACCCGGTGGTCCGTCGCATCCTGACCGCGACCAAGAGTGACCTTCCGGCGCTGATCGGTAATGGTCCGATCCTGAGAGGGCTCAAGCCCACAGACTTCGTCGACGACACGTTCGGCCTGCCGACCGTCACCGACATCCTCAAGGAGCTGGAAAAGCCGGGCCGCGACCCGCGGCCGGCCTTCAAGACGGCGACCTTCGCCGAGGGCGTGGAAAAGCTCGCCGACCTGGTGCCGGGGATGGTGCTGGAGGGCGTGGTGACCAACGTCGCGGCCTTCGGCGCCTTCGTCGACGTGGGTGTACACCAGGACGGACTGGTGCACGTGTCGGCGATGTCCAAGACGTTCGTCAAGGATCCTCGTGACGTTGCGAAACCAGGCGACATCGTTCGGGTGAAGGTGCTCGACGTCGACGTGCCGCGCAAGCGGATCTCGCTGACGCTTCGCCTCGACGATGAGGGTGTGACCGAGAAGACCAGGGCCGGGGGCAACGGCGCCGCCGGCGGCGAGGGGCGGCGCGAGCGGCCGGCCAAGCAAGGTGGCAAACGTCCAGCTCAGCCGGCCCGGCAGCCGCAAGGAGCGATGGCCGAGGCGCTGCGCCGCGCCGGGCTCGACAAGGGAATGGGCTCCCCCCGCTGACTCGCCAGTAGATACGAGATAAATTCTGTTATCGCGTCGCGCGTGCCGCATCTCCTATACACAGGGGGTCGGGCGCGCCCGGCCCGGTCATGCCGAAGACCGTGAGGTGAGGGTGTCAGTGACCGTGTTCGCGTCGGGCGGCCGCGCATGACGTCGGGGCTGACCGCGGGACGTCACCACCGGGGCGAGGGCAATGAAGACGCCCTGGTCCGCCAGCTGTACGAGGAGCACGCGGCGCCACTGCTGAGGTTCGTCCTCCAGCTCGTCGCGGGCGACCGGCAGCGGGCGGAAGACATCGTGCAGGAGACCCTCCTGCGCGGCTGGCGCAACGCACAACGGCTCGGGGCGCAGGGGCAGGTCTCATTGCGCCCGTGGCTGGTGACCGTGGCGCGCCGCATCGCGATCGACGAACACCGCAGCCAGAGCGCCCGCCCCGCCGAGGCCTACGGCATCGACCTGGAGAACGTCTCCGAGCCGGACGAGAGCGACCACGTGCTGCGCCGGATGACCGTGACGGACGCGCTCCGCACGCTCAGCCAGCCACACCAGGAGATGCTGCTGGAGACCTACTTCAAGGGCCGCACCGTGGCCGAGGCGGCAGAGGCGCTGAGCCTGCCGCTCGGCACCGCGAAGTCCCGCGTCTACTACGCCCTTCGAGCCTTACGCAGCGCCCTCGAAAAGCGCGGCGTCACCTCGTGACCGCGGCGTAGCACCGGGGTCCTTCGGGGTGCCTTGAGGATCCAACCCATAGAGATTTGGGCTACCGCGATGTTCGTCGTGGTCCAGACCGCTGCTCCCGCGGCCTCACCCTGCTTCGTTGGTCGCGGTCTTTTGGGGCCTCCGGCGGTGGAGACATGCGCGCGGCTCGCGCCCGAGGGTCGTTGCCCTGAGTGATAGGAGCACTCAACCCAAAAGATCGTGGTACGGAACGGCCCTCATACTTGAGGCCCCACATGGGGGGACCTGAGTACCACGATCTGTTCGGGCGGGTCTTGACCATGGTCTTGCGGCAGGTTTTGTCCCTATTGTCGCTGGATACTCCATGGTCATCGGGTGTCGGGCGCTGCTGTCGGGTGATCAGCGGAAGCGACGATTTCGGGTCAGAAGGTGACCAGCGGGTCGCCGAGGAAGTCGGCGATGAAGTTGGTAAAGAAGAAGCCGAAGAAGAGGACGTTGAGCCCCAGGATCACGTAGTGGTACGGGCGCGGGCGGGCTGGGCGAGGGAGCTTGCTGTTCAGGTACATCAGCATGAACGGGAAGATCAGCGCGCCCAGGTTGGACATGTTCGCCGACCACTGCACGAGGTTGACCGGCAGCGCCAGGTGCAGGATCACCGCGATGACCACCATCAGCAGGAACATGAACGGGTAGTAGAACCGGCGTGGATCGCCCTCGATGAGCCGGCGCAGGGTCGGGCTGGTGGCGTGCGCGGCGTCGGTGGTGACGCGCACCATCGCCTCGAAGATGCCTAGCTGCGTGCTGAAGAGGATCAGCACGCCGAGCAGGAGCGCGATGTAGAAGAGTGCCGAGCCGTACTGGTCGTCGAGCGCGCTGGCCACGAACGTCGGCACTGTCGCCGTCGTGGGGCGTTCCCCTGTGGACTCCACGGCGTGGGCCATGAGGATCGTGGGCAGCAGCATGCCGAGCATCGCGCCCACGAAGAAGACGCCCCACATGTCGGTGAGCAGCAGCTTGTACCACCGCCGCCAGCGTGCGGTGTTGGCCGCGTCATCGGGGAAGGTCATGCCGACCGGCTCGAGCTTGCTTCCCCCACCGCGCATCCCCGCGAGGAAGCCGGTGCGGTAGCCCATGCCGTAGCCCTTGTCCCGGTAGTGGCCCATGACGTACCAGTTGAGGCCCGACGCGAGCGCGGTGAAGCCGGCGAGCGCGCCGAGCTGCGTGGCCGTGATGCCCTCGGGCGGCGCCGCGGGCGTGACGAAGCCCTTGATGCCGTCCCACCACAGCTCCCACGGCACCACGAAGAGGTCGATGAGCAGCAGCCCAGTCAGGATGGAAACGACCATCACCCAGTTGGCGAGCTCGAGCGCGCGGCTGATGCGGCGGGCCGAGGCCGTGATCACGAAGACCAGCACCAGCAGCGCGATGGCCCAGATCCGTGGCTCCTCGGCACTGGACGCGGCCACCTCGCCGTGCACCAGCGCGTACACGCCCTGGCCGGCGCTGGCCGCCCAGCCGCCGGCGATGAACGCGAAGATGACGACCGCGACCGAGATCGGCACCCACAGGAACCACCCTGGCGGCACGCGCCCCCAGCCCACGACCGGCACCTCGCCGGTGGCCAGGACGTAGCGCGAGCACTCGACGTTGTAGAAGGTCTGCAACAGCGCCGACACCAGGATCACCCAGCCGACGCCGACGAAGCCGTACTGCCCGACAGCCTGCGGGCCCAGCAGCCACTCGCCGCTGCCGATGGAGATACCCAGCGCGATGAGGCTGGGGCCGATGGCGTACTTGATCAGTTCGCGCGCGCCGAGACGCCGGACGCCGAAGACCTCCTCGGGCTCCGGCAGGTCGGTGATGGTCAGCGGTGGGCGGCTGACCCCGAGCGGGTAGGTGCCAACATCTGTCACCTCAGCCATGAGGCGCCTCCTTGAGTAGACCCCCCTTGTTGTGTGATCCAGGATGGTCTATCAAGTGATCTGTGTCACGCCCTAACATCCACCAAGTGGGGCCAAATCGATCGATTCTGTCGAGTCGGCTACGTGCAGCCCAGGCTGCGGACCACCGGCGAACGTGTACAGCGTCGTGCCCATCCCGACCACGCCCAGGCCGTGGCGGGGCGTGGGCAGCGGCGGCAGCGCGGCCCACGTGCCGGTCTTCACGTTGAAGGCCTCCGCCTCCTTGAACGTCGCGTCGGCCTCGCCGCCGACCGCCACCACCTGCCCCGAGCAGGTCGCCGCCGCGGCGAGCCCGCCCCGCCGGGTGGGCAGGTCGGGCAGCACCGTCCACTGGCTGGTGGTCGGATCGAAGGACTCGAACGCGGTGAAGTTGCCCTGGCCACCCGCGCGCCCGCCGACCGTGTAGACCTTGCCGCCGAAGCCGGCGCCGCCCAGGTGCTCACGCGGCGTGGGCGGGCCGGGCGCGTTGGTCCACGTGTCGGCCGCCGGGTCGTACACCAGCATCTGGCGGGCCAGGCCACCGGCGTTGAGGCCGCCCGCCACATACACCTTCCCGCTCTGCGCCACGGCGGTGCCCGCCGCCCGCTCCTGGGGCAGCGCGGCGATCGGCCGCCACGTGCCGCCTTCCAGCTTGAAGGCGCCCTTGCCCGGATCACCACCGGCGAGGAAGCCGCCGAAGACGTACACCTGGTTGTCGACGGTCGCCGCCATCGCGTGGTTGACCGCGACGGGCAGGTCTGGCGCGGACTCCCACCTGCCGGTCGCGGTGTCGAAGACCTCCACTGTGGCCACCGTGCCGCCGTCGGCCCGGTAGCCGCCCACCACATACACCCGGGTGCCGCTGGTCGCGGCCGCGACCTCGGTGCGGGCGGAGGGGGCGGCGGCCAGGCGCTGCCAGCTCAGGGCGGTGGTCACGCTCGGCGCCGGGGATCCAGGGGCGGACTCCTGGGTACGCGGCTCGTCCGAGCCCGTGCACGCCGCGGTCGCCAGCAGCGTGGCGAGGAGCAGACCGGGGTGCCGCAGTCGCATCGCCCCAGCGTGTGCGATCGTGCACCTCATGCGCAAGTACGTCGTGATGGGCGTGCAGGGCAGCGGCAAGGGTACCCAGAGCGCCCTGCTCTGCAAGGAGTACGACCTGGTGCACATCAGCGTCGGCGACATCTTCCGGTGGCACGTGCAGCACCACACCAAGCTCGGTGCCCAGGTGCGGCGCACGATGTCGGCCGGCGAGCTGATCGGCGACGACCAGGTCGAGGCGGTGGTCAGAGAGCGCCTCCACCAGCACGACTGGAATTACGGCTTCGTCATCGACGGCTTTCCGCGCAATGGGCGGCAGGCGGAGTTCTTCCTGGAGAGCTACGACATCGACGGCGTGATCCACCTCGACCTGCCCGACGAGGAGGTGCACCGCCGGGTGCTCAACCGGCGGTTCTGCGCCAAGTGCGGTATGGACTACAACCTCATCGCCGATCGCCCGGAGGAAGAGGGCAAATGTGACGTCTGCGGGGGCGAGCTCGTCACCCGCGATGACGACACCCCGGACGCGCTCGACGCCCGGCTGCGCGAATACCACAGCAAGACCAAGCCGGTGCTCGACATCTTCCGCCGCAAGGAGTACGTGCTGACGGTCGACGCCCGTCCCGAGCCGGAGGTCGTGCAGCGCGACATCCGGCAGAAGCTGGGCCTCTGATGCGGGTCGCCCGGCTGTACGGAGTCAGGGACATCCGCGTCTCCGACGAGCCCGCGCCGCCCGCCGGCCCGGACGAGAGCCTGGTGCGGGTGACCGCGGTCGGGCTCTGCGGATCCGATCTGCACTGGTACACCGAGGCCGGCATCGGCGACGCCCGGCTCGACCAGCCGCTGGCGGTCGGGCACGAGATGGCCGGCGTCATCGAAGGCGGGCCGCGGCACGGCGAGCGGGTGGCGATCGACCCCGCAATCCCGTGTGGACGGTGCGAGATGTGCCTTCGCGGCCACCCGAACCTCTGCCCCTCGATACGCTTCGCCGGCCACGGCAAGCTCGACGGTGGCCTGCGCGAGCTGATGCCCTGGCCGACCGCCCGCCTGCACACGCTCCCGGACACGCTCTCCGACGCGGACGGTGCGATGCTCGAGCCGCTCGGCGTCGCCCTGCACGCGCTCGACCTCGGCCACCTGCGGCTGGGCATGACCGTCGGCGTCTTCGGCTGCGGGCCGATCGGGCTGCTGCTCGTGCAGCTCGCCCGGCTGATGGGGGCGCGGGCCGTCTACGCCACCGAGCCGCTCCCGCACCGCCAGCGAGCGGCCGAGGCGTACGGCGCGTCGATTGTGGACGATCCGGCCGGGCTCGACGTCGACGTGGCGTTCGAGGTGGCGGGCACCGACCCGGCCGTCGAGACCGCGATGGTGGCCGCCGGACCGGGCGCCCGCGTGGTGCTGGCGGGCATCCCGGACGGTGACAGCACGACGTTTCCCGCCTCGGTCGCGCGCCGCAAGGGCCTGACGATCGCCATGGTGCGCCGGATGAAGGACACCTACCCACGGGCCATCGACCTCGTGCGCCGCGGGGTCGTCGACGTCTCCACCGTGGTCAGTGCCCGCTATCCGCTGGACGCGGCGGCCGAGGCCTTCGAGGCCGCGGTCGCCCGCCGCGGCCTCAAGATCGTGGTGGAGCCCACTACTCCGGTGGCACCTGGCGCAGGTCGGGCTTCGGGCGGGGCGTCCCCAGCGTAAGGATCTCGCCGCCGTCGCCCTTGGCGAGGTTGTCCAGCAGCTCGCCGGCGGCCGGCCAGAACGTGGTGTCGCGCGGCTCGAACCACCCAGCCTCCACCCCGTCCGGCGGGTCGTACGGGAAGTCGACGCCGGCCCGCGCCAGAAAGTCACCCCGTCCCGCCAGGATGTCGGCGTAGTAAGGCGCGCTCTCCCGCACCGCGTCGCGCAGACCGTCCAGGTTGTCCAGTGCCGTGCGGAGGCGTAGCCACCGGTGCCGGTCCCACTGGGCCTGGCTGCCGAAGCGGCGACTCAGCCGCGCGCCAGCCAGCGCCCCGCGCAGCGCCATCGAGGCGATGATCTCGCGGGGCATGTAGAGATTGGTGCCACCCTCGTCGGGCCGCTGGCGCACCCACGCGACCCGGCCGCGGTAGCCGGGCATCGTGGTCTGCATCGAGTCCCGCCACGAGCGCGCGGTGTCCAAGATGGAGCCGAGGAACTTCCCGCCCCCGCCACCCAGGTCGGTCGCCGGCACCACGGTCTCCTCCCAGTCCTGCGGCAGCCACACGTCCTGATGCGGAAACTGGTACGGATGCTGGCCGAGGTTGAGCCCGAAGGTGGGCCACCGCGGCAGCGGCGAGTCGAAGAGGTGCACGGGGAAGTTGGAGGTGATGCCGCCGTCGGAGAACCACAGCTCCTGCGCCCGCCGCCGGCCGTCCTCCGGCCACATGAGACGGTCACCGCCGTCGCGGATGCTCCGGCCGAGCTCGTCGCTGATCTCGGTCGCGGGCACGAGCCGGTACAGGCGGATGGCCTTGAAGAGCCCGGGCAGCGCGAGGCTGAGCCGCACCGCGAAGATGACCGGGAGATTCCAGGGGTCGGGTAGCCGGTGCAGCTCGACCGCCCCGGCGTTCGGGTCGGTCTGATCCACGGTCCGGGGCCTGGGGTCGCGCATCGCCGCGATGACGTCCGGCGGGAAGACCGCGTCGTCGCCGTCGCCGAGGTCCTCCATCCGGAAGTACAGCGCCTCGGCGTCCGGGTCGTCCGGCGCGGCGGCGGTGAGCGGAAAGCGGTACGGGCGCTGGCGAGACAGATCCGTCGTGATCAGCTCGAGGTTGACCAGCCGCCGCGTGGGCTCCTCGGCCAGCCTGCGGATCTCCGGCGTGCTCTCGGCCAAGGGCCTGAACGACCGCCCCTGCCACAGGTGACCGAAGCGCAGCACCTCGCCCTCGTCGAGGGCGGCGACCTCGTTGAGGCAGTCGCTCAGCCAGGGAATGACCGATCGCGACACGGTGGGCCGCGCCGCGCCGGCGAGGAACTCCGAGGGACGCCGCGAGGTCCGCGGCGCCGATCCAGCCAGGAGCCCGAAGTGGCGGCGGCCGACCTTCGCGATGTACCGCCAGGTGCCGCTCGCGACCACGGCGCCCATCGCCAGGCTCAGCGCCGCGCCGGCCAGCGCGCCGGCCACCCAGTCCCACCAGCGCAGCCAGGTGAAGACCCCGGCGACGACGAGGACGGCCACGGCCATCAGCGGGCGCCAGAACGAGAACGACAGCAGCCGCCGTTCCGTCTGGTGCCGGCTGGAGACGCTGGTCAGCAGCTTGAGCCAGCGCGGTGGCGTGGGTTTGGCCGACCGGCTGACGATGGTCGGCACGAGCACCAGCACCGCCCCGGCGCTGGCGAAGAAGAGGTAGAGGTCGAGGGCCGCCCACGCGTACCGCCAGGAGCCGTGCTCGCCGCCCGGACGGTCGACCGCCGGCCACGAGGGCAGCCGCGCGGCCATCCAGACGGCGAGGTAGAGACCCGCGGCGGCCAGCACCGCGATCATCAGCTTGGACCACTTGCCGAACGCGAACAGCAGCGCCAGCGCGCCGGCCCACACCTGCTTGCGCATGAACGCGGTGACCAGCGCGTAGCGCCGCCGATCGCGCGGGCCGGGGCGGAAGAGCTGGGCCAGCCGGTACGCGTCGCGCTCGCCGCCGAGCCCGTCCGCCGACACCTCGGCCAGCCACGCGACGGTGTCGGACATGCCCACGAAGCCCGGGCGCACGTGGCCGTCCTGCCGCTCCTCTTCGGACAGTGGCGCGTACGCCTCCGCCGGAAGCTGGCTGCTCCGTCCCACCTCGGCGGCGGCCGTCACCGCGGCCGCGATCGCGCCGGCCGAGGCACCGCCCACATTGCGCACCCGGAACCGGCTCGCCACCTCACAAACGGCGAGCGGGTAGACGACGCCGGAGGTGGTGCCGCCACGCATGGTGAGGTCGACGCTGTGCCGCATGTACGAGCGGCGGGTGTCCTCGCCGGCACCGTCCACTGTGTGAGGTGGCGCCCACACCTGCGGTGGTGCGTCGGCGAGCGCGTACGTCCCAGGATCGCCGTATCCGCCGATCAGACCGGGCGGCGGCTCAGACCACAGCCACCGCCGGCCTTCGGGGGGATCGGGGACGGTGAGGCCACCGGGCAGGCCGCCCCCGCGCAGCAGCGTCGAATACGGCACCCGGCCTCCGCCGACGAGCTGCTGGAGGGCCCGGCGCGCTTCACCTGAGCTTTGCACAGCCATGCGGATAGTCTGCTGTGCATGGCTAGTGCCGCGGTGCAGGCTCTCGACAGATCTGGTGTCGGCTATCGGATCATCCGGCACGGCCCGGTGCGCAGCCTGCCCGAGGCCGCCAAGGCGAGGGGCGTGGAGATCCCCGACGTAGTGAAGACCATCGTGGTACGCCGGGGCAGCGACGACTTCCTCTTCGTGCTCGTGCCCGGTGACCGCGTCATCTCCTGGCCCAAGCTGCGCACGCTGCTCGGCGTGCGCCGGCTGTCCATGCCGGACGCCGCCTCGGCCAAGGAGGCGACCGGCTACGAGCGCGGCACGATCACCCCCTTCGGCTCGACCACGAAGTGGCCGGTGATCGCCGACGAACGACTGCGTGGCCGCGAGATCACGCTTGGCGCGGGCGAGCACGGCCTGGCCGTCGCCCTCGACGCGGAGGCCGCACTCGCCGCGCTCGACGCCACGTACGCCGACGTCACCGACCCCGAGACGCCCTGAGCATCCTAGAGAACGCGCAGCGACCTGCCGACGATGGCTTAGAGATGCACCACGCTAGTGGTCGGGTGAGATTAGCCAGACGGCGCGAGGATCGCGTGGACTCTTCCCACTCCAAACTACGTAGCCTTCCTTCTCGAGCGCCCTTAGGCGCGCGAGAATATATGGCCTGCTCGAGCCGAGAAACTCCACAAGCTCGCCGGTGCCGAGTGGCACCGCAGCGGCGCGGAGGGCATCGAGCACAGTTTGAGACCCCCGGGGAAGACGTGCGGCGACGCGCGGATCTATCCGTGCGACTGCCGCCAACACGAGGATAACGCTGCCCTGTGTCTGCTTATAGATAGGATCGCTCAGTCCTACGCGCCGCATTTCTTCGAATATGCGGCGTATTCCTTCGCCGAGTTCTTGCCCGATCCTCAGGTCTGAGCACACTCTTGCGATTCTGGGATTTCGTGCAAAGCGGCTGATGCTTAGCGGTTCGGCCGGATTGGCCAGGCCGGGAAATCGTCCCGGACTTTCGATCTCGATTCTATTGGGGTATATCTCGACTCGAATATGATCGCCGCCCAAGCTGTAAGACCGATGTACGACCGCGTTGACTAGCCCTTCAAGCCATGCGTCACGGGGAACGATGGGTTGCGGCTCAAACGTGCCGCTCTGTGCCAGTGAGCGGCGTCTCGGCACCAAGGACTCTACGATTCGCTGAGCCTCCATGATGGCCCAGGGTATGGCGCCTTCTACCCTGTGATCCGATCCCTCCTCGAGGCCAAGGCGAGCGCCGGTACCTCGATTCACGTCGAGGTACCGCAGTACACGGACATGTGCTTGCGGGAATCGATCTTGCGGGTGCTGAGCGAACAGAAGGTAGCCTGCGTTCGTTACTTCCCCTCTGGAAGTGACCAGGCTCCTGGCTTTAAATAGATTCTCAACGTCGTAGCTGGCACCAGCGCGGTCTCGGTAATTCGCTACCAGGCGTTCGTCTAGATCACCTAGGCGGACGCCGGGTATCGGGATTCCATCATATTGGCTCTGCCCGCGGTCGTAGTGTAACTCTTGGCGCTGGACAAAGGTGAGCCTTCGGGACTCGTCGCCAACGCGGAGGAAGCAGTCGCCGCTCTTCATCTCGTGCACATGCTCGCCCGGATGTATGTGTACGACCAAGAGGTGGTCGCGCTCACCATCTCCATTGATGCACTCAACCTCGGAAAAGCGTGCTCGAACCGGCGGTCCCGTGAAGTCGATCGCAGCCTGTCGCCAGCCATTAGTTTTTTCGCGGGACCGGTCGATGCCCTCAACCTTGCCCCGGTGGACGCCGATTATGATCGTTCCGCCCTCTGCGTTGGCGAAAGCCACCAGTGCCTCAGCGAGATCCTTTGGTGCAATGCGGCTGCTCTTGCGATCGAACCATTGGTCTTCGTCCAGTGCGACCACAGCCGGCCCTACTTCGGCGGCCGGCTGGGCAAGTGCTCGGTCTACGGCGTTGGACGGCATGCATCTACTCTAAAGGGTTTAGAGTAGATGACGTGATGGGTGCAGACGACCTGCGGCGCTCTGCATCGAGCGACCTGTGCAACAGCGGCGCCGTGGCTGTCGGCGGTGCGGTTAGAGCTCGTTTAGAGTACGCCGTCACTGACGGCATATTGCCTGGTCAGAGCTTGTGAGCGCGGCTGATGAGTCGTTTAGAGTAGGCGACTCAAGACCTCCTTCCGAGGACCTCGTGTGGTTCGTCAGCCGGGACCTAGCCGCCATCCTTCCTGTACGCTTGTACATGTACGGGTGTACCAGATGGAGGCGATCATGGCGTACGTGTTGCTCGGGGTGGCCATCGGGTTTGAGGTGTTGGCGACCAGCCTGCTCAAGAGCACCGAGGGCTTCAGCAGGCTCTGGCCGACCGTCGCGAGCCTCGGCGCCTACGCGGTGTCGTTCCTCGCGCTGTCGATCGCGATCCAGAAGGGTCTGCAGGTCGGCATCGGGTACGCGATCTGGTCCGGCCTCGGCACCACGCTGATCGTCATCATCGGGGCGCTCTTCCTCAGCGAGCCGGTCACCGCGACCAAGGTGCTCGGCGTCGCGCTGGTGATCGCCGGCGTGGTCGTGCTCAACCTTGGCGGTGCCCATTGAGCCGGCCCGCCCCGGCGGGCCGGAGCAGGCGCGACCCGGAAGGCCGGCGGCGACAGATCGTCGAGGCGGCCGCCCAGCTCATCGCCGAGGTGGGCGTGGCCGGGCTGACCCACCGGCTGGTCGCCGCGCGGGCCGGTGTGCCGCTCGGTGCGACCACGTACTACTTCACCGACCTCGACGACCTGTCCGCCGCGGCGCTGCGGCACCTCACCGACCGCATGGAGGCGGATCTGGAGGAGTGGGCGGCCGTGCTCAACGCCAGCGCCGATCTGCCGGCGACCCTCGCCGAGCTCACCGCGGAGTACCTCGCCGACCGGGGGAGGGCGCTGCTGGAGACCGAGCTCTACGTCGCCGCCGCGCGCCGGCCCGAGCTGCGCCCGCTGGCCATGCGGTGGGACGACGGGCTGACCCGGATCATCGGCGCCTGTGCCGACCCGGCGGCGGCACGGGCCGTGGCGATCTTCCTTTGTGGAGTGATGCTGTACGCGCTGGTGCGGGACGAGCCGGTCGACCTGCCCGCGCTGAAGACGTCGCTCAGGACGCTGCTGACCTGATCCACTCCAGCGCGGCCTCGCCAGATGTCATGACCGAGATGTGCGCGCCGTCCGGGATGAGGCGCAGCTCGGCCCGCGGGCAGCGCTTGGCGAGCCACTCCGCGTGCCCGCTCGGCACCACCTTGTCGCGGCCGCCGTGGATGAGGAGCACGGGCGCGGTGATCTGGGCCGGGTCGCAGCCCCACGGCGTGACGTACGCGATGTCGTCGTCGACGTGCCCACCTGGGCCGCCCGCCTCGGCCGGGCCGACCACCTCGCTGAACCACGACCAGCCACCCTCGAACGCGGCGAAGTCGGCCGGCGAGAACTGGTGGTCGTACTCGACGCCGGATCTCTCGAAGGCCTCCTTGACCGCGAGCCCTTCCCGGGCGGCGGTGAGGGCGGCGACGCCGGAGCCGCCCATGCCGGCCCACCAGTCGAGCCCTTGGGTGTCGGGCGGCGCGAGGCCCGCCGCGCTCACGACGGCGAGCACCCGGTCGGGCAGCAGCGCGGCGGTGGCCAGGGCGTGCGAGCCGCCACCGGAGTGGCCCATCACCGCGAACCGCTCGATGCCCAGCGCGTCGGCGACGGCGGTCGCGTACGTCCCCGCCGAGCCGACCGTGCGGCCCGGGGTGCGGGGCGAACCGCCGTAGCCGGGGCGGTCGTATGCGATCCACCTGAGGCCGAGGCGGTCGGCGGCGGCGAAGAGGGGCTTGGGCGGTGCGCCGATGTTGGGCGTGCCGTGGTGCCAGAGGACGGCGAGCCGGTCGTCACCACCCGTGTCGTACGCGTGCAGGCGGCCACCGTCGGGCAAGGTCAGATCGAACTCCACGCGCTTACCCTAGGGCGCGGAGCCTCGGCAGGAGGTCCTCGCCGAACTGGCTCAGGAAGCGGTCCTGGTCGTGCCCGGGTCCGTGGAAGACCAGGTGGTTGAGGCCGGCGTCGACGTACGGCTTGATCTGGGCGAGCGCCTCGTCCGGGTCGGAGGCGACGATCCACCGCTTCGCGACCTGCTCGATGGGGAGCTCGTCGGCGAGCCGTTCCATCTCCACGGCGCTGTCGACGGTGTGCTTCTGCTCGGCGGTCAGCGAGAGCGGCGCCCAGAAACGCGTGTTTTCCAGCGCCGCCTGGGGGTCGCGGTCGTACGACAGCTTGATCTCGATCATCTTGTCGATCTGGTCCGCGTCGCGACCGGCCGCCGCCGCACCCTCGGCCACCGCGGGGATCAGTTTCTCCGTGTACAGGTCCATGCCCTTGCCCGAGGTGCAGATGAACCCGTCGCCGGCCCGGCCGGCGTACTTGGCGACCAGCGGGCCGCCGGCCGCGACGTAGATCGGCACCGGCCGCTCCGGGCGGTCGTAGATGGACGCGTTGACCAGCTTGTAGTACTCGCCGTCGAAGCTGACCTCCTCCTTCGTCCACAGGGCCCGGATGAGTCGCACCGCCTCCCGCAGCCGCGCGAAGCGCTCCTTGAAATCGGGCCACTGCAGGCCCGAGACGGCGATCTCGTTGAGGGCCTCGCCGGTGCCCACGCCGAGCATCACCCGGTCGCCGTGCAGCAGCGCCATCGTCGCGAACGCCTGGGCGATCACTGCGGGGTTGTAGCGGAACGTCGGGGTGAGCACGCTCGTGCCGATCCGCACCCGACTCGTCCGCTCGCCTACCGCGGCCATCCACGCCAGCGCGAACGGCGCGTGCCCGCCCTCGTGCCGCCAGGGCAGGAAGTGGTCGGAAACCAGCACGCTGTCGAGGCCGACCTCTTCGGCGCGGACGGCGTACTCGACGAGCTGCCGGGGCCCGAACTGCTCCGCCGAGGCCTTGTAGCCGATCGTGAGGCTCATGACCCTGACCCTACGGCGATCATGCCGGAGGCGCACACACCCCACAAGGCCATACACGCCGGGGGTATATACGCGAGGTATACGCTCAGGGTATGCTCCGTCCATGAGCGTTCCGTTGACCCTCCTCGGCCTGCTTGAGCGCGAGCCCAGCCATGGCTACGACCTCAAGCGTGACTACGACACCTACTTCGGTCGCGGCCGCCCGCTGCCGTTCGGCCAGGTGTACGCGACGCTGGGGCGGCTGGCCCGGGACGGCAAGGTAGTGATCAGCGAGGTGCAGCCGGGCGTGGGCCCGGAGCGCAAGCGCTACGTCATCACCGAGGCGGGCGCGACCGAGTTCGACGCGTGGTTGACCGACCCGATCGAGGCTGAGTCACACCTCCAGTCGGTGCTCTTCACGAAGGTGGTGCTCGCGCTCATGCTCGGGCGCCCCGCGCACGAATACCTCGATCTCCAGCGCGGCGCTCACCTCGAGCGCATGCGCCAGCTGACCGAGATCCGGCGCGCGGGCGGCCTGGTCGACGGGCTCCTCGCCGACCACGGCCTATTCCATCTGGAGGCCGACCTGCGCTGGATCGACACGACCGTCGCGCGGCTCGACGCGCTTCGCGCGGAGGTGGTGAAGTGATGGCCGACATCATGATCGAGGCGCGCGACGTCGTGCGGTCGTTCGGGCAGACGCCGGCCCTCCGCGGCGCCACCGTGGCGGTCGCGCCCGGCGAGATCCTCGCCATCATGGGCCCGAGCGGATCCGGCAAGTCGACGCTGCTGCACTGCCTGGCCGGCATCCTCGTGCCCGACTCCGGCGAGATCCACTTCGACGGCCGCCGCGTCGACACCATGGGCGAGACGGGTCGCAGCGCGCTGCGTCGCGACAGCTTCGGGTTCGTCTTCCAGTTCGGCCAGCTCGTGCCCGAGCTCACCGCCGAGGAAAACGTCGCGCTGCCGCTGCTGCTCGGCGGCACCCGGCGTGACGCGGCGCTGCGGGAGGCCCGGCCGTGGTTTGGCCGGCTGGGGCTGGATGGGCTGGAAGGCCGCCGTTCCGGCGAGCTGTCGGGCGGGCAGGCCCAGCGGGTGGCGCTCGCCCGCGGCCTCGTCACGAGCCCCAAGGTGCTCTTCGCCGACGAGCCGACCGGCTCACTCGACTCGCTCACCGGCGAGCAGGTGATGGACCAGCTCGTCGGGGCCGCGCGCGAGCACGGCACCACCGTCGTCCTGGTCACGCACGAGGCACGCGTCGCGGCATACGCCGACCGGCACGTCATGGTCCGCGACGGCAAGGTGGCCGCGCTCACGCCGGAGCGGGTGCTCTCATGATTCGCTTCGGGTTGCGCCTCACGCTGGCCACCGGCCGGGAGGCGCTGGTCCGGCTGGTCATCATCTCGGCCGCGGTGGCGCTCGGGGTGGGGCTGCTCCTGACCGCGCTCGCCGGCATCAACGCGGTCGGCGCGCAAAACCTCCGATACGCCTGGCTCAACAGCGGCTTGGTGGGCGAGACCCCCGGGCCGAAGGCGGCGGACCCGAGCTGGTGGGTGCTGCGCGACGACTACTACCAGGCCCAGCGGATCGGCCGCCTCGACGTGGCGGCCACCGGTCCGGATTCGCCCGTGCCGCCCGGCATCCCGCGCCTGCCCGCTCCGGGGGAGTACTACGTGTCGCCGGCGCTCGCCGACCTGCTGCGGGCGCACCCGGCCCCGGATCTGGCCGACCGGTTTCCCGGCCGCGAGGTCGGCACGATCGGCGACAGCGCGCTGCCCTCGCCCGATTCGCTGCTGATCGTCGTTGGCCGCGCGCCGGCGGAGCTGTCCAATGTGCCCGGTGCCGACCGGGTGAGCAGGATCATGACCACCGACCCGAGCGAGTGCGACCGCTGCGTGATCGGCATCGGCGCCGACGGCATCAGCCTCGTGCTCTCGGTCGTGGCCGGCGCGCTGATCGTGCCGGTGCTGATCCTGATCGGCACCGCGACCCGGCTCGCCGCGACCCGCCGTGAGCAGCGCTTCGCCGCGATGCGCCTGGTCGGCGCGACACCACGGCAGATCTCGGTGATCTCCGCGGTGGAGTCGACCGTCGCCGCCGTGGCCGGCACGGTCGTCGGCATCGGACTGTTCTTCGCGTTCCGGTCGGCGCTCGCCACGATCCCGTTCACCGGTGAGCGGTTCTTCTCTGGTGACCTCTCGCTCGGCCTGGTCGACGTCCTGCTGGTGGTGCTCGGCGTGCCGCTCGGCGCGGCGGTGGCGGCCCGGCTCGCGCTGCGCCGGGTGCAGATCTCACCGCTGGGCGTGACCCGGCGGGTGACGCCGAGCCCACCGCGCGCCTGGCGGCTGGTCCTGCTCGCGGCCGGTGTCGCCGAGCTCTGCTACTTCATCGGCCGGCGTCCGAGCAGCACCAACGGCCAGCTCACGGCATACATGTCCGGCTTCGTGTTGATCATGGTCGGGCTCGTGGTCGCCGGACCCTGGCTGACGCTGGTCGGTTCGCGGTTGCTGGCCGGCCGGGCCCGCCACGCCGCCGCGCTGATCGCCGGGCGGCGGCTGGCGGACAACCCGCAGGCCGGCTTCCGCGCGGTCAGCGGCCTGACGCTGGCCCTCTTCGTCACCAGCGTCGCCACCGGCGTGATGACCACGATCGTGGCGGAGCGGGGCGGCGTGCGCACCGGCTCGGTGATGACCAGCACGCTCACCCAGTCTTACGACACGAAGGGCGCGACGGGCCCGAGCGCGTCGGAGGTGCCGGCCGGGCTGGCGTCGATTCCCGGCGTCGAGGCCGTCCACCTGATCCACGCCAGCCCTCGGGGCGAGGGAGGCGCCGGTCCGGAGAGCCGGGACTGGTTTCCCGGGATGATCCCCTGCGCCGATCTGGCCCGGTCGCCCGAGTTCGGCAGCTGTGCGGCCGGCACCGAGGTGGCCTACGTGTGGCACGACCTGGTCGGCCCGCGGCGCACGTCCGACGACCCACCGGTCTGGCCGGCCGCGCCCATCGACGCCACTGGCGTCCAGCGGTTGCCGCTGCTGTCGGTCGCCGTGGCCACGGACGGGTCGGCGTCGGCGGTCGAGCGGTCGCGCACGGTGCTCGAGGCAGCCTTTCCGGATGCCCGCTTCCCCGCCACCATCGCCGACTTCGAGAGCGACTTCCGGCGCACGCTGGCGCAGTGGCAGCAGCTGGCCAACGTGGTGATCGTGGCCAGCCTGGCGATCGCCGGGTGCAGCCTGGCGGTCGGCGTCGCCGGGGGCATCACCGAGCGCAAGCGACCGTTCAGCATGCTGCGGCTCACCGGCGTGCAGATCGGGCTGCTGCGCCGGGTGGTCGCGCTGGAGAGTACGGTGCCGCTGCTCTTCGTGGCGGTGCTCGCGATCGGGATGGGGTTCGTCGCCGCGCAGCTCTTCCTCACCTCGCAGATGGACTACACACTGCGCGCGCCCGGAGTGGGTTACTACGCGGCGGTCGCGGCCGGCCTGATCGCCTCGCTCGCGATCATCGCCTCGACCCTCCCGCTGCTGCGCCGGATCACCGGTCCGGAGACGGCCCGAAACGAGTAGCCAGCTGCCGGACTGTTTGCCCTGTTAGCGGTGGTTCTGCCGCTTTGGCTCCGACCTAGGCGCTCAGCTCTTGCGGCCGACCGCTAGAAAGTTGCAGAGATTCATCTAGATATTGCGCTGATTGTGTCGAGAGGGTTACGGTCCCGGGTAGCCCGGCACCCACTTTCATCGACCCCCACGAAAGTGAGCAGCGCATGCGTCCCCGGACTCCTACCCTCGCTGGCGCGGCCGCGAGTGGCGTGCTGATCGCCGCCGCCGCGAGCGCGATCCTCGCCAGCCCAGCATCCGCCGCCGGTGGCGCCGGTGCACCCCTGCCATACGTGCACGTCGAGGCCGAGGCCTCGGCGACCAACGGCACCGTGATCGGCCCCAACTACACGTACAACACGCTCGAGGCCGAGGCATCCGGCCGCCGCGCGGTCACCCTCGACGCCACCGGTGAGTACGTCGAGTTCACCGTCCCCTCGTCGGCCAACTCGATGGTGGTCCGCGTCAGCATCCCGGACACCTCGACCGGCTCGGTCTACACCGCGCCGCTCTCGCTCTACGTCGGCGGCACCCGCCAGGCCGACATCACCACCACCAACAAGTACAGCCACCTCTACGGCGGCTACCAGTTTTCGAACACCCCGCAGGGCAACCACCACTGGTTCTACGACGAGTACCAGCGGCTGCTGCCGCAGCTGAGCGCCGGCACGAAGGTGCGCATCCAGAAAGACTCAAACAGCTCGGCGTCCTCGTACACGGTGGACTTCATGGAGTTCGAGCAGGTGGCGGGTGCGCTGTCGCAGCCGTCCGGCTCGGTCTCGGTCACCAGCCACGGCGCCGACCCGACCGGCGCGGCCAACTCCACCAACGCCTTCAACGCGGCGATCGCGGCCGCCGGGCCGGGCGGCACGGTGTGGATTCCGGCCGGTCGCTTCCTGGTCACCGGCCACCTGGTGCTCAACAACATCAACATCCGGGGCGCCGGCATGTGGCACTCCATCGTGGGCGGCGAGGGCATCGGCTTCTACGGCCGGTGGATCGACCAGGGCGGCAGCACGGCCGTCAACCTGTCAAACTTCCAGATCCGCGGTGAGGTCATCGAGCGCTGCGACGCCTGCCAGGTCAACGGCATCGGCGGCGCGATCTCCAACTCCAACATCAACAACATCTGGATCGAGCACACCAAGGTCGGCATGTGGATGGACGGTCCGATGACCAACCTGACCTTCGACCGCATGCGGGTGCGCAACCAGACCGCCGACGGCATGAACTTCCACAAGGGAGTGACCAACTCCGTCGTCTCCAACAGCCACTTCCGCAACACCGGCGACGACGCCATGGCGATGTGGTCCGACCAGGTTGAGAACGCCGGCAACACGTTCCACCACAACACGGTCGAGCAGACCCAGTGGGCGAACGGCATGGTGATCTACGGCGGTCGCAACAACAGCATGACCGACAACGTGGTGATCGACTCCGGCATCTCGCAGGGCGGCGGCATGCACGTGGCCAACCGCTTCGCCTCGACGCCGCTCGCCGGCACCACCAACGTCCTGCGCAACACGATCATCCGGTCCGGCAGCCTCGACCCCAACTGGCAGTTCGGCGTCGGCGCGCTCTGGTTCGACGCCCGGGACGGCGCGATGACCGGCGCGGTGGTGGTCGACGACCTGGTGATCCGCAACGCGCCGTACGAGGCGATCCACTTCGTCTCCGGCTCCAGCATCACCAACGTCAGCATCCGCAACACGACGATCGACGGTGTCGGCACGTTCGTGCTCCAGGCCCAGGTCGGCGGCTCGGTGTCCTTCACCAACGTGCAGGCGACCCGGATCGGCCAGGCCAACGCGCCGATCTACAACTGCATGGGCGGCGGCTTCCAGATCGTCAACGGCGGCGGCAACGGCTCGTGGATCAACGGCCCCACGTACGCCCAGTGTGGACAGTGGCCGCAGCCGGTCATCTGGCCGGACTCGGCAGGGCTGACGGTGGCGCCGAGCGCGCTCGACTTCGGCTCCCAGGGCACGGGCACCACCAGCGCGGCCAGGGCGGTGTCGGTCAGCAACAACGGCTCGGCCGCGGTATCGCTCAGCGGCGTCTCGGTGACCGGCGACTTCGCCCAGACCAACAACTGCGGATCGTCGCTCGCGGCCGGGGCGTCCTGCACGGTCAACGTGACCCGCCGGCCGACCGCCGCGGGCAACCGCAGCGGCTCGCTCACGATCGCCAACTCGGCCGCGCCCGCCACCGCCAGCCTCTCCGGCGTCGGCGTCGCGCCCGGCCCCGTCCTCAACGCCAACCCGGGCTCGCTCTCCTTCGGCGCGACGACGGTCGGCTCGACCACGGCCGCGCAGAGCGTCACGGTCACCAACAGCGGCACCGCCAGCGCGACCGTCTCCGGCGTCTCCGCGTCGGGCGACTTCGCGCAGACCAACAACTGTGGCGCGCTTGCCGTCGGCGCCTCCTGCACGGTCAACGTGACGTTCCGCCCGACCGCCGAGGGGAGCCGCACCGGCTCGGTCACGGTGACCAGCAACGCCAACAACAGCCCCACGACGGTCGGCCTGTCCGGCAGCGGCATCGGCTCCAACACCAACATCGCGGCGGGCAAGCCAGCCTCCGCGAGCAGCCAGGCGAACGCGTCGCTCCCGCCCGGCAACGTGACGGACGGAAACGCCGCCACGTACTGGGAGAGCACGAACGGCTCGTTCCCGCAGTGGGTGCAGGTGGACCTCGGCGCGGCCACGGGCGTCGGCCGCATCGCGCTGAAGCTCCCGCCGGACGCGGCGTGGGCCACCCGCACGCAGACCCTCTCGGTGCAGACGAGCACCAATGGCTCGTCGTTCACCACGGTGGTGCCGTCGGCCGGGCACACGTTCAACCCCGCCACCGGCAACACGGTCAGCATCGGGCTGCCGGCGGGTACCAGCGTCCGGTACGTCCGCGTCAACATTACGGGCAACACCGGCTGGTCGGCGGGGCAGGCCTCGGAGTTCGAGGTGTACCCGGGCACCGGCAACCCCGGCGGGGCCACGCTCTCGGCCGGCGCGTCGTCGCTGAGCTTCGGCTCGGTGCCGGTGGGCGGGGCGAGCGGCGCCCAGTCGGTGACCGTATCCAACTCGGGCAGCGCGGCGGCCACGGTCACCGGCGTCTCGGTCACGGGTGACTTCACGCAGACCAACAACTGCGGCAGCTCACTCGCGGCGGGTGCGTCCTGCACGCTCAACGTGACCTTCCGCCCGACCGCCACCGGCAACCGCACCGGCACGCTGACGGTCAACAGCAGCGCCACCAACAGCCCGACCACCGTGGCGCTCTCCGGCACGGGTGGCGGCACCACGAGCACCAACCTGGCGGCGGGCCGGCCGGCCAGCGCCTCCACTCAGCAGCAGAACTACGGTCCGTCCAATGTGACCGACGCCGACCAGAACACGTACTGGGAGAGCGCCAACAACGCGTTCCCGCAGTGGGTGCAGGTCGACCTCGGCTCGGCACAGAGCGCCAGCCGCGTGGTGCTCCAGCTGCCCGCCTCGTGGGGCGCCCGCAACCAGACGCTCTCCATCCAGGGCAGCACCAACGGCAGCACCTGGACAACGGTGGTGGGATCGGCGAGCTACACCTTCGCCCCCACGGCAACCATCACCTTCCCAGCAACGAGTCAGCGCTACTTCCGCGTCAACGTAACCGCCAACACCGGCTGGCCCGCTGCCCAGCTCTCGTCCTTCCAAATCTGGACCACCTGACGATCCCTCTTGCCGTTGATCAGGGACTTGGTGGGCGTGTCGTACGGCGCGCCGCGACACCACGTCCCTGATCAACGGCGTGGGTAGGGTGGGTCGATGGGTTGGGAGACAGGCGAGCCCGGCGTCGTGGAGCTGCCTTCCGGGCGGACCGTGCGGGGGCGCGGGCTGCGCCGGCCGATGCCGCCCGGGCCGGAGCCGACCTTCGGGGTCTACCTCCTCGGGCGGACCCCACCACCCGTCGAGTGGGTGAGCCGGTGGATCCGGTGGCCGGACTTCTGGCTGCCCACCGACCGCACCCAGGCCCGTGAAACGCTGCGGGAGGCGTGGGAGCGGGCGGCCGACGAACGCGTCGAGATCGCCTGCGGTGGCGGTCGCGGTCGCACGGGCACCGCGCTCGCCATCCTCGCCGTGCTCGACGGCGTACCGGCGGAGGAAGCGGTCGCCTGGATCCGCGCGAGGTACGACAAACACGCCGTCGAGACGCCGTGGCAGAAACGTTTCGTGCGGCGAGGCTGACGGATGCGCGTGACACTCTCACTCGACGGCCCAGGCGACCTGTCGGGCCTCGCCAACGCGCTGGCCGCCGCCGATCCACCGATCGCTGGCGAGCCAGGTCCAGACGGGAGCTACATCATCCAGATCGGACTGTCCGGCGTGGCGCCGATGTTCAACGCCGTGATCCCCTTCGTGGTCCACCAGACCGTGGAGGTCGCCGTGGTCATCCGCAGCGACACCGGAGCAGAAGCCCGCGTCGACCGCCAGGTGGCCACAAACCCGTTCGAGGTGCTGATGGCCGTCAACCTCTTCAACCCACCGGTCGGCCTCGGCTAGAGGCCCGCCCGATCCTTAGCGCCAGTACTTCGGTGGGTTCCGGTTCGGGTCGGTAATGGTGAACCGGCGGTGGCTCGCATCAATTTGCGTGATCTCCACCAGGCGCTGGCCCTCCGCCTCGGCCAACTCACCCACGATGTCCGGCATCGCAGCGATGATGCTGGCCGTCGCGAGCGCCAAACCACGCAGCCCTTTGGCGCGGTGCTTGTATGACACCCGGTGCAACCCCGACTTGCGGACATCTCGACATTCGTCCGGATCCGCCATCTGGTGGTCGTCATTGGTGACAACCACCTCATAGCCAGCCTTTTTCGCGTCCCGGTAGACGAAGTGGTCCTTCTTCTTCGACCACCCGATCCCGTGAATATGGTGCACGCGGTGCTTGGGCAGCATGTGCCTGAGCACGTCGATGACCTGATGGGGGACGTCCTCGTCGAGCAGGATCAGCATCAGGCGGCTCGCTGGTGCAGGCCATCCACATAGTCGGCGAAGGCGAGCGCGTCCCGCGCGGCCTCGGCGGTGACGCCCGGGTAGTAGCTCGCGACCTTGTTTGCCGGCACGCCATCTCGCAAGAGGCCGGCCACCAGGTCGTAGGAGATCCGGGTGCCTGCCACGACCGGCTTCCCCCGCCGCACGCTGGGGTCGACGCTGATCTGCGGCCGCGGCCGCCGCAGGTTTGGCACCTCGACGGCTCCGAGCGGGAACGATCTGAGCACGTCGCCGATCGCGACGACAGTGACCTGCTGGCCGGGCCAATCGACCAGGTCGACGCCGTGATCACCGTCGGGGCCGATCAGGACGACGCTCTGCCCGCCGTGGGCGACAAGCCTGTACTTCGAAAGGTGGTCGAGCTCGCCCAGGTCTCGCAGGTTGTTAAGCGCCTTGCGGATCTTCTGCAGGGACACCTTCTCGCGCAGATAGGCGAAGGTGCGCAGGGCCACGAGGTCCCGGAACGAATACAGGATCGGATGGGTGGAGACCTCTGGCACGAGCAACGGATTGGGACCTCGGCGCCAGGTGCCAAGCTGGCGCTGACTCGCGCCGGAGAGCGCGGCTGCCATCTTCGCCCGGTAGGCCATGCCCGGATCGTACGGCGTTGTCTAACCCGCACGCATCCGACCACGGTGGGTGATTCACCTATGGTCTCCATCTTGTGGTGTCAGATGCCCGACGGAGGGGACATGGCGCGTGGGTCAGGTGCGGAGGCCGGTGCAGACGACCGCGACTATGCGGTCCAGCGCGGCCTTGTCCGTGCTGCCGCCTGGGTGCGACTGGCAGCCGACCATCAGGGCCTTGACGTCGGCGAACTCCACATCGGACCGGATGGTGCCCGCGTCCTGGGCCATGGCTAGCAGTGTGCGGAGGCGGCCCGAGACGTCGTGTCCGGCCTCGACGCCGGCCGCGTCCAGGTCGTAGCCGGCGCCGGCGAGTGCCTCGGCTAGCCCGCGGTTGGCGGCGCCCTCGTGGACCAGGGTGGCGAAGAACCGGAAGAACGCCTCGCCCGGCTCCTCGCTCGTGGCCAGCGCGTCCGCCTCGGCGGTGAGGCGTTCCATCCGTTCCAGCAGGATCGCCGCGTAGAGCGACTCCTTCGTGGGGAAGTGGCGGCTGACCGTGCCGGTGCCCACGCCCGCGCGGCGAGCGATCTCGTGGATCGGCACCGCGAGCCCCTCGACGGCGAAGATCTCGGCGGCGACCGCCAGCACCCGGGCCCGGTTACGGCGGGCGTCGGCACGGAGCTCTCTGGCCACGCACACTCCTCCATTGCTAAGCGGGACGGGCGTCCCGTATAGTTCGGGAGAAGCGGGACGCTCGTCCCGGATTCTATCTCAGGAGGTCTGTGATGGCACGGCGGTGGACAGCAGAGGAAGTGTCGGATCAGAGCGGTCGTGTCGCGGTCGTCACCGGCGGTAATACCGGGCTGGGCTTCGTGACCGCCCGGGTGCTCGCGGCGCACGGCGCGACCGTGGTGCTGGCCTGCCGCGACGCCGGGCGGGCCGCGGCCGCCGCCGAGCGGATCCGGGCCGCCGCGCCGGGTGCGGCCGTCGAGATCCTCCGGCTCGACCTGGCTTCGCAGGAGTCGGTGCGAGACGCCGCCGCCGAGCTGCGCGCCGTCCACCCGCGGATCGACCTGCTCGTCAACAACGCCGGTGGGCTGTGGCCGCGCCGGGAGACCACGGTGGACGGCTTCGAGCGGACGCTCGCCACCAATCACCTCGGCCCGTTCGCGCTTACCGGGCTGGTGCTCGACCGGATGCTGGCGGTGCCCGGCTCGCGGGTCGTGACGGTGAGCAGCATCGGCCACCGGTTCGGGGCAGGCACGTTCAACTTCGACGACCCGCACTTCGCGCGCGAGTGGGTGTACAGCGCCCGCGACCGCGCCGCCTACTTCCAGTCGAAGCTCGCCAACCTCCTGTTCACGTACGAGCTGCAGCGGCGGCTCGCGGCGGCCGGCGCGCAGACCGTCGCCGTGGCGGCCCACCCGGGCAACGCGCGGACGGAGTTCACCCGCGAGCTCGACCCGGTCTCCCGCGCGGTGGCGAGCCGCTGGTTTCGGCCGCTCACCTGGTGGCTGCTGCAGGACCCGGGGGTCGGCGCCCTGGCCACGCTGCGGGCCGCAGTCGACCCGGAGGCGTGCGGCGGCGACTTCTTCGGGCCGCCTGGCCGGCTCCAGTTCACGGGGCATCCGGCCAAGGTCAGGTCGTCACCCCAGTCGTACGAGGTCGCGGCCCAGCGCCGGCTCTGGGAGCTGTCCGAGGGATTGACCGGCGTGACGATCGACGTGCGCAAACTGTTGACGAACCAGTGACATATCTGAAACCTTAGACCCCTGGTACGCAAGAAATCGATGCTTGCACGCAAGAAGCTAGCAGAAGTACGCGTTAAACCACACCGCCATGCCGCACGGCTGTCCCGGACCAGCGGCGCTCCACCTCTGTCGTTCACCAGCTCAAGGGGACACCATGAGACGGAAACAGCTCAGCTGGCGGCTGATCAGCGGCTTTCTCGCCGCAGGTCTCGTATACGCCGGGCTCGCACCCACCCCCGCGACGGCGGCCGGCGGGCCCAACCTGGCCGCGGGACGCACCGCGTCGGCCAGCGGGTCCAACGGTCAGTACACCGCGGGCAACGTCAACGACGGCAACCCGGCCTCCTACTGGGAGAGCCCCAACAACGCGTTTCCCCAGTGGGTGCAGATCGACCTCGGCAGCAGCGTGAGCATCGACCAGGTCGTGCTCAAGCTGCCGGCCGGCTGGGAGACCCGCACGCAGACGCTGAGCGTGCAGGGCAGCACCAACGGCTCCAACTTCAGCACCCTCTCCGCGTCGGCCGGTCGGGTGTTCAACCCGGCGAGCGGCAACGCGGTCACCATCAACTTCACCGCGGCGAGCGCCCGATACGTCCGGGTGAACGTCACGGCCAACACCGGCTGGTCGGCCGCACAGATCGCCGAGCTCGAGGTCTACGGCGCGAGCGGCGGCAGCGGCAACCTCGCCACCGGCAAGGTGATGTCGGCGAGCAGTGCGCAGGGCGGCTTCGGCGCCAACCTGACCAACGACGGCAACCCGGGCAGCTACTGGGAGAGCGCCAACAACGCGTTCCCGCAATGGCTGCAGGTGGACCTCGGCGCGGCCGCGAGCGTCAGCCGGGTCGTGTTGAAGCTGCCGACCGGCTGGGGTGCCCGCACGCAGACGCTGGCGGTGCAGGGGAGCACGAACGGGAGTTCGTTCAGCACGCTCTCCGCGTCGGCGGGCCGGGCGTTCGACCCGGCGTCGGCCAACACCGTCACGATCGACTTCACCGCGACGAGCGCGCGGTACGTGCGGGTCAACATCACCGCGAACACCGGTTGGCCGGCCGGCCAGATCGGCGAGTTCGAGGTGTACGGCACGACCGGTGGTGACACCCAACCGCCCTCGGCACCGGGCAGCCTCACGCTGACCCAGCCGGCCGCCGGCCAGATCCGGCTGGCCTGGACCGCGTCCACTGACAACGCCGGCGTGACCGGATACGTCGTCTACCGCGACAACACCCCGGTCACGACGCTCGCCGGCAACGTGCTCTCGTACACGGAGAACCAGCCGGCGACCGTGACGGTGGAGTACTTCGTCCGAGCGCGGGACGCGGCCGACAACGAGTCGGCGGACAGCAACCACGTCACCCGCACCGGCAACGGTGGTGGGGACAACCAGGCGCCGACCGCGCCGGGCAGCCTCGCGTTCACCCAGCCGGCCGCCGGCCAGATCCGGCTGACCTGGACCGCTTCCACCGACGACGTCGGCGTCACCGGGTACACGATCTTCGCGAACGGCGCCGAGCGGGCGAGCGTGGCGGGGAACGTGCTCACGTACACCGACACCCAGCCGGCGACCGCCACGGTGGAGTACTTCGTGCGGGCCCGGGACGCGGCGGGCAACGTTTCCGGCGACAGCAACCACGTGACCCGGGTCGGCGAGAACCCGCCAGGTGGCACCAACCTGGCCGCGGGCAAGCCGATGGAGGAGTCCTCGCACATCCACACGTTCGTCGCGACCAACGCCAACGACGGCAACCTCGCGACCTACTGGGAGTCGAACGGCCAGCCGGGGACGCTGACCGTGAAGCTCGGCGCCAACGCGGACATCACCTCGGTGACGGTCAAGCTCAGCCCCGACGCGGCGTGGGGCGCGCGCGACCAGACCATCGAGATCCTCGGGCGGGACCAGGGCGCGACCGCGTACACGTCGCTGAAGGCCAGCGCGTCGTACAGCTTCAGCCCGTCGACCAACCAGAACTCGGTGACGATCCCGGTCACCGGCCGCACGGCTGACGTGCAGCTGCGCTTCACCGCCAACAGCGGCGCGCCCGGTGGGCAGGTCGCCGAGCTACAGGTCATCGGCACCATGGCGCCCAACCCGGACCTGGTCGTGAGCGCGGCGAGCTGGACCCCGGCTTCGCCGAACGAGGCGAGCGCGATCACCCTCTCGGCCACCGTCCGCAACGCTGGCTCGGCGGCCGCCGGGGCGACCTCGGTCAACTTCAACCTCGGCGGCGCGCTCGCCGGCAGCGCCCCGGTGGCGGCCCTCGCCGCCGGCGCCACGGCGACCGTCACGTTCAACGCCGGCGTCCGGCCGATGGGCAGCTACAGCTACACCGCCACGGTCGACCCGGCCAACCAGATCGTCGAGCAGAACAACGACAACAACAGCTTCACCGCGCCGTCGCCACTGGTGGTGGCCCAGGCGCCCGGCCCGGATCTCCAGGTCACCAACGTCACCTCCAACCCGCCGAACCCGGCGGTCGGCGCGGCCGTCACGTTCACGGTGGCGGTCAACAACCGGGGCACCAGCGCGAGCGGCGCGACCACGGTGACCCGCGTGGTGGTGGGCGGCACGACGCTCAACACCAACACCGCCTCGATCGCCGCCGGCGCGACCGTCAACGTGGCGATCAGCGGCGGCTGGACCGCGACCAGCGGCGGCGCCACCATCACGGCCACCGCCGACGCGACCAACGTGGTCACCGAGACGAACGAGAACAACAACTCGCTCGCCCGGTCCATAGTGGTCGGCCGCGGTGCCGCGGTCCCCTACACCGAGTACGAGGCCGAGGCCGCCGACTACCAGGGCACGCTGCTGGTGGCGGATCCGCTGCGCACGTTCGGGCACACCAACTTCGCCACCGAGTCCTCGGGGCGGCAGTCGGTGCGGCTCAACAGCACGGGCCAGTTCGTCGAGTTCACGTCGACCAACCAGGCCAACTCGATCGTGGTGCGCAACTCCATCCCGGACTCGCCGAGCGGCGGCGGCCAGGAGGCCACGATCAGCCTCTACATCAACGGCACGTTCGCCCAGAAGATCACGCTGTCGTCCCGCAACAGCTGGCTCTACGGCACCACGGACGACACCGAGGGCCTCTCGAACTCGCCGCAGGCCAACGCCCGCCGGCTCTTCGACGAGTCGAACCTGCTGCTCGGTCAGAGCTACCCGCCGGGCACGAGGTTCAAGCTCCAGCGGGACGCGAACGACGGCGCGCAGTTCTACATCATCGACCTCGTCGATCTGGAGCAGGTGGCTCCGGCGCTGTCCCAGCCCGCCGGTTGCACGTCGATCACGCAGTACGGCGCGGTGGCGAATGACAACGTCGACGACAGCGCGGCCATCCAGCGTGCCGTGACCGACGACGAGAACGGCGTGATCAGCTGCGTCTGGATCCCGGCCGGGCAGTGGCGGCAGGAGCAGAAGATCCTGTCACCGGACCCGACGCGGGGCCAGTACAACCAGAAGGGCATCCGCAACGCGGTGATCCGCGGCGCGGGCATGTGGCACACCAGGCTCTACACGAACACCGAGCCGCAGAACGTGGTGGGCAACATCAACCACCCGCACGAGGGCAACGTCGGCTTCGACATCGACGACAACACCCAGATCTCGGACCTGGCCATCTTCGGTATGACCACCAACCGGGCCAACCGCGGGCATGGGATCAACGGCCGGCTCGGCAAGAACACGCGGATCAGCAACGTGTGGATCGAGCACGTCAACGTCGGCGCCTGGGTCGGCCGCGACTACTCGGACACCCCCGCCTACTGGAACCCGGGCGACGGGCTCGACTTCAGCGGGGTGCGGATCCGCAACACGTACGCCGATGGCATCAACTTCGCCAACAGCACGCGAAACTCGCGGGTCTTCAACTCGTCGTTCCGCACGACCGGTGACGATTCGCTGGCGGTCTGGTCGAGCACTTTCGTCCGCGACCAGGCGACGGACATCGGGCACGACAACCACTTCACCAACAACACCATCCAATTGCCGTGGCGGGCGAACGGCATCGCCATCTACGGCGGCTACGGCAACACGGCCGAGAACAACCTCATCTACGACACGATGAACTACCCGGGCATCATGCTGGCGACCGACCACAGCCCGCAGCCGTTCTCCGGGACGACGTTGCTCGCCAACAACGGGCTCTACCGGTGTGGCGGTGTCTTCTGGGGTGAGGCGCAGGAGTTTGGCGCGATCACGATATTCGCCCCGGGCCGGGACATCCCCGGCGTGGTCATCCGCGACTCCGACATCATCGATTCCACGTACGACGGCATCCAGTTCAAGGGGGGTGGCGGCAACATACCGGGCGTGGCGATCACCAACGTGCGGATCGACAAGTCCAACAACGGCGCCGGCATCCTGGCCATGGCCAGCGCCCGCGGCAGCGCGACGCTGACCAACGTCACCATCACCAACTCGTCGACCGGAAGCATCGTCATCGAGCCCGGTTCACAGTTCCAGATAACCGGCGGCTAACCCGCTGGCGACGGAGTGGTGGCTCGGCCTATCTGGCCGGGCCACCCTTCTTTCCGGGGTGTTTCGGCGAGTTCGAGGGCGACGGATGGGTCGCGGAGGGCGGCGTGGTGGCGTGACCGGACGGCGGGAGCCTCGGCGCGCAGAACGCCGGGATCCGCGACTCGCCGCCGGCCGCCGCCGCGAGCTCGCTGAGGTCGTCGGACTTCAGCGCCTCGCCCTTCTGGTGCCGCTTATCCCACTTGCGGCAGAGCCGGTCGAACCGGCGGGCGTTGGCGTCCTTGGTCTGGCTACCGCGGGTCGGGTCGGGCCTGCGGGCCGGGGCGCTCGTGGCGCTGGGGATCGCCGTCGAGGTGGACACGTCGCGGGGCTTGATCCGTACGTCCGCCGCCGGCCGGTCGTCGCCGGGGAGATAGCCGACCTCGGCCGCCGTCGCGACGCCACCGACGAGCACCACCGCCGTGGCCGCCGCCGCGGCGAGCGGCCGGAGCAGGTGCCGGCGGCGGCGCGCCGGAGCTGGCCGCTCGACCGGGCCGGCCGCTTCGAACGCGGCGAGTGCCGCGTCCAGCCCGACCAGCTCATCGGGCCGGGGCGGGGCGCTGGCCGCGGCCACCAGGCGGCTCAGCTCCGGATGCTCAGGGTCGTGTCCGGCGGCGAGCAGCTGCTCGGCCTCGTCCGGCCTGATCCGGCGCCTTCGTGACGTACGCATGGCGTTGAGAAGAGCGTCCCAGAGCGGCACGGCGTTACACCCCCTCCGTCCGCGGCGACTGCAGGTCCAGCGGCGGCCTCGCCTCGGCGCGGCGGGCCTGCACCTCGGTGTGCTCGGCGAGGCGGCGTAGCCCCCGCATCGAGGCGACCCGCACCGCGCCCGGGCGTTTGCCCAGCACCTGGGCGGTCTGCGCGACGTCGAGCCCGGCCACGACCCGGAGCGTCACGGCCTCGGCCTGTTCCTTGGGCAAAGTGGCGATCACGCTCAACGCCCAATCGGTTTCGGACCGCAGGATCACCTCGCCAGCCGCGTCCAGATGGGTCACCGGCAGCTCGCGCTCGGTCAGGTCGTGGGGCTCCTCCGGCCGGCGCCGCGCCCGCCGCCGCTCGTCGATCGCGCGGTTGCGGGCGATCGTGAACAGCCACACGCGGAACCCGGCCGCAGTGCCGGTGAAGCCGCGCAGGGCCCGTGCCGTCTGGAGCCATGTCTCCGAGGCGACGTCCTCAGCGGCGTCGCCTACGATCACCCGCAGATAGCGCAGCAGGGCCGGCTGCTGAGCCCGCCACAGGCAGGCGAAGGCCGCGGCGTCTCCCCGCACCGCGCCGGCTAGGGCGCCATCGAGCTGCTCGTCGTCCAAAGCCTCGATCCTGTCGCGCTGCTCCGGTCCCGCTTCTGGGTCCGCCGTCGAACCCGCCGAGGCAGCAGGCTACACCTGTGCCTCAGGATCGTGACCAGGGTCGCGGCCCGCATGGTTGAGCCGGGTACGCGCAAGGTGGCCGGGAGCCTGTTACCCGTATCGGGCAGTGACTTGGAAATGTGCCCAGACGTCGCCGCTCGTTACCCCTTCGCTCGCTGCCTCGGCCCGATCGACCGGTCCCGCCGGCTATGCCGGGTCTGTTGGCATCGACTTTCGGAAGCGCCTGGTGGGCACGCGGGAGGAATCCACAATGGGGGCACATTGGCCGGGGCGGCTGTCGGCCACGGTCGGAGCGGTGGCGCCCGCCCGGCCGGCACGACGGTCTGCACCAACCCTGGCGGCGTGCCCACCACGGCGTTCGCCCCTAGTCCCCGGCTGCTCGGACACCGGCGGTGAGACTCCCCCCGACTTTCACCGCCCCAGCTCCGAGCCTGCCGGGCACGCCCGCCCGATCCGCTGCGCCAGCCACCGCTATGGCTGGCGCCGGCTCGGCCGCGGGCATGGTCGCTTTCCTCGTGGTACGCCGGCGTCGGAGGCCCCCTCCTCCATCGCCGGCTCCTCCTCCCGAGGATGGCGACCAGGGCGCCGGTGGCGGACCGACCGCATCGCCGCCGCCGGCGCCCGTCCACACCGGGTCCCGGATCGTCGATGAGTTTTGTCGGTGCCGGTCGTCATAGTTCCCAGAGGGTGCACACCGCACACGAGGGAGCAGACGATGAGCGACGTCACCGCCGACACCGGATCCCGCTGGCTGCGCGGTCCGCTGCGCCCGTTCCGCTGGGGGCAGTACAGGCTGCTCGCCGGCTCGGTGACGATGTCGCTCTTCGCCGCCGGCGTCTGGCTGATCGCGCTCGTCTGGCAGGTCATCGCGCTCGGCGGCGGCCCCACCGAGCTCTCGCTGGTCTCCGCCGCCGCGGCGGGTGGCATGGTGGCCACCACGCTGCTGGGCGGCGTGCTGGCCGACCGGGTGCCGCAGCGCCGGATCCTGCTCGCGGTCGCCGGCGCGCGCACTGTGGCGATCGCCGTGGTCGCCGCGCTCGCGGTCGGTGACCTGCTGCACCTGTGGCACCTGATCGTGGTGGCCGGCGTGATCGGCCTTGGCAACGGTTTCACGTACCCCGCGTACTCGGCGATGCTCCCGTCGATCCTGCCGGCGGAAGACCTGATGGCGGCCAACGGCGTCGAGGGCATGCTGCGGCCGACCATCATGCAGGCCGGTGGCCCGGCGCTGGCCAGCGCGCTGATCGCGGCGTCCTCGCCCGGCGCGGCGATCGTCGTGGTGGCGGTCCTGGAGGCGATCGGAGTGGCGCTGCTGCTGCTCGTCCGCCCCGTGCCGCTGCGCCGCGACAGGTCGGCCGAGCCGGCCCACCCGGTGCGGGCCGCCGTGGTCGACCTCAAGGACGGCTTCGTCTACATGGTGCGCACGCCGTGGCTGCTGGCGACGCTGCTCTTCGCCTCCGCGCTGGTCCTGCTCATCATGGGCCCGGTCGAGGTGCTGATCCCTTTCGTCATCAAAGACCGCGCCGGCGGCGGCCCCGGCGACCACGCGATCGTGATGGCGGCGTTCGGCATCGGCGGTGCGATCGGCTCGCTCGGCATGGCGATGTTCAAGATGCCCCGCCGCTACCTCACGGTCATGAACCTCTTCTGGGGCGCCGGCTGCCTGCCACTCGTGCTCATCGGCCTGGTCGCCAACGTGTGGGTGATCGCCGGGGCCGTCTTCGTGGTCGGCATCTGCTTCTCCGCGCCGATGGTCATCTGGGGCACGCTGCTCCAGCGCCGGGTGCCGCCGCACATGCTCGGCCGGGTGTCCAGCCTCGACTTCTTCGTCTCGCTGGTCTTCATGCCGGTGTCGATGGCGATCGCCGGCCCGGTCAGCAGCGCCATCGGGCTGGGCGTCACGTTCGCGCTCGCCGGCCTGGCGCCCACCGCCATCGCCGTGCTGGCGATCGTCCTGGCCAAGATGCCCAAGGACGAGCTGGCCCACCCACTGGACCCGCCAGCGGCCGATGACGCGAGCGCCGAGGTCGAGGTCGAGGCCCCCAAAGAGCTCGTGGCCGCGGCCGCCTAGTGACCTCTTCAGCGACGGGATAGCTCCGCATCCTGTCGCCTGGAACAAGCCGGAGTGGCTGTCGACCTGGGCGCATCAATGCGCCCAGATCGCTTAGTGACCCTTCAGAGTCGAGCTTCGTGGGTGTCGCTTCCACCACAGATCGTGGTACTTCACTGCCCCCATAGGGGCACTCAAATACCACGATCCGTTCGTCGCGACCGTTTCAGCGGTCTCCTAGAGGGCCGCGCGCACGATGCCGGTGGCGAGCTGGTGGGCCAGCTCGGGGGTGATCTCGTCAGGCGGACTGCTGACCAGCGTGAAGAGCGCACCGCCGTAGAGGATCACCAGCGTCGGCACCGCCGCCGGCGGGATCTCCAGGCCGAGCGCCGCGTGGTGGCCGGTCGTGTGCGCGATCGAGTTGCGCATCAGTCCGGACAGCGCCTCGGCCAGCGCGGGCCGGCGCAGGCTCTCCAGCCGCAGCTCGAAGATCGCCAGGTAGCGCTCGCGGTGGACGCTGGCGGCCGCCAGCAGTGAGCCGGCGATCAGCGTGGCGGCCTGGGCGCGGGTGTCCGCGCCGGCTGGCGGCTCGTGGGCCGCGCCCGCCGCGTCCATGTCGGCGTAGTGCAGCTCGCCGATCCGCTCGGCCACGGCGACCAGCAGCGCCTCGCGGCTGCGGAAGTAGTTGGAGGCGGTGCCTGCGGGCAGGCCGGCCTCGCGCTCGACCGAGCGGTGGGTCACGCCGTGCACGCCGGTCCGGGCGAGCAGCGCGATGGCGGCGTCGGCGAGCTGGGCTCGGCGCCGCTGATTGGGTGGTGGCACCCCCGCATCCTATGACAGTATGCGTAGTACAACGCTCGTAGTGAATGGGGGAGGGCCATGGATGTGGTGATCGTGGGAGCCGGCGTCGGCGGGCTGGCGCTCGCCAGCGGCCTAGTGTCCAGCGGACATCGCGTCCGGGTGCTCGAGCGCGCGCCGGCACCCCGGACCGACGGCGCGGCCGTGACGATCTTCAGCAACGGCGCCGCCGCCGCGGCCGGGCTGGGAGCGCCGCTCGACGGGCTCGGCGGCACCATCGACTCGCTCACCTTCTGCCTCTCCGACGGGCGCCGGTTCGTCCGCACCGACCTGCGGGTGATGCGGGCCCGCACCGGGTTCGGCGTGGCGACCGTGCCGCGGGCCGCGATCCTCGACCGCTTCGCCGCCGCCCTGCCGCCCGGCACCATCGCGTACGGGCAGGAGATCACCAGTGTGACGGTGCGCCCCGACGGCGTGTCCATCGTGGATGGCACGGGCGCCGAGCAGGTCGCCGACGTGGTGGTGGGTGCCGATGGCTACCGGAGTGCCGTGCGTAAGGCGGTGCTCGGCGGTGCCCCGGCCACGCGAAACGGCTGGGTGAGCTGGCAAGGGCTGACGGCCGCCGTGCCGGAGGTCGCGCAGAGCACGCACGCCCGCTGCCTCGTCGGCCCGGCCGGGCTCTGCGGCCTCATGCCTGCCGGTGGCGGGCTGCTCCAGTGGTGGTTTGACGTGCCGGAGCCCGCGCCCCAGGGCCAGCCGGTGGTCGACTGGCTGCGGACCCGGTTCGCCGACTACGCCGAGCCGGTGGACAAGCTGCTCGCCGGCCTGTCCGAGGCCGACGTGCAGGAGTTTCCGCACGTGCTGCACGAGGTGCGGGACGAGTGGGGACACGGCCCGGCCACGCTGCTCGGCGACGCGGCACACGCCTTCCCGCCGTCGCAGGCACAGGGCGCCAACCAGGCGCTCGAAGACGCGTGGCTGCTGCGCCGCGCCCTGGACGCGCCCGGCCCCGTGGCCAGCACGCTGCGGCGTTACGAGCGCCTGCGGGGCCGGCGGGTGCGGCGCATCGCCAAGCTCGCCGCGAGCGAGGTCACCAACCGCCCGCCGTCGGCGCTCGCCCGGGCCGGCGGGCGCCTACTCGGGCCGGGCGCGATGGGCCGGATCTACCTGGCGACGATCCGCCGCTGCAGCAGCGTCCTCAACGACGAGCGGATCTAGCGCCGCCAGCTCGTCCGCCGAGAGGCGGAGCGCGCCGGCGGCGATGTTCTCCTCGAGGTGGGCCGGGTCGCCCGTGCCCGGGATGGCCAGCACGTGCGGGCCCTGGTGCAGCGTCCAGGCCAGGCGCACCTGGTGCGGGGTCACGCCGTGGGTGCGGGCGACGGCCCGCACCGCCGCTTCGTGGTCGGCGCCGGCGCCCTCCTCGCGCCGCGCGCCGGCGATCGCGAAGAACGGCACGTACGCGATGCCCCGCTCGCCGCACGTGCGCAGGAGCGCGTCCTCGGTGCGGTTGGCGTCGAGGGCGTACATGTTCTGCACGCAGGCGACCGGCGCGATGGCCGCGGCCTCGTCGACGTGGTCGAGGCGCACGTTCGACAGGCCGAGGTGGCGGATCAGGCCGGCGTCGCGCAGCTCGACGAGCGCGCCGAACTTTTCCGCCACGGAGTCATGACCGGGCCGCTTCAGGATTCGCAGGTTGACCAGGTCGAGGTGGTCGCGGCCGAGCCGGCGCAGGTTTTCCTCCACCTGCGCGCGCAGCGCGGCCGGCGAGGTCGCCTGCACGAACTCGCCGGTCTCCGGGTCGTAGCCGGGCCCGACCTTCGTCGCGATGAGCAGTTCCTCCGGGTACGGCGAGAGCGCCTCCCGGATCAGCTCGGTGGCGTACCGGGTCGGGCCGCTGCCCACCCGGAGCGTGCCGCCGGGCGAGAAGTAGAAGGCAGCGGTGTCGATGTGGTCGACGCCGAGCTCGACCGCGCGCCTCAGCACGGTGATGGCGAGGTCGCGATCGGGATTGGCGGTGACGCGCATCGAGCCGAAGCCCATCCGGTGAACGGTGCGGTCGGCGAGCGTCCAGGATCCCGCGGCCGCGGCGGTGACGGGCTGGGAAGGCATCCGCCGAACGTACCTCGCGCGTGAACGGTGTCAGGGCCGCGGGGGCGGGCGGCCCTGACACCTCGCAGCCGCAGGGGCTGGGCGGCGGGGCGGGTGGTTCAGTCGGAGCGGCGGCCGTTGCCCGGTGATGCCAATGGCCGCACCGTGCTGTCAGGTCCGTGGCTGAGCAGGTAGCCCTCCACGAACCCGGCGTTGTGGTCGGTGGTGCGCTCGTCGATTTCGGAGAGTCGGGTGACGAGGAAGTCGGTCAGTGCATTCAGCCGGTCCTGAGTGCGATTGTGGAATTCCGCCTGTACTGCGACGACGGTGGACACCGACGCGGTCGCGAGGGTGAACAGGTTGACGATGGTCGGGACCTCGCCGCCGGTTAGTGCCTCGACGAGGATGTTGACAGTTAGGCACTGGGTGACCGCGACGGTCGCCGCCACGACCGCCGCACGTTTGAGGGTCATAGGCAGACCCCCTCCTTTGTCCGCAGGGCTGCATCCGGTCGCCTCCCCGCCGCCGATTACAAGCCCAAGCAGTACGAAAGAGGGACGATAACCCGAGATGAGGCCAGCGCCGTGGATCCATTGATGTCAACAGATGGATCTTTCGTCATATGGAAAAGCGGCAAACGTCCACTCAGGACAAGCTGACGTCGTCCGCCTGGTAAATAGGTTGGCCGTACCACCCGTGTAAATAGACGGTAATCGAGGTAGTTGTTGCCCCCGTGGTGAGCGTCACGGCCAATGGCGCAAAGCCGCCGCCGGTATTTGGCGTCCATACGCTCACATCCGAGGTCCCCGTACCTGTGGCGCCCAAGTACACATAGGACCCCCGCACATATGCCTGCAATCGATACGTCGTGTTCGGACGGACGGACACCACCTGCTGGCAGCGGGCGTTGTCGGAGGCGGTGACGGCACCGGCCAGCGCCCGCGAGCCCGAGCGCATGGGAGAGCTGACGACCGAGCAACGCGCACCGGTCCACGGGGCCAGCGCACCGCTCTCGAAGCCGCCGTTTCCCAGCCCGCCACTCGGCGGAGCGGTCGTTGGCGGCGCCGTCGTCGGTGGCGCGGTTGTCGGCGGCGCGGTGGTGGGCGGAGCCGTCGCCCACGGGACCTGGGGCGAGCGGTAGAAATCGATGCCGAGCGCGGTCCACCGTGGACCCTGCGCGCCCAGCCGCAGCCGGAAGCTGTCCCAGCTGTGCGTGGACCACGGTGACCAGCCGAGCTCAGCGATCGCGGGCAGCCGCGGGAACGCCATGAACTCGATGTGCTCGGGCGTGACGATCGTCTCCGTCCACATTGGCGCCTCCACACCGAGCACCGCCGACGCCGGCACGCCGGAGAGGTGGGCGCCCGGATCCCAGCCGTACGCGGTCTGTACCTCGACGAACCCGGCCCAGGAGAGCCCGATCGGCGTCGACGAGTTGTACTTCATGTCGAGGTAGGCGCGGTTGGCCGGCGACATGACCACGCGCGCGCCGCGGGCGACGGCGGTGTTCACCAGCGCGTCCGAGGTGCCGAGGCCCCAGTACTGCACGACGCGGTTGGCCGAGTGCTGCACCGCGCCGGCGCCGATCTGGTGCCACCCCATGACCGCCTTGCCGCGCGCGGCGACCATCGGCTGCACCCGGTTGATGAACGTGGCGTACTGGTCGGCGGGCGTCACGTTCGCCTCGTCGCCGCCGATATGCAGGAACGGGCCGGGAGTCAGGGCGGCGAGCTCGCCGAGCACCTGGTTGACGAAGGTGTACGTGACCTCCTTGGTCGTGCAGAGCGAGCTGAAGCCGACGCTGGTGCCGGTGTAGAGCGGCGGGGCGACGCCGTTGCAGTTGAGCTCGGCGTAGGAGGAGAGCGCCGCGTTGGTGTGACCCGGCATGTCGATCTCCGGCACGATCGTGATGTACCGGCTCGCCGCGTGCGCCACGATCTCCTGGAACTGGGCCTTCGTGTAGAAGCCGCCCGGTCCGCCGCCCACCTGGGTGCTGCCGCCGTGCGTGGCAAGCCGCGGCCAGCTGTCGATGGCGATCCGCCAGCCCTGGTCGTCGGAGAGGTGCAGGTGCAGGTAGTTGATTTTGTAGAGCGCGATCTGGTCGAGGTACTGCTTCACCGTGGCCACCGGGTGGAAGTGCCGGGACACGTCGAGCATCGCGCCCCGGTATCCGAACCGGGGATGGTCGACGATGCGGCCACCGGGCAGCGTCCATGGCCCGGGCTGGACCGTCGCGCTCTCCACCGAGGCCGGCAGGAGCTGGCGCAGCGTCTGTACCCCGTGGAAAAGGCCCGCCGCGGTTTGCGCGCGGATCACGACGGCGGCCGCGGTGACGTCGAGCTGGTAGCCCTCCGCGCCCACGGCGGCGTCGGCGCCGGAGAGGAGGAGTGAGATGCCACTGGCCGGCGGCGTGGTGCCGGTGGCGACCGGCAGCGCGTACCCGGTCGACCGGCGCAGCACTGCGGCCAGGTAGCCCGCGACGTCGGTGGCGCCCGGCGCGGCGTAGATGGTGGCTGAGGGCGGCAGCGTGTGGGTCACGCCGGACGCCGGCTGAACGGTGGCCGGCGCGGGCACGACGTCCGAGAGGGCGGCCGCGGCGGCGGGAGTGGCGGAGGTGATGGCGACGACCAGGGCGGCGCAGGCGCCCAGGATGATCGCGACGACGGCCGGGACGGCACGGGATCTCATGCTGGCCTCCGGGGGTAGGGGGGCCGAATTAGATAACTTTATTAACTGTGAGCACGCTCATCAATAGAAGTCGTCCTTAAGTACGGTCGGCGGGCCGGACCAAGGGACGTCCAGCCGCGGCCCATGTACCGATGAAGCGGCGCCCGGTGCTCGTCACCATCGATGGCATGAAGGCGATCGTCCAGGACCGTTACGGCTCATCCGACAACCTCGTGCTGCGCGAGGTCGACAAACCCGCACCCGCCGAGGGCGAGGTGCTCGTGCGCGTGCACGCGGCGGCGGTCAACGCGCGCGACTGGCATGTCATGCGCGGCGATCCCTATCTCGCCCGACTGGCGATGCCCTCGGTCTTCGGCATCAGTGGGCCCAAGCGGCGGATCCGGGGCAGCGACGTGGCTGGACGGGTGGAGGCGGTCGGCGCCGGCGTGGCCAGGTTTCACCCGGGCGACGAGGTGTACGGCGATGTCTGCGACCTCGACGGTGCCTTCGCGGAGTACGTGTGCGTGCCGCAGGGGAAGCTTGAGCACAAGCCGTCCAACCTGACGTTCGAGCAGGCGGCCGCCGTGCCCCTGGCCGGCTGCACCGCGCTGGTCGGGCTGCGCGACTTCGCCAGGGTCACGGCCGGCCAGCGGCTCCTGATCAACGGGGCGTCGGGCGGCGTGGGCACCTTCGCCGTGCAGATCGCCAAGGCGTTCGGCGCGGACGTGACCGGCGTGTGCGGCACTCGCAATGTCGACCTCGTGCGGTCGCTCGGCGCGGACCGCGTTGTCGACTACACCCAGGCGGACTTCGCCCGGGACGGGCAGCGATACGACATGGTCTTCGACCTTGTCGCCAACCGCTCGCTGTCCGACCTCCGGCGAGCGCTGACACCCACCGGCCTGCTTCTGCTCTCCGGTGGTGGCGTGTCGCGCAACGGGCGCCCGCACGTCACCGGTCCGATGGGCCTGCAGATCAAGGCCCAGGTCGCGGCGCGGTTCGTGCGCCACCGGCTGACCACCCTGATGGGCATGACGCCGCGCGCGGAGCACCTCGCCGAGCTGCGCGGGCTCATCGAGTCGGGCAAGGTCACCCCGGCCATCGATCGGACGTTCACGCTCGCGGAGGTGCCGGCGGCGATCCGGTATCTCGAGGTGGAGCACGCGCGGGCCAAGGTCGTCATCACCGTCTGAGCCCGCCTTACGGTTTTCTCTCGCCGGCCCGTACGGAAATCAGCACCCGTACGGGCATGGCGCTGCGTCGATTCACGGGGTAGAAACAAGCGTCCCCTTATTCCACGACGTGAACGAAGTGGCTTTGGTTGGGAGAGCGCTCTCACCTATGCCGCAGCGGAGAGGACGAAACCGCATGAAAAGGCATCTGAGACGGGCACTGACGCTCGGTCTCGTACTGGCGACGGTCACCGCCGCGACCGGGACCGCCGCGGTCGCCGCACCGCCGTCCGCCAGCCCCGCGTCGATCTTCGGCTCGAACGTCACGATCTTCGACCCGAGCATGCCGGTCAGCCAGATCCAGGCCACGCTCGACGCCACACACGCCGCCCAGGTCAACGCCGAGATGGGCACCAACCGGTACACGTTCCTGTTCAAGCCGGGCACGTATGGCACGGCGGAGCAGCCGTTGCAGATCAAGGTCGGCTACTACACCGAGATCGCCGGCCTCGGCGCCTCGCCCACCGACGTGGTGATCAACGGCAAGGTCGAGGTCTACAACCGCTGCCTGGAGGGCGGTGGCACGAGCAACTGCCTCGCGCTGGTCAACTTCTGGCGCACCCTCTCCAACCTCTCGCTCAACATCAACGCGTTGGGCCAGGACGGCTGCCGCTCGACGGCGAACTTCTGGGCCGTCTCCCAGGCGGTGTCACTGCGCCGCATGAACATCACCGGCGGCGGCCTGTCGCTGATGGACTACTGCACGGCCGGCCCGCAGTACGCCAGCGGCGGCTTCATCGCGGACTCCCGCCTGCCGGCCACCACCAACGGCTCGCAGCAGCAGTGGCTGACCCGCAACAGCGAGATCGCCGGCTGGTCGAACGGCGTGTGGAACCAGGTCTTCGCGGGCGTCACCGGCGCGCCGGACGACTCGGCGTTCCCCACCCCGCCGTACACCACGCTGGCGACCACCCCGCTGAGTCGGGAGAAGCCGTTCCTCTTCGTCGACTCGAAGGGCAAATACCAGGTCCGGGTGCCCTCGGCGCATCGCAACACCAGCGGTATCAGCTGGGCCAACGGCCTGACTCCGGGCCGTACGATCCCGCTCTCCGACTTCTACGTGGCGAAGCCCGGCGACTCGGTGCTGAAGATCAACCTGGCACTGGCGCTCGGCAAGCACCTGCTGCTCACCCCGGGCGTGTACGACATCGCCCACAGCATCGAGGTCTGGCGCCCCAACACGGTCGTCCTCGGCCTCGGTCACGCCACGCTGACCGCGGTCAACGGGTCGACCCCGCTGAACGTCGCCGACGTGCCCGGCGTGATCGTCGCCGGCGTCACGATCGACGCCGGGCTCAAGGAGTCGCCGGTGCTGCTGCGCGTCGGCAGCAAGCACGGCCTGGGCTTCAGCACGCCGAGCAACCCGACCACGCTCAACGACGTGTACTTCCGGGTCGGTGGCCCGCACGTCGGCAAGACGAACATCGCGCTGGAGGTCAACAGCGACAACGTGCTCATCGACCACACCTGGGTGTGGCGCGGTGACCACGGCGTCGAGGGCTTCACGGACACCGAGCGGTGGAACACCAACACCGGCCGGTACGGCGCCGTCATCAACGGCGACAACGTGACCGCCACCGGCCTCTTCGTGGAGCACTTCCAGCGGTACAACACCGTGTGGAACGGCGAGCGCGGCACGGTGATCCTCTACCAGAACGAGCTGCCTTACGACCCGCCCACGCAGGCCGACTGGATGAACGGCAGCGTGGAGGGGTACGCCGGCTACAAGGTCGGCGACAAGGTCAGGACCCACACCCTCTACGGCGCGGGCGTGTACGTCTTCAACCAGAACAACCCGTCCATCCACACCGAGAACGGCTTCGAGGTGCCGGAGCGGCCGGGCGTCAAGCTGCACCACATCATGACCGTCAACCTCAGCGCCGGGACGATCGACCACGTCGTCAACGGTGTGGGCGAGGCGGCCGACACCACCAAGATCGGCGTCCCCGTGTACATCGCGGAGTACCCGATCCCGTAAGCACCACGCGCACTCCCACGGGCGGGCCGGAGCTCTTGGCTCCGGCCCGCCGCACTACTGGGGGCGGATCGTGACCTCGCTGCCGATCGGGACGAAGCCGACCGCGAGAAACGCGCGCAGCGAGCGGGCGTTGCCCGGTGCCACGCCGGCGAGTACCGGCTCGCCGGCCGGCACCAGCCCGAGAGCGTCGCGCAGCAGGCTCCGGCCCCAGCCGCGCCCCTGGCCCGCCGGGTCGGCCTCGATGCCGAGCTCGGTCCGCCCGGCCAGGCCCACGGCGAGCGTGACCAGGCCGCGCTCGTCGCCGTACACCCGGACGTCGCGGCGCAGGCCCTTGGCGTGCCGTACGCGCGGGTGGCCCTCGACATCGAGGCGGGCCGGCAGGCCAGGAGCGCCGGTGCCGCGCGCGACCAGCGTGGCGTCGATGACGTCGATCCAGCCGGTCGGGCCGGCCAGCCAGCGCAGGAGGTCGGGAGCCATCGATCCGCCGAAGCCGTCCGCGCCGCGAGCCAGTACGGACTCCGGCGGGTGCGCGGTGGCGACGAACGCGTGGCCGGTGAAGGCGACCGAGCAGGCCAGGCCGCCGGGGAGCGGCGGGAGCACCGTGCAGGCCCCGTCGACCGGCGGAAACCGGCCGCCGGCCGCTGCGAGAAGGCAGGTCAACAGCGGATGTACGGTTCTTGCGTCATCGGCACGACTTTTTTCGTCATCCAATCGGCTCTTGTCTCCCCTCGCGTCGCGATTTAACGTCATGGCGGGGTCCCCGGGGAAATCTGGAGCGAAGCGGAGGATTTTCTTGGGGTGCTTCATAACACTCCCGAACTCGCAGAATCGAGCCCGTGCTGATGACCCACAGACGCATGCTGGCACTGCCCGTTGTCTTGACATTGTCCGCGACCGTGTGGGCGGCACCGGCCACCGCGGGCGGCCGCGCCGCCCCCGCGCCGGTCGTGACCCGGGCCGCCCTTGACCCCTCACTGGTCGCCGGCCGCGGCGCCCGCGTCGACTTCCTCGAGCAGGAGGCGGAAAACGCGGCGACCAACGGCGCGGTCATCGGCCCGGATCGCGCGGCGTACACGCTGCCCGCCGAGGCCTCCGGCCGCAAGGCCGTGAAGCTCGCCCCCGGCCAGTACGTGGAGTTCACGCTGCCCGCGGCGGCCAACGCCATCAACGTGCGCTACAGCATCCCGGACGCGCCCAACGGCGGCGGCATCACCGCGCCGCTCGACGTCACGGTCAACGGCAAGGCCACGAAGACCATGACGCTGACCTCGCAGTACGCGTGGCTCTACAACCAGTACCCGTTCACCAACGACCCCAACGCGGACCTGCTGCACCCCGACTGGTGGATCACCGAGTGCTCGTGCGTACCGGCGGCCACGACGCCCACCCCCACGATCACCAAGCCGTTCCGCCCGATGCACTTCTACGACGAGCAGCGGCTGCTGCTCGGCAAGACCTACAAGGCCGGCGACCGCGTGCGGCTCACCGCCCCGGCCCGCACCAACGCCGCCTGGACGGTCATCGACCTGCTCGACTCGCAGCTCGTCGGCCCGCCGCACGTGCGGCTCGTCGCGGCGAACGTGCTGCTCTTCGGCGCCGACCCGACCGGCCGCCGGGAGTCGTCCGACGCGTTCGACCGGGCGATCGCCTTCGCCAAGCGGGCCAAGCTCAAGGTCTACATCCCGCCGGGCACGTACCAGGTCAACCGCCACATCATCGTGGACGACGTGACGATCGAGGGCGCGGGCAGCTGGTACACGATCATCAAGGGCAAGGAGGTCGCGCTCCCCGAGCCGGCGCCGGACCTCTCGGTGCACACGGGCGTGGGCTTCTACGGCAAGTACGTCAAGGACGGTGGCAGCAGCAATGTGCACCTGTCCGGCTTCACGATCGAGGGAGACGTCCGCGAGCGGATCGACACCGACCAGGTAAACGGCATCGGTGGCGCGCTGAGCAACTCCACGATCGACGGCCTCTACATCCGCCACACCAAGGTCGGCCTGTGGTTTGACGGCCCGATGACCAACACGCGCGTCACCAACAACGTGATCGTCGACCAGATCGCCGACGCGCTCAACTTCCACACCGGCGTCACCAACTCGGTCGTGTCCAACAACTTCATCCGCAACACCGGCGACGACGGCCTGGCCATGTGGGCCGAGAAGACGACGAACTCGGGCAACACGTTCGACCACAACACCGTGCAGACGCCCACGCTGGCCAACGGCATCGCCATCTACGGCGGCACCGACAACACCGTGTCGAACAACCTCGTCGCCGACCCGATCCGCGAGGGCAGCGGCATCCACGCCGGCTCGCGCTTCGGCGCCGAGGCGTTCGCCGGCAAGCTGGCCATCACCAACAACACGGTGGTACGCGCGGGCGCGTACGAGCTGAACTGGAACATCGGGCTCGGCGCGATCTGGCTGTACGCGCTCGACAAGAGCATCGCGGCCGATGTGCGGGTGACCGGCGACCACTACCTCGACAGCACGTACAACGCGATCATGCTGGTCAGCGACTGGCCCGTGAAGGATCTGTACTCGATCAGCGGCGTGCAGTTCACGAACATCAGGGTCGACGGCACCGGTACCTCCGTGGTGAGCGCCCGGGTCGCGGGCGGCGCCTCGTTCGAGAACGTGGACGCCCGCAACGTCGGCGCGGTCGGCGTCAACAACTGCGGCTCGTTCCACTTCACCCCGGCCGGCTCCGAGTTTGGCCTGACCGACCTGGGCGGCAACGACGGCGGCGGGGTCACCGGGCCGTGGCTCGCCCCGTGGATCCTGCCCAACACCATCACCTGCGACGACCGCCCGCCGGTCGTGCCGCCGGCGCCACCGTCGCCCTGGTGACGGGCGACAGGTAGTAGCTCGGGAGGGGGCCGCGCCCATGGCACCGCGCGGCCCCTCCCGTCCGTCAGGCCCTCGGCATGAGTGCGACGATGACCGCCGCGCCACCGGCCACCACGATCGCGCCGGCCAGCATCACCGGCTGAAACCCGACGCCGCCACCGAGCATCGTCAGGTACGCGGCCGCCGCTATCCCGCCGCCGATGTGGCTCATCGACTCCAGCAGCGCGGACGCCGTGCCGCGGTCGCCGGCGGCGGCGTTCGTGACGCACTCCTGGTTGAGCCGGACGTAGACCGGGCCCGAGCAGATCCCCCAGAGGACGAGCCACGGCAGGAGCGCGATGACGTCGCCGCCCGCCGTCGCGATCATCGTGAGGGCGAACGCGCACAGCAGCACCGCCGTGGCCACGACCGTGCGGGACGCATACTTGCGCAGCACCCGCGCGGTCAGGGCGGCGCTCACGATGCCGGCGACCAGCACCGGCGAGAGCAGCACGCCCGTACTGGCGGGCGAGAGGCCGCGCTCCTCCTGGAGGCGGAGGCTGCCGACGACGACCAGCGCGGTGTAGCCGGCGCAGTAGGCACCGAACCCGAGCGAGGCGCCGACCATCCGGCGGGAGCGGAGCAGGCTCGGTCGCACCAGCGGGTGCTCCGCCCGGCGCTCGACGAAGACCAGGGCCGCGAAGAGGGCGGCGGCGCCGGCGACCGTGACGATCGCGCGGCCCGTGTGTGCGCCCTCGCCGAGCTGGACGAGTCCGATGAGGAGGGTGACCAGCCCGGTGCTGGCGAGCAGCGCGCCGGTGACATCGAGCCGCTCGCGGTCGCCGTCCCGCCGCGCGTCCCGGGGCAGCAGCGCCGCGCCAGCGGCCACCGCGGCGGCCCCGATCGGCACCGTGACCAGGAAGATCCAGCGCCAGCCGAAGTGCACGGTGATCAGCCCGCCGAGCATCGCACCGGCCAGTCCGGCCGCCCAGGCCGCCGACGCGACGACCGAGAACACCCGGCCGCGCCACGGCTCCTCCGGGAAGACCGTGGCGGCGATGGCCAGGGCCGCGGGGAGCGCGAACGCCGCGGCCACGCCCTGCAGCACCCGCCCGACGAGCAGCACAGCCAGGCCGGGCGCGACGCCGGCCACGAGTCCGGCCACGGTGCTCACGGCGAGGCTCCCGAGCAGCACGCGACGGTGGCCGTACAGGTCGCCGACCCGTCCACCGAGGATCAGGAAGGCGCCGATGCTGACCGAGTAGAGGCTGACCACCCACTGCAGCGCGGCCGGCCCCGCCGAGAGGGCGGTGCCGATCGCCGGCAGCGCGGTCGCCACCGCCAGGCTGTCGAAGAGCACCAGGAACGAGGCGCTGCCCAGCAGCAGCGCCACCGGCCAGGCCCGGAGATCGGACCTGGCCGGTGCGGCCGCGTCGGTGATCACTCACCCTCAATGCCCGAAATGACAGCAGTGAATCATGTGGCGGTGCAGGCCACCGTGGGTACGGCGTTCGTGCCGTTCCACGACCCCAGGAACCCGAAGGCGGTACTGGCACCAGCACCGAGCGACCCGTTGTAGGAGACGTTGCGGGCGGTGACGCTCGTGCCGCTCGCGGTCACGGTCGCGTTCCACGCCTGGCTGACGGTCTGCCCGTTGGCGTACGTCCACGTGACCGCCCAGCCGGTGACCGGTGTGGTGCCGGCCGTGACCCGTACCTCGGCCTGGAAGCCACCTGTCCACTGGCTGGTCACCGCGTACGTGGCGGTGCAGGCCCGGCCACCCGGAGGCGGTGTGCTCGGCGGCGGCGTCGTGGGCGGTGGGGTCGTCGGCGGCGGGGTGGTGGGCGGTGGCGTCGTGGGCGGGGTAGTCGTGCCGCCGCCCCAGCCGCTGGCACTGTCGAGCCAGGACACTCGTTGCGTCAGCCAGTTCCGCATCACCTGTACCTGCCCTTGCCACGTGGCGGCCGTCGGGGTCTGGAAGAAGCTGACGGTGGGCGAGGTGAGGTTGGGCCAGCGCTGGAAGTTTCGCTGCGCGGCGTTGGTGAGCGGGGCCGCGAGCGAGTCGATCCGCGCGTTGAGCGAGGCGTTGGAGAGCACGCCCTGGCGCAGTTGCCGCCAGCGGGCGCGTACCTGGTCGACGAAGGCCGGGTCGCGGAGCAGGATCTGGAACCAGTCGTTCGGCACCGGCTGCCGGGTTTGCTGGTGCTGCCAGCCGGAGGTCTGCGTGTTGTTGAAGAAGCCGCCGACCCCGAAGCTCAGGTCGTAGTCCCACAGCGGGCCGGCCACGATCTTGCCATCCCGGTCCTTGTGGAAGTAGGCGCTGCGGACGTACGAGTCCATCTCGCGGCTCAGCTCGTAGATGATGAGCTGGTTGATGAACGAGCCGACGTCGATCCAAGCCGGATAGCCGGTCTGCGGATCGGTGTATCCCGGACTGTGCAGCAGGTTGTGAAACTGTTGCAGGTGCTGGGTGAGCCACGCCTCCTGCTGCGGCACGAGCGGGTCCGGGTCTTCGACCTCCAGGTAGTTCCAGCAGGTCGCCGCGGCACCGGTGCACTCGAGGATCGGCTCCTCGGCGGCCATCCACTCAAACTTGAAGATGTAGCCACCCGTGATCTTGGGTAGTGCGGTGTCCTCCTCGTCCAGCTGCTTGAGGTCGAGGCGGTCCTTGGAGTTCTTGATCGTCTCGACGATCATGTAGACGCCCATGTAGTCGGCGGAGCTGAGCGGGCTGGCGTCCGTGTTGAGGTAGAACTCGGCGAACGCGAACCTGGGCGCGTGGATGCCCATGTCCCGGCCGAGGCCGTAGACGAAGGCGTCCCGGATCAGGGCCTTGTCGGTGAACGGTCCACGTAGGACCCAGTCGGAGTCGGCCGGCATGCCGAGCACCGGCCAGTCGGCGTCGTCGCCCTGGTTGTCCCGGAACTCCAGCCGGTACGGCGTCTTCTCGAACGTCGCCGACGAGTTTCCGCGGAGCCGGACACCGGAGCGGGTGGCCACGGCCGGCGCCTCGCCGAGTGACGTGGCGGCGCCGGCGGACGCGCCGAAGACCATGGTGGCCGCGTCCACATACTCGCGGCCCGGCCGGCCGGCGCCGTACGCGTCGACCACGATCAGCGGCAGATCGTGGTTGGCGTCGACGGAGCGGGCGACATAGAGCGCCGTGCCCGGCTCACCGGACGCGGCGCCCGCTACGAAGGCCTGCGCCCGCAGCTGCGTCGTCGCGGTGAAGCGGAGCGGCGCGCTGTAGAGGGTCGAGGACGCGCTCGGCGGCTGGCCGTTCGTCGTGTACCGGATCTGCGCGCCGCTCACCGCTGTACTGAGTGAGACGGAGACCTCGGTGCGGAACGTGCCGCTCGGCACCGAGAAGGTGATGTCGCCGGTGAGGTCGGCCTGCGCGGCAGCCTGTGCGGCACTGTCCACCGCGGAGACGGCGGCTGCCGCCGGCGCGTCCGGTGTGGCACGGCTGGTGCCGGCGCGGGCGGGCTGGGTGATGCCGGCGACGAGGATCGCGACGGCGGCGACGGCTACCGAACGGACGGCTGTGCGCACGGGAGCTCCTTCCAGGGCCAGATGTGGTCCGCTCCCGGCGTCGGGACCGACCGGTGGGTGGGGGTGAAGTGACGGCGCAGCAGTCGCCGCCAGGACGGTGCCGGCAGCTCGGTGCGGAGCGCGGCCAGCGCGGTCGCGTACTTGGAGATCCGCGTGGGGCGGATGCCGAGCCGCCAGAGCGATCGGTCCACGGCGGAGGCGGCGGCGCTGGATTTGGTCTCCACCACGGCGAGGTGCGGCAGGTGCAGGGCGTGGTGCTCGTCGTACCAGGCCAGATCCGTGTCGATCGTGACGCGGCTCGCGGTGGCGGGCAGGTAGAGCGTGCTGCGCCGGTACCGGCTGACCAGCGTGGGCAGGAAGGTGGCGGCGCGGTGGCCGACCAGCACCTCTTCGACGAACCCCCGGCCGGGGTCCAAAGTGGTCCGATGCTCGTGCAGGTACGGTGCCCGGTGCTTTACCGTGCTCCCGCGCGCCCCGGGCACCTTGACCTCCAGCCAGCACTGGTCGGAGTCGACGTACGTCCGGGTGCGCAGCTTGAACCGCCGGCGCCGCCCGTACGCGGTGAGCCGGTAGCTGGTGAGATCCGGGGTGTCGAAGTAGAGCGTCTCGTACGTGAAGGTCCGCAGGCCGCCGATCTCCAGCACCTCGGTGCTCGGATCGAGGCTCGCGAGCAGGTGATCCACCGCCGTCCGTGGCACCACGTACTTGCGGTCGACCCGGGTCTGGAGCGCGGCGCGGTCCAGCAGGTCGTCCAGCCCGATCGGGTTGAGGCCGGCGAGCGGGGGGCTCACCGGTGCCCCGCCAGCTGCGGTGCGGAGCTGGTGCCCGCGCCGGCGCCATGTGCGCCGGGCAGGTACCGGACGCTCACCACTGTGGTGTCCTCGACGAGGTCGACACGCTGCACGGTCGTCGAGTGCACCCGGGCGCCGAGCAGCTGCTCCAGCTGCGCCACGAGCGCGACCTGGTCGATGATGGCGGAGTCGAGCACCACGACCTGGTTGCGGTAGCCCCGGAACAGGCGGGGGTGGTCACCTGCGTAGATAACGATGAGGATCAGGGCCATCAGCACCGCGTTCCGCCACAGCGGATCGGTGTCGAGCGCGCCGAGCAGGCCGAGCGCCAGGGCGGAGAAGTAGTAGGCGACCTCGTGCTGGTCGAGTTCGGTAGAGCGCAACCGGATGATCGAGAGCACGCCG
>Ga0214467_1000004_pt1 | contig 74128 bp, 71 predicted proteins | sample RVTome_8_FD_187339 | JGI IMG/M metagenome (GOLD analysis project Ga0214467, IMG submission 187339) | Soil microbial communities from uranium-contaminated site in the Upper Colorado River Basin, Wyoming, United States - RVT160D0 HiSeq ...
TCGACTCCTGGCCGGCCGCGGCGGGTGGGTGGGCTGGTTCACGGCGCAGCAGGCCGTGATGCACGGTGAACCACAACGTCCAGGTGACGTTGGAGAGTAAAAGGTTCAGCCGTACCCGGGCGACCAGCGCGGGCGTGGTCTCGGCGCCGAAATAGGCGGCGGTGAGGTCCGCCACCTGGTCCGGGTCGAGATCGGCCTCGGCCGCGATGTCGCCCAACTCGAACGACGGGTCGTTGTTGCCGGACAGTTGGTAGTCGACGATCCGGATGGTGCCGGCGACATCGATGAAGTTTTCCGCCAGCAGGTCGTTGTGGCAGGGCACGGTCGGCATCGGGAGGACGCCCAGCGCCGCACGTACGTGCTCGACAGTGGACAGCCGCTCGAGATAGCCGTCCGGCAGCGGCAGGTCGTGGTGGCGGCACACGTCCAGCAGCTCGTAAAGCTTGCCGATGATGTCGAAGTCGTTGCCGAAGCGGGGCCCGGCGTGCAAGCGCCGGCAGGCGGACGCGATCCGGGGGATCGTGGCCGGCTCCCGCACCGCCGCTGGGTCCAGCGTGCGCCCCGGCAGAAACTCGAGCACCAGGGCGGGGATGTCGGGCAGCACCTCGTAGACCCTCGCGCCGGCGCCCGACTCCGCCGCCAACCGGGTATTTTCGATCTCCAACGGCGGGGGCACCCCCAACCCCGCCGCGGAGACCGCGGGCTCGAGCACGCGCAGCACGTAGCTGCGGCCCCTCGCGTCGACCCGCCAAATGTGGTGCGAAAGGCCGCCCGTCAGCGGCCTGTGGGTGACCGGCTGGCCAGCCCACATCGAGACGTGTCCCAGCACGTCTTCGATATGGACCGTCCGTGCACCCATGGCTGAGTTTCAGCCCGTGGTATGAGAAGCGTCAATACACGCGAGGTTAAGTTTTGAGTGGCCGCTCAGCTCTTTTGGTCTGACCAATTAGGTGATACGACTCACGTGTGCGGACAGATGCGCGGGTCGTCGTGGTCGGCGGCGGGGTAGCCGGGTGCAGCATCGCGTACCACCTGGCCCGGCTCGGCTGGACCGACGTGGTGGTGCTGGAGCAGCACGAGCTGACTGAGGGCACCACGTGGCACTCGGCCGGTTTCGTCGGCCAGCTCCGCTCCACCATCAGCCAGACCCGCATGATCATGTACTCCTCCTCGCTCTATGCTGAGCTGCGCGAACGCACCGGGCTGGACCCCGGCTGGCGGGGCGTCGGCGGGCTGCGGCTGGCCACCGTGCCGGAGCGCGAGGAGGAGCTGCTGCGGCAGGTCAGCGCCGCCACCACGTACGGGCTGGAGATGGCGCTGCTCTCCCCCGCCGAGGCCCAGGCGCTCCTCCCCCTGCTGGACGTCTCCGACGTGCGGGCCGCCGGCTGGCTGCCCGGCGACGGCTATCTGCGGCCCGAGCCGCTGGCCGCCGCGCTCGCGGCCGGCGCGCACCAGCTCGGCGTCGAGTTCCACACCGGGGTGCGGGTCACCGGCGTCGAGGTGGAGCGCGGCCAGGTGCGGGCGGTGCTGACCGATCAGGGCCGCATCGCCACCGAGGTGGTCGTCAACGCGGCCGGCGCGGCGGCGGGCCACGTCGGGCGGCTCGCGGGCGTCGCCATCCCGATCGTGCCCATCAAGCACCAGTACGTGGTGTCCGCCCCGCTGGCCGGCACGGACCTGCCTGACATACCGACCGTGCGCGACCCGGACCACATCGTCTACTTCCGCGGCGAGGGCGACGGGCTGCTGGTCGGCGGCTACATCCGCACCCCGGACGTGTGCTGGCCGGACGGCGACGAGGCACCGCTTTCGACCGCCCGCACGCTCTTCCCGCCCGACCTCGCGAAGTTCGAGGAGTCGTGGGCCAACGCCCGCCGCCGGGTGCCGGCCCTGCGGTCGGTCGAGATCGACCGGGTGGTGCACGGGCCCGAGGCGTTCACGCCCGACGGCGAGTTTCTGCTCGGCGAGACCTCGGTGGGCGGCTTCTGGGTGGCGGCGGGATTCTGCGTGCACGGGCTCGCCGCGGCCGGCGGCGTCGGCAAGGTGCTGGCGGAGTGGATTGTGGACGGCCAGCCGGAATTCGACGTGTCCCATATGGATGTCCGCCGCTTCGGTGCGCACCAGGCCAGCCGCTCGTGGGCCACCGCCAAGGCACTCGACGCGTACTCGCGCTATTACGACGTCGTGTACCCGTACACCGAATGGTCCGCCGGCCGTCCATTGCGCCGCTCCGCGATCTGGCCCCGGCTCGAGCCGCTCGGCGCGGCGCTCGGCGAGAAGGCCGGCTGGGAGCGGGTCAACTGGTTCGGGCCGCCGACCGGCTTCGTGCCCTCGGCGCCGCGCCCCGCCGGCTGGGCCGGGAAGGTGTGGTCCCCAGCCATCGAGGCGGAGTGCCGCGCCACGACGGAGGCGGCCGGCCTCTTCGACCAGTCCTCCTTCGCCAAGCTGGACGTGCGCGGACCGGTGTCGTTCCTGCAGCGGATGTGCGCGGCCGATGTGGACCGTCCGGTGGGGACGATGGTCTACACCCAGCTGCTCAACGCCCGCGCCGGCATCGAGGCCGACCTCACCGTCACCCGGCTCGGCGAGGCGCACTTCCGGGTCGTGACGAGCACCGCCTCCGGCGTACGCGACCTGGCCTGGCTGCGCCGCCACGCGCCCGAGGGCGTCACCGTCGAGGACGTCACCGGCGCGTACGGCTGCCTGTGCCTGTGGGGTCCGGCCGCCCGCGACATCCTCCAGCCGCTGGTCGACGAGGCACTCGACTTCCGCTTCATGCGGGCGCGCCAGCTGACCGTCGGGCCGGTGCCGGTGCTCGCCCAGCGGGTCACGTTCGTCGGCGAGTACGGCTGGGAGCTCTACGCCCCCACGGAGTACACGCTGACCCTGTGGGACCTGCTGCTGTCGACCGGCTCCCCCTCCGGCCTGGCGCCGGCCGGCTACCGCGCGATCGACTCGATGCGGCTGGAGAAGGGATACCGCGTCTGGGGCTCCGACATCACGCCCGAGACGACACCGGACGAGGCCGGCCTGTCGTTCGCGGTCCGGATCGAGACCGACTTCCTCGGCCGCGACGCGCTGCTGGCGGCGCGCGCGGCCGGCGGACCGGAGCGCCGCCTGCGCTGCCTGGTGCTCGACGACCCCCGCACGGTCTGCCTCGGCACCGAGCCGGTCCGCGTCGACGGACGTCCCTGCGGCCGCGTCACCTCCGGCGGCTACGGCTATCGCGTCGCCGCCTCCATCGCGTACGCCTACCTACCGTCCACAGTGGAGGTTGGCACGAAGGTGGAGGTAGGCGTCTTCGGCTCCTGGCAGAGCGCCGAGGTCCGCGACGACCCCCTCTACGACCCGACCAACACCCGCGTCCGCGGCTAGCGCTGGAAGACGAGCAGCTCGCTGGTCTCGTACTGAGGCCCGTCGTCGAGCGTGGGCAGTGCCGCCTCGATCCTGGCGAAGCCCGCCTCCACGGCCTCCTCGCTCAGGAGCTCGAAGACCGAGACGGCCCGCAGCTTCAGCCGCTCGTAGTCTTCGGCCAGGCTCGCCGAGCGAGGCCAGGTGACCGCGTCCCGGGAGACGAGCCTCCAGCCGGCGCCGGCGAAGTCACGCGTCACCCCTTCCTCGGATTGAAACTGCGCCGCGTCGACCCGCCTCCATTCGGGCACGACGCGAAACCACCAGACGTCGGGCATCCGGTCGGAGAAGTTCGCCTGGAGGAAGAGCTTGCCGCCTGGCCGGACGACCCGGCGCAGCTCCCGCACGGCGCTCGCGCGGTCGACGACGTGGTGCCAGACGAAGAACAGCAGGGCCGCGTCGCACGAGGCGTCGGGCAACGGGATGTGCTCGGCGGACCCAGCCGCGTACGTGACGGCGGGATGGCCGGCGTGGGCGACGGCTTGAGCACGCATCTTGTCTGACGGCTCGACCCCGTGGGCGGGGCCGCCGAAGGCACCCGCCAAGGAGGGGGTCATGCGGCCGGTGCCCGAGCCCAGGTCGAGCCAGGCCAGTGGCCGGGTCGCCGGCAGGTGGCGGGCGAACGCCTCCATCCAGGTCTGTAGCGCATCGGGCGACATCCGCCGGCCGGCGGCGTAGACGGCGTGCAGCCGTGCGTCGTACTGAACCTTCTCCATACCTGTCACCTCCGGCGGGCATCGATACGTTAGGGCGTCCGGCGCGCGCGGCCAGCTCAGAATCCGCCAACCATCCACTAAACTATCTAATCGAAGCTTTGATTAGTAGATTTGCAAGACTGGTTTGGTGTGATTTGCGTAGTTTTTCGGACCTTGAGTTGATGATCGGTCGCGTGCCGGGCGACATCGTGACCCGGCTTAGCTCCGTCGATGTCGGGCGGGGATCCGAGGCACTCTACCGAGATCAAATGCCTGGCCTGCTGCACCTGTTGGCTGACCGGGCACGCGTTGCGAGCATAACGGCGTCGTCCGCCATCGAGGGCATCGTGGTGCCGGATCGGAGCCGGGCCGAGCGCATCCTCCAAGGTCGCGCGGGTCGGCTGCGGAGCCGAAGCGAGCAAGAGCTGGCCGGCTACCGGGACGCGCAGGACTACCTTTTCCAGCACGACTGGCGGCCGTTGAGTCCCGGATTGCTCCTTCACTTGCACCGGCTGCTCTTCCAGCACACCAACGCCCCCGGCGGTCGGTTCAAGTCCGAGGACAACCTGGTCGTCGACCGGTCCGCGGACGGCAGCGTCAGCGTCCGCTTCCGGCCGGTGCCCGCAAAGGAGACCGAGTTCCATGTCGCGGAGCTCGTAGACCGGTATACCGCCGCTGTGTCAGCCGCGCAGCATCATCCGGTGCTCCTGATCGGCTGCTTCGTCCTCGATCTCCTGGTGATCCATCCTTTCAAGGACGGTAACGGCCGCGTCGCACGAGCTATGACAAACGCCCTGCTCATCGACCGGGGTTACACCGCTTCCCGGTACGTCAGCCTGGAGGCGCTGATCGTCGACTCCGAGGACGCTTACTACCAGGCTCTGCTGGACTCGACACACGGCTGGCACGAGGACAAGGCCGATCCATGGCCGTGGTTGCGATACTTCGTCGGCCTGCTGGCAGGTGCGTACGACGTCTTCTCTACGCGTGCCGCAGCCAGCCGCAGCGGCGGGTCCAAACAGGACCGGGTGCGCGACTACGTACTCAATCACGCGCCGGATGAGTTCCGGATCGCCGACGTCCGCGGCGCCCTCCCGGGTATCAGCGACCAGACCATCCGGCTCGTGCTCGACAGACTTCGATTCGAAGGCGTGGCGATCCCGCAGGGCAAGGGACGGACGGCTACCTGGCGCAGGAGGAGTCGCCGCTGAGCCACGACGGCTCGTGTGGGTTCAGCTGGCGAAGGCGCGGACCTCGACGTCGTTGAAGGCGACCGTGAACGGTGGCTCGTGGTCGGGGGTCTCCGGGTAGATGCCGAGCACCACGCGCCCCTCGCGGAACGTCGTGTCCTCCACCGTGCCGATCTGCTGCCCATCGCGTTCCAGCGCGATCGTCGTGCCCTGCATCGAGACGCCGATCCGGGTCGAGCTGTCCAACGCGATCGGTGTGGCGAACGGCATCGTGCGCAGCACCCGCACGGTCGTGCCGTCGTCGACACCGTGCGTGCCCACGTAGAAGGCCTCCGGGCAGACCCGCACGATGTAGCCGGCCGCGCCCACGAAGCGGAACCACAACGCGGCGCAGGCGCCCTCGCTGCGGAGCCGCACGTCGACCGTCATCGAGAAGTCGGTGAGCTGGTCCATCGGGCCGGGGCAGCGGTACGGCCCCTGCTTGTCGCGGGTGATGACCAGCGCGCCATCGAACGTGCAGGTCGTGAGCTGCGCCTCGTCTTCGCGGAGCTGCCACAGCCGGGGCGAGGTCAGCGGGTCCTGCGCGATGAGCTGGCTGGCCCGGGGCGAGCTGGTGGTGGGTGCCGCGGTCGTGGGTGCCACCGTGGTCGGCGCGGCGGTGGTGGGCGACGGAGCCGCGCCGGACGGGGTGCCGCCGTCGCCGAACGGCAGCACTCCGGTGGCGACGCCGGCGACGGTCAGCGAGGTCACCAGCACCGCGAGGGCGAGAAACACGTTGGCGAAGCGCCCCCACCTGCTGCCGCCCCGATCGGAAGGCGCGGGCGGGATCGGCACGGCCGGCGGCGGGGAAGGCGGGGGCGGCGGCGCGGCTGGCGCGGGCGCCACCAGCGCGGTCTGCTGGTTGGAGGGCGTGACCTGGGTCGGGCCGGCGGCGAGCGTGCCCAGCTCCGGCGGTACGGCCGCCGCGGTCAGGGCCGCCTCCGGCCGCTGGTGGGTGGCCGCCTGTGCCTCCTCGGCGGCGACCAGCAGCCCGGGCTGCCGGGCCAGCGCGGCGGCCACGGCGGGCGGCCGGTCCGGGCCGGCGACCAGCAGCAGGTCGAGCAGCTCGCGTGAGGTGGGCCGGGCGGCCGGGTCCTTCGCGAGCGCCTGCTCGACCAGCTCGCGCAGCGGCGGCACCAGGCCCGTCAGCTCGGGCGGCTGGGTCAGGATGCGGGCGGCGACCACCGGCGGCGAGTCTGCCGCGAAGGGGGTGCGTCCGGTGCCCGCGTACGCCAGTACGGCACCCCAGGCGAAGACGTCCGCCGCCGGCGTGATGACCGTGCTGGCGTTGTCACCGAAGCGCTCCGGCGCCATGTACGCCACGGTGCCCAGCCACTGGTTGGTCGCGGTGTGGTGGCTCGTCGCCTCCACCGTCCGCGCGATGCCGAAGTCGATGACCTTCGGGCTGCCCGGCGGGAGCAACACGTTGCTGGGCTTGAGATCCCGGTGGATCACGCCGGCGCCGTGGATGGCCGTAAGCGCGGTGGCCATGCCAATCGCCAGCGCGTGCAGGTTTGCCGGGCTGAGCGGCCCCCGCTCGGCGACCACGGCGGAGAGGCTGGGACCGTCGACGTACTCGACGACGAGGTACGGGCGCTCATGGTCCGGGTCGGCGTCGAGCACCTCCGCGGTGCAGAACGGCGGCACCTGCCGCGCCCGGTTTACCTCGCTGCGAAACCGGCGGCGGAACTCCTCGTCCACCTCCAGGTCGGCCCGGATCATCTTGATCGCGACCTGCCGGCCGTCCGCCGTGTTCGCGAGGTAGACGACGCCCATCCCGCCTTCACCGAGCCGCCCCACCAGCTCGTACCGGCCCAGCCGCTGCGGATCGTTTTTGCGCAATGGCGCAGCGCGCGACCCCTGGTCCCCGCTCATGTGCCCGATCTCCCCGAATGTCCCGACCCGCCGGCGCCACCGGTCGAGCCGAATCCCCCCAGTCACGATCTCGACCTCCACGAGACCGCACAAACAACGGCCGTGCGATCGTGCGGCCGGCGCTATGGGTCCATCGCTGCGCCTAATGGCTCGCTCGCAAGCTCGCTCACGCGCGACAGCATCCCACTCGCCCGCCGATCACGACAGCCCCTGGGCGTAGATCTGCCTGTTCAGCGGGTTGACCGCAACCTCGCTGTGATGTCTCCGGCCGACGTGGCGCCGCCGAAGAGCAGCCCCTGGCCCGAGTCGCAGTCCAGCTCCCGCAGCAACTCCGCCTGCTGGGCCGTCTCCACCGCCTCCGCCGTCACGGTCAGGCCCAGCGCGTGCGCCAGCCGCACCAGCGCGTCCACGATCCGCTCGTCGGCCATGCTCGCCGAGTCGACGAGGTCACCCGAGCGCAGCCCTTCGATGAACGGCCCGGCCAGCTTGAGCGAGTGGATCGGCAGCCGGCGCAGGTACGCCAGGTTGGAGTACCCGGTGCCGAAGTCGTCGATCGCGATCCGCACGCCCGTGGCGGCCAGCCCGCGCAGCGACCGCACCGGCTCGCCGGCCGTGGGCATCACCGCGCTCTCGGTGAGCTCGAGCTGGAGCTGGCCGGCGGGGAGTCCGGTGCGGGCCAGCACGCCGGCCACCTCTTCGACGATGCCGGGCGCGTTCGCCTGGCGCACGGCGAGGTTGACGCTCACCACGAGAAGCGCCTCGGGAAAGTCGCGGTGCCACTCCGCGGCCTGTGCGCACGCCTGCTCCAGCACCCACCGTCCAAGTCGGACGATCATGCCGGTCTCCTCGGCCAGCCCGATGAACCGGTCCGGCGGCACCATCCCCAGCTCCGGGTGGCGCCACCGCACCAGCGCCTCGACCGCGCGCAGCCGCCCGCTCTCCAGGCCCACGATCGGCTGGTACTCCAATGTGAACTCACCCCGGTCGAGCGCGCCGGGCAGTGCGGCCGCGAGTGCCGCGCGGGCCAGCTGGTGTGCGCCGCGCACCGGGTCGAACAGTGACCACTGACCTCGCCCGTCGGCCTTCGCCCAGTAGAGCGTGGTGTCGGCCGCCTTCATCACCTCGGTGGGGCTGGTGCCGCGGACCTCGCGCTCGACGATGCCGATGCTGGCGGTCACCGAGAGGGGCTGGTGCGAGTCGATCTTCACGGGCTCGGCGACCGCCGCCAGCGCCGCCTCGGCCACCTCGATGGCCGAGTCGGTGCCGCTCGAGTCTTCGACCAGGATCACGAACTCGTCGCCGCCCATCCGCGCCACCAGGTGCCCGCGCGCCGACACCGAGGCGGCCAGCCGCCGCGCCACGACCACCAGCAGCTCGTCGCCCACGTAGTGGCCGAGGCTGTCGTTTACCGCCTTGAAGCCGTCGAGGTCGAGAAAGCACACGCCCACCCGATGCGCCGCACCGTCGAAGACCGCGGCCAACCGCTCGAAGAAGAGCGTGCGGTTGGGCAGCCCGGTGAGCGGGTCGTGCAGTGCCTGGAAGCGGAGGCGCTCCTGCAGCTCGTACCGGTCGGTGATGTCCTCGACCATCGCCACGGTGAAGCGCGGCTGCCCGTCCTCGTCCCGGATGAGCGAGACGGCGAGGTCGGTCCAGAGGACCGTGCGGTCCTTGCGGTAGTAGCGCTTTTCCACCCGCGTGCCGTCGCGCTTGCCCTCGATCATCTCCTTGTACATGTCCCACATGCCCGGCGCGTCGTCCGGGTAGAAGAGCTCCGCGACGTTGATCTCGCGCATCTCCTCGACGCTGTAGCCGAGCATGTCGGCGAACGCCTGGTTGACGTCGACGATCCGCCCGTCCATGTCGGCGATGCCGATGCCGATGGCCGCGCCCGCGAAGACCGCCCGGAAGCGCGCCTCGCTGGCCCGCAGGTCCTGCTCGATCTGGTTGCGCGCCGACCAGACCGCGCGGCCGATGCGTTCCTGCTGGGTGAACGTCCGGTCGCGCAGCGCCCGCGCGTATCCGGCCGCCATGGCCGCCTGCAGGGCCACCGCCCGGTCGGCGTACCTGCCGGTCTGCTCGGGTGCGACCAGCTCCACGAACGACCGCCCGAACGTGAGCAGCGTCTGGTCCAGAAACTCCGGCGCGGTGAAGTGCGCTTCGACGAGCGCGCGTCCCACGGCGTGCGCGGGCGCGGCCGTGAACGGCTCGGCCACCAGTGCCTCAGCCAGCAGCAGCGTGTGGTTGTGCAGCATGCGCTCGGTCTCGTCCGGGCTCATCGGCACATAGCCGAGCGCCGCCCCGGCACGCGCCCACCGGTGCGCGTACCGCTCCACTCCCTCCATGCCTGCCTGGTCGATCGTCGCCTCCCGCAGCCTGACGGCGCGCCCGACCTAGCCGGACCGGCCGACGCCCCCGAAGGCGCCGAACCGCTCTGGATGCTCGTCTACATCTCCCGGCGACTCCGGCCGCCACAGCGGCAGGTGCACGAGCCCGGGGTCGACGAGCGCGAAATCCCCGAAGTACGACGAGATCTCCGCGTGCGAGCGGAGCGTGATCTCGGTGGCGGTGCGCTTGGAGAGCGACTGTGCGTCGAGCATCTCCTGCGGCTGGTCCTCGTAGGTGGAGTGGGAGATGACCAGGTAGCTGCCCGGCGCGGCGGCGGCGCGGAGGGTGGCGATCACCTCGGCGGGGCGCGCGGCGTCGGGCAGGAAGTGCACGACCCCGGCGAGCAGCAGCGCGATCGGGCGGTCGAAGTCGAGCAGGCCCAGCTTCCGGGTATCGGCGACGATGCGGTCCGGGTCGCGCAGGTCCCCTTCGAGCACGGCCGTCTGCTCGTCACCCTCCAAAATGGAGCGACTGTGCATGACCGCCACGGGGTCGATGTCGATGTACACGACGCGCGAGGCCGGGTTGGCCGCCTGGGCCACCTCGTGCACGTTGCCCACGGTGGGGATCCCGGAGCCGATGTCGAGGTACTGGTCGACGCCCTCGGCCGCGATGAACCGCACCGCCCGCCGCAGGAAGGCCCGGCCGGCCCGCATGGTGTCGGCCAGGTTGGGCGTGAGGCTGGCGATCTGCTCGGCGAGCTGGCGGTCGACCTCGAAGTTGTGCGCGCCGCCGAGGAAGTAGTCGTAGACCCGGGCCGCGCTGGGACGGCTCATGTCGATATCCGACGAGAGATCGCGCGGCTGTTCCATGATCCGCCTTCGGGGTCCGGCCGTGAGGCAAGTTCGCGATCACACTACCGCTCGGGACTAGGGCGCCTCCAGCAGAAGGGAGATCCCCTGGCCGACGCCGACGCACATCGTGCACAACGCCCGATGCGCCCCGCGTTGTCCCAGCTCAACCGCCGCCGTCAGGGCGAGCCGGGCACCGCTCGCGCCGAGCGGGTGACCGAGGGCGATCGCCCCGCCGTTCGGGTTGACGTGCTCGGCGTCCGGGGGCAGCCCGAGCTCGCGCAGCACGGCGACCGCCTGCGCGGCGAACGCCTCGTTCAGCTCGACCACGTCGACGTCGGCCAGCCCCAGCCCGTGCCGGTCGAGCAGCTTTCGGGTGGCCGGCACCGGGCCGATCCCCATGATCCGCGGGGGCACGCCGGCCGCCGCCGCGCCGGTCACCCGGGCGAGCGGCGTCAGCCCGTACCGCGCGACCGCCGCCTCGCTCGCGACCAGCAGGGCCGCCGCGCCGTCGTTCACGGGTGAGGCGTTGCCAGCGGTCACGGTGCCCCCGGCGCGGAACGGCGTGGGGAGCGCGGCCAGCTTCTCCAGCGAGGTCTCCCGCGGCGGCTCGTCGACCTCGACCGCCTTGGTGGCGCCCCGACCCGCGGGCACGTCGATCGGTGCGATCTCCAGCGCCAGGCGGGCCCGCGCCTTGGCCGCCCGCTCCTGCGACCGCAGCGCGAACTCGTCCTGCGCCTCCCGACTCACGCCGAACTCGGCGGCCACGTTTTCCGCGGTCTCGGGCATCGAGTCGATTCCCCAGCCGTCGCGCATCAGCTTGTTGACGAACCGCCAGCCGATCGTGGTGTCGAAGATCTCCGCGGTACGGGAGAACGCGCTCGCCGCCTTCGGCATCACGAACGGCGCCCGGCTCATGCTCTCCACGCCGCCGGCCACCACGAGGTGCGCCTCACCGGCCCGGATCGCGCGGGCGGCCGTGGCCACCGCGTCGAGGCCGGAGCCGCAGAGCCGGTTGACCGTGCTGCCCGGCACGTGCTCGGGCAGCCCGCCGAGCAGCACCGCCATCCGGGCCACGTTGCGGTTGTCTTCGCCCGCCTGGTTGGCGCAGCCGAGCACCACGTCGTCGACCGCGGCCCAGTCGACGGACGGCTGCTTGGCGGCGAGTGCCCGAATGACGTGCGCTGCCAGATCGTCGGGCCGAACACCTGACAGCGCGCCGCCGTACTTCCCGAACGGTGTGCGGACACCGTCGACGACGAACGCCTCCATCTCAGAAAGGGTACTGGGGTACGTCGCCACGGACCGTTACCCAGCGGGTCTCGGTGAACGCCTCCACGTTCGCCGCGGCACCGCCGAAGCGGGCACCGGTCCCCGACGCGCCGATGCCGCCGAAGGGCACGTTCGCCTCGTCGTTCACCGTCTGGTCGTTGATGTGCGCGATGCCCGTCGGGATGCGGTCGGCGAGCGCGAGGCCCTTCGTCACGTCGCGGGTGATGATGCCCAGCGACAGTCCGTAGTCGGTGCCCGCTGCGAGCGCCGCCGCCTCGTCCAGGCTGCCGAACCGGGCGACCGGCGCGACCGGGCCGAAAACCTCCTCGGCGTACGCGGGCATGTCGGGCGTGACGTCGGCCAGCACCGTCGGGCGGTAGAAGAGGCCGGTGAAGGTGCCGCCGGCCGCCAGCCGCGCGCCCTTTTCGACGCTGCCTGTCACCAGTGCGTGGATCTTGTCACGCTGGCCGTCGTCGATCACGGGGCCGAGCTCCAGCGCGTCAGCCTTCTTCGCGAGGCGGTCGACGTACTCGTCGTAGAGGGACTCGTGCACGAGGTGGCGGCCCGTGGTCATGCAGATCTGGCCCTGGTGGTTGAACGAGCCCCACGCGCCCGCCGAGATAGCGCGGTCGAGGTCGGCGTCGTCGAGCACCACGAGCGCGGAGTTGCCACCCAGCTCGAGGTGCACGCGGGTCAGGTTGGCGGCCGCGACCTCGCCGACCCGGCGGCCGGCGCGGGTGGAGCCGGTGAACGACACCACGCGCACCCGCGGGTCGGCGATCACCGCCTCGCCCACCTCAGGACCGCCGGGCAGCACGTGCAGCAGTCCCTCGGGGAGCCCGGCCTGCGCGAAGATGCCGGCCAGCAGCAGGCCGCCGCTGATGGCGGTGCGCGGGTCGGGCTTGAGCAGCACCGCGTTGCCGAGCGCGAGGGCGGGCGCCACCGAGCGGATCGACAAGATCAGCGGGAAGTTGAACGGGGAGATGACGCCGACCACGCCGGCCGGCACCCGCCGCGACATGCTGAGGCGGCCGTCGAGGCTGGGCAGCAGCTCGCCGTACGGGCGGGAGGGCAGCGCCGCCGCCTCGTAGCACTCCTGCGTCGCCACCAGGATCTCGAAGTCGCCCTTGGGTGGGACCGCGCCGGTCTCGCGGACGATCCAGTCGCGCACCTCCTCGGCGTTCTCCTGCCACAGGTCGCCGGCCTTGCGCAGGACCGCCGCACGGGCGGGGTGCGGGAGCGCGGCCCACTCGGCCTGCGCGGCGGCCGCCGTGCGCGCGGCGGTGGCCACGTCGCCCGGACCGGCGACGCCCACGCGGCCGATCTCCGAACCGGTGGCCGGCTCGACGACCGCCCGGTCGCCGCCTTCGCCGGAAACCCAACCGTTACTGAAGAACTTGCTTTGCCAGGTCGGTTTGTCGAGCAGCATCATGACTCCCCACAGTGGACTCTTGTTTGGCGGCCTGGATCTGCGCGTACACGTGCGAGCGCAGCTCCGTGAACCGGCTGTCTGACCGCGTAGTCAGCTGGTCGCGTTGGTCGGGCAGGTCGACGTCGAGCACCTCGCGCACCACCGTGGGCGAGGAGGAGAGGATGATCACTCGTTGCCCGAGGTAGACCGCCTCGTCGATGTCGTGCGTGACGAAGAGGATGGTGACGCCCAGCTTTCGCCACAGGGCGCGGATCAGATCCTCCAGGTCCGCGCGGGTCTGTGCGTCGACGGCCGCGAACGGCTCGTCCATCAAGAGCACATCCGGCTGGTACGCGACCGCGCGCGCGATCGCCACGCGCTGCTGCATGCCACCGGAAAGCTGCCACGGATACGCGTGGTGGGCGTCGGCGAGACCCACCGCGGCGAGCGCGTCGCCCACCAGCTCCTGGCGCAGCCTGCGCGCCACGCCCTTGTTGCGCAACGGAAGCTCCACATTGTCGCGCACGTTCATCCACGGGAAGAGGCTGCGGCCGTACTCCTGGAAGACCACGGCCATGCCCGGCGGCGGCCCGGTGACCCGCTTGTCCCGCAGCCGCACCTCCCCCGCGGTCGGGGCGAGCAGCCCCGCCATGCACTTGAGCAACGTGGTCTTGCCGCAGCCGGACGGACCGACCAGGCACACGAGGTCGCCGGCGTCGAGGCCGAAGGTCAGGTCGCGGACCGCCTCGACCGGGCGCTGGCGACCGTCGTACACCTTCTTGAGGCCGCGGACATCGAGCAGCATCGTATGTCCTTTCAGGACGGTCCGCGCTGGGCGCGGCGCTGGCCGTGGTACCAGGCCAGGGCCCAGCTCTCCACGAGGCGAAACAGGATGGACAGGGCGAGACCGAGCAGGCCCAGGAGCAGGATGCCGCTCCACATGTCGGGGATCGCGAAGCTGCGCTGAAACTGCACGATGGTGAAGCCGAGGCCGTTGCTGGCGGCGAACATCTCGCTGATGACCATCAGGATGATGCCGATCGACAGCGCCTGCCGCATGCCCGCGGCGATCTGCGGGCTCGCCGAGCGGAGCACCAGGTGGCCGACGCGGGACGCGCCGGTGATCCCGTACGACTTGCAGGTGTCCGCGAGGACGCTGTCGACGGCCCGCACGCCCTCGACGGTGTTGAGCAGGATCGGCCACACGCAGCCGGCCGCGATGACCACGACCTTCATCGTGTCACCGATGCCGGCGAAAAGCATGATGACTGGGACGAGTACCGGCGGCGGGATGGCCCGGAAGAACTCCAGCACCGGTTCGAGCACCGCGCGCACCCGCCGGTAGCTGCCGACGAGCACGCCGAGCGCGATGCCGGCGAGCACCGCGACCGTGTAGCCGACGGCGAGGCGGATCAGGCTGGGCAGCACGTCGGTGCGGAGCCGGTCCCAGGTCCACACCTCGGGGAAGGTGCTCAGGATCTCGCTGAGCGGCGGCACGTAGAAGTTGTCGCTGTTGGCCGTGCCCAACCACCAGGCGACGAACAGCACGATCGGCAGCGCGACCGCCAGCAGGATCCTCACGAGGACGCGCATCACACCAGCACCTCGCCGCGTACCGACTGGTGCCAGGAGAGCAGCAGCCGCTCGACGCCTCGGGCGCCGAGGTTGATGAGGACGCCCAGCAGGCCGGTGACGGCGATGAGGGCGTACATGTTGGGCACCGCGTTGGAGGTCTGCGCGACCGCGATGCGGCTGCCCAGGCCGGGCGCGCCGATGACCAGCTGCGCGGTGATGGCCAGCACCAGCGCGACCGCGGCGGCGAGGCGGACGCCGGTCATCACGTACGGCAGGGCGGTGGGCCACATGACGCACCGCACGCGGGCCAGCGTGCCGAGCCCGTAGCTGCGCGCGGTCTCGTCGGCGATCGGGTCGACGTCCTGCACGCCGTAGAGCACCTGGATCAGCACCTGCCAGAACGAGGCGTACACCACGAGCATGAGCGTGGACCGGATCTCCGTGCCGTAGAGCAGGACGGCGAGCGGGATCAGCGCGACCGAGGGGATCGGCCGCAGAAACTCGATCGTCGACGCGGTGAGCGCGCGCAGCACCGGCACCGCGCCGATCACGATGCCCACGACGATGCCGGCGACCACCGCGATGGCGAGCCCAATCGCCCAGGCCACCAGCGTGTCCCAGAGCGCGCTCCAGAACGCGCCGGTGGCGAGCTCGCCGACCAGCGCGACGGCGATCCGGTGGGTGGGCGGGAGGAAGTCGGCCGACACCAGCCCGCTGTACGGCAGCACCTCCACGAGCAGGAGGAGGCCGGCGAGCCCGGAGAGTCCAAGCGCTGCTTTTCGGGCGCGGCTGCTCGCCTGGCGGGTCCGCCAGGCGAGCAGCCGCGCCGGGGGTGGGGTCGGCGTCCCCTTCACGCCTCGGATCACGGCAGCAGTTTGGCCAGGTCGGGTGTCTTGTCGCCGAAGACGCCGTCGGCCTTGCCCAGCGTCGCCAGCGTCTCGATCGACGCCTTGTTGATCTCGGTGGGCCACATCGGGAGCGTCATCGCGTCGCGGGTCTTCTGGTCGATCTGCGTGTACGTGCCCAGCACCTGCCGCACCTCGTCGCCGTGCGCGGAGGCGTAGGTCAGCGACTCGTTCATCGCCTCGGTGAAGCGCTTGACCAGATCCGGGTCCTCCCCGATCAGCTTCGTGGAGGCGAAGTACGTGGCGACGGTGAGGTTGGGCGCCGCGTCCACGTAGTTCCACGCGACGACCCGGCCGCCCTGTGACTTGACGACCGAGAGGGACGGCTCGACGACCCAGGCCGCGTCGACCTGGCCGCCGGCGAGCGCGGCCGGCATCTGCGGGAAGCCGATCTCGACGAAGTTGATCGTGCTCGGGTCGCCACCTGCCTTGCGCACGGACTCGCGGACGGTGGTGTCGCCGATGTTCTTCAGCGTGTTGACCGCGACCTTCTTGCCGGCGAGGTCCTTGGCGGACTGGATCGGGCTGTCGCCCTTCACCGTCACGCCGCCGAAGTCGGCGCCATCCTTGCCGGTCGAGGCGACACCGTTGGCCACCACCTTGATCGGCACGCTATTGGTCTGGGCCAGCATCAGCGACGTCACGTTGCTGAAGCCGAACTGGAACTGGCCGCTGAGCACCCCCGGCACGATGGCGGCGCCGCCCTGGCCGCTCTCCATCGTGAGGTCGATGCCGCGGCTGGAGAAGAAGCCTTTCTCCTTGCCGAGGTAGATCGGCGCTACGTCGACGATCGGGATCACGCCGACCGTGACCTTGGTGGGGGTGCCTTCGTCGGCGGGCGTCGACGGGGAGTCGGACGACCCGCACGCCGTGGCGGCGACCAGTGTCGCGGCCACGGAAAAAACTGCGAAGGACCTGCGCAATGAGACCTCCGAGGGAAGCGTGCGTCATACGAACAGTGGTTCTCATCGTGAACGTACGACGTGACCGCGCTCACGTCAACGTCGCTTCCAGCGCCCGATTGACAGTGCTGGAGCGTCGCCGTTACGTTCGGATAGCGAACCCAAGTTCTACAAGCGCACGATGTGGGGTATCAATGGGGGTCATCGCCTCGCTGCCCGAAGCGATCGCCGAGCTGGTGCGCGACGGGGCGACCGTGGCCCTCGAAGGGTTCACGCACCTGATCCCGGTCGCCGCCGGTCACGAGATCATCCGGCAGGGCCGCCGCGACCTCACGCTCGTCCGGATGACGCCGGACATCGTCTACGACCAGATGATCGGTGCTGGCTGCGCGCGCAAGCTCGTCTTCTCCTGGGCCGGCAACCCCGGCGTCGGCTCGCTGCACCGCTTCCGCGACGCGGTGCAGCGCGGCTGGCCCGCTCCCCTCGAGATCGAGGAGCACAGCCACGCCGGCATGGCCAACCGGTACGTGGCTGGCGCGTCCGGGCTGCCGTTCGCGGTCATGCGCGGATACGTCGGCACGGACCTGCCCGCGCACACCGCGACCATCAAGCCCATCACCTGCCCGTTCACCGCAGAGGTGCTGACCGCCGTGCCCGCCCTCAACCCAGACGTCGGCATCGTGCACGCGCAGCGCGCCGATCGCGCGGGCAACGTGCAGATGTGGGGCATCACCGGGGTACACAAGGAGGTCGTGCTCGCCTCGCGCCGGTCGCTGGTGACCGTGGAGGAGGTCGTCGACGAGCTCGAGCCCCGCCCCGGTGCCGTGATCCTGCCGGGCTGGGCGGTCACGTACGTGGCCGAGGTGCCCGGCGGCGCGCACCCCTCGTACGCGATGGGCTACAGCGAGCGGGACAACGACTACTACCTGGCCTGGGATGCGATCAGCCGGGACCGGGAGGCGTTCACCGCCTGGCTGAAGGAGCACGTGCTCGATCGGGTGCCGGCGCCGTGACCTGGAGCGCCGACGAGATGATGACGATCGCGGCCGCCCGGGCGCTGCGCGACGGCGACCGGTGCTTCGTGGGCATCGGCCGCCCCAGCACCGCCGCCAACCTCGCCCGCCGCACGCACGCGCCCAACCTCGTGCTGATCTACGAGTCCGGCACGATCGGTGCCAAGCCCGCCAGGCTCCCGCTCTCCATCGGTGACGGCGTGCTGGCCGAGACCGCCGACGCGGTCGTCTCGGTGCCGGAGATCTTCAACTACTGGCTCCAGCCGGGCCGGGTCGACGTGGGCTTCCTGGGGGCCGCGCAGATCGACCGGTTCGGCAACATCAACACGACGGTGATCGGCGACGACTACGGCGATCCGCGGGTGCGGTTGCCCGGTGCCGGCGGCGCGCCGGAGATCGCCGCATCCTGCCGCGAGGTCATCGTGATCGTCAAGCACAGCCCGCGTACGTTCGTGGAGCGGGTCGACTTCGTCACCTCGGTCGGCTACGGCGGTGGCCCGGGCGACCGGGCGAAGCTCGGCCTCACCGGGCGGGGCCCGGTGCTCGTCATCACCGACCTGGGTGTGCTGGAGCCCGACCCGCGGACCGCCGAGCTCACGCTGACCCAGGTGCACCCGGGCGTCGACCCGGCGCGCGCGGTCGAGGCGACCGGATGGCCGCTCGCCGTCGCGCCCTCACCCGGCGTCACACCCGACCCCAGCCATGCCGAGCTGTCCGCACTGAGGCTTTTGGAACGGCAGGATTGACCAGGTAAGGAGGGAGAGATCATGACGACGGCAGGTCGGCTGGCAGTGCCCGGATACCGCCGGGACGACGACGCCCACCCACCCCTGCTCTCGCCCGGCTACAAGTCGACCGTGCTGCGCGCGCCGAGCCAGGCCCCGCTGCTGCTCCCGCACACGCTGACCGAGGTGACCGGGCCGCTGCTCGGCGAGGGTCGGGTCACCGCGGACGACGCCGACCTCACCCACTACGCCGGCGGCGAGGCGCAGGGGCAGCGGATCGTCGTGCACGGGCAGGTCCGCGACAGCGACGGCCGCCCCGTGCCACACACGCTCGTCGAGGTGTGGCAGGCCAACGCGGGCGGCCGCTACCTGCACAAGTGGGACCAGCACGACACCCCGCTCGACCCGCATTTCACCGGGGTGGGGCGGGCGCTCACCGACTCGCTGGGGCGATACAGGTTCGTCACGGTGAAGCCGGGCGCGTACCCCTGGCGCAACCACCACAACGCCTGGCGGCCGGCGCACATCCACTTCTCCCTCTTCGGCCGGGCGTTCACGCAGCGGCTCGTGACACAGATGTACTTCCCGGACGACCCGCTCTTCCCGCACGACCCGATCTACAACTCGGTGCCCGACGCGGCCCGGCACCGCATGGTGTCCCGCTTCGACCTCTCCGCGACGGTCGAGGAGTGGGCGCTCGGCTTCGAGTTCGACATCGTCCTACGTGGACGCGAGGCGACGCCGATGGAGGAGACGTGACCACGCCTTCGCAGACGGTCGGGCCGTACCTGTCGATCGGCCTGCCCTGGCCGGACGGGCCGGATGTGGTCGCCGAGGGCGTGCCGGGCGCGTTCTGGCTGCACGGCGTGGTGACCGACGGCGCCGGCGACCCCATCCCAGACGCGCTCATCGAGACCTGGCAGGCGGATCCGGCCGGCCGCTTCGACCACCCGGACGACCCGCGCGGCGCGGTGTCCGGCTTCCGCGGCTTCGGCCGGTGCCCCACCGACGACAGCGGACGGTACGCGATCCGCACGCTCAAGCCCGGCCCGGTGCCCGGCCCCGACGGGACACCGCAGGCGCCGCACATCGACGTGTCGGTGCTCGCGCGGGGCCTGCTGCAGCGGGTCGTCACGCGGGTCTACTTCGCCGACGAGGAGGCGGCCAACACGGCCGACGCGGTGCTGGCCGGCGTGCCCGCGGCGCGGCGCGCGACGCTGCTGGCGGCGCCGGACGAGGCCGGCTACCGCTTCGACATCCGCTTGCAGGGCGACGATGAGACCGTCTTCTTCGCCATCTGAGCCTCCCGGCCTCTTCGACGGCGTGCTGGCCGCCGGCCCGGTGCGGGAGGTGACCGGTGACCTCGCCTGGCTGCGGGCGATGCTCGACGTCGAGGCGGCCCTGACCCGGGCCGGCGGCGCGCCACCCGAGGTGGCCGAGGAGGTCACCGCCGCGTGCCGGGCCGAGCGCTTCGACGTCGCGGCCCTGGGCGCGGCCGCCGCCGAGGCCGGCAACCCGGTCGTGCCGCTGGTCCGCGCGCTGCGCGCCGCCGTCTCCCCCGCCGCGGCTCGCCACGTGCACGCCGGCGCCACCAGCCAGGACATCCTCGACTCGGCCGCGATGCTGGTCGCTCGGGACGCCCTCGGGCTGATCCTCGACGACATCTCGGCGGCGGCCGAGGCGGCCGCCGCGCTCGCCGGCGCGCACCGGGACACCCCAGTCGCCGCGCGGACGCTGCTGCAGCAGGCGCTGCCGACGACATTCGGCTTGGTCGCGGCGGGCTGGCTCACCGCGCTGGACGGAGCGGCCGACCGCCTCGCCGCGGTACGCGCCAGCGGACTGGCCGTCCAGCTCGGCGGCGCCGCCGGCACTCTCGCGGCCTTCGACTTACCGTCCATCGTGGACGCACTGGCCGCCGAGCTCGGCCTGCCCGCGCCCGCCCTGCCGTGGCACACCGACCGCACCCGGATCGCGGACCTCGCCGGCGCGCTCGGCACCGCGTGCGGCGTCATCGGGAAGGTGGCCGGTGACGTCGTCCTCTACGCGCAGACCGAGGTCGGTGAGCTCGCCGAGGGGCAGCCGGGCGGCTCGTCCAGCCTGCCGCACAAGCACAACCCGGTCGCCGCCATCTCCGCCCGCGCCTGCGCGGCCCAGGCACCCGGCCACACCGCCACGCTGCTCGGGTCGATGGGGCACGAGCACCAGCGGGCGGCCGGCGCCTGGCACGCCGAGTGGGCGCCACTCACCGGCTTGCTGCGGGCGACCGGCTCGGCGGCGCGCTGGCTGGCGCGGTGCCTGGCGCACGTGCGCGTCGACGCCGCTCGCATGCGGGCCAACCTCGACCTCACCGGCGGGAGGCTGCTGGCCGAGCGGGTCAGCGCCGCGCTCGCCCCGAAGGTCGGCCCGACCGAGGCGCACGACCTGGTCCGCGCCGCGGTCGCCGGTGGCCGGCCGCTCGGCGAGGCGCTCGCGGAGCACTTCGCGCCGGCTGAGCTCGCCGCCCTCCTCGACCCCGCCGGCTACCTCGGCGCCGCGCCCGCGCTGACTGACCGCGCACTCAAGCGGCACGGGGAGCGGCCGTGACGCCTTACTCCATCGTGGACGGTCCGGCAGGCGCGCCGCTGCTCGTGCTCGCCAACTCCCTCGGCACCACGGTCGACATGTGGGAGCCGCAGCTGCCCGCGCTGACCGAGCGCTACCGCGTGCTCCGCTTCGACACCCGGGGACACGGTCGCTCGGCGGTGCCTCCCGGCCCGTACACCATCGGGGATCTGGGCAGCGACGTGCTCGCACTGCTCGACGGGCTCGGCGTGACGCGGGCCCATTTCTGTGGTCTCTCCCTCGGCGGCATGGTCGGCATGTGGCTGGCCGCGCACGCCCCCGAGCGGATCGACCGGCTCGTGCTCTGCTGCACGTCGGCCCGGCCGGGGGCGCCCGAGTCGTGGGCGCACCGCGCCTCCACCGTGCGGGCGGAGGGCACCGTGGCGATCGCCGACCTGGTGGTGAGCCGGTGGCTCACGCCGGAGTACGCGCACCGCCGGCCCGACGTGGTCGCCCGGCTGCGCGCGATGCTCACCGCCACGCCCGCCGAGGGGTACGCGTCCTGCTGCGGCGCCATCGAGCGGCTCGACCTCACCGCCGCGCTGCCCCGCATCGCCGCGCCCACGCTGGTCCTGCACGGCGTCGACGACCCCGCGTTCACCCCGTCGCACGGCGCGGACATCGCGGCGGCCGTGCCGGGCGCGCGGCTCGCGCTGGTGCGTGACGCCGCCCATCTGGCCAATGTGGAGCAGGACGACGCGGTGACCACGCTGATCGTCGAACACCTTGGGGGCAGTGAATGAGTGACGTCGAGCGGGGCATGGCCGTGCGCCGGGAGGTGCTCGGCGACGCGCACGTCGACCGTACGGTCGCGAACACGACGCCGCTGACGGCGCCGTTCCAGGAGTTCATCACCGGGTACGCGTGGGGTGCGGTCTGGGCTCGCGACGGCCTCGACCGCCGCACCCGCAGCTTCGTGACGCTCGCGCTGCTGGCCGCCCTCCGGTGCGAGGACGAGCTGGCCATGCACGTGCGCGCGGCCCGACGAAACGGCCTCACTCCTGCCGAGATCGGCGAGGTGCTGCTGCACACGGCCGTCTACGCTGGTGTGCCGGCGGCGAACAGCGCCCTGGCGATAGCGCAGCGCGTGCTCGACTCCCTCGACGAGGGGCTCGACGAGGGGGACGGATGACGGACGTGGGGCGGGAGGCCCACTTCGTGCAGTCCCTGGAGCGCGGGCTGGCCGTCATCCGCGCGTTCGACGCCGAGCACCCGGAGCTGACGCTCAGCGAGGTGGCCCGCATCTGCGACCTCACCCGGGCCGCCGCCCGCCGCTTCCTGCTGACGCTGGCCGACCTGGGCTACGTGCGCACCGACGGCCGGCTCTTCAGCCTCACGCCGCGGGTGCTGGAGCTGGGCTACGCGTTCCTGTCCAGCCTCTCGCTGCCCGAGGTGGCCGAGCCACACCTGGAGCGCCTGGTGGCGCAGGTGCGCGAGTCGTCCTCGGTGTGCGTCCTCGATGGCGACGACGTGGTCTACGTGGCCCGCGTCCCCACCTCCCGGATCATGACGGTCGCCATCAACGTGGGCACCCGCTTCCCCGCCTACGCCACCTCGATGGGGCGGGTGCTGCTGGCCGCCCTGCCCGACGAGGAGCTGGACGCGTACCTCGATCGGGTGAAGCTGGCCCGCCTCACCTCGCGCACGGTCGCGACCCCGGCCGCGCTCCGCACCGAGCTGCGCAAGGTACGCGCCCAGGGGTTCGCGATCGTCGACCAGGAGCTGGAGGAGGGGCTGCGCTCGGTGGCGGCGCCGATCCGCGACCGGGGCGGGGCGGTGATCGGGGCGGCCAACGTGTCGGTGCACGCCAGCCGCAACTCGGTCGAGTCGATCCGCCGCGACCTGCTCCCCCACCTACTGGCCACGGTCGCGCAGATCGACGCCGACCTGCGGATCGCCAACCCGCGCCGCACCCGCCACCGCGTCGGCTAGCCCTCCTGCGGGCGGAGCCCGTCGATCATGATGCGGAGCAGCCGCTCGGCCTGCTCTTCGGACACCTGCTCGCGGACCCAGGCGGCCGCGGTGATCAGCGCGAACAGGTCGGAGGCGCTCGCGTCCGGCCGGATGCCCCCCGCCTCGCGGGCCCGCTCGACGAGCCGCTCGCCCATCTCGGTCATCGCGTGGCAGGCGCCGTACAGCGGGGACGTCGGGTCGTCGAAGCAGCTGATCAGCGAGGCGGCGAGGCCCCGGTAGGCGGTGGTGTGCGCGACCGAGATCCGCGCCCATGCCTCCAGCGCCTCGCCCGGTGGGCGTTCCTTGATCAGCTCTTCCCCCTGGCCGATGACCTGGTCGTTGCGCTCGCGCATGAGCGACTCGAGCAGGGCCTGCCGGGTCGGGAAATGCGCGTAGAGCGTGCCGATCGCCACGCCGGCCCGGCGGGCGATCTCCTCCAGTGACGCGTCGGTGCCGTGCTCGCGGAAGGCCACGTCCGCCTCGGCCAGCAGCCGCTCGTAGTTACGCCGGGCGTCCGCGCGCATGCGCCGCTGGGGCACGCCTGCGTTGGTGGGCACGTTTTGTCACACCCCTCTTGCGTAAGTCGAGGCACCCTCACTATCTTTTCCTGAGGCAGCCTCAGCTTAACTCACTACGGGGGTACCACCTCATGCGTGTACCGCGATCCGCCGCCGCGCTCGCCATCATCGCGGCGTGCCAGCTCATGGTCGTGCTGGACGGCACGGTCGTCTACGTGGCGCTACCCAAGATCCAGGCCGACCTGGGCTTCTCCGCGGCCGGCCTCTCCTGGGTGGTCAACGCGTACACGCTGGCCTTCGGCGGCCTCCTCCTGCTCGGCGGCCGGGCCGGCGACATCCTCGGCCAGCGCCGGGTCTTCGTCGCCGGCATCGCCCTCTTCGGCCTGGCCTCGCTGGCCGGCGGGCTGGCCGACGCGGAGTGGTTCCTGCTGGCCGCGCGCACCGCCCAGGGGGTGGGCGCCGCGCTCGCCGCCCCGAGCGCGCTGGCACTCATCCCGGCCAACTTCGCGGAGGGTGCCCCGCGCGCCCGCGCGATCGGCGTCTACACCGCCGTCGCGGCCGCCGGCGGCGCGGTCGGCCTCATCGTGGGCGGCCTGCTCAGCGACTGGGCCTCCTGGCGGTGGGTGCTCTTCATCAACGTGCCGGTCGCCGCCGCCGTGGTGCTCGCCGCCCCGGCGGCCATCCGCGAGACTCCGCGCCGCCCCGGCCACTTCGACCTCACCGGCGCGCTCACCTCCACGGCCGGCATGACCACCCTCGTGTACGGCCTGATCCGCGCCTCCGCCGAAGGCTGGCGCGACCCGCTGGCCCTCCTCGCGCTCGGGGCCGCCGCGCCGTTGCTGGCCGGGTTCGTGGTCCGCGAGGCCCGCGCGAGCCAGCCGATCCTCCCGCTGCGGCTGCTGGCCGACCGCACGCGCGCGGCCGGGTTCGCGACGATGCTGGTCTTCCCCGCCGCGATGTTCGGCATGTTCTTCTTCCTGACCCAGTTCCTCCAGCAGCAGCACGGGTACAGCGCGCTGCGTACCGGCTTCGCGTTCCTGCCGCTGACCCTGCTGGTGCTCGCCTCCTCGACGCTGGCCGCGCGGCTGCTCCCCCGCTTCGGCACGACCGCGCTCGCCGCGACCGGCGCCGCGGTCACGACCGCCGGCCTGGTGTGGGTGGCACAGCTCGGCCCGGACACCGGCTACGCCGCCGGCATCCTCGGCCCGGTGCTCCTCTTCGGACTCGGCGCGGGCCTGCTCTTCGCACCGCTCACGACCGCGATCCTCGGTGGCGTCGCGCCGGCCGACGCGGGCGCCGCCGCCAGCCTCCTCAACGCGATGCAGCAGGTCGGCGGCGCGCTCGGCCTGGCCGTGCTGGTGACGGTCGCGAGCACCTCGACCTCGGGCGTGGCCGGGATGGCGCGCGCGTTCTGGGTCGCCGCGCTCTTCACGGGCGCCGCCGTGGTGCTGTCGATCGTCGCCCGCCCAGGGGTGGTCGCGCCCGCTGATCCGTCCGCCAACGCGCAAGTTGCATCCCACGTGAATACGCCACCTGGCGGACGTACGCGAAGCCCGCTCGGGAAAAGATGAAGTCCTAGCCGCTGGGAAGCGGAAGCCGATGAGAGAAGTCCCAGCCCGCGTACTGCCAAGGGGCTGCGCCGGTTGGCTGACAAGGGGTGCGTGGCAAGCGCACCCCCATCGGTAACTCAGGCCCCCCAGTCCTTGATCGGCGTTAACGGGGCTGCACGTGTCGGACCGTAGTCGTAGCCTCGCGGCATGCCTACCAAATTGGACCCCGCAGACCTACACGCGTTCATAGACAGGGTCTTCGGCACACCCGACGCGGCGGCCCGCCGGGTCGTCGACGTGCTCGAGGCGCAGGCCGCCGCACTGGCCTGGGTGCGCGACACGACCGGGCGCTACCCCTCGCCAAGGCCCGTCGCCGCAGCGATCCAGGAGGCTGCAAACGGCCTCCGTGATGTCAACGACGAGCGCGATCCCAACCAGATCTTGTCGGCGATCGCCGCGGAGGCACTGGCTGCCCACATGGCCGGCGCGTCGTGAGCCAGCGCGACGAGCACACCGTCTGGCTCAGCCATGGCTACGTTCTGGACGACCTCGCGCTAGTGGCGGGTCTCGGCGGCACGGGCGACGAGCGCCACCGCCGCGAGCTGTCCCGCATGATCCATCGCGCGACCGAGGGCGGGCCGGTGCTCGACGTGCCAGCCCTATGCCTCACCGAGGCGACCACCGCCCGCCGCTCGATCGCCGAGCACGTGGCCGATCTCGTCGCGACCGCACCGCCGGGTGCGGTCGCGGTGCGCGAGCTCGTGCGCGACGCCGGCCTCGACACCGCCCTGACCATCGACCGGCCGCTCGACTGGGCCGGCACCCACGCCGCGACGCATGCTCTCGCGACGGGCCATCCCGTCGTGACGCTCCATCCGGAGCGCTACAGAGAGTTCGCCATCGAGACGATGACCCTGTGACCAGGGAGATCTGGGCTGTCGCACCCCGCGGGTAGGGTCGGGTGCGCAGGGAGGGCCGCCGATGACGCAGCAGCCGGTGCCGCCGGAGCCGGTTTCGTTCGAGGAGTTCCGCCTCTATCACGCGACCACTGAGCGGGTGACCGACCGCCGCCTCGCGCTCAACCGGTGGAATTACTCGATCCTGGTCGCCACCCTCCTCGCGATCGGCGCGGTGCTCACCTGGTCGACGTCCCGCCCGTCGTATGTGCTGGTCGGCCTCTGCGGCGTCGTCGTGCTGTCGGTGGCGGCGATCCTGCTGTGCACGTATTGGATCCAGCAGATCAGCGACTTCAAGTCGCTCAACGCGGCGAAGTTCCGCATCCTCAACGAGATGGCCCCGCTGATCGTCTTCGACGGGCCGACTGGGCCGTCCGCGGCGCGGTCCTACCGGCCGTTCGAGCGCGAGTGGGTCGACCTGCAGGAGCAGCAGGCGGTCAGCAAGGTGCCGACGGGGCGGCTCCGCCACACTTTGGCGCTCAGCTCCTCGGGTGCTGAATACTTCATTCCAAGGGCGTTCCGGGTGCTGTTCGTGACGATCCTGGTGGTGGCGGTGACCTTCGGGGCGATCAGCCACGACGCCGTGTTCGACCAGATCTCGCCGTTCAGCGGCGTCGACGCCGATGGAGGGGGCACGCCGTGACACCCATGGTCTACGTGATCATGCCGGTCGGGTCCGACCCCGCCTACGAGCGCCGCCGCGCCGTCATCGAGGAGGTCACCACCGCTCTGGGCCTGGCGACGCTGCTGCCCGCCGATCGGCTGCACCCGGATGTGCCGTTCGACCTCGGCCACGCCCGCCGCGACCTGCGGCGGGCCCGGGTGGTGCTGGCCGACCTGACGCTGGAGCGGCCGAGTTGCTACTACGAGGTGGGCCTGGCACAGGCGCTCAGCCGGCGGGTGGTGCTGGTCGCCGAGCGTGGCACGGCCATCCACCAGGCCCACGACCGCGACAAGGTGATCTTCTACGACTCGCTCGACGACCTGTCGGCGAAGCTGACCCGGGTGCTCCGCCCGATCGCCGTCGCGGCGACGAAGGCGGCGCGGGCGGCCCTACTTCGCCAGGCAGCTCCGTAGGGCTCCATCGCCGGCGCGGGCGGCCCTACTTCGCCAGGCGGCCCAGTAGGGCGCTGGCCACCGCGATCGCGAGCGCCGCCGCGCCGATCAGCACGGTGTAGTCGAGCCAGAGCCGCGCCGGATAGCCGATCAGCAGCCCGCGCAGCGCCTCGACCTGATAGCTGAGCGGGTTGGCGTGGTTGATCGCCTGGAGCCAGCCGGGCATGAGGGCGATCGGATAGAGGGCGTTCGAGGCGAAGAAGAGCGGCATCGTGATGGCCTGGCCGATGCCCATCATGCGGTCCCGGGAGAGCACCAGGCCGGCGATGATGATCGACAGGCAGCAGAAGAAGGCGGAGCCGAGCAGCACCGCCGCCACCACGCCGAGCAGCCGTAGCGGGTTGTGCGTCAGCGCGACGCCGAGCAGGGTGGCGAGCACCAGCACGACCACCACCTGGCTGAACGCCCGCATCCCGGCGGCGAAGGCCTTGCCGGTCACCAGCGCGGCCCGCGGGGTCGGGGTGACCATCAGCTTCGCCAGGATGCCGGCGTCGCGTTCCCAGATGATCTGGATGCCGTAGAAGATCGAGATGAACAGCGCGGACTGCGCGATGACGCCGGGCACGAGATAGTCCAGGTATGGCACGTCACCGGTCGGGATGGCCTTGATCTTCGTGAACGTGACGCCGAAGACCAGCAGCCACAGTGTCGGCTGCACGCACCGGAAGATCAGCTCGGTCCGGTCTCGCCGCATCTTCTGCAGCTCGACGAGGCACATCGCGCCCACCCGGGCGAAGAGCACGCGGACGCCGCTGCCCCACGTGTCAGCCGAGGCGAGCGGCAGTGCGTCGAGTCTGGCGGACATTGCGTAGTCCCTTCGTCTCCTCGTCCCAGTCGTCCCCCGCGTACAACCGGAAAACGTCGTCGAGACTGGCCGGGCCGTCGGCGCCCAGGCTGACGACCAGCTCCGCCGGGGTGCCAACGGCCCGGATGTGGCCGCGGTGCATGAGCGCGACGCGGTCGCACGACTGCTCCGCCTCGTCCATGTAGTGGGTGGTGACCAGCACCGTCATGCCCGTCTCCTGGCGCACCCGCGTGATCCGCTCCCACACGCCGGACCGCGCCACCGGGTCGAGGCCGATCGTGGGCTCGTCGAGCACGAGCAGCCGCGGCGAGCTCACGAGCGCCTGCGCCAGCTCCAGGCGACGGATCATGCCGCCCGAGTAGGTGCCGGCGGTGCGGTCGGCCGCCTCCGCCAGCCCCATGGTGGCGATCACCTCGTCGACCCGGGCGGCCCGCTCGCGGCGGGGCACGTCGTAGAGCCGGGCGAAGAGGGTCACATTCTCCCGGCCGGTCAGCGCACCGTCGGCGGAGAGCAGCTGCGGCACGTAGCCCAGGAGGCGCCGCACCGCGATCGGCCGGCGCCGCACGTCGAGGCCGAAGACCGACACCGTGTCGCGCGGCACCGTCAGGAGCGTGGTGATCGCGCGGATGGTGGTGGTCTTGCCAGCGCCGTTGGGACCGAGCAGGCCGAAGATCTCACCGGGCTCGACGTCGAGGTCGATGCCGTCGACCGCCACCGTGTCGCCGAACGCGTATCGCAAGCCGCGCACGCTCACCGCCGCCGTCATGCCGCCCCCTCCTCGTGCCGCATCTCGTCCAGCAGCCGCCGCAGCGCGGGCAGCGCGGCCGCGACCGTGTCGCGATCGGCCTCGTCGACCCGCTCCAGCGCCCGCCCGACCAGCTCGGCCCGCGCCGCGCGCCAACCGTCGAGCCGCTCGCGCGCGGCGGGAGTGAGGAAGAGCTGCGCCGCCCGCCGGTCGGCGGGGTCGGTCTCGCGCGTGAGGAAGCCGGCGTCGACGAGCACATTGACCAGCCCGCTCACCGAGTTGTCCGCCAGGTGGAGCACCCGGGCGGCGGCGGCGATGCCGATGCCCGGCTCCTCCTCCACCACGATCAGCAGGTCGATCTGGCCGGTGGGCAGCCGCGGTGGTCGCGAGGCCGCCAGGCGTCGCCGGACGACCCGCCGCATCCCGGCGAGCACCTGCATCAGCTCGCTGGCGAGTTTGGTGTCCACGCCTCCAAAATACCTCGGTTACCGAGGTATTTGGAATAGCGGTTACTTGGACGCGGCCTGGAGCGCGGGCTCGGGCGTGGCCGGCGCCGCCGCCGGGCCGGCCGTCGAGCCCGAGGCGGTCAGCTGCTCGTAGAGCATGCCGGCCTGGTGGGCGAGCGCCCCGGCGACCGCCGGCACCACCGGCAGCACCCAGTCGGCGACGATGCCGCCGTGCGGGAGGTTGAGGATCAGCACGGCCGCCGCCGCGCCGCCCAGGCCGTGCGCGAAGGCCCGCCACACCGCCTTGCCCGCGTGCCCCGCCACCGCGCGCCGGGCGGCCCGGTCACCCAGGTCGGGAAAGCCGGCCAGGGCACGCGCGTCACGGCGGCCGAAGTTGAGGCCGGCCACGACCGCGGTGACCGACATGCCCACCACGGTCGCCAGCAGGACGTTCCGGGTAAAGAGCATCAGCAGGCCGAACGCGGCCAACCCGATGCCGAGGGCCACGGCGGCGCGGATCCACTCCTTCTTGTCACCCGGGTACCAGTAATACTTCGTGGTCCCCTCGGAGACCTGCTTCACGATCCGCCCCATCGCGGTGCTCACCCCACTGGCCGTAACCTGCATCGCGGTCGGTCGTTACTTAGCGTAGGCAAGCGTGAGCGAAGAGTGCTGGTTCCTTGCTGAAAACGCCTGTCATTCTCCCAGATACTGGGCGGTAAGCCGCCCATACGGGCCTAGAACAGGACGGTCGCGAACTCGCCGGCGGGGCGGAAGCCGCACCTCGTGTAGACGCGGCGGGCTCGCTCGTTGTGGCCGTTGACGTAGAGGCTCACGGTCGGCGCCACCCGCCGCAGCGCGTCGCGCACCACCGCCGCCATCGCGGGGCCGGCCAGGCCGCGGCCGCGCCACTCCGGCGCCACCCAGACGCCCTGGACCTGCGCGGTGTGCCGGGTGATGACCGCCAGCTCGGCCTTGAAGATCACTTCGCCACCCAGGACCCGCGCGTACGCCCTACGGGCGCGCACGAGCTCCGCGACCCTTCGCCGGTATCCGCGGCCGCCGTCGTCGGCGAGTGGCGAGACGCCGACCTCTTCGGTGTACATAGCGACGGCGGCCGGGAAGAGCAGGTCGATCTCGTCGGAACGGACCAGCCGCACACCGGGGTCGGCCGGCATCGCGGGCGGCGCGTCGGCGACCAGCAGCGGCTGGTAGGGGCGGACGTCGCGGGCCGGCCCCCAGTGTGGCCCGAGGCGCTCCCACAGCCCGAGCACCGCGTCGGCCCGACCCACGATCGACGAGCACCCGCGATCTTCGGAGAGGATCATCTCGGCGAACGCGGTGACCGCCGCCGGCGTGGCGAGCACGGGCGTGAGGTGGCCGCCGAACCAGCACAGCGCCTCGAGCTGGCGGCGGGTCCCGTAGCCGAAGATCCGCCCGTCGGCACGCCACCAGGAGAGCCCGTGCGTGGCGATCCGCTCCGTAACCTGGGCAGCACCAAACGGATCAAGGTCGAGGATCCGCTCGACCGCACCGCGCTCGGTCTCGCCGAGCTGCCGCACGGGAACCGTCAGCACATCTGCCAGCCTATATGCAACGAGGGCCCAACGAACCCGCCGGATATGAGGCAAGTGCGGGAGCACCCGTCCCAGACATCCAAGACCTTGACAGCCATCGCTGTAAGCGCTCACAGTATGACGGCAATGTTTCGGGCATAACTCCATTTCAATTGACTGTGAGCGCTCACAGGAGGCTGGCTATGAGGGTGTTTCGGCTGGTCGCGGTCGCGATGTCCGCGACCCTTGTCGGCGGGTTCCTGGGGACTGTTCCGGCGCACGCCTCCGGAGGCAGTGTGCGCAACGCGGATTTCGAGGCTGGGCTCGCCGGCTGGGCCACCGCCGGCGCCGCCTCGGCCGAGGAGGGTGGCCACGCGGGCACCACGCGCCTCACCCTTTCCGCCGCCGCCTCGGCCACGCAGAAGGTGTCCGGGCTCGCCCGCGGCGCATACACGCTGAGGGTCTGGGTCCGCGGCGGCGGCACGGCGGCGGCGAGCCTCGACTGCGGCGGTCCGGTCCGCCGGGTCGACGTCCCCCGCACCGGCCCTGACCTGTGGGTCCAGGTGGCGGTCGACGCGTGGGTGACCTCCGGGCGGTGCGTGGTCCGCCTCGCCTCGGCGACTGGCTGGGCGCACGTCGACGACGTGACGCTGGCGCGCGGCGCGCTCGACCCGGTGCGCGTCAAGGGTGCCGACATCTCCCACCTCGCCAAGAACGAGGACTACGGCGCCGTCTACCGCGACTCGCGCGGCAAGCGCGGCGACGCCGTCCGGATCCTCCGCGAGAACGGCGTGAACTACGCCCGCCTCAAGGTCTGGGTGGACCCGGCGGACGGCTACAACAGCAAGGCGCGGGTGCTCGCGATGGCCAAGCGGGCCAAGGCGCTGGGCATGCGGCTGCTGATCGACTTCCACTACTCCGACGCGTGGGCCGACCCGGGCAAGCAGAACAAGCCGGCCGCGTGGGCGGACCTGCCGTTCGACGGGCTGCGCCAAGCGCTCTACGACCACACCTACGACGTCATCTCGGCGCTGCGCCGGCAGGGCACGCCGGCCGACATGGCGCAGGTGGGCAACGAGATCAACGGCGGTCTACTGTGGCCGGACGGCCGCTGGGACAACTGGGACGGCCTCGCCGCGCTCCTCACCGCCGGCAGCAACGCGGTCAAGGCGGCTTCACCGTCCACAAAGGTCGTACTGCACCTCGCCGAGGGCGGCAACAACGGCGGTCACGTGTGGTGGTTTGACAACGCGATCGCGCGCGGCGTCCCGTTCGACGTCATCGGGGTGTCGCACTACGTCTACTGGCACGGGACGCTCGGTGCGCTCCAGGCCAACCTCTTCGACCTCTCCGCGCGCTACGGCAAGCCGATCGCGCTGGTGGAGACGGCGTACGGCTTCACGCTCGAACAGAACGACCACGAGACCAACATCTTCAACGCCTCGCTGGAGCAGGCCGGCGGCTACCCCGCCACGCCGCAGGGGCAGGCCGACGCGCTGCGCGACATGTTCAACGTGGTGGCCGCGGTGCCGGGCACGCTCGGCGTCGTGTACTGGGAGCCCACCTGGACGGCCGTGGACGGAGCGGGCTGGGATCCGGCCGACCCGACCTCCGGCGACGGCTGGGAGAACCAGGCGGTCTTCGACTATTCGGGCCGCGCGCTGCCGGCCCTTCGAGTCTTCGGGAGGTTTTGATGAGGCGCCTCATCGTGCTGGCGGCCGCGCTGCTCTTGATCCCCGCGGTGCCCGCCTCGGCGGCGACCACACTGACCAACACCGGCTTTGAGTCGGGACTCAGCGGGTGGTCCGGCAGCGGCTACACCGAGTCCGGCGGGCGCTCCGGCCTGCGGCTCACGCACTGGGCGTCCGGCGCGTACCAGTGGGAGACGACCCAGACGCTGACCGGCCTCAGCAACGGCTCGTACACCGCGCGCGTCTGGGTGCGGTCGGGCGGCGGGCAGAACGCGGCCTACCTCGCCCTCAAGAACTGCGGCGGCGCCGAGCAGCGGGCGTCGGTGCCCACCACCGACTCGTGGACGCAGATCTCGGTGACCACCACCGTCTCGAATGGACAGTGCACGGTGAGCCTCTTCTCCAACGCGAACGCGGGCAACTGGGCCAGCTTCGACGACGCCAGCTTCGCCGGCGGCTCGACCGGCGGGGGTGGGAGCATCTCGATCCGCGGAGTCGACGTATCCACGCTGAAGAAGAGCGAGGACCGCGGCGGCGTGTACCGCGACAGCGGCGGCACCCAGCGCGACGCGCTCACGATCCTGCGCGGGAGCGGCGCCAACTACGGGCGGCTCAAGGTGTGGGTCAACCCCGCTGACGGCTACAACAACAAGGCCCGCGTGCTCACCATGGCCAGCCGCATCAAGGGTCAGGGCATGAAGCTGCTGGTCGACTTCCACTACTCGGACTCGTGGGCCGACCCGGGCAAGCAGAACAAGCCCGCCGCGTGGGCGTCGCTGTCCTTCAGCGCGCTGCGGCAGGCGGTCTACGACCACACGTACGACGTGCTCAACGCGCTCAAGGCCCAGGGCACGACCGCCGACATGGTGCAGGTGGGCAACGAGATCAACGACGGCATGCTGTGGCCGGACGGTCGCTCGAACAACTGGGCCAACCTCGCCTCGCTGCTCACCGCCGGCAGCAACGCGGTCAAGGCGGTCAACTCCTCGACCCAGGTGATGCTCCACCTGGCCGAGGGCGGCAACAACAGCCAGCACCGGTGGTGGTTTGACCAGGCGACCAGCCGCGGCGTGCCGTTCGACGTGATCGGGGTGTCGCACTACATCTACTGGCACGGCTCGATTTCCAGCCTCCAGTCGAACATCAACGACCTGGCCTCCCGCTACGGCAAGCCGATCGTGGTGGCCGAGACCGCGTACGGCTTCACGCTCGCCGCGGACGACAGCGAGCCGAACATCTTCAACTCCTCGCTCCAGCAGGCCGGCGGCTACCCGGCCACCGCACAGGGCCAGGCGGACGCGCTGCGCGCGGTCATCAACGCGGTCAAGGCCGTGCCCAACGGCCGCGGCCTCGGCGTCTTCTACTGGGAGCCGACGTGGACCGCGGTCTCCGGCAACGGGTGGGACCCGACCAACCCCTCGTCCGGCAACGGCTGGGAAAACCAGGCACTCTTCGACTACAGCGACAGGGCGCTTCCTGGCCTGTCAGTGCTCGGCACCGCCTGAGCCGGTAACGCCGCAGCCCGGCCGGTCCCCCCGTTGGACCGGCCGGGCTCTTCGTGCGTCGTCCACGTCACAACCTCCCCCGAACCACTTGTCGACGATAGGTTACCGATATATCGTCAACGTATCAACGACAGAACGTAGATCCACCAAAGGGGGACGCACCATGGGATTCCGGAGAGGTTTCCAAGAGATGCACGAGGCCCGCATGCGCGGGTTCGGATTCGGCGGCGGAGCAGGCTGGGGCGGTGGCTGGGGTCACGAGCACGGCCACCGCCAGGGCCGCGGCCGCGGCGGCCGCCGGCAGAATGTGCGGGCCGCCGTGCTCGCCCTGCTGGTCGAGCGCCCGATGCACGGCTACGAGATGATCCGCGAGCTGGAGAGCCGCACCGGCGGCATCTGGCGCCCAAGCCCCGGCTCGATCTACCCGACGCTCCAGCTGCTGGAGGACGAGGGCCTGATCGTGGCCGAGACCGGCGAGGGCCGCAAGCGCTTCGCGCTGACCGAGGCCGGTCGCGAAGAGGCCACCCGCGCCGCCGAGGCGCCGCCGTGGCAGGAGTTCGCCGACGACACCGTGTCGCAGGCACAGGACTTCCGCGACGCCGCGCTCGGGATCATGAACGCGCTGCGCCAGGTCGGCTTCAACGGCACCCCCGAGCAACGCCAGCGCGCACTCGAGGTGCTCAACGAGACCAAGCGCAAGCTCTACGCCATCCTGGCCGAGTCCGAGTAAGGCCAACCCATCCAAGGGCCTCGCGGTATGCCGCGGGGCCCTTTTCGCTCACACCCAAAGCCACAAACAGAAATCTGAGCTACCGCGATGCCCGCCGTGGTCCAGACCGCCGCTCCCGCGGCCTCACCCTGCTTCGCTGGTCACGGTCTCTTGTTGCCTCCGGCTGGTGGCTACCACGGCATCCGGGACGCCTACCTCCACGCGCGTTGGCCCAATGCCACTGCTTTGTGAACGTTTGTTGTTGCCAGGGCAGCAATAAACGTTCACAAAAGCCCGGGGGCGGCCTCCGGCGGGAGCGCTCCGGACCATCAGGATGGGGTAGTGCCATCCCGACGGCCATCGACCCGTCAAGAGCAGAGCTTCGTCGCACTGAGTAGTGGGCGCTTTCTGCTGACTTATCCGCTTACTGCGTCGTGGTGAGCGCCGATCTACTGGCGTAGCTGGGGCGATCGCGATGCCGGGTTACGCAGAGCAACTCCCGGGCGGCCCCCTTGGCGACTAGCGGTCCGAGGGTGGGCGCATTGGTGCGCCCAGCTCGACAGCTCCGCTAACGCACCTCGCCGCCCCGTTCGTGGGTGCGCCAACGAACGGGGCGGGCGGGGTTGGGCTTGAGCCGCGGGCCTGGCAGTGGAGGCCGGGGGTCTCGGCGAGCCCTGGCGAGCCGCCGGCCGGAGCGGTGCCCGCGGGAGCATACGGTCTGCAGCTGGCGCGGACCGGGGCAAAAATAACGAATCGCGGCCGGGCGCACGAGTCTCAGCCGTGCCAGGAGTGCCAGAGGGCGGCGTAGGTGCTGCCGGCGCGTACCAGAGCGTCGTGGCTGCCCAGCTCGGTGATGCGGCCGTCTTCGAGCACCGCGATCCGGTCGGCGTCGTGTGCGGTGTTGAGCCGGTGGGCGATCGCGATGACGGTGCGGCCTTCGAGGACGGCGGCGAGTGCGCGTTCGGTGCGGCGGGCGGTTGTCGGGTCGAGGGCGGCGGTGGCCTCGTCCAGGATCAGCGTGTGCGGGTCGGCGAGGACCAGCCGGGCCAGCGCGAGCTGCTGGGCGTCGGCGACGCTGAGCTCGAGCGCGCCGTCGCCGAGCGGGGTGTCCAGCCCCTCCGGCAGGTCGGCCGACCAGTCGGCGCCTACCGCGGCGAGTGCCGAGCGCATCGTGTCGTCGGTGGCCTGGGGTGCGGCGAAGGCAAGGTTGTCGCGGAGGGTGCCGATGAAGACGTGGTGCTCCTGGGTGATGAGCGCGATCCGGCGGCGGCGCTCGGCCGGGTCGAGGTCGACGACGGGGCAGCCGCCGACGCTCACCACGCCTTCGTGTGGCGCGTCGATGCCGGCGAGGAGCCGGGCGAGCGTCGACTTTCCCGCGCCCGATGGGCCGACGATGGCCAGCCGCTCGCCCGGGGTGACGTCGAGGTCGATGCCGTGCAGCACGTCGTGGCCCTCGTTGTAGGCGAACCGGGCGCCGCGCACCACGATCCGCTCGCCGCGCGGGGCGGAGGCTGCGCCGCGTGGCTCCGGCGGCACCTGCCCGACGCCCAGCACGCGGGCGAACGACGCGACGCCGCGCTGTGCCTGCTCGATCCACTGCAGCACCAGGTCGAGCGGATCGATCGCCCGCTGGAGGTAGAGCGCGGCGGCGACCACCTCGCCGAGGGTGAAGCGGCCGTCGTTCAGGAAGAGGCCGCCGACCAGCAGCACGGCCGCGATGGGCAGCGCGTAGCTGCCCTCGACGCTGGGAAAGTACACCGACCGCAGCCGGAGCGTGGCTCGCCGGGTCGCCCACACCCGGCCGATGCGCTCGCTGCCGTAGCGGATGCGCTCACCGCCCAGGCCGAGCGCCTCGACGGTGCGCGCACCCTCGGCGGTCGTGGTGAGCGCGTCGGTGAGCTCGGCCGTGGCGGCGCCTTCGGCGAGGTACGCCGCGCTGGCCCGGCGCAGGTACCACCGGGTGACCACGTAGATCGACGGGAGCCCGGCGAGCGCGACGAGCCCGAGCAGGGGGTGGAGCAGGAAGATCGCGCCGAACAGGAGGGTCAGCTCGGCCGTCGCCAGCACGATCACCGGCAGCACGTCCCGGACGGTGGTGCCGACGGTGCCCACGTCGACCGAGCTGCGGGTGGCCAGGTCGCCGGTGCCGGCGTGCTCGACCACGGATACCGGCAGCTGGAGCGTCTGCTGGACGAACCGCTCGCGCAGCCGCGCCACCGCCCGCTCGCCGAAGCGGTGGCCGGCGTACTGGGCGTACCGCGTGAGCAGCCCCTGCACGAGGACGCATACGGCGATGAGCAGCGCCAGGCGGTCCACCGTGCCCGTGCCGGCGCCGGCGGACACCTCGTCGACGATGCGACCGAGCAGCCACGGCGCGGCGAGGCCGGCGACCGCCGCGGCGGTGTGCAGCAGCACCACGATCGCCGCCGCGCGGCGGTCGAGGGCGATCAGGTCGAGCGTGGCGCGGCGCACGGCGGCCCGGTCCGCCACCGGCAGCAGCCTCATCGCCGTGCCTCGGCGTCTTCGATGTCGGCGTCCCGCGCCACCAGCGCCCGGTAGGTCGGATCGCGGTCGAGCAGCTCGGCGTGCGGGCCGGTGGCGACGACCCGGCCGCCGCGCACGTGCGCCACCGTGTCCACCTGGCCCAGCAGCAGCGGCGACGTGGAGATCACGACAGTGGTGCGGCCGGCGCGCGCCGTACGCAGCCGCTCCGCGACGCGCGCCTCCGTGTGCGCGTCGACGGCCGAGGTGGGATCGATCAGGATCAGCACATCGCGCTCGGCGAGCAGGGCCCGCGCCAGGCGGACCCGCTGTCGCTGACCGCCGGAGAGCGTGCGGGCGCGCCCGCCGACGGTGGTCGCGAGCCCGTCGGGCAGCGCGTCGACGACGTCCTCGGCGGAGGCGGCCCGCAGCGCCGGCCACATCGCGGCCTCACCGATGCCGTCCCGGACCCGCAGGATATCGCTGAGCTTGCCCGCGAAGAGGTACGAGTCGTGATCGGCGACGAGGATACGGGCCCGCAGCTCATCGAGTGCGATCTCGGCGAGCGGCACCCCGCCCCAGCTGACGTCGCTGGCGGCGAAGCGCCCGAGCCGATCCCCGAGCGCGATGGCCTCGGCTGGCACGTCGGCGGCGACGCCCACGACCTGGCCGTCGGGCACCAGCAGCCCGGTGCCGGGGTCATAGAGGTCGGCGGGGCGCTCCGGCGCGGGCCGTGTGCCGCGCCCGCCAGCGTCGTCCGGCTCGAGGCTCAGCAACGCGACGAGCCGGCGGGCGGCGACCCGGCCACGGATCATCTGGTACGTGCCTTCGAGCAGGAACCAGACCGGTGTGATGAGCACCACCACGTAGCCGTAGACGCCGACCATCTCGCCGATGGTGATGTCGCCGTGCGCGGCCATCCGGGCCGCCAGCCACACCACGGCGGCGAGGAAGAGCCCGGGGATCACGAGCGCCAGCGCCTCGATCCAGCTCCTGACCGCGCCCACTCGATAGCCCTGTGCCAGCAGCTCCTGCGACCGGGCCGAGTAGCCGCGCGCGAACAGGTCTCGCCCGCCGACCCCGGCCAGCACGCGCAGCCCCGCCACGATGTCGCCGGCCCGCGCGGTGAGCGCGCCCTGCTGGTGCCGGTAGGCCTGCTCGGCGCGCTCGAGGCGGCGCAGCAGCGGGCCGATCACGACGGCCATCGCCGGCACGCCGAGCAGCACGAACATCGCCAGGAGCGGGGAGACCGACCACAGCAGTGCGGCCACGACCGCGTACGCGATGACCGCGCCCACCCCGGGCCCGGTCAACGTCAACACCGCCGAAACGTTGACGATGTCGGTGCCGCCGACCGTGGCGATCTCGCCCGTGGAGAGCTTGCGGGGCAGGACGGCGCCGATGCCGGCGAGCTGGCGCAGCACGACGCCGGCCGAGCGGGCGGTGGCGTCCTCGCGCACGAACGTCATGGTGCGGTGCCGCATGATGCCCAGATACGCCAGACCGAAGCCGGCGGCCACGATCGCGACCACCCACAGCACGAGGGCCCGGCGGTCATTCGCGCGCAGACCGTCGTCGATCGCACGGGAGATCAGGTAGGGCCGGACCGAGAGCCCGACCATCCACGCGGTGCCGATCAGGCTGCCGCGCAACACCCGCACCGGCTGGCGGCGGACAAGCCACCACATGTACCACATCGGCCCCCTCGTATCCGGGACGCCAGGATCCGGATGAGGGAGCTGGGGTGGCATGAGCCAAAGGCTACCTACGGCGCTGAGATCGCTATATTGATTTTCCCGGCCATCGTCCTCAGTGGACGGTGACCGTGGGGCCCATCAGCTCGCGCAGCTCCTCGGGGAGCTCGGCGCCCATCGAGTCGGCCAGCTTGAGCGCCTCTTCGATCAGGGTCTCCACGATCTGCGACTCCGGCACGGTCTTGATGACCTCGCCCTTGACGAAGATCTGACCCTTGCCGTTACCCGACGCGACACCGAGGTCGGCCTCACGTGCCTCGCCCGGGCCGTTGACGACGCAGCCCATCACGGCCACCCGCAGCGGCACCGGCAGCCCCTCCAGGCCGGCGGTGACCTGCTCGGCCAGCGTGTACACATCGACCTGAGCACGGCCGCAGGACGGGCAGGAAACGATCTCCAGACCGCGCTCACGCAGGCCCAGCGACTCCAGGATCGCGTTACCGACCTTGATCTCCTCGACCGGCGGCGCGGACAGCGACACCCGGATCGTGTCGCCGATCCCCTCGGCCAGCAGCGCACCGAACGCGACCGCCGACTTCACCGTGCCCTGGAACGCCGGGCCGGCCTCGGTCACACCCAGGTGCAGCGGGTAGTCACACTGCTCGGCCAGCTGGCGGTAGGCGCGGATCATCACGACCGGGTCGTTGTGCTTGACCGAGATCTTGATGTCACGGAAGCCGTGCTCCTCGAACAGTGAGCACTCCCACAACGCCGACTCCACCAGCGCCTCGGCCGTAGCCTTGCCGTACTTGGACATCAGCCGCTTGTCCAACGAGCCGGCGTTGACCCCGATCCGGATCGGCACCTTGGCCTCGGCCGCCGCACGGGCGATCTCGGCCACCTTGTCGTCGAACGCCTTGATGTTGCCAGGGTTGACCCGCACCGCCGCGCAGCCGGCGTCGATCGCGGCGAACACGTACTTGGGCTGGAAGTGGATGTCGGCGATCACCGGGATCTGCGACTTCTTCGCGATCGCCGGCAACGCCGCCACATCATCGGCCGACGGCACCGCCACCCGCACGATCTGACAGCCCGACGCGGTCAGCTCGGCGATCTGCTGAAGTGTGGCGTTGATATCGGCGGTCAGCGTGGTGGTCATCGACTGCACCGACACCGGCGCGCCACCACCCACCGGCACCGAACCCACCATGATCTGCCGCGACGCGCGACGCGGCGCCAGCGGTGGCGGCGGCACCGCGGGCATGCCAAGGGATACGGCCGTCATGGCACTCACCTCAGAAGGGCAGCTGGATCGGGTTGACGATGTCGGCGGCGACGGTAAGCAAAGTGAAGCCGCCGAAGATCAGAATTACGACGTAGGTGACCGGCATTAGCTTGAAGTAGTCGACCCGCCCCGGATCGGGCCGGCCGAGCCGCGCGTAGAGCCAGGTGCGCACCTTCTCGAACCAGGCGATCGCGATGTGACCGCCGTCGAGCGGGAGCAGTGGCAGCAGGTTGAAGATGCCGATGAAGAAGTTGAGCGCGGCCAGCAGCAGGATGAAGGTCGGCCACTCGCCGCGGTCGAAGAGCTCGCCGCCGATCCGGCTGGCGCCCACCACACTGATCGGCGTCTCGGGGTCGCGCTCATCGCCGGTGAGAGCGTTCCACAGCGCGGGCACCTTCTCCGGGAAGCGCTTGAGCGCGCTGAACGTGCCCTGGAACATGACGCCGGTCTGGTCGGCGGCCTTGCCGACGCCGTCGATCGGGCCGGCCGCGGTGCGCGGGATCACCGGCGTGATGCCCAGCATGCCGACCTTCTCCAGGTCCGCTTCCGTGATGTCGGTGGCCGAGCGGTCCGGGTTGTCGCGGATCACCTGCTGCTTGACCCGCTGGGCGACCGGCAGCGTGACGGACTTGGTCTCGCTGGTGCCGTCCCGGTCGTACGTGATGCTGACCTGCTGGCCCCCGGAGGAGCGGATCTTGGTGGTCAGCGTGTCCCAGCCGCGGACCTCCTGACCGTTGAGCGCGGTGATGGTGTCGCCCGGCTGGAGGCCGAGCGTGACCGCGGCGCTGTCCGGGTCGACGCCCTTCTCACACGCGCGCTCGCGCTGGGTGGCCGGGTCGACACTCCACGTCTGCTCGACGCAGGGCGAGATGCTCGCGATCGTGACCGGCTGGCTCTGGAGCTTGGACTCGTCATTGAGCGGGACGAAGGAGAAGAGGCCCCACAGGATCAGGATGCCGAGCGCGAAGTGGGTCGCCGACCCGGCGCTCATCACGACCGTCCGCTTCCACACCGGGAAGCGCCACATCGCGCGCGGCTGGTCCTCAGGCGCGACGTCGTCGTCCTGCGGCGTCATCCCGACGATCTTCACGAACGCGCCGGCGGGGATCGCCTTCAGCCCGTACTCGGTCTCTTTGCGCTTGAACGCGAAGAGCGTCGGCCCGAAGCCCACGAAGAACCGGGTGACCTTCATCCCGAACATCCGCGCTGTGCCCATATGTCCGGCTTCGTGAAGAGCGACGGAGATGAAGATACCCAACGCGAACAGGAGGATCCCGAAGATCTCCATCAAGCTCCTTCACCGATGATCCGCTGGGCGTGTGATCGCGCCCAGTCCTCCGCCGCGAGAACGTCCTCGACGGTACCTGGTTCGGCGAAGTCAGGAGCCTCGTCCAGTACCCGTTCGAGCGTTTCAACCATCCCCAGGAATGGCAGGCGGCCGTCCACGAACGCCGCTACGCACTCCTCGTTGGCCGCGTTGAACAGGGCCGGGCGGCAGTGTCCGGCCGCGCCCGCCTCCTTGGCCAGCCGCACCGCCGGGAAGGCCGCGTCATCCAGCGGCGTGAACTCCCACGTGTGCGCCTTCGCCCAGTCGACCGCTGGCGCCGCGTCGGGCACCCGGTCGGGCCAGCCCAGCGCGAGCGCGATCGGCAGCCGCATGTCGGGCGGGCTGGCCTGGGCGATAGTGGACCCGTCCACGAACTCCACCATCGAGTGGATCACGGACTGGGGGTGCACCATGACCTCGATCGCGTCGTACCCGATCCCGAAAAGCTCGTGTGTCTCGATCACTTCGAGACCCTTGTTGACCAGCGTGGCGGAGTTGATCGTCACCACCGGCCCCATGGCCCACGTCGGATGGGCGAGCGCCTGCTCCGGCGTGACCTCGGTCAGCTCCTCGCGCCGCCGCCCCCGGAACGGCCCGCCACTCGCCGTCAGCACCAGCCGCCGCACCTCGCCCGCCGTGCCGCCGCGCAGGCACTGGGCCAGCGCCGAGTGCTCAGAGTCGACCGGCACGATCTGCCCCGGCCGCGTCACCGCCGCCTTGACGAGAGGGCCGCCAGCCACGAGCGACTCCTTGTTGGCCAGCGCGAGGGTACGCCCGGCGTGCAGCGCCGCCAGCGTGGGCGCGAGCCCCAGCGAGCCCACCACGCCGTTGAGCACCACGTCACACGGCCACTCGGCCAGCTCGGTCATCGCGGCCGGCCCGGCCAGGATCTTGGGGATGCGGAAGTCTCCCGTCGCGTATCCCCGGCGGGACGCCTCGGCGTAGAACGCGAGCTGGAGATCCTGAGCCGCGGACGCCTTGGCCACGCCCACCGCCTCGACGCCCAGCTCGAGCGCCTGGGTGGCGAGCTGCTCGACATTGCCACCACCGGCGCCAACGGCCACGACCCGGAAACGGTCGGGGTTACGCCGCACGATGTCGATCGCCTGCGTGCCGATCGACCCGGTCGAGCCGAGGAGCACGATCTCGCGGGGAGAGCTCACCCGACCATTCTCTCAACGCCCGCCAGGCGCGGTGGCCGGAGGCGGCTAGTTCCGGCTTCCGTGACGGTTACTTCCTCATTGAGTGATGGCGACGGCGCGGTGCGCCGGGCCACGAACTGCCGGAACTGGCGATCCATTCCAAGGGACAGTTCTGGGCTACCGCGATGGCCGTTGTGGTCCGGACCGCTGCTCCCGCGGCCTCACCCTGCTTCGTTGGTCGCGGTCTCTCGTTGCCCCGGCGGGCGCGCTCCGGGCCGTCGGGATGGTTGAAGGTGCCATCCCGGCACCTCATCAACCGTCAAGGGCAGAGCAGGCCAGCGCCCGGAACGCCAGCGCTTAGGTGCTACTTGTCACGGCCGGCCCTGCTTGGAAGACAGCCTGTCGATCTCGGGCGGGCCTCATCCCGCCGGCGACAGGTCAGACCCGCCTTCAAGATCCCGACAAAATCTCTGATTTTGTTGCCTCAGAAGCGCTTTGTAGCAGCAAAATCAGGGATTTTGCTGCTACCTCCGAGCCGTGGGCACTCTGCCGGAGGCAGCTATGGGTGAGCGCGAGCAACGGCGGACGGGCGAGGCCGCGGGAGCAGCGGTCTGGACCACAACGGGCGTCGCGGTAGCTCTGATCTTCTGGGTCTTGAGATTGAAGGGCCGCCCAGATCAGGGGTGAGTGGCGGGCTCTGGCTCGCGGGCGGGTGCGGGGGTGGCGCTCTCGTGGAGGCCGTAGCGGCGGTAGAGGCGGCCGAGCGGGCCCGGGGCCCACCAGTTCCAGCGGCCGAGCAGCCGCATCGTGGCGGGCACCAGCAGCGCGCGGACCAGCGTCGCGTCCACCACGATCGCCACGATCATGCCGATGCCGATCAGCTTGACGAACATGATGCCGCCGGTCGCGAAGCCGGCCACCACGATGATGAGCAGCAGCGCCGCGGCCGTGATGATGCGGCCCGTACGCGCCAGCCCGTGCGCCACCGAGGCGGTGTTGGCGCCGGTGCGGTCCCACTCCTCGCGTACCCGGGACAGCAGGAACACCTCGTAGTCGGTGGCGAGTCCGAAGAGGACGGCCAGCATGAGGATCGGGTTGCTCGGCTCGATGAACCCGGTCGGCGTGAAGCCCAGCAGGTCGGCGAGGTGGCCGTCCTGGAAGATCCAGACCACGACGCCGAAGGAGGCGCCGATCGAGACGAGGTTCATCAGCACCGCCTTGATCGGCAGCACCACCGAGCCGAACGCCAGGAAGAGCAGCACCAGCGTGGCCGCCGCCATGATCAGGGCCATCCACGGGAGGCGGGAGGCGAGGCTGGAGATCAGGTCGAGGTCGGCGGCGGACCGCCCGGTGACCAGCACCTCGGCGCCGGCCGGCTCCGGTAGATCGCGGATCGTGCGCACCGCGTCCTGGGCCACCTCGCCGGTGGACTCGCCCGTGTACGTCGCCGAGAGCAGCGTCGAGTCGCCACGGCTGGCGGTCACCCGCACCCCGGTCACGCCCGGCACCTGCCCGACCCGCTGGGCGAACCGCTGCGCCTCGGCCGCCGGTACGCCGGAGACCAGCACCTCGATCGGCCCGACCGTGCTGCCCGGGAAGTCGGCCGCCAGCCGGTCTGCGACCACCCGCGGCTCGGTGCCGGCGGGCAGCACCCGCTCGTCGAAGCCGCCGAACTCCATCCGCACCGCCGGCGCCGCGAAGACGGCGAGGATCGCGACCACGCCGACCACATACAGCCAGGGGCGGCGCATCACGCTGCGGGCGAGGCGGGCCCAGCCGGCGCCGGTCGCGTGCTCCCGCCGCCGCCACGGTGTGGGGATGCGCAGCGCGTTCACCCGGGGACCGAGCACGGCGAGCAGCGCGGGCAGCACGGTCAGCGCGCCGAGCATCGCCACGAGCACCGCGGCCATGCCGCCGAAGCCCATCGAGCGGAGGAAGACCTGCGGGTAGATCAGGAGGCTGGCGAGCGCGAGCCCGATCGTGAGGCCGGAGACCATCACGGTGCGGCCGGCCGTGATCATGGTCCGCTGGATCGCCTCCGGGGTGTCGTGCCCGGCGGCCAGCTCCTCGCGGAAGCGGCTCACCACGAAGAGCGCGTAGTCGATCGCCATGCCGAGGCCGATCAGCGTGATCACGTTGATCGCGAAGACCGAGACGTCGGTGGCGAGCGTGAGGAGCCGGATCGCCACGAACGCGCCGAGGATCGCCAGCCCACCGATCAGCAGCGGCATGCCGGCCGCGACCAGCCCACCGAAGATCACGACGAGCAGCACGAGGAGTACCGGCAGCGAGAGCGTCTCCGCGCGGACGAGGTCGCGCTCGGTCTGGTGGTTGGCCTCGTAGAGGAAGGGCACCGTGCCGCCCGCCTCGGTGGTCAGGCCGGGCGCGTCGAGGGCCGGCTCCACCTCCTCGTACGCCGCGGTCTTGTCATCCGGCTCGACCGCCCGCAGCTGCACCACGGCGTAGGTCGCGTGGCGGTCGGTGGAGAGGAGGTTGGGTGCCCGCGTCTCATACCAGCTGGTCACGCTCGCCACCTCGGGCAGCCCGCGGAGCGCGGTGAGCGTCGCGGTGACCGGCTCGCGGAAGGCCGGCTGGTCCACGGTGGCGGTGTCGCTTGAGTACAGCACGAGCACATCGACGTCCTGGTTGCCGAGCTCCGCGATGATCCGCTCGCGCGCCTTGGTCGACTCGCTCGCGGGGTCGTCGAAGCCCCCGCCGGTCAGCTTGGCGAACACCCCGGCGCCCCAGGTCACGCCGACCACGACCAGCACCGCGGCCGCCCCGAGCACCGCCCATCTCAGTCGGACGACAGCCCTTCCCCACCACGCGAACATCCGCTTCTCCCCACCACACGACAGCTAGGCTGTAATAGCCGATCAGTCAGGTGAACGGTGTTCACTATTGCAATCGCCGTTTGCTGGCGTCAAGGGGGTTCGCGGGCATGACGACGTCGTCACCTACCCGGCGGGAGCGCCTGCGGTCCGCCACCGTCTCCGAGATCAAGGAGGGGGCGCGGCGGCTGCTCGTGGCGGGCGGGCCACAGGCCATCTCGCTGCGCCAGATCGCCCGCGACATGGGCATGACCGCGCCGGCCATCTACCGCTACTTCCCCAGCCTCGAGGCACTGGTCGTCGCGCTCGCCGAAGACCTCATGGAAGAGGTGGCCGGCGTGGTGGCGGCGGCCAGCGACGCGGCGGGCGACGACCCCGGCCGCCAGCTCGCCGCCATGGCCCGCGCCTACCGCGCCTGGGCGGTCGCCCACCCGGTCGAGTTCGGCCTGGTCTTCGGCGCGCCGGTGCCGGGCGTGGGCGACCTCGGCCTGGAGTGCCTGCCGGACGACCCGGGCGCCGACCTCGGCCGGCCGTACCTGGCCGCGTTCCTCCGGCTGTGGCAGCGCGAGCCGTGGCCGACACCCCCGCGCGAGTACCTGCTGGAGCTCCTCGGCCCCCACCTCGGCCCGCTGCGCGAGGCCCACGGCGACCTGCCGATCGAGGTCGCGTACACGTTCCTGTCCGGGTGGGCCCGGCTCTACGGCATGGTCGCGATGGAGGTCTTCAACCAGCTGCGGTGGGCCATCACCAAGCCGGAGGCGCTCTTCGAGGCCGAGATCGTCCAGTTCCTGAGCCAGGTGGGCGCGCTGCCCGACTAACGTTGCGCGCATGAGCGGGAGTCGCGAGGCCACGGGCATTGACCACGACGGCGGACGAGCGCCGAGCGACGGAGCGTGGGTAGGCAGAGTGCCTGAACGCGCGGACGTGGTGATTGTCGGAGCGGGACACAACGGGCTGGTGTCGGCGGTGCTGCTGGCCCGGGCCGGCCTTTCCGTGGTGGTGCTGGAGGCGGCCGGCGTGCTGGGCGGCGCGGCGCGCACCGAGCACCCGTTTCCGCGCGTGCCCGGGTTGGGGCAGTCCACCGGCTCGTACCTGCTGGGTCTCATGCCGCCCGAGCTGCTCAAGACGCTCGACGTCGAGATCCCGGTGCTGCGCCGCGACCCGCACTACTTCCTGCCCACGCGCGATCACTCCTTTGGGCCCGGGTCGTCCGGTCGCGGGTCCGCGACCGGACGACCCGGGCCGGAAAACTCTGCCTACCTGCTATTCGGCTCCGACCGCGAGGCGACCCGCGCGCAGATGGCACGCTTCTTCTCGCCCGAGGACGTCGCGGCGGACGACGCGATGCAGGCCGAGATCGGCGCGCTCCGCGACGACCTCGGCCCCGCCTGGCTGGCCGAGCCACTGCCCGTCGAGGAGACCGCCGAGCGCTACATCCGGCCCGCGCTCCAGCAGGCTTTCATCGACCTGGTACGCGGCTCGGTGGCCGACTACCTGGCCCGCTTCGACTTCCGGTCGGAGCTGCTCGTCTCCATGTACGCGGTGACCGACGGCCTCTCCGGCCTCAACGCCGGCCCGGACGACCCCGGCACCGGCCACAACTTCCTGGCGCACAACATGTGCCGGCTGCCCGGCGCGGACGGCACCTGGATGATCGCCAAGGGCGGCATGGGCACCGTCTCCCGGGTCTTCGCCGACGCGGCCCGCGCCGCCGGGGCCCAGCTCTTCACCGGCGCCGAGGTCTCCGGCATAACCCTCGAAGGCGGCGCGGCCGCCGGCGTGGTCCTGGCAGACGGCCGGGCGGTACGCGCCAAGGTCGTGTTGGGCGCGTGCGACCCGTACCGGCTGATCGAGCTGATGCCCGAGGGCGCGCTGCCGGCGGAGCTCACCGCGCGGATGGCCGCGGTCCGCCGCCCCGGCACCACCCTCAAGGTCAACATGGCGCTCTCCGGGCTGCCCCGCTTCCCGTGCCTGCCGCGCGACGCGCCGAGCCCGTTCGGCGCGACGATCCACCTGCTCCCCTACCAGGACTCGCCGATGGCCTCGCTCCGTGCGATGTGGACGGACGTGGTGGCGGGCCGGCTGCCGGCCGAGCCGACCATCGAGTGGTACGTGCACACGACCGTCGACCCGTCGCTGCGGGACGAGGGCGGGCACCACTCGTCGGCCTTGTTCGTGCAGTCGGTGCCGGCCACCCTGCCGGACGGCGAGCTACCGTCCTATGTGGATCATCTACTGTCCATCTGCGACTCGTACGCGCCGGGCACCTCGACGCTCGTGGCCGACGCCTTCCCGCTGACGCCCGCCGGCATCGAGCGGCACTTCGGCATCACCGGCGGCCACATCCACCACGTCGACAACACGGTCTCCTTCACCGACCGCATGCCTTACGCCACCGGGGTGGCCGGCGTCTACGCGGGCAGCGCCGGCTGCTTCCCCGCGGGCAGCGTCATCGGCGCCGCCGGCCACAACGCCGCCCAGCGCATCCTGCGCGACCTGGCCTAGACGATCAGTTCGTGGTCCAGACCACCGCTCCCGCGGCCGTGTGGTGATCGTGGAGCTCGTTCGGCTTGATCGTTCGCCCGATATTGGCGTTGGAGGCGGCGTGTCACGCCCATTGCGGGCGAACGATCAAGACCGGCCAGCCACCTCCCATAACGTGCTGCCGCCGGAGGCAAGAAAAACCAACAGCGGACGGGTGAGGCCGCGGAAGCAGCGGTCGGGACCACGACGAACATCGCGGTAGCCCAAAGCTTGATGGTCTCGCTGTTGATCAGGGAGTTGGCCGATCAGCTAGGCGATGGGCTCGGGGTCGGTTCCTCCGAAGGAGACGGAGACGGCTCCGGTGAAGGCGCGGGCGGGCAGGTGGGGACCGCGTCGCCGATGTAGAGCAGGAAATTGGGGGTGCCGTCCAGCGGGTCCCGCACCACTCCTGGCGTGGCGGCGGCCACCACGGCGGCGGCCACCACGGGCGGTGTCGCCTCGGGGTGGTCGGCCAGGTAGAGGGCGGCCGCGCCGGTCACATGCGGGGCCGCCATCGACGTGCCGCTCAGGCTGCGCGTGGCGTCGTCGGCGGCACCCCACGCCGAGACGATCGAGACGCCCGGCGCGAAGAGGTCCACGCACCCGCCGACGTTCGCCCACGGCGCGCGGGTGTCCTGGCGGTCGGTGGCCGAGACGGTGAGCGCCTCCGCGACCCCGTGCCGGCGACTGGTCGCAGGCCGGCCGCGGTTCGCCGCCCGAGCCGTTGCCCGCCGAGAGCGCGAACGTGACGCCGCCCGCGATCGCCCGCCGCACCCCGTCGTCGAGCGCCGAGTCGGGGCCGCCGCCGAGGCTCATGTTGGCGACCGCGGGCTTCTGGGCGTTGGCCGTCACCCAGTCGACGCCGGCCAGCACGGTCTCGGTGGTGCCGCTGCCGTCGCAGCCGAGCACCCGTACGGCCACGACCTTGGCCGCCTTGGCCACGCCGTGCCCGGTGCCGGCGATCGTGCCCGCCACGTGGGTGCCGTGGCCGTGGCAGTCGTCGGCCGGACCGCCGTCGATCGCGTCGTACCCGCTCTCGGCCCGCCCGCCGAAGTCGGCGTGGGTGGTGCGCACACCGGTGTCGATCACGTAAGCGTGAACGGCGGCCGCGTCGCTCGGATACGTGTACGAGGTGTCGAGCGGCAGCGCGCGCTGGTCCACCCGGTCCAGCCCCCACGAGGGCGGCTCGGCCTGCGTGTCGGTGATGCGGTGGACGACGCTGCGCTGCACGTAGGACACGGCGGGATCGCTCAGGATCGAGCCGGCCTGGTCGGCGGTCAGCGTGGCGGAGAAGCCCTTCAGCGCGCTCCCGTACGTGTGGCGGGCGGTCACCCCGTACCGGTCGGCGACCGCCTCGGCCTGGACGGTGCCGTTGGTGACGACGATGTAGACACCGTCGCTGTTGGAGGGTGGCGGTGCTTGTGCGGGCGGATCCGCGGGCGGCGGCGCCGGCGTGGCCAGTGGCACCGCGATGGTCATCAACAAGGCGACGAGACCGAGCACGGCGCTCACCTGCCCTCCCGAGGCGGGACTAAATGTCCTTTTTGTACCTCAAGCCGGGCAAGATCAACAGGTGATTACTCCGATTGGCTGGTTGGCGCCGGCGCCTTGCTGGCCCGGATCTGGTGCCCCACGCCGGTCAGGCAACGCCCGCTGGCCAGGTCGAACTTCCAGCCGTGCAGCTGGCAGGTGAGCTGGTTGCCGTCGATGATGCCAAAGCGGGTGAGGTCGGCCTTGAGGTGCGGGCAGCGCCGCTGCACGATCCAGTCGCCCAGTCGGATGTCTTCGGTGTCGGCGTTCTGGAAGTGCTCGTCGTACCAGCCCTCGGCGTACTGCAGCCGCTCCTCGGACAGGCACTTGAAGAAGGCGTAGACGAACTCGTTGTACTGGCCGATCCGGGCCGCGGAGAAGCGGCAGGACAGAAACAGCGAGTTGACCCAGTCGACCTCGCCGATGAAGAGCAGGTGCTCGACCAGGGCCCGCTCGGTGCGGAAGCGGTAGCGGACCTTCTCGTCACCGTAGGGCCGCACCTGCCCACCCGGGAAGTCCACCACGATGGATTCAATCGTCTCGCCGCCCGCTTTGTCCCGGTTTCCGACCAGGTCGAAGCGGACCGGCCCGCCCACCCCCTTGGCCAGGTAGATCGACTCGTCGAGCAGCGGCTCGATGACCCGCTTCATCTCCTTGAGCACGTCGATCTCGGGGTGCCGCCACGACGCCTTGGCCGCCTCGATGATCGGGCGCTTGCGCTCCCGCATCTCCTCCAGGTGGGCCGTCTTGTTGGCGAAGAACTCATCCACGTCGGTCGGGTGCGTGGTAGCGCACTCGTCGGCGGTGAGCTCGGCGACGGAGCCCGGCAACAGCACCACACCGTTGTTGCCGCCCACCTTGGCGTACTCCCGCATGAACACCGACTGATCCGGGAAGATGTTGCCCTCGTCGCCGAAGATGTCGTTGAACTGCCACAGCTCGTCATCGAGGAAACACGGCGGCCCGGCGATCGGAAACACGTGCGACGCCTTGAGGTCGTCGATGTAACGGAACGTGCGGTCAAACTGCCGATCCCGCTTCTGCTTCCCGAACGCCGTCTTCGCCGCCTGCGGCAGCTCGTACACCATCGGATACCAGATCGCGCCGGAAAACTGCAACAGGTGCGCGTGCACATGCCCCAACTCGGCGAACGTCGACAGGTCCGTCGGACGGGCGTCGTTCTGGTTGAGCAGCCGCACCCCGTCGTACTCCACCCACAGCGACGAGTCACCGATCGGCCCATCCGTCGGCGACGTCAACGCCTGGATCATCACCTTCAGACCGCCGTCGAGCTCCAGCACCTCGTTGGTCTTCGTCTCGATGAAGCTGGTAAAGCCCAGCTCACGCAGCTGATCCTCAAGCTCGCTGGTCGGGTACTCCGGCAGCAGCACCGTCGCCTTCTTCGAGATGAAACGCTTGAGGTGCTCCGCGTCGAAGTGGTCCCGGTGCAGGTGAGACACGTACAGGTAGTCGGTGCGCCCCAGGCTCTCCCAGTCGAGCAGCGAGTTGTCCGGAAAGGGAAACCACGAGGCGAAGTACGCCGGATTGACCCACGGGTCGCACAGGATGCTGCCCGCGGCCGTGTCGATCCGCATGCTCGCGTGCCCCGTACCCGTCACTCGCACCGCACTGCCTCCACTCGTCCTTGACGCCCGCAGTCGAGGTTATCGGGCGCGCGGCCAGATCCCGGCGCGGGGCGGCATTCCGGGGCATGCCAGACTTGACCACGGATCAGATCGAGGGAAGGACCGAAGGTGGCGGGTAGCGAGCCGGTAACCTCACCGGACCAGCGCAAGCCGGGCGGGCGCAAGGCTTCCCGCATCGGCGCGGTGCTGACGATCCTGGTGCTGCTGTCCATGCTGATCGGCAACCACACCGGTCGCATCGAGGACATCTTCCTCGTGGTGATCGCCGCCTCCCTCGCCCTGATCCTCATCGGCGACGTGGTGCTCCGGCGAAACGGCCTCCGCTCCTAATCTCCACCTGAGCCCCAAGACCAAGATTCTTTGGGCTGCCGCGACGTCCGTCGTGGTCCAGACCGCTGCTCCCGCGGCCTCACCCTGCTTCGTTGGTCGCGGCCTTTGTTGCCTCCGGCGGGAGCGCTCCGGACCATCAGGATGGGGGAAGTGGCATCCCGCCCCCACCGACCCGTCAAGAGCAGAGCGGGCCAACGCCCCGTGGCGCCAGCGCTGGGTGCTTTCTGTTACGGCCGTCTGGGATGGCGCCCCGGGCGTTGGCTCGCTCCATGAACAACGGGACGGTGCGCGTCGGGATGGCACTAGGCGGGGTGGGTGTGCGCGGTTCGCGCCTCGGGGCTTCATCGCTCTGGGTAGTGGGTGCTTTCTATGGATTTATCCGGCTACGCATCCTCGTGGGCGCTCAACCCAATAGATCGTGGTACGCACCGGCCCCCATAGGGGCGGTTGCGTACCACGATCTATTGGCGTGGCCGGGGGCATCCTGGGCGATCGCGATTCCGGGTTACACAGAGCAACTCCCGGGGCCTCACCCTCTGCGGTGGATCAACCCAGCCCCCAGCCGCGTGCACGCTGGCGCATTCGCTCCGCTTCCCTAGAGGAAGCGGTTGGAGTGAGGTCGTAAAGCGCGGAGGTCCTGACCTAACGCGGCGGCGAGCAGTTTCTTGTTGGGATGCAGCGCAAACGCGGGTTGACATAGCGCGCGAATGCTGCCGTAATCTGCCGAGGCTCAAATCTGACAACGCTCAGCCGGACGCCTTCTGATGGCCGGACCGCAGTGAGTTACGCGGGCCGGGGGCTGGGTTGTGAAGCGCGGAGGGTGAGGCCGCGGCGGCAGCGATCCGGACCCAGTGCCACTCAGCATATGTCGATCTTGGAGAGCGCTGCGCGGCGTCCGGGCTTTGTGAAAGTTTGTTGTTGCCAGGGCAGCAATAAAGCTTCACAAAGCGGCATCGTCGAGCCGTCGGCGGCGGGCAGCGGCTTCGTTAGCGGAAGGCAGGGCACGCGCGGATGTGGCGGCTGGCAGATCTTGGTATGGACTGGCCATGGGGGCGGTTCCGCACCAAGGTCCGCTGGGTGCAAGCCGCTTCGCCGAACACAGCCAGCCAGCGAGCACTGCCGGATACGAAGCCAACACGAACCCGAGCCCGACTTAAGCTGAGCGGCATTGCGGACCCGACCACGACGGACGCCGCAGTAGCCCAAATGTTCTGAAGTTACTGGCCGCGCAGGATGTCCTTGACCTCCTTGAGGGCGGCGTCCACCTCGGCCTCGAAGTAGCCGCCGGGCACCAAGCCAAACTGGGCGCGGTCGATCTCGTTGGGGCTCATCGGCATCGGGCCGCGGCCGGTCACCGCGTTGAAGATGCCCTCGAAGAGGCGGTCGACCTGGGCCGGGTCGTAGCCGCTGCCAAACCGCCGCACCTGGAAGCCGCGCCGCAGCTGGTCGATGCGCTGCAGCTCCGGGGGCAGGCCGGCCATCCCCGGCGGCGGGCCACCGGCGGGCGGGCCGCCGAGGCGCATCTCCGCGGTCATGTCGGCCTTGCCGTGCCGGCCGGGCTCGGCGAAGCCGTCGAAGCGTTCGTCGCCGTAGCGGTCGTCGGACGGGCCGCCGAAGCCACCGCCGCCCGGAGGGGGGCCGAAGCCGCCGGTGGGCGGGCCGTCGAAGCCACCGCGGCCGGGCGGGGCGTCAAAGCCACCGCGACCCGGCGGACCGTCGAAACCGCCACGGCCGGGTGGGCCGTCAAAGCCACCGCGACCCGGCGGGCCGTCGAATCCACCGCGGCTCGGCGGGCCGTCAAAGCCACCGCCACCGCCACCGCCGTAGCCCTGGTCGTAACCACCCTGGTCGTAGCCGCCCTGATCCTCATAGCGCCCATACGGGTCGCGGGACTGGCCGGTCTGGGCGGGCATCGGCCGCTGGGGCATGGGCGGGCCGCCGGGGGGCATACGGTCGTCGCGCAACGGCGGGCCGATACGCTCCGTCATCGGGCCGCCACCCATGCGGTCGGGCGGGCCCATCCGATCCGGGGGGCCCATCCGGTCGGGCGGACCCATGCGGTCGGGCGGACCCATCCGGTCTGGTGGGCCCATGCGGTCGGGCGGACCCATGCGGTCGGCGCCGGCGAGGCGGTCGGGCGGGCCCATGCGATCGGGGCCACGGCCGTAGCCGCCGCGCTCCTCCAGCTCGGCGAGCTGCCGCTCGACGCGGTCGAGGTGAAGGTCGACCTGCCACTCGTCGTAGCCGCCGAAGCGGACCCGGAAGACGACGTCGTGGACCTCCTGGGAGGCGACCGGCGCGCCTACTGGGTCGCCCGCCAGGGTCGCCTCCACGCGGTCGAGGAAGGCATCCACCTCGTCGACCTTGTAACCGCGACGCAGCGCCCGGCGCCGGAACCGCTGACCCTGACTAGCCACCTATGTCACCTTCCGTCCGCACTGCCGGTCTCGCTGGCGGCCAGCTGCCCGCACGCGCCGTCAATTTCACGACCCCGCGTGTCACGCACTGTGGTCGAAACGCCGGCCTCGCGCAACCGCCGGACGAACTCGCGCTCGACCGGCTTCGGGCTCGCGTCCCATCGGCTGCCCGGTGTCGGGTTGAGCGGGATGAGATTTACGTGCGCCAGCCGCCCGGCGAGCAGCCGCCCCAGCAGGTCGGCTCGCCACGGCTGGTCATTCACATCCCTGATCATCGCGTATTCGACAGACACGCGGCGACCCGTGCGGGAGGCGTAGTCCCACGCGGCGTCCAGCACCTCAGCGACCTTCCAGCGTTGGTTGACGGGCACGAGTTCGTCGCGCAGCTCATCATCGGGCGCGTGCAACGACAGCGCAAGGGTTACGGAGAGTCCCTCTCCGGCCAGCCTACGCATCGCCGGCACCAGCCCGACCGTGGAGACCGTCACATGGCGCTGCGAGAGCCCCAGGCCCTCCGGCGCCGGCGCGCACAGCCGCCGGACCGCGTCGATGACCCGGGAGTAGTTGGCCAACGGCTCGCCCATGCCCATGAACACCACGTGGGACAGCCGCGGCGGCGAGCCGGAGACCGCGCCGGAGGCAGCCACGCCCGCAAGGTAGACGGCCTGATCGACGATCTCGGCGGTCGACAGGTTACGCGTCAGGCCGGCCTGGCCGGTCGCGCAGAACGGGCACGCCATGCCGCAGCCGGCCTGGCTGGAGATGCAGACGGTGACCCGGTCCGGGTAGCCCATCAGCACGCTCTCCACCAGCGAGCCGTCGTGCAGCCGCCACAGCGCCTTGCGCGTGGCGCCGTCGTCGCAGGCCATCTCGCGCACCGGTGTGAGAAGGCGCGGCATCAGCGCCTCGGCCAGCCGCTCGCGGCTGGTGGCGGGGAGGTCGGTCATCTGCGCGGGGTCGCGCACCAGGCGGCCGAAGTAGTGGGTGGACAGCTGCTTGGCCCGAAACGCCGGCTCGCCCAGCTCCGCCACCCGCGCCTGCCGGCCGGCGAGGTCGAGGTCGGCGAGGTGCCGTGGGGGCAGCGCCGGGCGGCGCCCCGCGGCGGCGGGACTGAGCGGGAGTACGGGCAGGCTCGTCATAGCTCGTCCAGTCTCCCATGCGCCCGCATTTGGCGCGGACTCGTATCAGGGTGCGGAGGGCGGGCTCGACTCAGGTGAAGACCGCCAGCAGCAGGTACGCGGTCGGCAGCGCGAAGAGGATGGAGTCCAGCCGATCCATCAGGCCACCGTGGCCGGGCAGCAGGTTACTCATGTCCTTGATGCCGAGGTCGCGCTTGAGCATCGACTCGGCCAGGTCGCCGAGCACCGAAACCACGGAGAGTGCCAGCCCGAACACGGCACCCCACCAGGGCTCGACGTCGAGCAGCACGTAAAGCAGGATCGCGCTGCCCACGGCCGTCGCCACCAGCGAGCCGGCGAACCCTTCCCAGGACTTCTTCGGGCTGATCGTGGGCGCCATCGCGTGCTTGCCGAGGAAGACGCCGGCCGCGTACCCGCCGGTGTCGGAGAGCACCACGGCGGCGAGGGTGACGATCACGCGGCGGGCGCCGTCGTCCGGCTCGGCCAGCAGCGCCGCGAAGCCGCCGAGAAAGGGCACGTAGACCGCGATGAGGATGGCCGCGGAGATGTCTCGCCCGTAGCCGGAGAGGCCGTCGGCGAGCCGCCACACGAGTGTCGCCAGGAGGGTTACCAGCAAGCCGAGCAGGAGGGCGTCCTCACCGGCGTACCAGGCCATGCCGATCATGACCAGGCCACCGGCCGCGAGTGGCACCACCGGCGGATGGGCGCCGACGGCCCGCACCGCGCGGCTCATCTCCCAGATCGCCACGCCGAGGGCGAGCACGATCACACCCAGGAACGCCGGGCGCCACACGAACAGTGACGCGATGACCACGGCGCCGAGCGTGAGGCCCACCCCGATCGCCGCCGGCAGGTTGCGGCCGGCCCGGCCGGTCGCGCGCCGCTTTCCGGGGCCGGGGCGGCGCGGGCGCACCGGGTCGGGCTCCGCCTCCCCGGTCTCGTGCGGCCGCGGGCGCACCTGCGGGTACGCCGCGGTGGCGGCCTCACCCTCGGTGTACGAAAGGTCGCCCGACCCCGTGTACGGCTCGTCGACGTGCCCGTTGCGGGGCGGCCAGTCATCGGCCGCCTCGCGGTCAGGCTGGTCCAGCCAGGGAGCCGGCACCCAGGGGTCGGGTGCCTGGTGGGGCGTCTGGTTGCCGTAGGGGTCGAGTTGCGACATCAGACCTCGAGGAGCTCGGTTTCCTTGTGCTTCACGAGCTCGTCGATGTGCGTCACGTACTTGTGGGTGGTGTCGTCGAGGTCCTTCTCCGCGCGGCGGCCCTCGTCTTCGCCGGCCTCGCCGTCCTTGACGATGCGGTCCAGCTCTTCCTTGGCCTTGCGCCGCACGTTGCGGATGGCGACCTTGGCTTCCTCGCCCTTGTGGCGGGCCACCTTGATCATGTCGCGGCGCCGCTCCTCGGTCATCTGCGGCAGCAGGATGCGCAGCTGGGTGCCCTCGTTGTTGGGGTTGACGCCCAGGTCGGAGTCGCGGATCGCCTTCTCCATCGCGCCGAGCTGCGACGCGTCGTACGGCTTGATGATGGCCATGCGCGGTTCGGGGGTGCCCACGGAGGCCATCTGGGTCAGCGGGGTGGGGCTGCCGTAGTAGTCGATGATGATCTTGGAGAACATCGCCGCGTTGGCGCGCCCGGTGCGGATCGCCGCGAACTCCTCCTTGGCGTGCTCGACCGCACGCTCCATCTTTTCCTCGGCCTCGAGGAGGGTGTCGTCGATCACCTGCCCCGTCGCCTCCCTTCTAGCTAGTTAGCAGTGATCAGTGTGCCGATGCGCTCGCTAGTTAGCGGTGATCAGCGTGCCGATGCGCTCGCCGCCCACGGCCTTCACGATCGTGTCGTCGCCCTCGGCCCCGAACACCAGCATCGGCAGCCCGTTGTCGCGGCACAGGCTGAATGCGGCGGCGTCGGCGACCCGCAGGCCCCGGCTCAGCGTCTCGTCGAAGGTGATCGCGTCGAGCTTGACGGCGGTGGGGTCGGTGCGGGGGTCCGCCGTGTAGACGCCGTCGACGCCGTTCTTGCTCATCAGCACCACGTCCGCGCGGATCTCGAGGGCCCGCTGGGCGGCGACGGTGTCGGTGGAGAAGTACGGCATGCCGGCGCCCGCGCCGAAGATCACGACCCGCCCCTTCTCCAGGTGGCGGATGGCGCGCAGCGGGATGTACGGCTCGGCGACCTGGGCCATGGTGATCGCGGTCTGCACCCGCGTCTCGATGCCCTCCTTCTCCAGGAAATCCTGCAGAGCGAGGCAGTTCATGACGGTGCCGAGCATGCCCATGTAGTCGGCGCGCGCGCGGTCCATGCCGCGCTTCTGCAGCTCGGCGCCGCGGAAGAAGTTTCCGCCGCCGACCACCACGGAGACCTGCACGCCGCGCCGCACGACGGTCGCGATCTGCCGGGCCACGGCCTGCACCACGTCGGGGTCGACCCCGACCGCGCCGCCGCCGAAGACCTCACCGGAGAGCTTGAGCACCACCCGGCGCGCCCGCCCGGGGGGCGGTGCGGTCGGATCGTCCGTCGTCGCGGGTTCGCCCGCCACCGTCTGCGTCATCCGGTCCGCCTTCCGCCGTCGTTGGCCGTGGTGCTGCTGGTGCCTGTGGTGCCGCCGGGACGCACGCCAGCGCCCTCGGTGTTGCCGCTCACACTACGTGACTGGGCCTTGTCCGGTGGATCTTGTGAGGCGAGGGCGACGCCCCGCGAAGATCCGCCAGACAGGACAGGAGGCCGCCGCGACTGTCTTGTCCACCGGCGGCCTCCCTACCTCTTCGATCTTGTACTCGCGCTGCCTTCTCCGTGGCCGGCCGTCAGGCCTGGCCGACCTCGAAGCGCAGGAAGCGGGTCACGTCGATGCCGGCCTCGCCCAGCACCTGCTTGACCGACTTCTTGTTGTCGGCGACCGAAGCCTGCTCCAGCAGGACGAAGTCCTTGAAGAAGGCGTTCACCCGACCGTCAACGATCTTGGACAGCGCCGCCTCCGGCTTGCCCTCCTCGCGCGCGGTCTGCTCGGCGATGCGGCGCTCCGACTCCACGACGTCGGCCGGCACCTCGTCACGGGTGAGGAACTTCGGCCGCATCGCGGCGATCTGCATCGCCACGCCCCGCGCGTCGGCGTCGCCCGCCTCGTCGGACTTGCCGGTGTACTCCACCAGCACGCCCACGGCCGGCGGCAGGTCCTGGCTCTTGCGGTGCAGGTAGACCGCGACGGTGCCGTCGACCACGCCGAAGCGGTTGAGCACCAGCTTTTCGCCGATCTTGGCGGACAGGTCCTGCACCGCGTCGGCGACCGTCTGGCCGTCGTCGAGCGTCGAGGACAGCAGCTCCTCGACGCTGGCCAGCTTCGCCTGGTCACCGTGCTCGACCAGGCGCTGGGCCAGCGCGATGAAGTCCGCGTTCTTGGCGACGAAGTCGGTCTCGCAGTTGAGCTCGAGCAGCGCCTTGCCCGAGTGGGCCACCAGGCCGTTGGCGGCGGTGCGCCCGGCCCGCTTGCCCACGTCCTTGGCGCCCTTGATGCGCAGCACCTCGACGGCCTTGTCGAAGTCGCCCTCAGCCTCGTCGAGTGCCTTCTTGGCGTCCATCATGCCGGCGCCGGTGAGGTCGCGGAGCTTCTTGACGTCCGCGGCGGTGAAGTTGGCCATGACTCTCTCTTTGGGTCGTGGTTGTCGACTGGCTTGCGGTGCCTACTCGGCCGCTGCCTTGGCCGGCTCGGCGTTGGCGCTGGCCGGGGCGGGCTCCTCAGCGGCCGGGGCCGGTGCCGGTGCCGCGGCCGGCTCAGCGGCGGCCGGCTCAGCGGCGGCAGCGGCAGCGGCCGGCTCGTCCGCCTTCTTCTCGGTGTCTTCGAGCAGCTCGCGCTCCCACTCGGGCAGCGGCTCGTCGGCGCCGACCACACCGGGCTGCGGCTTCTCCTCGGCACCGCTGCGGGTGGCGCGCCCGGAGCGGGCGATCAGGCCATCGGCGACGGCCGTGGCGACGACCTTGGTGAGCAGCTCGGCGGAGCGGATCGCGTCGTCGTTACCCGGGATCGGGAAGTCGACCTCGTCCGGGTCGCAGTTGGTGTCGAGCACGGCGATCACCGGAATGCCCAGCTTGCGGGCCTCGTCGACGGCGATGTGCTCCTTCTTGGTGTCGACCACCCAGATCGCGGCGGGCACCTTCTGCATGTCGCGCAGGCCACCGAGCGTGCGGCTCAGCTTGTCCTTCTCGCGGGACAGCTGCAGGGTCTCCTTCTTCGTGTACCCCGCGGCGGTGCCGGTGAGGTCGAGCGACTCGAGCTCCTTCATGCGCTGCAGCCGCTTGTACACCGTCTGGAAGTTGGTGAGCATGCCGCCCAGCCAGCGGTGGTTGACGTACGGCTGACCGACCCGCGTCGCCTGCTCAGCGATCGCCTCCTGGGCCTGCTTCTTCGTGCCGACGAAGAGGATGCTGCCGCCCTCGGCGACGGTGCCGCGCACGAAGTCGTACGCCTTCTCGATGTAGTCGAGCGTCTGGCGGAGGTCGATGATGTAGATGCCGTTGCGCTCGGTGAAGATGAATCGCTTCATCTTCGGGTTCCAGCGGCGAGTCTGGTGCCCGAAGTGGACACCGCTCTCCAGCAGCTGGCGCATGGTCACTACGGCCATGATGGGGTGCTCCTCGATCTTCCCTGGTTGTCACGCCGGACCGGTCGGTCAAGCGTCCTGGCGCCTGATCGCCGGCCAGGGTGGGCCCGAAGCGCATCGGGACCAGGGGACCGTCGCCCCATGGGCAGAGCCGTGGGGAGGGCGCGCGAGGTCGGCCGCCATGAGGCGGTCGCCAGTCGACAAGTGTACGCCCCACTCCGCCTGGTCGCCGGGCGGGCTACGGGTCGTGGGGGGCGGGCTGTTTGCTGGTGGGCGTCAGACGGCCAGGGCCGCCGCTACCAGGAGCACGAGCCCCACCGGCAGGTAGGCGGTCGGCGTCCGCAGCCATGCCGCGGCACCTCCACCGCCATCGCTAGGGAGCCGGTTGGCGCCCGTGACCAGCGCGTACAGGCCGACCGCCACCAGCGGCATGCCAGCCACCAGGAACGTGCCGGCGACCACGCCCGAGGCCACCACGGGCCCACCGATCGCGGCATCCCCGAGCAGGCGCAGCGCCGGGATCTCGAAGACCGCGGCGAGTATCGCGAAGACGATGCCCGCCGCTGGGCGCTTCGTCCGGTACACCCCATCGGCGGGCGGCCCGGCCGGGCGGCGCAGCGCGGCCCGGTCGATCGCCTCGGCGTGGAAGCGCTGGGTCTCGATCGGCTCGCCTCCCGTGCGAGGCGCCACGGGCGGCACCGCGCCGGTCGGCTCCTCGAACGACTGGTATCCCGGTGGTGGCGGCGGAGCCGGCTGCGTCGCCGCCGGCGGCACCTCGTAGGCGGCCGGTGCCGGCACGACCGGCGCGGGTGGCGCGCCGTACGCCGGCACCTCGATCGCCGGCCCACCGAGCGGGCCGTATCCACTCTGCTGGTCGTACGCGGACTGCGGCGCGGTGTGCGAACCACCCGAAAGTGGGTCGGCCTCCAGCGCCTCCCCCGCCCCACGCGGGCCAGGCAGCCGGTAGCCCTCCCACTCCGGCTCACCGTGCCGGCGGTCGTACCAGCCACGATTGGCCTGGTCGGGGGCGTTCCGTTGTGGGTCCACGGCCGCACGTTATGCGACCTGGCGCGATTAGGCCACCCCCGGCGAAAAGGGGCTGTGATCAGCGTCGCTGCGCACCCGGCGGCGGGCGGGCACGATCCCGGCATGAGACCGGCGGAGGCGCGCCTGCTGACTCGGACGTTCCGGCATTTCGCACACAGGGAGTTCCGCGGGCACTCACTCCGGTACGAACACCTCTCCGCGGCCGTCGCCGACGATCCGGCGCTCGCCGAGCCGCTCCTCGCCGCCCCGCCGGATCAGCGCCGGGCGATCCTGTTCTTCGCCGCGGTGCAGTACCTCCTGCGCACGGTCGCGCGCGATCACCCGCTCGTGGCGTACCTCCCGACGCTCGGTGGCTCGCGCGGCGTGGACAGCGGGCTGCCGGCGGCGCTCGCGGACCTCGTGGCCGCGCATCGCGACGACCTCACCGTGCTCTGCGCGACCAGGACGACCCAGACGAACGAGGCGCGGCGCGCGGCCCTGCTGCGCCCGGCCTTCGGCCGCGCCGCCGCCGTGGTGGGCCGGCCGCTGGCGCTGGTCGAGCTCGGGACCAGCGCGGGGCTGCTGTTGATCAGCGACCGGTACACCTGCGAGTACCGCCACGGCGACCGCGTCGAGTCCTACGGGCCGGCCGGTGGGCTGGCGATGACGTGCGAGGTGCGGGGCGGGCGGTGGCCGTCGCCGGCCGCGGCCGAGCTGGCGGTCGCCGACCGGGTGGGCATCGATCTGTCCCCTGTGGACGCCGCCGACCCGCTGGCCACCGAGTGGCTGCGCGCCTGCGTGTGGCCCGAGCACACCGAGCGGCTGGCCCGGCTCGACGCCGCGCTGGCCGAGGTGGCGGCCGCGCGCCCGCGGCTGGTGGCCGGCGAGATGGTGGCCACCCTGCCCGCCGTCCTGTCCACAGTGGATGATGACGTGGTGCCGTGCGTCTTCACGTCGAACGCGCTCATGTACGTCTCCACCGCCGACCGCCACCGCCTGGCGGCCACGCTGGCCGAGTGCGGGGCGCGGCGCGACCTCACCGTCGTGCTGAACGAGGCGTCGCAGTGCGGCGCGGAGATGTTCACCGGGCGGCCGGCGGAGGCGGGCCCGCGCGGGGTGCTGGCCGTCGGGCTGCTGACGCTGGTCGCGTGGCGGGGCGGCCGGGCCACCGTCGAAGTCCTGGCCCGTACCGGACCGCACGGCGAGTGGTTGGAGTGGATCCAGCGGGAGTACGCGTACGCGCTCGCTTCATAACACACCCACCGCATGATTGTCCGGCTCTCCACAGCCCACCCACCTGTCCACACATCGATCAAGGACTCTTTCCCCACCCGCGCCTTCCCCCACAGGCTCTGTCCCCATGACGACGGCGACATTGGCGGTTGGTGCCTACGGCGAGAGGCGCGCGGTCGCCCACCTGGTCGAGGCGGGCATTCGGATCGTCGAGCGCAATTGGCGATGCGCCGACGGTGAGATCGACATCATCGCCCGCGACGGCGACGACATCGTCTTCTGCGAGGTGAAGACGCGACGCAGCCTGGAGTTCGGGCCACCGGCCGGCGCGATCGTGGCGTCGAAGGCCCGGCGGCTGCGCCGACTCGCGGCGCGCTGGCTCCAGGAGCACGACGTGCACGGCCATGACGTGCGCTTCGACGTGGTGTCCGTGCTCCCGCAGCGGCGCGGCGCGGCCCGCGTCGAGCACCTGCGCGGGGTCCTTTGATGAGCTACGCCAAGGTGCTGTCGGTGGGGCTGACCGGCGTCACGGGTCACCTGGTCGAGGTGGAGGCCGACCTGTCGCCCGGGCTGCCCGCGGTGGTGCTGTCCGGCCTGCCCGACACCGCGCTCAACGAGGCCCGCGACCGCGTCCGGGCGGCGATCGTCAATTCGGGGCAGCGCTGGCCCGCCCGCCGCATCACGGTCAACCTGCTGCCCGCCGGCATGCGCAAGACCGGCTCGGCCTTCGACCTGGCCATCGCCGTGGTGCTGCTGGGCGGGGCGGGCGAGCTGCCGCTGGCCGCGTTCGACGGGGTGGCCATCTTCGGTGAGCTCGGCCTTGACGGCACGGTCCGTCCGGTGCGCGGCGCGCTGCCGATGGTCGCGGCCGCCGCCGAGGCTGGGGTCAGCCGCGTGGTCGTGCCGATCGGTAACGCCGCGGAGGCCGCGGTGGTGCCCGGCGTGCAGGTCAAGGCCGTCGACACGCTGCACCGCCTGGTCGCGTTCGTGCGCGACGGCGCGCCGCTGCTCGACCCGCCCGAGAGCGAGCCGGAGCCCGGGCCCGAGGGGCCCGACCTCGCCGACGTGGCCGGCCAGGCGCTGGGCCGGCGCGCCATCGAGGTGGCCGCGGCGGGCGGGCACCACGTGGCGCTGCTGGGGCCGCCCGGGGCAGGCAAGACCATGCTGGCCGAGCGCCTGCCGTCACTCCTGCCCGAGCTCGACGACGAGGCCGCGCTGGCGGTGACCGCGCTGCACTCGATCGCCGGCGTGCTGCCACCGGGTGGGCGGTTGCTGCGCCGGCCGCCCTTCCAGGCCCCGCACCACACCGCCACCGTCCAGGCACTGGTCGGCGGCGGCTCCGGTCTGGCCCGCCCCGGAGCCGTCTCCCTCTCACACGGCGGTGTGCTCTTCATCGACGAGGCGGCCGAGTTCGCCAGCCGGGCCCTCGACGCGCTGCGCCAGCCGCTGGAGACCGGCCGCATCCTGCTGCGGCGAGCCGACGGCGCCACCGAATACCCGGCCCGGTTTCAGCTCGTGCTCGCGGCCAATCCTTGCCCTTGTGCCAAGCCGGCCGGTGACCAGTTCTGCGAGTGCAGCCCGGCGGCCCGCCGCCGATACATAGGGCGCCTCTCCGGCCCCCTGCTCGACCGGATCGACGTGCAGATCACGCTCGACCCGCTGGGTGCCGCCGAGCTGATGGCGCCGCGGTCGGGCAGCGTGCCATCCGCGGTGGTGGCCGACCGGGTGCTGAAGGCGCGGGCCGCGGCGACGGCCCGGTGGTCGGCGAATGGCTGGCGTACCAACGCCGACGTGCCCGGTGCGGCACTGCGGCGGCCACCGTGGCGCCTGCCGGCCGCCGACACGAAGGCGCTGCGCGGTCGCCTCGACCACGGCTCGCTCTCCGCCCGCGGCTTCGACCGCATCCTCCGCCTGGCATGGACCGTCGCTGACCTCGACGGCCGTCACCGGCCGGATGGTGACGACGTGCTCGAGGCGACCCAGCTCCGCACCGGCATAGCCCCATGAGGAGGTCTTTGTGAGTGAGCGAGTGCGGCTGGCCCGGATCGCGCTGCACTGGCTGATCGAGCCGGGAAACGAGGCCGTGCACCGCATGGTCAACGCCAACGGTCCGCTCCGCGCGCTGGAGCGGCTCATCGAGGGCGACGTGCCCGACTCCCAGCTACGCGGGGCGGCCGAGGCCCGGATCGCGACCGGTGACCCGCGCGAGGTCGCCGAGGCGGCCCTCGAGCGCGCGGAGCGGCTCGGCGCCCGCATCGTGATCCCCGAAGACGACGAGTGGCCGCAGCCCGTGCGCGACCTCACCCAGCTGCTGGGCCGCCCGGCCGAGCACCGCATCGACCGCGACGTCGCACCGCCGCTGTGCCTGTGGGTGCGCGGCGCGCCCCGACTCGACGAGGCGCTCGCCCGGTCCGTGGCGGTGGTCGGCGCGCGGGCCTCCACCCACTACGGCGAGCACGTGGCGACCACCCTGGCATACGAGCTGGCCGAGCAGGAGTGGACGATCGTCTCCGGCGGAGCACACGGCATCGACGCCGCCGCGCATCGAGGCGCGCTCAGCGCAGGCGGGCTCACCGTGGCGGTGCTCGCCTGCGGCGTCGACAGGCCCTACCCGTCCGGCAACACCGGCCTCTTCGACCGCATCGCCGAGGCCGGCCTGCTGATCAGCGAGTGGCCGCCCGGCTCGGTGCCGGTCCGCCACCGCTTCCTGATCCGCAATCGCGTGATCGCGGCCGCCACGCGCGGCACCGTGGTCGTCGAGGCATCCGCGCGCAGCGGCGCCAGCCAGACGCTCCGGCGTGCGATAGCGCTCGGCCGCCGCCCGATGGTCGTGCCCGGCCCGGTCACCTCTGCCATGTCGGTCGGCTGCCACGAGCTGCTCCGCGACCGTTCGGAGGTGCGGCTGGTCACCGGCGCCGCCCACGTCCTGGAGGAGATCGGCCAGATCGGCAGCGATCTGGCGCCTCGCCCGCGCGACCCCGAGCGCCCGCACGACGGCCTCGACGTCGAGTCGGCCATGGTGCTGGAGTGGATCCCCCGCCGCGGCACCGCCGGCCCCGACGAGCTGGCGGCGCGGGCCGGGCTCGACATCCGCACGGTGATGCGCAAGCTCTCCCTGCTGGAGAGCCTGGGCATCGTGGCCCGCAGCGGCGGCGGCTACCGGCTCGCCCCCAAGCCCAGGCCGCCGAAAGCCGGCGCATCCCCCACCGAGGCCAGCGCAGCTCCATCCCATGCGGCCGCATCTCCCTCCGAGGCAGGCGCGACTCCCGCTCAGGCAGGCACTCCAGCCCAGGCAGGCACTCCAGCTCAAACAGGCACGCCGGCACAGGCAGGCACGACTCCAGCTCAGGCAGGCTCGGCTTCTACCCGGGCAGGCACGACCTCGAGGCGGGCGGATGCGGCTCCGACCCAGGCGACCAGCACCTCGACCAGGATCTCGACGGGCGCCGGCGGCACGCGGCGGGTGGCGCGGTCGCGGGCGCAGAAGGAGCAGGAAGCCGGCGCGGCGCCTTGACACCCCGCGGCTCCGGCTCCCACGGTCATTGGTGTGAAGCGAAAGAGCGTCAGCATCCGGGCCATGCACGAGGGCCTGCCCGAGCCGATGCGCGACGCTGTCGACGACTTCGCCGAGCACCTCGCCCGGGTCGACAACCGCTCCGCGCACACCATCCGGGCCTATGTCGGCGACGTCGTCTCGCTCCTCGAGCACGCGGCGCTGATGGGGTGCGCGGCGCCGGGCGACATCGACATCGCCGTGCTGCGCAGCTGGCTGGCGAAGCTCCGCACCCTGGGCGCCGCCCGCACGTCGCTGGCGCGGCGAGCGGCCTCGGCGCGCACGTTCAGCGCCTGGGCACACCGCGGCGGCCGGCTCGGCGCTGACGTCGGCGCCCAGCTCGCCAGCCCGAAGGCACACCGCGACCTGCCGGCGGTGCTCCGCGCCGACCAGGCCGAGGCGCTGGTGAACGCCCCGGGCGACGAGGCCTCCCCGGTGCTCTTGCGCGACCGCGCGCTACTGGAGCTGCTGTACGCGACCGGCATCCGGGTCAGCGAGCTCTGCGGCCTCGACGTCGCCGACGTCGACCGCGGCCGCCGGGTGGTGCGGGTGCTGGGCAAAGGCGGCAAGGAGCGCTCTGTCCCCTATGGACTCCCGGCCGAGCACGCGATCGACGACTGGCTTCGCCTGGGCCGCGCCGCCCTGTCCGGCTCCTCCAGCGGCGACGCGCTGCTGCTGGGCGCGCGCGGCGGCCGCCTGCAGCCCACGATCGCGAGGCGCATCGTGAGCGGCTACGCCCGCGCCGCCGGCCTGCCGCACACCAGCCCGCACGGCCTCCGCCACTCCGCCGCGACCCACCTCCTGGAGGGCGGCGCCGATCTGCGGGCGGTGCAGGAGCTGCTGGGCCACGCCTCCCTGTCCAGCACGCAGATCTACACTCACGTCTCGGTCGAACGCCTCCGCGCCGCCTACCGCCAAGCCCACCCCCGCGCCTAGCCAGCTCCCGCGGACGCCGTTCCGGCCGGTGTGGCGCCGCGTAGGGTTGGCGGCGTGGAAGGGACGGTGGTCGAGGGCGTGGATGTCGGCTGGGACCGCGTCCGGGAAGGCTTTTCGCTCAACCCCGCGATCGCCTACCTCAACCACGGTGCGCGGGGCGCCGTGCCGATCGCCGTGCAGCGGGCGCAGCAGCGGGTACGTGACGAGGGCGAGACAAACCCGATCCGCTACTTTCGCGACCTGCCCGAGCGCATCACGCACACGCGCCGCCACCTGGCCGCCTTCCTCGGCGCTGACCCGCAGGGCGCGGCCCTGGTCGGCAACACCACCATCGGCGCGGCGATCGTCCTCCAGTCGGTCGGGCTCCGCTCGGGTGACGAGGTGCTGATGACCGACCACCGGTACGGCGCGATCGCCTTCACCGCGGAGCGCGAATGCCGCCGCACCGGCGCCACCGTACGCACGGTCGGTGTGCCGCTCGACGCCGGCGACGACGAGGTCACCGCGACCGTCACCCAGTCCCTCCGGCCCGGCCGCACGCGGCTGCTCATCGTCGACCAGATCTCCTCACCCACGGCTCGCCTCTTTCCGGTCGAGAAGATCGTGGCGGCGGCCCGCGAGCGCGACGTACCCGTACTCGTCGACGCCGCCCACGTGCCCGGCATGCTCCCGGTGTCGGTGGACGCGATCGGCGCTGACTTCTGGGTCGGCAACCTGCACAAGTGGGCGTACGCCCCGAGGGGCACCGCCCTGCTCAGCGTCGCCCCGCGCTGGCGCGAACGCATCGATCCGCTGGCCATCTCGTGGGAGCAGGACAGCGGTTACCCGGCCCGGGTGGAGTGGCAGGGCACGCTCGACTACACGCCGTGGCTGGCCGCCCCGACCGGCCTCTTCCTGCTGCGGACGCTCGGCGTGGAGCGGGTGCGGGCACACAACGCCCACCTGGCCGGCCACGGCCAGCGGGTGGTGGGGGCGGCGCTCGGCCTGACCCCGGAGGAGCTCCCCGACCCGGGCTCCCCGGAGGTCGCGATGCGCATCCTGCCGCTGCCAGCCGGGGTAGCGGCGACCTACGAGGCGGCGATCGCGCTCTCCAACCGCATCGAGGAGGATCTGGCCACCGTCGTCGGGGTGATGTCGTGGAACGGGCGCGGGTGGCTGCGGCTGTGCGGCCAGGTCTACAACCGCCTCGATGAGTACGACCGGCTGGCCGAGCGACTGCCCGCCCTCCTGCGCCAACTCCGCTGACCGCCCACCGCTCGCTAACCCCGGCCGGCCGCTGGCGCTCACGTCAGCTCGATAGCTAGTCGCCCGCCAGCACCGCCGCTAACGTCAGGCCACCACTGGGGCACCCGCCAGCACCGCCACTCACGCCAGACCATCGCTGGGGCACCCGCCAGCCACCACCACTCGGCAGCTGAGCGCGACCGCCACGTGCGTCAGCCCCATCGCGGGGCAACGTCAGGCCCCCACCACTCACCAGCGGCCCCGGCGGGCGCTCATGGCGGCTCAGTAGTGGCGGCGTCCAAGCGGGCCAGGCGGGTCGCTAGGCGGGCGTCGAGGCCGGCCTTGCGACGGGCGGCCAGCACCTGCCGCTCCTCGGCACGGGCGGCGCGCCGGCACACCGAGCGCTCGATGTCGGTCTGGAGGCGCACCCGCCACTCTGGCTCGTCGGCCGCCTCCCTGACCGGTGGCTCAGGTGCCGGCAACGGCTGGGCGATCCTCATCGGCTCCCGCGCGGCCGCCGCCGCGGCGGTCTCGGGCGCTTCTCCGGTCACCTGGCCACTCCCGCGGACCGGGCACCGCTGGCGGAGGCGGGCGCGGAAGCAGCCAGGGGCAGTAGGCGCACCCGGCCCAGCCCCAGTAGCGCGAGCGGGTCCAGATACTCCTCGCCGCGTCTCAGGCCCCAGTGCAGGCAGGCCGCCGCCGCGCAGCCGGGATGGCCCGCGGCGAGTGTGCCGATCTGGTCGCCGGCCGCCACCGCCCGCCCGGCGCGGACGGTGGGATCCACCGGCTCGTAGGTGGTGCGCAGGCCGCTCGGGTGGGTGACGCTGACGACGCCGCGGCCTGCCACCAGGCCGGCGAAGTGGACGGTCCCGGCGCCGGCCGCGCGCACCGGGACGCCCACCTCAGCCGCCAGATCGACGCCGCGATGGCCGGCCAGCCACGGCTTGGGCGGAGGGTCGAAGCGGCGGACCACCCGTGGTGCCCCGTCCAGCGGCCACCGGAACGCTCCAGTGGGAGCGGGAGCGGCCAACGCCGCCGATGGCGAAGGAGCCATGAGAGCCGGAAGCATGATCGCAAATAGCCACACCAACGCGTGCATGGTGGGCAGCCTCGGCTGTACCCGGGAAAGAGCGCAATCGGGGCGCGGCCGCCCTGTGGACGACCGGGCCCGATGTGGATAACGCCCGGAAAGCTAGTGGATCTGATAAGAGGCTGGGGGCTCAGCCACCGAAGCCGTTCTCCGTCGGGAGTGAGATGTCGGGCTTTTCGAGCTCTTCGACATTGACGTCCTTGAAGGTCATCACTCGCACATTCTTCACGAATCGGGCGGGTCGGTACATGTCCCACACCCACGCGTCGTGCATCTCGACCTCGAAGTAGACCTCGCCGTCCGAATTGCGCACATGCAGGTCGACCTGATTGGCGAGGTAGAAACGGCGCTCGGTCTCGACCACGTAGGAGAACTGGCGGACGATGTCGCGGTACTCCCGGTAGAGCTGCAGCTCCATCTCGGTTTCGTACTTCTCGAGATCTTCCGCGCTCATCGCACTCCGCCTTCCATGGCCACATCTTCCCCCACCGGCAGCGGCAGCCGCGCCCCCTCGGCCAACGCCACGCCGACGGTACCCCCTGCGGGGATCGCCCGCCCCATCGGCTCAAGCGCGCCCACCGCCGCGGGACGACGGGAGCGCGGAGGACGGGAGTCGCGGCCGGAGGCGGTGGCCACGTTCACGTACGAGAAGCGATGCTCCAGGCACGGACCGTGAGCGACCAGCGCGGCGCTGTGCTCGGGCGTGACATAGCCCTTGTGCTCGTCGAAGCCGTACTCGGGGAAGCGCTCGTGCAGGCCCACCATGATCCGGTCTCGGGTGACCTTGGCGAGCACGCTGGCCGCCGCCACACACGCGGCCACCTGGTCACCCTTCCACACGGCCAGCCCCGGCACGCCCAGCCCATCGACGCCGAAGCCGTCGGTCAGCACGTACTCCGGGCGGGTGGTGAGCGTGGCCAGCGCGCGGCGCATCGCGGCCAGGTTGCACACGTGGAGGCCGCGGGCGTCGACCTCGACGGCCGGGATGATCACGACGGCGTAGGCGAGGGCGCGCTTGACGACCTCGGCGTAGACCCGTTCGCGCGCGGCGGGGGTGAGCAGCTTGGAGTCGGCCAGCTCCTCGATCTCGCCGCGCTTGCCCTCGGGCAGCACCGCCGCGGCGGCCACCAGCGGGCCCGCACAGGCCCCCCGCCCGGCCTCGTCGGCGCCGGCCACGATCCGGAAGCCGCGGCGCTGTAGCGCCCGCTCAAGGGCGTAAATCCCACCCTCACGGCGCACCACAGTCCGCGGCGGCGTCAACACGACGCCCCCAAGCGAACGCCGCCCTCGCAACGCGTCAGCACGACGCCCCCAAGCCCACGCGGCGCGTCAGCACGACGCCCCCAACGAGCCGGCGGGCCCGGGCCCGCGCTCGCCCGCGGCGCCGTCGAACAGCAAACGCCGCAACAAGGAAGCGAGCTCCTTGGGATAGAACCTCTCCTCGGTCGCCTCCAGCTCGGCCACCTCCCACCACCGGTGATCGTCGATCGAGTCGCGTTCGAGATCGTCGAAGCCGCGCGTGTCGACCTCCCAGCTTGGCACGCGCACGAGGAAGAACTCCTGGCGCTGCCGATACCACTGGCCGTCGAACGGGTACTCGGTCACCTCGTCCCACACCGGCTCGCCCAGCTCCTCCGGGGCCAGCAGCAGGCCGGTCTCCTCGGCGAGCTCGCGGGCGGCACCCACCACATAGGGCTCGTCGGGGTCGAGGCCGCCACCCGGCGTGAACCAGTATCGATGGTGCGGCCGGGCGGGGTCGAAGCCGCGAAACAGCAGGACACGGTCGTCACCGTCGACGAGCAGCACCCGGGCCGCACGGCGAGGGATACCGTCCACGGCCCAAGCCTAGACTCAGGAGTTGGGCACCTTGTCGAACGGGTCCGGCACCGACAGCCACTTCGCCCGGCCCACCGGCCAGAACACCACGAACGCCCGCCCGATCACCACGTCTTCGGGGATCGTGGAGGCGTTGAGGTCGCGGGTGCGCTCCCAATGTTCGAGCGAGTCGCCCGAGGCTGAGCGGTGGTCGCCCATCATCCACAGCCGCCCCTTGGGCACGGTGACGTCGAACGACTCATCGGCGGCCAGATCCTGCGTGCCGCCCTCCGAGAAGATGTACGGCTCGTCGAGGGACTGCCCGTTGATGATCAGGCGCTGGTCGGGGTCGCAGCAGACGATGTGGTCGCCACCCACGCCGATGACGCGCTTGATGAAGTCTTCGCCATCGGGGTTGCTCCGCCAGTCGGCCGGCGCCTCGAAGACCACGATCTCGCCGCGGTGCGGGGAGCGGAAGTCGTAGACGAGCTTGTTGACGAGCACCCGGTCGTAGATGTCGAGCGTGTGCTCCATCGACGGCGACGGGATGTAGAACGTCTGCAGCACGAAGGCGCGCACGAGCACCGCGACCAGGATCGCCACGCCCAGCAGGATGGGAAGCTCGCGCCAGAACGAACTGCGGCGCTTGTCGGTCTGCTCGTCAATCACGGACGGAGCCTACGACGGCGACCTGGAATTGCACGCCGGGAACGCGCGGACAGGCCCAAAGACCACAGTGACGATCCCCGCGTGCTAAAGGCCAGGGGCAGCAGGAGCGGTAGGACGACAGCGAAACCTCCCTGGTCAGGCAGGCGAGCCGGAGACTCCGCCGGCGGTCCGAGCGCCGCGGCCTGCGGCACGTCGTCGAAGTTGGGCGGCACGCCGAGCCCCGCCCACCGGTCGTACGGCCAGACGATCACGAAGGCGCGGCCGATGACGTTGTCGATCGGCACCTGGCCCTGGCATCGCGAATCCTGCGAGACCAGGCGGTGGTCGCCCATCACGAAGAGGTTGCCCGGGGCGACGGTGATCTCGTCGAACTGCCGCGAACGGCACTCGCGCGGGTTTGGCGGCAGGTCGGGATCGGAATTCTCCAGCACATACGGCTCGTCCATCGACTTGCCGTTGACCTGGACGCGCCCCTCTTCGTCGCAGCACTTGACCTTGTCGCCGGGCACGCCGATGACCCGCTTGATGAAGTCTTTCTCCCCCGGGCGACTGACACCGACCAGGTCGCCGACGGTGCGCCCGAGCTTGGACATGAAGCCGATCTGCGGCTCCTCCTGAAACTCGGGTGTCCAGTTGGGCGGGCCGCGGAAGACGACGACCTCGCCGCGCTCGGGGTCACGCACGTCGTAGACGATCTTGTTGACCAGCACGCGGTCGCCGATCAGCAGCGTGTCCTCCATGGACCCGGAGGGGATGAAGAACGCCTGGAGCAGGAACGTGCGGATCAGCACCGCGAGGCAGAACGCGACCACGAGCAGCAGCGGAAGCTCCTGCCAGAGCGGCATCTGCCGCCGCCGCCCGCCGGCGCGGCGGGGTGTGCGCCATGGGTCGACGTCGCCCTGTGGCTCCACGTCGCGCGTCCCCCGTGTCCGAGATACAGCACTACCGCCCGCGGGGCCTCCTCCACGGAGACTGGGCGAGCGGTAGTGCGGGGGTGTCGCGCCGCCCCGGCGTTGACCGCGGACGAAGCGTTCGTCGTACGTCACCGCCGACAGCGTATCCGCCCGGCACCCGAAGCGGCCAATGCCAAGAACACAAACGGGGCTTGCCTCAGACCTCGCCGGGCACGCCCAATCGAGGCGGCCTGGACCCAGGCGCGCCTCGACAGATCTTTGAACCAGGCCGGAGGAAGCGCGAGCGTCAGCTCGCCTGCTTCTCCCGCTTCTCCTTGATCTTGGCGGCCTTGCCGCGCAGCTCGCGGAGGTAGTAGAGCTTGGCCCGGCGAACGGCACCGCGGGTCACGACCTCGATGCGGTCGATCGCGGGGCTGTTGATCGGGTAGGTGCGCTCCACACCGACGCCGAAGCTGACCTTGCGGACCGTGAAGGTCTCCCGCAGGCCGCCACCCTGGCGCCGGATGACCACGCCCTGGAAGACCTGGACCCGGGAACGGTTGCCCTCGACGACCCGCGCGTGCACCTTGACGGTGTCACCGGCGCGGAAGTCGGGGAGGTCGGTCCGCTGCGACTGGGCGTCCAGTGTGTCGAGCGTGTTCATCGCGTGGCTTCCTCATGGCTCGTTGGGGCGATCATCACCCGGCGGCGGCCGGGAAATGAGGGCGCGGGCACACCGGAGGGCGGTGGCTGGTCGCGGCAACCTCACTACTTTGCCATATCGGCACCCCGGACCTGAAATCCGGCCCCGTCCAGGAGCGCGACATCGCGCTTGTCCAGGGTACCGGGCTCAAGAGCGGCAAGCAGATCCGGGCGCCGATGTGCCGTGCGCAACAGGGCCTGGTCGCGCCGCCAGCGGGCGATCCGACCATGATCTCCGGACCGGAGAATCTCGGGTACCGGGTGGCCGCGCCACTCCGGTGGCTTGGTGTAGACCGGCGCCTCGAGCACTCCGTGCGCGTGCGACTCCTCGGCCAGCGAGTCGGCGTTGCCCAGCACGCCGGGGAGCAGCCGCACGATCGCCTCGCACATGACCAGCACCGCGACCTCGCCACCGAAGAGCACGTAGTCGCCGAGCGAAACCTCCGTCACCGGCATCCGGGCGGCCGCGTGGTCGAGCACCCGCTGGTCGATGCCCTCGTACCGCCCGCACGCGAAGATCAGCCGCGGCTCGGCGGCGAGGTCGTGCGCCATCGCCTGGGTGAACACCTCCCCCGCCGGCGTCGGCACGACGAGCCGCGCGGCTCCGTCGGGCGCCAGCGCGTCCAGCGCCTCACCCCACGGCTCGGGGCGCATCACCATGCCCGGCCCGCCGCCGTACGGACTGTCGTCGACCGTGCGGTGCACATCGTGCGTCCACTCCCGCAGGTCGTGCAGGCCCACGTCGAGCAGCCCGCTGGCCCGCGCCTTGCCGATCAGCGACAGGTCGAGCGGCGCAAAGTATTCCGGGAAGATCGTGACAACGTCGATCCGCATCCCTCTTCGACCTCCGCATGGTGGCGGATGTATCCGCGCGCGCCCTGGCCGAGTCTTTAACGCATGTACGGATCATCCGAGCAGGCACTCTACGTGCTGGACCAGGCGGCGGAAGTGCGCGCCCGGGCCGACGTCACCTGGCGCTCGGCGATCAGGCAAGCCCTCGCCAGCAAGGTGTCGATCGAGCAGATCGCCGACCGGGCGCACACGAGCGTCGAGCAGATCATCGCCATCGTGCGCACCCCCATCCCCACCCCCACCTCCGAGTCTCCGCGTAGTGGCGGATGTTTCCCGCGCAACACGGGGCGATGGTGAGAGCCATGCCCAGCCTGGACATCACCGCGACGCGGTGTGAGGCGCTGTTCGTGTCGGATCTCCAGCACTCGCAGCGTCCCAGCGCGGAGCAGGTACGCGCCGCGGTCATCCGGACCGTTCGCGCCCACGGTGCGAAGACCTGCGTGGCCAAGGTCGCGCAGGAGTTCGGCGACCACCCCGACATAGCCACCGCCCGGATGCGCTGGGCACGGGCGGCGGTCGCGGCGGCGTACACGGTTCGCGTAACGGGATGGTCGACCCGAACGACCATCTGCCATCTGGCCGCTCCCGCCCTGCCTCCGGCTAAGGCGGCCTGAAAACAGCCGGTCATCCCCCCGACCGGTGACAGCCCCCGGGTGGCGGACGTACCACGCCTCCCCGCCACCCGGGGGTTCTTCCAAGGGGAACCCACGCCTCCGGGCTCCCCGAACGAAAGAATGACCCCGACCCCGTGGCCAGGGAACTGGGCCCTGGCCACGGAAGGAGGGTGGGGTGCCTTTCAGGATCCAAACCCTGAAGAGCAAGCCTTGAGCTACCGCGACGTCCGCCGTGGTCCAGACCGTCG
>Ga0214467_1000005_pt1 | contig 71150 bp, 57 predicted proteins | sample RVTome_8_FD_187339 | JGI IMG/M metagenome (GOLD analysis project Ga0214467, IMG submission 187339) | Soil microbial communities from uranium-contaminated site in the Upper Colorado River Basin, Wyoming, United States - RVT160D0 HiSeq ...
ACCACCCGGCCCGGGTCGAGTGCGAGCCGGATCAGCAGGGTGCGCAGGCGCGCGCCACCGACCTCGACCGGCACGCCGGAGTCGGCGCGCACCTCGAGCGGACCCAGCAGCGCGATCTGCACGACAACGATTCTCCCCCGTGATCGCGCGTTGGCTAGGAGGTGCTCTCCTCGCCGGTGTCCCGGCGGCGCAGGTCATCCTCCCGGCGGCGCAGATCGTCCTCCCACTTTTCGAACAGCTCGCGGTCCTGCTGCGACTTGCCGGCATCCAGCGACTTGAGGAACTCCGGGTCGTCGTCGGGCGCCGCCGGCCGCTTTGGCTCGGGCAAGCCGGCGCCGGCCCGCCACCCCCCGCCGGCCGCTCGATCCCGCGCCGGCCGGCCGGCCAGGAACCAGGCGATCGACCCGATCAGCGGGAAGAACAGGATTATCAGCACCCAGACGAGGCGCGGCAGCGCCCGGATCTCGCCTTCTTCGGTAGATAGGCAGCTGATCAGGGCGAGCACGGCGAGGACGATCTGCGCCAGGAAGAGGAGCACGTACAGGCGGGCCATCCCGCAATGATGGCCCCTGATGGCCACCCCTGACTAACGGTTCAGCACCAGCAGCGTGCCCAGAGCCGCGTACCCGACGGTGAACAGCGCGAACAAGGGAAGGGCGGGGCCTGGCCCGGCGCGCCGGGACCGGTAGCGCCGGAAGGCCACGGTGAAGAGCGCGGTCCAGCCCGCGAGTGCCAACGCGACGTTGAGCAGGTCGCGCTCCGTGGCGGCCAGCCGGGCGGTGAGCACGGCTACGCCGGCGGCGACGAGGAGCGTGCGCGACCAGGCCAGCCAGGTCCGCTCCCGCGACAGCCCGGGGTCGTTGCGGGACTCTTGGGGCGCGTTCACTCGAAGGCCTGCACCAGGACGGTCACCACCAGCAGCGCCGCCCCGAGCCCGACCAGGATCGCGAGCAGCGCGGGGAAGCGGGAGGCGGGCAGGTCGCGACCGAGGCGCATGGCCCGCTCGGTGCGCGCCCACCGGTCGACCGCGCGGACGGCCACCGCCCCGCCGAGCAGCAGCAGTGCGACCGAGATCACTTCGCGGAGGTGGGTGATCGGCAGCGGTGGCAGGAACTGCGCCGTGGCCAACCCGCCCGCGACCAGCGCGAGACCGGTGCGGATCCAGGCGAGGAACGTGCGCTCGTTGGCGAGGGAGTAGCGGTAGTCGGGCGTCGTGCCGACCCGGCGCACCTCCTCCGGGTCGAACCATCGCCTGATCGCGCCCAGCACGCCTCTCATTATCCCGGGCATCCCGCCCGTAACCTGTGGACGTGAGGGAGCGAAGCGAGCGAACCATCAGACTCTGCCCGTTTGGCGCCTCACGGCCGCCCGCAGCTAAGCGAGGACGGCCGTGAGCGAGCTGACCGACGAGGAGAAGTCCACGCTCAAGACGGCCGCGTTCGGCGCGGTCTACCTGGTCTCCGACGCCGACCCGGGGTTCTTCGCGATGCTCAGGGAGAGCTTCGCCGCCTCGGACGCGCTGGCCGGCGCGACCGGGCTGGTCAAGCAGGTGCTGACCACCGGGCCGCTGCCCAAGCTCCCGCGCGCGTCGACGGCCGAGGTGGAGGCGCACGTGCTGCCTTTGCTGGAGCGGTCGGTGGCGATCCTGCGGGAGAAGGCACCGTCCGAGGTGGACAACTACCAGGCCGCGGTGGTCACCGCGGCCGAGCAGGCGGCGAATGCCGCCCACGGCGTCAACGCCCGCGAAGCAGACGCGCTGGCGAAGGTCAAGACGGCGGTCGGAGTCGTGTCTGATCCCACTACTACTGGCGAGTAACCTTGACGGTGGGTAACTTCAGTTAACGTGCGTCAGCCATAGCAGGAGGTCCTGGAAGCGCGATGAACATCGTCGTACTCGTCAAGCAGGTGCCCGACTCCAGTGCGGAGCGCTCCCTGCGCAGTGACGACAACACGGTCGACCGCGGGTCGGCGAGCAATGTCATAAACGAGATGGACGAGTACGCCATCGAGGAGGCGCTGCGGATCCAGGACGCGCACGGCGGCGAGGTCACGATCCTCACCATGGGTCCGGAGGGCGCGTCCGAGTCGATCCGCAAGGCACTGTCGATGGGCCCGGACCGCGCGGTGCACGTGCTCGACGACGCGCTGCACGGCTCGTGCGCGCTGGCCACGTCGAAGGTGCTGGCCGCCGCGCTCGGCACGCTCAGCGCCGACCTGGTGCTCTGCGGCGCCGAGTCGACCGACGGCCGGGTGCAGGTGATGCCGCACATGCTGGCCGAGCGGATGGGCATCGCGGCGCTCACCGGCGCCCGCAAGCTCACCGTCGAGGGCACGTCGTTGACGATCGAGCGGCAGACCGAAGAGGGGTACGAGGTGGTCGCCGCCTCCACACCCGCGATCGTCTCGGTCTGGGACACGATCAACGAGCCGCGCTACCCCTCGTTCAAGGGGATCATGGCGGCGAAGAAGAAGCCCGTGCAGACGCTCTCGCTGGCCGATCTGGGCATCGCGCCGGGTGAGGTGGGCACCGACGGTGCCACCTCGGCGGTGGTGGAGGCGGCCAAGCGGCCGCCGCGTTCCGGTGGGCAGAAGGTCAACGACGAGGGCGAGGGCGGCGTCAAGCTGGTCGAGTTCCTCGCGTCCGAGAAGTTTGTCTGAGGAGGGCTCAATGGCTGAGGTTCTGGTCGTCGTCGAGCACTCCGGCGGCGAGGTCAAGAAGGTCACCCTGGAGATGCTCACGCTCGCGCGTGAGCTGGGCACGCCCGCGGCGGTCGTCCTCGGCGGCCCCGGTGCGGCCGCGGCGCTGGTCGACAAGCTCGGCGAGTACGGCGCCGCGAAGGTCTACACGGGTGAGAGCGCGGTCTTCGACGACTACCTCGTCGCGCCGAAGGCCGCGGTGCTCGCCGACCTGGTGCGGTCGGTGCAGCCGGCGGCGGTGCTGCTCGGCTCCAGCCAGGAGGGCAAGGAGATCGCCGCGCGGCTCGCGGTGAAGCTCGACAACGGGCTGCTCACCGACGTCTCCTCCCTCGATGGTGAGGGTGTGGCGACGCAGACGGTGTTCGCCGGCTCCACGATCGTGAAGTCGCGGGTGACGCGCGGGCTGCCGCTGGTCACCGTCCGCCCCAACTCGCTCACCCCGGCGGCGGCCCCGGCCACCGCCGAGGTGTCGCCGCTGGAGGTCACGGCCGACGAGTCGGCTCAGCTGGCCCGCGTGGTCGAGCGGAAGGTCGAGCCCAAGGGCGCGCGGCCCGAGCTCACCGAGGCTTCGGTGGTCGTCTCCGGCGGCCGCGGCGTGGGCAGCGGAGACAACTTCAAGCTGGTCGAGGAGCTGGCCGACCTGCTCGGCGGCGCGGTGGGCGCGTCCCGGGCCGCGGTCGACTCGGGCTTCTACCCGCACCAGTTCCAGGTGGGGCAGACCGGCAAGACGGTGTCCCCGCAGCTGTATGTGGCGCTCGGCATCTCCGGCGCCATCCAGCACCGGGCCGGCATGCAGACCTCGAAGACGATCGTGGCGGTCAACAAGGACGCCGAGGCGCCGATCTTCGAGCTGGCCGACTTCGGCGTGGTGGGCGACCTCTTCAAGGTCGTGCCGCAGGCGGCCGAGGAGATCCGTAAGCGTAAATAGGACGTGCGTAAGTCACATGCCGGGCCGGGGTAAGTCCCCGGCCCGGCGCATTAGGCTGATATGCGATGGCCTACATGGATCACGCCGCGACCACGCCGATGCTCAGCGAGGCGATCGAGGCGTATGTCGCCGCCGCCCGCGACGTCGGAAACGCCTCGTCGCTGCACGCGCCGGGCCGCCGGGCCCGCCGCACGGTCGAGGAGTCGCGCGAGCGGATCGCCGCCGCACTGGGCGCTCGCCCGTCTGAGGTGATCTTCACGGGCAGCGGTACGGAGAGCGACAACCTCGCGGTCAAGGGCATCCACTGGGCCCGCCGAGATCTCGCCACCGGCCGAAACAGGGTGGTCGCCACATCGGTCGAGCACCACGCCGTGCTCGACTCGGTGCGCTGGCTGGAGGAGCACGAGCACGCCGACGTCACCTGGCTGCCGGTCGACCCGCTGGGCCGCGTGCCGGTGGAGGCGCTCCGCTCGGTCCTCGAAGAGGCCGGTGACCAGGTCACGGTCGTCACGGCGATGTGGGCCAACAACGAGGTGGGCACGCTGCAGCCGGTCGCCGCGCTCGCCGCGCTGGCCGCCGCGGCCGGCGTGCCCTTCCACACCGACGCGGTGCAGGCCGCCGGCCAGGTGCCGGTCGACTTCGCGGCCAGCGGCGCGGCGGCGCTCACCATCAGCGGCCACAAGCTGGGCGGCCCCATCGGCGTGGGCGCGCTGCTGCTCGGCCGCGACGTCGCCTGCACCCCGCTGCTGCACGGCGGCGGGCAGGAGCGCGACGTACGCTCCGGCACGCTCGACGCCCCGGCCATCGCCGCCTTCGCGGTCGCGGTCGAGGCCGCGGTCAAGACCCAGCAGGAGACCGCGGGCAGGCTCAGCGCGCTCCGCGACGACCTTGTCTCCCGGGTACGGCACGCGGTGCCCGACGTCATCTACAACGGCGACCCGACCGACCGCCTGCCCGGCAACGCGCACCTGTCCTTTCCCGGCTGCGAGGGCGACGCGCTGCTGCTCCTGCTCGACGCCCAGGACATCGCCTGCTCCACGGGCTCGGCCTGCTCCGCGGGCATCGCCCAGCCGTCCCACGTCCTGCTGGCGATGGGCGCCGACGACGACAGGGCCCGCTCCTCGCTGCGCTTCACGCTGGGCCACACCTCCACCCGCGCCGACGTCGACGCGCTGGTGGCCGCCCTGCCCGGCGCGGTAGAGCGCGCGCGGCGAGCCGCCGCCCGCTGATCGGGGCAGGCAGGCCGCCGGCCGCTGGGGTTGGATGCCGGCGTGGAAGGGTTGCTGTTCGAGCAGCGTGGCGTCGTTACCTGGCGCCAAGCGGTCGCCCGCCTCGGCCCGGGACGGGTGCGGCACCTGGTGGCCAGCGGCAGGTGGCAGCGAGTCTGCCGGGGCGTACTGATGGCACAGCCCGGCCCGTTTACAGAGGACCAGGCATGGTGGGTGGCCGTTCTCGCGGCGGGTGACGGCGCCGTGCTCGCCGGCTTGGCGGCCGCCCGTGCCGGTGGCCTGCGCGGGCGGTGGCGCGCGGAGGTCGTGGACGTGCTGGTGCCCTACGGCCGCCGCGCCGCTGATCTGCTGCACCGGCTGCCGCTGGGCTTGCCTGCGGTGCGGGTAAGGCGGAGCCGCGTCCTGCCCTCGGTCGACGTGGTGCGTGGCCGACCTGACCGGACCACGATGGCCAGGGCCGTCCTGGAGGCGGCGCAATGGGCCCGGACCGATGACGAGGCCAACTCGGTGCTCGCCGCCGCGTTCCAGCAGCGCCTGGTCACGCCGGCCCAGATCCGCGAAGTGCTGGACCGCCGTCCACGGGTGCCGCGACGAGGGCTCATCGGGCAGACGATCGGCGACATCGAGGGAGGCGCTACTGCGCTCTCCGAGATCGACTTCGTCCGGCTGTGCCGGCGAGCCGGACTCCCGCCTCCTGACCTGCAGCGGCGGCGCCGCGACCGGGCCGGCCGGGTGCGCTATCTCGACGTGTACTGGCAGGAGTGGGGACTGCACGTGGAGGTCGACGGGGCCCATCACATGGACGCTCGGCAGTGGGCGGCGGATATGCGCCGGCAGAACGACGTCTGGATCGCGGGCGACCGGATTCTCCGTTTCGCCGCCTTCGACCTCCGCCACCGCCCCGACGTTGTGGTCGCCCAACTGACCGCGGCACTGCGCGCGGCGGGCTGGCGGCCGGTTGTGTGAACGTTTGTTGCTGCTCTGGCTACAACAAACGTTCACACAACCTCGCGCACCTTCCCCGAAGCCGAAGCCGAAGCCGAGGGCGAGGGCGACGGCGACGGCGAGGCGGGCGCCGCCGGCTTCTTCGGGGTGGCGACGATCAAGTAGACGCCGGCGAGCACGGCGGCCATGCCGGCGACCAGACCCGGGGTGACGGGCTCGTCCAGCAACAGCGCGCCCCACGCCACGCCGAATACCGGCGCGAGCAGCGTCACCGTGACCGCGGCGACCGGGCCGACCCGGGCGAGCAGGCGAAACCACAGCACGAATGCCAGCCCCGTGCAGACCAGGCCGAGCGCCACTACCGCCGCCACCGCCTTGGCCGTGGGCGGGTGCGCGGTGCCGGCGACCGTGACCGGGGCGGCGAGGAGCACCGCGGCGCCGATCTGCTGGCCGGCGGCGAGCACCAGAGGTGGGGTGCCACCCAGCCGGCGGGCGGTCCAGACGCTGCCCACCGCGTACGAGAGGGAGGCGACCAGGCAGGCTCCGGTGGCGGCCAGCGTGCCGGCGTCGAGGGGGAGCGTGCCGAGCCCCACCGCGGCGGCGACCCCGGCCAGGCCGACCGCGCCGCCGAGCAGGCGCCGGGCGGTGGCTGCCTGGCCGAGCCAGACGCGGGCCACCAGGATGCCCCAGATCGGCGTGGTGGCGTTGAGCACCGCGGCGAGGGAGGCGGGCAGGCGCAGCTCGGCCACGGCGAAGAGGGTGAACGGCAGTGCCGCCAGCAGGAAGCCCACCACCAGCAGGTCCCGGTAGCGCCCGCGCAGCTCCGGGGCGAGGCGCCGGCGCTGGCGGGTCACCACGATCAGGGCCACCGGCACCAGCGCGCCCAGCGCCACCCGCCCGGCGGAGACCGGCAGCGGGCCGAGCACCGGGGACGCGACGCGGATGAAGAGGAACGAGGCGCCGAACACGGCGGCGACCGACAGCAGGATCGCCAGGTCCTTGCGAGACATGCCTTCAGGGGTACGCTGTGGTGCATCTACAAGTCAAACTCATATGACTCATAGCGAGCATGAGGAGCTTGCATGAATCTGGCACAGCTGCGTGCTCTCGTCGCGGTGGCTGAGCGCGGCGGCTTCACCCGGGCGGCGGCCGACCTGGGGCTCACCCAGTCGGCGGTCTCGCACGCCGTCGCCGCGCTGGAGCGCGAGCTTGGCCAGCGGCTTGTCGACCGCGACCGGGTGGGCGCGGTGCTCACCGCCGTGGGCAAGGCCGTGGTCGACGACGCGCGCGAGGCGGTGCGGGCGGCCGACCGGGTCGCCGAGCGGGCCGCGGCCAGCGCCGGTGAGCTGGTCGGCGAGCTGCGGCTGGGCGGCATGCCGAGCACCAACCTCGCGGTGCTCCCCGCCCTCCAGCGCCGCTTCGCGCGGCGGCACCCCGCGGCGCGCGTGTCGTTGCTCGAAGGCACCGACGACGAGATGGTCGACTGGCTGGAGCGCGGTCTCGTCGACCTGAGCTGCGTGGTCGTGGGCCTCGGCGCGGTGGATGGGCCGGTGCTGGCGGAGGATGAGTTCGTGGCGCTGGTGCACCCCGAGCACCCGCTGGTCGGCGAGGCGAGCATCGCCGTCGAAGACCTGCTCGACGACGCGTTCGTGACCAGCAAGAGCGGGTGTGAGCCGCTGGTCGAGTCGATCTTCGCGGGCCAGGGACTCACCTTCCGGCCCACGCACCGGGTCACCCAGCTCAGCACGATCGTGACGATGGTCCGGGCCGGCATGGGGGTGGCGCTCCTGCCCTCGCTCATGCTCGACGGCGACCCCGCCGGCGTGGTGCCGCTCCCGCTCCGCCCGCGCGTGCCCCGCACCCTGCGCATCGGTCACCGACCCGGCGCCCGCCCCTCCGCGCTCGCCAAGGCGTTCCTCGACTTCGTGGTCGAGGAGGGGCCGGTTACGGTGGTCAGGTGAGAGTCCTGGCCGCGATGTCCGGTGGGGTCGACTCGGCGGTGGCGGCCGCCCGGGCGGCCGAGGCCGGGCACGACGTCACCGGCGTGCACCTGGCGCTGGCGCGTAACCCGCAGACCTACCGTTCCGGCGCCCGTGGGTGCTGCACGCTGGAAGACGCCCGCGACGCCCGCCGGGCCGCCGACGTGATCGGCATCCCCTTCTACGTGTGGGACATGGCCGACCGCTTCCACGAGGACGTGGTGGACGATTTCGTCGCCGAGTACGCGGCGGGCCGTACCCCCAATCCCTGCCTGCGCTGCAACGAGAAGATCAAGTTTGCGGCGGTGCTCGACCGGGCCGTGGCCCTGGGTTTCGACGCGGTCGTGACCGGCCACCACGCGCGTCTCGGCGCGGACGGCCTGCTGCGGCGGAGCGTCGACCACGCCAAAGACCAGTCGTACGTGCTGGCGGTGCTCCGCCGCGACCAGCTCGACCGCTCGATCTTCCCGCTCGGCGACACGACCAAGGCGCAGGTGCGGGTGGAGGCGGCCGAGCGCGGGCTGGCGGTGGCCGACAAGCCCGACTCGCACGACATCTGCTTCATCGCCGACGGTGACACCCGCGGTTTCCTCGCCGCGCGGCTGGGCGAGGCGCCCGGCGACATCGTCGACGCGCGGACCGGCGCGGTGCTGGGCGAGCACAGCGGTGCCTACGCCTACACCGTGGGGCAGCGCCGCGGCCTCGCCCTCCGCGAGCCGGCCGCCGACGGGCGCCCGCGCTACGTCCTCTCGATCACGCCGGTCACCAACACCGTGACCGTCGGCCCCGCGGACATGCTCGACGTCTCGGAGGTGGCCGCCGACCGTCCGGTGTGGACGGGCGGGCCGGTGCCCGACGGGCCGATCGAGTGCGAGGTGCAGCTGCGCGCGCACGGCGAGGTCGTGCCGGCCACGGTGGAGCTGGCCGGCGGCCGCATGCGCGCCGCGCTGCGGCGTCCCGCGCGGGGCGTCGCGGCCGGGCAGGCGCTGGTGGCGTACCGTCCTGACCCAGCCGGCGACATCGTGCTGGGCTCAGCGACGATTGGCACCTCGTGACTGACTTTCCCTGGCCGCGCGGTTCGGCGACGGGCATCGGCTCGCTACCCGGCACCGATGTCGCCGAGGCTCAGCGGATCGTGCTCGGCGAGCTGCCCGACCTCCCACACCTGCCCGAGCTGCCGGCCCGTGGCCCGGGCGCGGACATGATCGGGCGCGGCGCCGCCTTCCTGGTCGAGCTGCCCATCGAGCTCTACGCGGCCCACTGGCGGGTGGCCGCCCGCCCGGGCCGCGATCGCCGCCGCACCCTCGACCTGCTCGATCGCGACCTCGACCAGATGGCCGAGCAGGCCGAGGGGTTCGACGGGACGTTCAAGGTGCAGGCGGCCGGGCCACTCACACTCGCCGCCAACATCGAACTCGCGCTCGGCGGCCGCATCCTGCGCGACCACGGCGCGGTACGCGACCTGAGCGAGTCGCTGGCCGAGGGTCTGCGCGCGCACGTGGCCGACGTCCGCCGCCGGCTGCCCGCCGCCACCGTGCTGCTCCAGCTGGACGAGCCGTCGCTGCCCGACGCGCTGGCCGGCCGGATCGCGACGGACAGCGGGCTGCACACTTACCGCTCGATCGAGTCCTCGACCGCCGGCACGCTGCTGCGCACGGTGGTGGAGGCGGCCGGGGCGCCGGTGATCCTGCACTGCTGCGCGCCGGACGTGCCCCTCGACGTGGTGCGGGCCAGCGGCGCGGCGGCGGTCGCGCTGGACGTGTCGCTCGTAGACAAGCTCGACCCGCTCGGCGAGGCGATCGACGCCGGCGTCGGCTTCTTCGCCGGCTCCCGGCAGACCACTCCGGCCGCCATAGCCGACCAGGTGCGCGGCGTGTGGCGGCAGCTGGGCTTCCCCGAGCAGCGGCTGTCGGACCAGGTCGTGGTCACCCCGACGTGCGGGCTCGCGGGCTCGTCGCCGGCGGAAGCCCGCGCCACGCTGACCGCCATCCGCGAGGCGGCGCAGCGCCTCCAAGAGGCCTGAGGATCCATTTTCACATTGAGCTGCCGCGATGCTCGTCGTGGTCCGGACCGCCGCTCCCGCGGCCTCACCCGCCGCGGTTGGTCGCGGTTTTTCTTCGCCTCCGGCCCGGAGCCTTACCGCGCATCCTCGGGCTGGACCGGGTGCGCGGGTAGGAAGGCTGTCGAGCTGGGCGCACCAATGCGCCCACCGGCCATGATCCTCGGCGACAGCTTGCGTCGTGCCCGAGGGCTTGGGCGCGTTTGTGCGCCCAGCTCGACAGCCCCCTGACTCAGGCACCCGGTCCCGCCGCCGCGGCGGCGCTCACTCCAACTCCCTGTGCCATCTCCGGCGGAGGCAAGGGTGGCCGCTCTAGGAGGTCGGACCGTTGGGGTTGACGGCGCGGTAGCGGGAGAGCCAGGTGACCAGCTCGTCGGCGGGCATGGGGCGGGCGTAGAACCAGCCCTGCGCGACGTGGCAGCCGACCGCGTGCAGCAGGCGCCAGGTGCGTTCGTCCTCGACGCCTTCGGCGACCACGCGCAGGCCGAGCGCGCCGGCTAGCTCGATCACCGAGCGGACGATCGCGGCGTCGTCGGCGTCCGTGGCCATGCCCAGGACGAACGAGCGGTCGACCTTGACCTCGGCGAGCGGCAGGCGGCGGAGGTGTTGCATGGACGAGTAGCCGGTGCCGAAGTCGTCGAGCGCGATCGCCACCCCGATCTTGTCGAGCCGGGCGATGGTGGCGAGGACACGGCGGGGGTCGGCCATGAGCGCGCCCTCGGTGATCTCCAACTGGAGGCGGTCGGCAGGGAGGCCGTACCGGGCGAGGCGGTCGGCGATCTGGTCGGCGATCTCGCCGTCGTGCAGGTCGCGGACGCTGACGTTGAGCGCGGCGCGCAGGTTGAGGCCGGCGGCGCTCCACTTGGCGGCCTGCTCGACCACGTCGTCGACGACCCGCCGGGTGAGCAGCCGCATCACCGCGCTCTGCTCGGCGACCCGGATCAGCTCCTCCGGGTCGACCATGCCGTGCCGCGGGTGCCGCCACCGCAGCAACGCCTCGACGCCCACCACCTCGCCGGTGTCGATCGCGATCTGCGGCTGGTAGTACATGGTGATCTGGCGGCTGCCGCCGTCCCGCCCGTCGTCCAGCGCACCGCGCAGGTCGGCTAGCAGGCTGAGGCGTTCCGGGGAGTTGTGATCTGAGTCGGGCGCATAGACGGCGATGGCGTCGCCGCGGTGCTTGGCGTCGTACATCGCCACGTCGGCGTGCCGCAGCAGGGTGGCGAAGTCTTCGCCGTGCGCGGGGTACACCGCGATGCCCATCGAGCCGGAGACGTCGAGCGGGAGCCCGTCCAGCGCGACCGGCTCGGCGAGCGCACCCACCACCCGGGTGGCCAGGTCGCGCGCCTCGTCGACGCTGCTCAGCCCCGGTGCCAGGATGCCGAACTCGTCACCGCCGAGGCGGGCGACCACATCGCCGGGGCGGACGGCGGCGGTGAGGCGGCCGCCCACCTCGACCAGCAGCCGGTCGCCGACCGCGTGCCCGAGCGCGTCGTTGACGTGCTTGAACCGGTCGAGGTCGAGCACCAGCAGGGCCAGGTGCCGCTCTGCCGCGCCCTTGGCGCCCCGCTCCGCGTGCGTGGGCAGCTGGTCGGCCACCTCGCCGAGCAGCCCCTTGCGGTTGGCCAGGCCGGTGAGCGGGTCGACCCGGGAGAGCTGCTCCTGCTCGGCGGAGAGGCGGGCCATCCGGTAGACGGCGTAGAGCGGCACCACGACCAGCGGGATCAGCGCCGCGCTTGCCTCGGCGGCGGCCAGCATCACCGGGCTGAGCAGCAGCAGCGCGCCGATCGAGAGCGCCTCGAAGGGCAGGCCCTGGCGAAACATCGCCCACCACCGGCCGCCGAAGAGCAGGCGCACCGCGACCGTGACCGAGCCGTACTTGACCACGAACCAGGCCGCCGCGGCCGCCCCCACCACGAGGACGTCGCGCCACCCGATCCGCTCGAGGTCGGCGAGGCGGCTCACCGCGTAGGCGGCGGAGAGGGCGAGCGCGTACTGCGCGATGTTGAACGCGGCGCGCCACCACACGTGCCGCATGCGCCACGAGGACACCACCACCGCCACGGCCTGCACGGCGACCGCCGGCGCGAGCCCCCAGCCCAGCATGATCGCGAACGTGAAGCAGGTGGACGGGAAGACCGCCGAGCTCTGCCGCCGCCCCGGCGGGGTGAACGGGCGCGAGTCGACCAGCACCGCGAGGCCCGCCATCACCCAGAACGCGGCCGGCAGGTCGGGCAACTGCCCCGGCAGGCGGGCGAGCGGGACCGCGGACAGAAGGGCGGCCACTGTGATGACCGCCAATACGAATGCGAAGAATGGGCGAGCCCGCTCGGGAGGAACGGAGTTCCGCGAGGCAGCGGCCTCCATGCAATCCTCCCCGCCTTCGCACCTGCGCATGAGCCGTCCACCACCATAGGTGTGCGAGCGCGTCAGGCAGGGAGTATTCCCCTACAGTCGTGACTAACTTGAGATACGCGAGTGTGTCGCGCGGTTATTCATCCGTGGTCTGCGCCGCGTCTCGCGCGGCATCCGGACCGCGCTCGAGCAACACATCGAAACCGGCCTCATCGAGCACGGGCACTTTCAGCGATACCGCCTTGTCGTACTTTGATCCCGGATTTTCGCCGACAACGACGAAATCGGTCTTCTTCGATACGGAACCACTCACTTTGCCGCCGCGCGTGGCGATCTCCTCGGTGGCCTGGTCGCGCGAGTACGTCGAAAGTGTGCCGGTCACCACGACCGTGATCCCCTCCAGGGGGCGCGGGCCCTCGTCGACCTGCTCCTCCACCATCCGCACACCGGCCTGCCGCCACTTGTCGACGACCTCGCGGTGCCATTCGACGGTGAACCACTCGCGCAGGCTCTCGGCGATCGTCGGCCCCACACCCTCGACCCCGGAGAGCTCCTCCTGTGCCGCTTTCTCGATCGCGTCCATCGAGCGGAAGTGCCGGGCCAGCGCCTGCGCGGCGGTCGGGCCCACGTGCCGGATGGAGAGGGCGACCAGCACCCGCCACAGCGGCCGCTCCTTCGCCTCTTCGAGGTTTTCCCGCAGCTTGACCGCGTTGCTGCCGAGGGAGCCGTCCTTGTTGACGAAGAAGTCGGAGCGCCGCAGGTCGTCTTCGGTCAGCCCGAAGAGGTCGCCCTCGTCGTGGATGATGCCCGACTCCAGCAGCGCGACCGCCGCCTTGTAGCCCAGCACCTCGATGTCGAAGGCGCCCCGCCCGGCCAGGTGGAACACCCGCTCGCGCAGCTGCGCCGGGCAGGAGCGGTTGTTGGGGCAGCGGATGTCGATGTCGCCCTCTTTGGCCGGGGCCAGCGGCGAGCCGCACTCGGGGCACCGCTCCGGCATCTCGAACGCGCGGGCGTCGTCGGGCCGCAGCTCCATGACCGGCCCCAGCACCTCTGGGATCACGTCGCCGGCCTTGCGGATCACCACGGTGTCGCCGATCAGCACGCCCTTGCGCTCGACCTCGCGCGCGTTGTGGAGGGTGGCGAGCGCGACCGTCGAGCCGGCCACCCGGACCGGCTCCAGCACCGCGAACGGTGTGACCCGGCCGGTGCGCCCCACGTTGACCCGGATGTCGAGGAGCTTGGTGTTGACCTCCTCCGGCGGGTACTTGAACGCGATCGCCCAGCGCGGCGCCCGGCTGGTCGAGCCGAGCCGCCCCTGGATGCTCATCGAGTCGATCTTGACGACCACCCCGTCGATCTCGTGCTCGACGTCGTGGCGATGCTCCCGGTAGTACCCGATGTAGTCCCGCACGCCATCCATGTCGGGCTTGACCTGCCAGCGCTCGCTGACCGGCAGGCCCCAGCCCTTCATCACCTCGTAGGCCGCGCTCTGCGCGGGCGGCTGGAAGCCACGCCGCGCGCCGATGCCGTGCACCACCATGCGCAGACCGCGGGACGCGGTGATGCGGGGATCCTTCTGGCGGAGGCTGCCGGCCGCGGCGTTGCGCGGGTTGGCGAACGGCGCCTTGCCCTGCTCCACCAGGCTCGCGTTGAGGTCGCCGAAGGCGGAGACCGGAAAGTAGACCTCGCCCCGCACCTCGATGAGGTCGGGCACCTCGTCGCCCGCGAGCCGCTCGGGCACGTCGCGGATGGTGCGCACGTTGGGCGTGACGTCTTCGCCGGTGCGCCCGTCGCCACGGGTGGCGGCGCGGACGAGGCGACCCTTCTCGTACGTAAGGTTGATCGCCAACCCGTCGACCTTGAGCTCGCACAGGTAGGTCACCGGCCCGCCGGCGTCCCGCTCGGCCCGCTCGGCCCAGGCGGAGAGCTCCTCGTCGTCGAACGAGTTGTCCAGGGACATCATCCGCTCGGCGTGCTCGACTGGCGTGAAGAGCGTGGAGAACGTGCCACCCACGCGCTGGGTGGGCGAGTCGGGGGTGCGGAGTGCGGGGAACTCCTCCTCGATCGCTTCGAGCTCGCGCAGCAGCCGGTCGAAATCCGCGTCCGAGATGGTCGGCGCGTCGAGCACGTAATACCGGTATTGATGATCGGAGAGCTCGGCGGCGAGCGCGGCGTGGCGCTCGCGGACATCGGCCGGTGGCTCTTTGCCCGCCGCCGCGACCTGCTCCGGGGTGACCTGCTGCGGGATGACTTCCTCAGACACCTATGCACCGTAACCGCTGGGTACGACTAACGTGCTGACCATGAGTGAGCCGACCAAGATCTTGCTCGACGAGTCGGAGCTGCCTCGTCGCTGGTACAACGTGCTCGCCGACCTGCCGAGCCCTCCGCCGCCGGTCCTGCACCCCGGCACGCTCCAGCCGGTCGGTCCGGACGACCTCGCGCCGCTCTTCCCGATGGACCTGATCCTGCAGGAGGTGGCCACCGAGCGGTACGTGGACATCCCTTCAGACGTGCTCGACGTGTACAAGCTGTGGCGGCCGTCGCCGCTCTACCGGGCACACCGGCTGGAGAAGGCGCTCGGCACGCCCGCGAAGATCTTCTACAAGTACGAGGGCGTCTCGCCCGCCGGCTCGCACAAGCCCAACACGGCGGTGCCGCAGGCGTACTACAACGCGGCCGCCGGCATCCGCCGCCTCACCACCGAGACCGGTGCCGGACAGTGGGGCACCGCGCTGGCCTTCGCCTGCTCGCAGTACGGGCTGGACTGCGAGGTGTGGCAGGTGCGCGCCTCGTACGACCAGAAGCCGTACCGGAAGATCATGATCGAGCTGTTCGGCGGGGTGATCCATCCGTCCCCTTCGGACCTGACCGCCGCCGGCCGCGCGATCCTGGCCGAGCACCCCGACTCGCCCGGCTCGCTCGGCATCGCCATCTCCGAGGCGGTCGAGGTCGCCGCACAAAACCCCGATACCAACTACGCGCTGGGCAGCGTGCTCAACCACGTGCTGCTGCACCAGACCGTGATCGGTGAGGAGGCGATCGCCCAGTTCGCCAAGGTGGGGCTTACGCCCGACGTGATCGTCGGCTGCACCGGCGGCGGCTCCAACTTCGGCGGCCTCGCGTTCCCCTTCCTGCGCGAGAAGCTCGCCGGCCGCATGGACGTCACGATCCGCGCGGTCGAGCCGGCGAGCTGCCCGTCGCTGACCAAGGGCGTGTACGCGTACGACTTCGGCGACACCGCCGGCATGACGCCGCTGATGAAGATGCACACGCTGGGGCACGACTTCATCCCCGACCCCATCCACGCCGGCGGCCTGCGCTACCACGGCATGTCCCCGCTCATCTCCCACGTGTACGAGCTGGGGCTGATCGAGGCGGTGTCGAAGACGCAGCGCGAGTGCTTCGAGGCGGGCGTACGGTTCGCGCGCACCGAGGGCATCGTGCCGGCCCCCGAGCCGACGCACGCCTTGGCGGCATGCATCGAGGAGGCGTTGCGCTGCAAGGAGACCGGCGAGGAGAAGGTGATCCTGACCGCGCTCTGCGGCCACGGCCACCTCGACCTGGCCGCCTACGGCGCCTACCTGGCCGGCGACCTGGTCGACCACGAGCTCTCCGAGGCAGAGGTGGCCGCCGCCGTCGCCGCCCTCCCGAAGGTGCCGGCCTAGGGTCAGATGCGGCGGGCCGTGCGGAAGCGGACGCCGTAGTGGCCGGAGCCGTCGAGCAGTGAGTCGCCGCCGGTGTCGCCCAGCGTGGGGCCGTTGGCCTTGGTGCGGCTGGAGATGAAGCGGTGCCGGCCCTGGCTGTCCACACCCAGGTACATGCCCATGTGCTCGATGTGGTCGTTGAGGACCGGGCCGCCGTTGAAGAAGACCAGGTCGCCGGCGTTGAGGCGTTCGTACTCGCGGGCCTGGGTGCCGCGGTTGGGCATCAGCTGCGCGCCGGGGCCGAACTCGGCCATCGCGTACGCCCGGCGGGGCAGGCCGGTGCCGGGGGTGTTCGTGCCGCGCAGGGGGTAGCCCATGCGGTAGCCGTACACCATGCGGAGGAAGCCGGAGCAGTCGAGGCTGCGGATGTGGTCGGGGTCGGGGCGCTCCTTCTTGCCGTCCGGAAACTCCCACTCGACGCCGAGGTAGTCGTAGAAGTCGGAGCGTTCGGCGCGGCCGTCGACGTCGGTGTCGGAGAGCGGGCCGAAGGCGGCGTCGCGCTTGCCGCCCTCGACGTACTCCATCGCGATCCCCAGCGCGTCCGGGCTGCGGTCGGCCAGTGCCTTCTCCAGCCAGGGGCGTACCCAGGTCTGGCCCTCCTCGCCCTTCTTCCAGGCGCGCGGCGCGAGCCGGATCCAGGCGTCGGTGGTGACGGTCGCGGCGGTGTGCGCCTTCTCCGCGAAGGTGCGGCTGGGGCCGGCGAGCCGGACCGTGCGCGCCTTGTCGGTGAAGACGGCGAGGGTCTTGCCGCCGGCGTCCACGACCAGCGTGCGCGCGGGGTCGCTCACCCGCTTGAACTGGAGCTCCTCGACCGGAGGTGCGGAGACGAAGTCCGGCGCGGGGGCGGCCGCGGGGGTTGCCGCGCCGTCGCCGGACTGGCACGCGGCGACGCCGCTAGCGAGCAGTGCGAAAACCGCCGCGCCCATCAAACCCCGATGCATCAGCACACTCCCTCCACGAACGACTACGTCACCGGCACCAGGCCGGTCAGGATGCCGCTGATCACCACGCCGTAGGTCGCCGCGGAGACGACCGTGGTCGCGAGGATGGTCGCGCCCTTGGGTTGGCGGATCAGCTGGTACGCGATGAGGCCCGGCGCCACGAAGCCGAGCGTCTGGTGGGCGAAGAGCAGCGGCACGTCGCGCTGGATGATGAGGAACGCGGTCACCTGGAGCAGCACGCTCAGCAGCACGACGGCGGCGAAGAGGCGCTTGCCGTAGAGGATGACGATGCGCTGCAGCACCTTCATGAGGCCGTACGTCACGACCGTCATGACCACCATCACCACGGCCTGGAGGCGGTCCTCCACCATGGCGAGTGCCATCCAGCCCGGCGTGATCATGCCGCCGGGGGAGAGGTTGGTGGTCAGGTAGCAGACCAGCGCGAAGATGAGGCCCACGCCCAGGCACATGGTCGCCAGCTGGGGGCTCAGCTCGCCGCCGGGGATGAAGTTGAAGTTCACCGCACGCCCCCGACCAACGCCGGCCGGCGCAGTCGCGACAGCTCCTCTAGCAGCACCTCGCCCTGCCCGTGGATGTTGCCGACCGCGACCACCGAGGCGGTGCCCCGCACCTGGCCGAGCAGCGCGTCGAGCATCGCGCCCGGGCGCTGCCGGCCGCCGAGGTCGAGCACGCGGCCCTGCCACCGCTCCGGGATCTTCGAGAGCGCGCTGCGGGTCGGGTCGCCGATCAGCAGTACGCGGTCCGGATCCAGCCGGGGCACGAGCGCTCCCATCTGCCCGTTGCGCTCGACCCGGTCGGGCCGGCAGTTGATGACCAGGTGCACCGGCCGCCGGATCAGCCCCTGCTGGGCGAGCTGGCGCACGTTGAGCAGTGTGGACTCGGGGTCGTTGGCGGCGAAGACGTTGGCGAAGCGCAGCCGCCGCCCGTTCGCCTCGTACGTCTCGACGGTCAGCGCGCCCGGGTCGGGTGGCGCGTCGTACATGCCGGCCAGCGCGGCCCGCCGGTCGATGCCCGCGAGCCGGGCGACGGCGAGCGCGATCGCCACGTTCTCCTTGAAGGTGATCCAGCCGAAGCCACGCATCTCCTCGTCCGAGACCGACTCGGGGTCGACCGCGATGAGCCGGCACTTTCGCTTGGCCGCCTCCGCCTTGAGGATGTCGAGGCGGTCGCGTTCGGCGGTGACGCACACGCCGCCCACCGGCATCGAGCGGCTCAGCGAGCGGGCCACGTCGTCGAGGGTCGGCCCCATCTCCGCGAGGTGGTCTTCGCGGACGTTGCACAGCACGCCGATCGTCGACCGGATCAGCTTCTGCTGGTTGATCTCCTGCAGCGCCGGCATCACCGCCATGCACTCCATGACCAGCGCGTCCGGATGGAACATCGCGGCCTTCCGCACGATGCCGATCTGCTCGACGACGTTCGCGATGCCGAACTTGCGGTAGATCGGCTCCTCGCTGCCGTCGGTGAAGATGAAGCGCGCGGCGGTGCCGGTGGTCTTGGCGACCACGGCGAGCCCGCCGCCGCGGAGCGCGCCCGCGCAGAGGCGGGTGATCGAGCTCTTGCCCCGGATGCCGTTGACGAGGATGCGGGTGGGGATGCGCCGCAGGTTGGCGTAGTGGCCGCGCTGCTCGACGATGCCCGCGACCAGCAGCACGAGGCAACAGACGGCGAAGACGCCGTACAGGAAGAGCACCTAGCGCCTCCCCACGCGGCGGGCACCGGTCTTGCGGCGGTTGGGCGGGCGGCGCATGACCATGGTCGGCTGGGAGATCGTCCCGCGCAGGCGCTCGGCACCGCCGAGTCGGGCCGGGCCGTGCACCCGCACCTGGCGGCAGATCTCCAGGCAGCTCGCGATCGCGCCGATCTCGTCCGGGCGGTGCGGGGAGATCACGGTCTCGGTGTCGCCGTCGGCCATCCGGTCCGCCGCGTGGGCCAGCCGCCGCAGCGGCACCAGCAGCACGAAGTAGTGCCAGCCGAGCGCGATCACGGCGAGGAAGGCCGCCGCGCCGCCGAGCACGAGGCTCGCGCGGCGCAGGCTGTTGGCCGGCAGAGCGAGATCTCCGACGCCCTGCTCGGCCACCACGGACCAGCGCAGGCTCGCGGCGGAGCTGGGCTCGGCGAGGGGGGTACCGGCGACCAGCGCGCGCCCCGCGATCTTGGCACCGGTGCGCCCCTGGAGCGCGGTGGCGGCCGCCTCCCGCGCCTCGGCACCGGCCAGCGGCTGGAACGCCCGGAACCCCTCGGTGTCGAGGATCGTGCGCAGCTCGCTGTCGACCACGTGCACCCGGCCGTCGGCCCGCCGCAGCAGGTCGGCGAGCTGCCCCACGTCAAACTCGACCACCACGCTGTGGCCGTCCGGCCGGTGCGCGTACGCGTAGATGACCGGCAGCCGCCCGCCGGTGTTGGCCAGCCGCACACCGCTCTGCTGAGGCAGCTTCTCCTGCGTGCGCAGCGGCTCCCGGCCGGCGCTGGCCACCACCCGCCCCTCGGGGTCGGTCACGTAGGCGCCGCGGTACTCGTCGTCGCTGTCCACGAGCCGATCGAGGTCCGGCCCGAGCTGGGGCGGCGCGGTCTGCGCGCTCTGCGCCGCGGTGATCGTGACCTGTCGCAGCCCGCCGTCGAGCGACTGGCCGAGCGCGGCCGTCGCGGCGGTCACCTGGTTTTCGCTGTCCAGGATCACCTGCGCGGGCACGGGCACCGGGCCGCTGGCGAACGTGTACCCCAGCGCGCCGGACCACCCGAAGATGATCGCCGGAATGCCGAACAGCAGCAGCACGGCCGGCACACCGCGCGGGCGGGCGCGGTCATCGAGGGCGGCGCCGATGCGGCGTACCTCGGACGAGCCTTTGATCCTGGGTTGTGGGCTCGTGTCGCCGCAGGCGTCCGCCTTCGCCCGGGCCAGCAGCCGGCGCACCGGTCGGACCAGCGCGCGGCGCGCCACCAGGTACGCGAGCAGCGCGGCCACGATCAGCCCGGCGGCGGGCAGCAGCCCCTTCCACGGCGAGCCGACGTCGATCACCGGCGTGGAGACGGTGGAGGCGACCGAGATGCCGAGCGAACCGACCGGCGCGGCCACCACCAGCAGCGCGCTCCCGGCCGGGCCGCCGCTCGTCCGCACCGCCCGCCCCTCGCGGGTCTCGGCGAGGGTCTGCTTGATCACGTCGCCGGCCGGGCCGCCGGCAGGCGGGGTGCCCTGCACGACCGTGCTCTCGCCGGTCGGCAGCCCCACGAGCACGGACTGGCCGGCGTTGGGGGCCAGCCGCAGCGGCCGCACGCGCAGCGAGGTCAGGCCGGCGAGCAGCCGCCCGTCGGGCAGCGGCGCGACGATCAGCGCACGCGGCTCGGCGCCCTGGATCAAGGGGGTGACGGTGGTGCGGGGCACGTCCTGCGGCACGTTCGCCACCGGGACGGGCTCGCCGCGCGCCGCGACCGGCCGGCGATCGCCCGCGTCGAGCACCGCCGCGCCCGCCCAGGCCGTGCCGCCGCCCGCGGCCGTGGCCAGCAGCGCGGCCGGGTCGCCACCGGGCGGCACCTGCTTGGCCGCCGCCTCCATCTCCTCGACGCCGGTGGTCACCGTCGCGTTGAGGCCGCGGGCGAGGCTGGTGACCAGCCGGTCCTGCGAGTCCACCACCGCCTGCGGGATCACCCGTCCGTGAAACATGCCCAGGTAGACAGCACTCACCACAGCGAGGACGAGCAGCGCGCACAGGAGAGCTACGGACGGTGCGCGGATGCCGCTCGGAAACCTCGGTGCGGGTAGCTGCTTGTCCAGTGCGATCCGACGCCATGCGACGAGAGGATCGGCGGCAGGCAGGATCACCTCGCGCCGTATGGGCATACCGGGTTATACGCGCCGCGACCGTGAGGAGTTCGGTCTATGGCTGCGTTTTCCGTGGGGCCGCCCCATGGTCGGCGGAGGGTGACAAATAGACTCGCTCGGGTCACCGGGGCGTGCCACGCTCGGTCCACAACCTGACTTTTTCGAAGGGGGCTCTCATGGCCGCCATCTCCCGCGAGGAGGTCGCGCATCTCGCGCGCCTGTCGCGGCTCGCCGTCACGGAAGAGGAGCTCGATCTCTTCGCCGGCCAGCTCGACGTGATCCTCCAGGCGGTCGCCCGGGTGGGTGAGGTCGTGGCCGAGGACATCCCCCCGACCTCGCACTCCGTGCCGCTCACCAACGTGCTGCGCGACGACGTCGAGGTGCCCTGCCTCACGCCCGAGGAGGCGCTGGCCGGCGCGCCGGACGTGGAAGAGGGCCGCTTCCGGGTACCCCGGATCTTGGAAGAGGAGGCCTGAGCCGTGAGCGACCTGACGAAGATGAGCGCCGCGCAGCTCGCGGCCACGATCGCCGCCGGCGACGCCTCCGCCACGGAAGTTACCGATGCGCACCTCGATCGCATCGCCGCGGTCGACGACCGGGTGCACGCGTTTCTGCACGTCGACGCGGAGGGCGCCCGCGCCGCGGCGCTCGATGTCGACGAGCGCCGCTCGGCCGGTGAGCCGCTGGGTCCGCTGGCGGGCGTGCCGATCGGTGTCAAGGACATCGTGGTCACCCGCGGGGTGCCCACCACCGCCGGCTCCAAGATCCTCGAAGGCTGGCGCCCGCCGTACGACGCCACGATCGTCGAGCGCATGCGCGCCGCCGGGCTCGTGATCCTCGGCAAGACCAACCTGGACGAGTTCGCGATGGGTTCGTCCACTGAGTACTCCGCGTACGGGCCCACGTACAACCCGTGGGATCTCACCCGCATCCCCGGCGGCTCCGGCGGTGGCAGCGCGGCCGCACTCGCCGCCTACGAGGCGCCACTCACCGTGGGCACCGACACCGGCGGCTCGATCCGCCAGCCGGGAGCCGTCACGGGCACCGTCGGGGCGAAGCCCACCTACGGCGGCACCTCCCGCTACGGGCTCGTCGCGTTCTCCTCCTCTTTGGACACCCCGGGGCCCTGCGCCCGTACCGTCGAGGACGCGGCCCTGCTCCACGCGGTGCTGGCCGGCCACGACCCGCGCGACTCGACCTCGATCCCGCGGCCGGTGCCAGACGTGGTCGGCGCGGCCAAGCGGGGAGCGACCGGCGACCTGACCGGTGTGCGGCTGGGGCTGGTGCGTGAGTTCACCGGCGAGGGCGCCGAGTCGGGCGTCATGGCGGCCTTCCGCGACGGCCTCGACGCGCTGACCAAGCTTGGCGCCGAGGTGGTGGAGGTCTCCTGCCCCCACTTCCAGTACGCGCTGCCCGCCTACTACCTCATCGCGCCGAGCGAGTGCTCCTCCAACCTCGCCCGCTTCGACGGCGTGCGCTACGGCCTGCGGGTCGGCGACGACGGCCAGAAGGCGCTCGAAGAGGTCATGTCACTCACCCGCGAGGCCGGTTTCGGGCCGGAGGTGAAGCGGCGCGTCATCATCGGCACGTACGCGCTCTCCAGCGGCTACTACGACGCCTACTACGGGCAGGCGCAGAAGGTGCGCACGCTCATCACGCAGGACTTCACGGCCGCGTTCGAGCAGGTCGACGTGCTGGTGTCGCCGACGACGCCGTTCGTGGCGTTCCCGCTGGGCTCGCGCACCTCCGACCCGTACCAGATGTATCTCGCCGACCTCTTCACGATCCCGACCAACCTCTACGGCGGCCCGGCCATCTCCGTCCCCTGTGGACTGTCGGAAGGGCTGCCGGTCGGCTTCCAGATCATGGCTCCGACGCTCGCCGACGACCGGATGTACCGGGTGGCGGCGGCGCTGGAGTCGGCGGTGGGGACGCTCACCCCGCCGGCGCTGTGACGGCCTTGAAGTAGCCGCCCCAGTCGGGCTGGGTGCCGTCGGTGTCGGTAAAGCCGTACTCCCTGGCCAGGTGCCACGTCGCCAGCGCCTGGCCGGTGCGATCCATGATCTTCGGGTCGGTGGCGAGGGCGACGACCGCGCGCCCGAGGTACGCGGGCGTCTCCGACTGCAGGAAGTGCGGGTCCTTGGCGCCGCCCTCCCGCCACGTCTCGGCCGTGACGCCGAAGTTGTCGAGCATCGCCTCCGAGCGCAGGAAGCCGGGCGTGAGCGCGACCGCCGCGACGCCGTGCGGGCGCAGGTCGCCGGCCATGGCCAGGGCCAGCCGGATCACCGAGGCCTTGGCCAGGTCGTAGTAGAGCGAGCCGCGGTAGCCGGGGTCGATGCCGTCGGTGACCTCGACGATGAGCTTTCCTCGGGTGCGGACCATCAGCTCTGCCGCGAAATGGCTGGTGACGATATGCGATTGGACCGCGAGCCGCTGCATCTCCAACCCGTTGTCGAGGTCTTGTGCCCAGAAGGGGGTGTCCCACCGCGTGAGCGGGTCGCCGCCCCAGACACCGTTGACGAGCACGTCGAGCCGCCCCTGTTCCGCGTCGATCCGCTCGACCAGCGCCTTCACCTGCTCGGGCTCGGTGTGGTCGACGCGTACCGCGATGCCGGTGCCGCCGGCCGCGTCCACCAGCTCGGCGGTCTCCTCGATGGTCTCCGGACGGTCCATGGGGGAGCGTCCGGTGGCCCGGCTGCTGCGGCCGGTCACGTAGACGGTGGCGCCGGCGGCGCCGAGCTCCACGGCCACACCGCGGCTGCCACCCCGGGTGGCGCCTGCGACGAGAGCGATCATTTCTGCCTCCGGTACGGCGTGAGTAGTGTCGTCAGGTCTTCGCGCAGGGCGCCGGCGAGCGTGCCCCGGCGGTGCATGGCCCAGGTGAGCTGGGTGCCGTTGCGGATGGCGTCGACGGCGGCGGCGAGCGCGGGGATGTCGGGCACGTCGAGCAGCCCGGCCCCCACCGCCTCGGTGAGGTAGTGCTCCAGCTCGGCGCGGACGCCCGCCGCGTGCGCGGCCAGCGGCTCGCGAAACTCCGGATCGGCCAGCTCCAGGTGGAGGAACGCCAAGTGGTTGGCGAACTCCTCGGGCGTGCTGTCGCGGTTTGTCTCCGTGATCGCCCTGAGGAGACCCTCCAGCGGGTCGGGCGCCTTCTCGTAGCGCTCGCGCATCGACGCCGCCAGGCCTTCGGCGCGCGAGCTGAACGCGAGCAGCAGGTCGCGCTTGCTCCCGTAGCGCCGGACGAGCATGCCCGTGGAGACGCCCGCCGCCCGCGCGACGTCGGCGAGCGTGAGGCGGGCCGGTCCGAGGCGGCCGACGACCTCGGCGAGCGCGGCCATGACGCGTTCGTCGGTGATGGTGCGGGGTCGAGCCACGGCGTGCCCTCCATTAGATAATGCTCGTTCATTATCTAACCAGAACCCGGAGGAAATCGCACTGTGTGAGCCATTACTCTGGTGCGGTGACCACGATCGCGCTGCCCACGTACGAAGACGTCGTCGCCCGCTACGAGCCGGTGATCGGCCTGGAGACGCACGTCGAGCTGGGCACGAAGACGAAGATGTTCTGCGGCTGCCCGATCGACTTCGGCGGCCAGCCCAACACCCGGATCTGCCCGGTGTGCCTGGGGCTGCCCGGGTCGCTCCCGGTGGCCAACCGGGCCGCGATCGAGGCCACCATCCGGATCGGACTCGCGCTCAACTGCACGATCGCCGCCTGGTCGCGCTTCGCCCGGAAGAACTACTTCTATCCGGACATGCCGAAGAACTACCAGATCAGCCAGTACGACGAGCCGCTGTGCGTCGACGGGTGGCTCGACGTCGAGGTCGAGGGCGAGATGGTGCGCATCGGCATCGAGCGCGTCCACCTGGAGGAAGACACCGGCAAGACCCAGCACGTGGGCGGTGCCACCGGGCGCATCCACGGCGCCACCGAGTCGCTCGTCGACTACAACCGCGCCGGCATCCCGCTCGTCGAGATCGTCACCAAGCCGGTCCCCGGCACGGGCGCGCTCGCCCCGATCGTCGCGAGGGCGTACGTGACGGAGCTGCGCGACGTGATCCGCTCGCTCGGCGTCTCCGATGTGCGCATGGAGCAGGGCTCGCTCCGCTGCGACGTCAACACCTCGCTCAGCCTGCCGGGCGGCGAGTGGGGCACCCGCACCGAGACGAAGAACGTCAACTCGCTCCGCTCGGTCGAGCGCGCCGTGCGGGCCGAGATGCTCCGCCAGGCCGCGATCCTCGACGCGGGCGGGAAAATCAAGCAGGAGACCCGCCACTTCCAGGAGGACACCGGCGACACGCGGCCCGGCCGTTCCAAGGAGACGGCGACCGACTACCGCTACTTCCCGGAGCCCGACCTGGTGCCGCTGGCGCCGGACGCGGCGTGGGTGGAGTCGCTGAAGGCCGAGCTGCCGGAGCTGCCCCGCCTGCACCGCAAGCGCCTCCAGACCGACTGGGGCCTGTCCGACCAGGACATGCGGTCCGCGGTCAACGCCGGAGCGGTCGAGCTCATCGAGGAGACGGTGGCCGCCGGCGCCTCACCCGAGGGCGCCCGCAAGTGGTGGCTGGGCGAGCTGGCCCGCCGCGCCAACGAGGCCGGCATCGAGCTCGTCGAGGTGGGCGCCACGCCCGCGCACGTCGCCGAGCTGCAGCGCCTGGTCGACGAGGGCAAGCTCAACGACAAGCTGGCCCGCGCGGTGCTGGAGGGCGTGATCGCCGGCGAGGGCACGCCCACGGAGATCATGACCACTCGCGGCCTGGGCGTCGTGTCGGACACGGGCGCCCTGACCACCGCCGTCGACGAGGCCATCGCCGCCAACCCCGACGTGGCCGCCAAGATCCGCGAAGGCAAGGTGGCGGCGGCCGGCGTGCTGGTCGGCGCCGTCATGAAGGCCACCCGCGGCCAGGCCGACGCCAAGACCGTCCGCGAGCTCATCATCGCCCGCCTGAGCTGAGCCCGCCGGCCGGGCTTGGCACGGCGTTCGCGCACTCGCCGCTTGATCGAGGGTTTGTCCTCGATCGGGCGGCCGCCAATCGCCAGGCGATAAGACGGTTCTTTCGTGCAGATTTGCCCGCGTCCGCGCCAGTCGCGCGCCGTATGCTCCCGCGGGCACCAGGTCCGCTGTTCAAGCCCGTTGTGCCTCCGGCGGGAGCGCTGCGGGCCACGTCACGGATCTGCCCGGCGCGGGTGATTGACCATGATCAGCAGTGGCCTGATTATCGTGAAGGATCCGTGTCGTTGGAGCGACCCGAATCCTTCACGATCCTTGTGCGGCTCCCGCCGGAGGCAACAAAGACCGTGACCAACGAAGCAGGGTGAGGCCGCGGGAGCAGCGGTCCGGACCACGACGCACATCGCGGTAGCTCAAAATCGTCGCTTGATCATGGGGTCGGCAGCAGCCACGGCGGGCGTCAGCGGGTGGGGGTTGGGGCGGGGCGTTGGCCCTCGGCTGGCGCTGGGTGGTCGTCGTCGACGACCTTGCGTTCCAGCGTTACCTGGGACTGGCCGGTGCCGCCCACCTTGATGTCGTCGTACGCCTGTAGTGCCCGCGTCTCCTTGTCGAAGTAGAGCACCGACATCGCCAGCGGCAGCGGGTCCTCGTGCTCCAGCCCGCGCAGGCCCGCACCACCCGTGGAGCCCTCCACCAGCAGCCGCGTCGTCATCTGGCCGGGGACCTGGGGCAGCGTGCGTACCTCGCGCTGGTGGGTGTGGCCGGCCAGCACGAGCGGGCAGGTGCCGGAGAGCGCGCCGGCCGAGGCGGGGTCGTGCACCAGCGCGATGTCGACCGGGTCCTTCGAGGCGCGGACGGTGGAGGCCAGCTGCTCGCCGGCGCCGATGACCTGCTCGACGGTCTGCTTCGAGGCACCCGAGCCGGTCGGAGAGGTCTCCTTGTCGGGGGTGAAGCGCGGGTCGCCGATGCCGGCCACGGTCAGGCCGGCCACGTTGGTGATCGAGTTGTCGAGCACGATCGCGTTGGACTGGTTGGCCACGGCGGCGCCGGTGGCGGCCGAGTCGTGGTTGCCACGGATGAAGATGTACGGCACCTTGAGCAGCCCGATCGACGCTACGTACGACGCCTCCGGCTCGCTGCCCCAGTCGGTGATGTCGCCCGTGTCGATCACCGCGTTGATGCCGAACTGCTCCACGATCGTGCGCATCAGCGGCCACGCGCTGGGGTTGAGGTGCAGGTCGGAGACGTGCAGGATGCGGGTCGTGCCCTCCTGCGGCTGGTACACGGGCAGGGTGGAGACGGTGGTGTAGATGCGGCTGACGTTCGCGACGAGCTGTTGGAGCTGCTCGGCGTACTTGTCGTAGTCGTCGGCGATCCGCCGCGCGTCACCGACCACGGCGGGCGCGTTGACCAGCAGGCCCTCGTAGCGCGGCTCCTCGATCGAGTTGGGGTGGAGGGTGGCGAACGCGCTGCCCAGGCTCCCCCCGACGATGACCAGCGCCAGCGCTCCGGACCAGGCGACCCGCCGTATGTTGCGGAAGACCAGCGCGGCCAGCGCCATGGCGAAGAGCACCGAGACCGCGACCGTGCGCATGCCGAGCTGGATGAGGCCCTGCTGGACGTCTTCGACCGCCGTCTGGCTGGCCCGCGTGATGCCGGCCGGGTCGTCGATGAGTGCCTCGGTGCGGCCCTGGTCGAGCGAGCCGAGGCTCACGTTGAGGTGGACCGGGCCGTCGTGGCTGTCGAGGTGCAGCGAGCCGAGCGGCGGGATGGCCACCTCGGTGTCGCCCACGAATGACGGGGCGATCGACATCTCGGCGCGGAACGGCCCCACGTCGGTCTCCGTACGCGCGCCCAGCAGGACGCCGACCACCACGCCCACGAGCGCCACGCCGAAGATCAACGCCCCGAGGCCGGCGCGCCGGGTCATACGGGACGTGAAGAAGGACTTGAGCCAAGTCGCGACGCGACGCACCGCCAGAGCGGTACGCCGATCGTTTTCTGTGCGCTCTTCCATCACCGTGTTCTGTCGTGCCCGTGACCCATGGGGGCGAAACCGAACCTTAGCTCTTCCCGGCTCCGCCGCCGGAGAAGACGAGCCGGATGATCCGATCGTCCTCGGGCTTTGGCTCGCCCCGCCCGTCGTGGTTTGACGTCGTCACCCACAGTGAACCATCCGGGGCGGCGATCGCCGAACGCAGGCGGCCGAACTGGCCGTTGAGCAGCGAACGAGGCTGGCCGAAGACGGTGCCACTCTGCGTGAGCTCGACCGACCACAGCCGCTCGCCACGCAGGCAGGCGGTGATCAGCAATCGCTCCACCGCGGCCAGCCCCGCGCAGGAGGCCTCGCCCGGCGACCACGCGACCAGCGGGTTGACGTACCGCGGGTCGTTGGCCCGCCCCTCCACCGTCGGCCAGCCGTAGTTCTTGTTCGGCTGGATCTGGTTGATCTCGTCCCAGGTGCTCTGGCCGAACTCGGTCGCGAACATCCGCTTGGCCGGATCCCAGGCGATGCCCTGCACGTTGCGGTGGCCGTACGACCAGACGAGCGAGTTGGGGATCGGGTTGCCGGGTGCCGGCTTGCCGTCCGGCCGCATGCGCAGGATCTTGCCGCCGAGGCTGCGGGTGTCCTGGGCCAGGGGGCGCTGCGAGGCGTCGCCGGTCGTCGCGTACAGGAAGCCGTCCGGCCCGAACGCCAACCGCCCGCCGTTGTGGATCGTCGAGATGGGAATGCCGGTCACGATCGGCACCGGCTTCTGCCCCAGTACGAGCTTGGCGACGCGGTTGTCGGTCTCGGTCGAGTAGTACACGAAGACGGTCTTGTCGGTGTCGTACCGGGGGGAGACCGCGATGCCCATCAGCCCGCCCTCGCCCGCGGCGTTGACCTCGGCGAGCGTCTGCACGGTCGTGACCTTGAGCCCGTCGGCGCCCGATTCGGGGCCGACCTTGAGGATCTTGGCGGTGTCGCGCTCCGTCACGAGCGCCCCCCGGTCGGGCAGGAACGCGACGCCCCACGGCACCCGCAACCCCTTCGCCAGCACGGTCGCGGCCATCTCCTGGCTGTTGCCGGACGGGGGAGTGGCGGTCACGGAGGGTGTGGGGAAACTGGGCGGCTCGCCGGCCTCGTCGGGCTTCGGCTGGCCGAAGGTGCAACCGCCGACCGCCAGGGTCAGGGCCAGGGCGGCGACGGTGGCACGGTACGGGGGGCGGGCGTCCACCCGGCCAGGGTAGCCGCGCCTGCTGTGAGGTGAGGTGATCACGCGCAGGACGAGGCAGACGCCACCCGCGAGGTTCCGGCTAGGCGCGGGCGAACACCCACCCCCGCATCAGCAGGAACCGCAGCAGCGTCGCCCCCAGGTTGGCCGCCACCAGCACGGTCACCTCGACCACCCGGCTGGCGGCGGGGGCCACTGCGGCCAGCGCGGCGAGCGCGCCGCTGGTCAGCGCCAACCCCAGCGCGAAGACCACCAGCCCCTGCGCCTGGTGGCGGGCCGCGCCGCGGCGCCCGGTGACGCGAAACGTGAGGCGCCGGTTGGCGGCCGTGTTCGCCAAGGCCGTGACCAGGAGCGCGAGGAGGTTGGCCACCTGCGCGCCGGCCGCGCCCCGCAAGACCCAGAAGATCAGCAGGTACGCGAGCGTGCTCGCCACCCCCACGCCGGCGAAGCGGATCACCTGGCCGGCCAGTCCATGTGGTACCCCGGCCGGTGGTGCCGCGGGCTCCCGGCCGAGCTGCCGTGCCAGGTCACCGAGGGGGAGGCGGCCGGTGGCCAGCGCCCGCCCGAGCCGCCAGATGCCCTTGAGGTCCGCGACCGCGGTGGCCGCGATGTCGACCCGGCTGTCCGGGTCGTCCACCCAGTCCACCGGCACCTCGTGGATCCGCAGGCCGGCCCGCTCGGCGAGCACCAGCAGCTCGGTGTCGAAGAACCAGCCCGTGTCGCGTACCAGCGGGAGCAGCCGCTCCGCCACGTCCTTGCGGATCGCCTTGAACCCGCACTGCGCGTCGGAGAACCGGGCCGCGAGCGCGCCGCGCAGCAGCAGGTTGTACCCACGCGAGATGAGCTCCCGCTTGGCGCCCCGCACCACCCGCGACCCGCGCGAGAGGCGGCTGCCGATCGCCAGGTCGGAGTGGCCGGAGAGCAGCGGCGCCACGAGCGGGAGGAGCGCGGCGAGGTCGGTGGAGAGGTCCACGTCCATGTACGCCAGCACCGGCGCGCCCGACGCCGACCAGGCCGCCGCCAGCGCCCGCCCGCGCCCCTTGGCCGGCAGGTGGAGCACGTCCACGCCGGGCAGCTCCCGGGCCAGCCGCTCGGCGACCGCGAGCGTGCCGTCGGTGCTGGCGTTGTCCGCGACCGTGATCCGGAACGGGTACGGGAACGTGCCGCTCAGGTGGGCGTGCAGCCGGCGCACGCAGGGTTCCAGGTCCCGTTCCTCGTTGTAGACCGGGATGACCACGTCGAGCACGGCGCCGGTGTGCCACGCCACCGGTCCGGGTGCCGCGGCCGCCGAGAAGGTGGCCGTCATGACAGGTCGTAGAGGGTGGTGCCGCCGACGGTCGTGGCGGTGAAGTTGTCCGCCACCCAGGCCGCGATCCGCTGTCCTGAGTCGCTGCCACCGTTGCTGCGCCCGAGCCCGCCGCTGATGAAGTAGTGGATCTTCCCGTCGCGTACGTACTGCTGGAACTGCTCCAGCGTCGGCGACGGGTCGCTGCCGTTGAAGCCGCCGATCGCCATGACCGGTCGCTGCGTCGCGAGCTGGTATCCCGCCGCGTTGTTGGCGCCGACCGCCGCGGCGACCCAGGTGTACGAGCCGGCGTCCTCGCTGAGCGCCGCGACCAGGTCGGCGTCGGGCGTGGTGGCGTCGAGCAGCCCGCCCATGCCGCCCCCGCGGGTGCCACCGCCGGGCATGCCTTGGAATCCGCCGGGGCCACCCTGGAAACCGCCGCCCTGGAAGCCACCACCGGGACGGGCGCCGCCCGGACCGCCACCGGGTCCACCGCCGCCGCCCGGCCCGAAGCCCCGGCCGCCGGCCACCGCCGGTCCCGCCGTCGGGATCGAGCCGGTGTGCGGCGTGCTGGCGGTGCTCACCCCGTACCCGATGGGTCCGAGCAGACCGGCACCCACGGCGGCGGCCCCGACGACGGTGACCGCCCACCTGGTCAGGCGCCCGGTCAGGAGGAACGCGCCGGCGGCCGCGAGACCGAGCACCAGCACGAGGACGCGCAGCCACGGGTGCCAGTCGGCGCTGCGGCCGAGCAGGACCCACGACCACAGTGCGGTGACAGCGGTGGTGCCGGCGAGGATCGCGGTGACCGCCGGGTTCGCCCGCGCCCGCCACAGCACGGCCGCGCCGACCGCCACCACCGCGCCGGCGGCGGGCGCGAGGGCCACGTCGTAGTACGCGTGGAAGATGCCCTGCATCAGGCTGAAGACCAAGCCGGTGACGAGCAGCCAGCCGCCCCAGATCAGCAGGCTCGCCCGGCTGCGGTCGGTGCGCGGGGCCCGCCACAGCAGCGCGACCGCCGTGATCAGCAGGATCAGCGCGGCGGGCAGCAGCCACGCGATCTGGCCGCCGTTCTCCGCGTCGAAGAGGCGGGTGAGGCCGGTCTGCCCCCAGCCGCCGCCCTGGCCACCGCCGACGCTGCCGGTCTCGTTGCCGTTGAGGCGCCCGAGGCCGTTGTAGCCGAGCGTGAGCTCGAGGATGCTGTTGTTCTGCGACCCGCCGATGTACGGGCGGTACCGCGCCGGCACCAGCTCGACGATCGCGATCCACCAGCCGGCCGCGACCACCATCGCCAGCCCGCCCCACAGCACCTGGACGACCCGGCGGCGCAGCGGGGTGGGGGCGGCGACCAGGTACGCGAGCGCGAACGCCGGCACCACCAGCAGCGCCTGCAGCATTTTGGTGAGGAAGCCGAAGCCGACCAGCGCGCCGGCCAGCATGAGCCACCGGGCGCTGGCGGTCTCGATCGCCCGCACGGTGGCGTACGCGCCGGCGACCAGCAGCAGCACCAGCAGCGCGTCCGGGTTGTTGAACCGGAACATCAGCACCGCCACCGGAGTGGTCGCCAGGATCGCGCCGGCCAGCAGGCCCGCGACCGGCCCCGACCAGCGGCGCACGGTGGCGTAGAGCAGCGCCACCGAGCCCACGCCCATCAGCGCCTGTGGCACGAGGACGCTCCACGAGCTGAGCCCGAAGACGCGCACGGACAGCGCTATCACCCACAGCGAGGCGGGCGGCTTGTCCACGGTGATCGAGTTGGCCGCGTCGGACGAGCCGAAGAAGAACGCCTTCCAGCTCGCCGAACCGGCCTGCACGGCCGCCGAGTAGAACGAGTTGGCCCACCCCGAGGCGCCCAGACCCCACAGGTAGAGCAAGGCGGTCGCGACGAGCAGGACCAGGAGTGCCGGGCGCGTCCAGGCCGGGTCGCCGGTGGGTCCGCGCCAGAGGCGGGCGGCGGCGGAGGTACGCCGGGGAGGCGCCGGCGCGGGCGTGGCCAGCACGGCTTCGGGCAATGTCGAGGTCATGCGGTCGAGGCTCTCGGGCGAAGCTGGTCCGTCCTTGTCCCGAGGCTGTGTCCCCACTGTGGGCTAGGGTCGTGCCTTGTGAAGGTGTGGATCTCTCATGAGCAGGGCAGGCAGTTGATCGGAGAGGTGCCGGGCGGCGTGACCGTGGAGGTCGCCGCGGCGCCGGACGCGCTCCCCTCGGACCCGGCCGGGGTGCGGTTCTGGGTGCCGCCCTTTCTCGCCCAGACCCAGTCGGCCAGCCTCGCGGCCAAGATGCCCGATCTGGAGGTCGTGCAGCTTCTCTCCGCCGGCGCGGACGTGTGGGTGGGCAAGCTGCCCGAGGGCATCGTGCTCTGCGACGCGCGGGGCGTGCACGACTCGCCGACCGCCGAGTGGGTGATGACCGCCATCCTGGCGCACTTGCGGGCGTTTCCGGCGTTCGTGCGGGCCCAGGCGCGAGGTGAATGGTCGTACGGCGAGCACACCCCGACCGACGAGCTGGCCGGCAAGCGGGTGCTGATCGTGGGGGCCGGCTCGATCGGGGCGGCGCTGGCGGCTCGGCTCGCGCCGTTCGAGGTCTCGGTGACCAATGTGGCGCGCAGCGCCCGGCCGGCCGAGGGAGTGCACGCCGTCGAGGAGCTGCCGGACCTGCTCCCGCACCACGACGTGGTCGTGCTCATCGTGCCGCTCACCGACCAGACCCGGGGCCTGGTCGACGCCCGCTTCCTCGCCGCGATGCCGGATGGCGCGCTGCTGGTGAACGGTGCGCGCGGCCCGGTCGTCGACACCGGCGCGCTGGTCGCCGAGCTCGCCACCGGGCGGATCGCGGCGGCCGCCGACGTCACCGAGCCCGAGCCGCTGCCCGCGGGTCATCCACTGTGGAGCATGCCCAACTTCCTGCTGACCCCGCACGTGGGCGGCTCGGTCCGCGGGCTGCTACCGCGGGCGTACAAGCTGGTGGGCGAGCAGTTGCGCCGCTTCGTGGCCGGCGAGACGCTGATCAACCAGGTGACGGAGGGTTACTGACCTCGACCAGGCGGGGCAGGTCGCGGTCGCGCACCGACGTGAGCGGCACGACCTGGCCGCTGGTCAGGCGGGCCAGCACGCGGCCGCGCCGGTCGGCGCCCAGCTCGCTGACCTCCGACCACGGGATGCGGCGCTGGCCGATGAGCGCGCGCACGCGCAGCCCCTCCGGCCCCGCGTCGGTGCCGGCCCGCAGCGCCCACGCCACGATCACCACCGGCACCAGCAGCACGGGCAGGTACTGCCATCCCGCGCTGGCCAGCGGGACCGCCCCGATCAAAGCGACGAGGGCCGCGATCGCGATCGCGCCGTGTGGCCGGAAGCGGATCCTTTTGGGCTGGTCGGTGCTCACCCGAACGATACTTTCACGGGCCACCGCGCCCCGGTGAGCGGGCATAGTCTGCACCCATGGCCACCTTGCTAGCGATCGGCACGGGAAAGGGTCTCTTCCTCGCCACCAGCGACGACGGTCGGCGCTCCTGGCGGGTCGACGGCCCGCACTTCCCGATGACCGCCATCTACGCGGTCGGCATCGACCGTCGGCGCGCGGCGCCGCGGGTGCTGGCCTCGGTCACCAGCTCGCACTTCGGTCCGAGCGTCGCCACCAGTGACGACCTCGGGCGCTCCTGGCAGGAGCCCGACCATGCGCCGGTGGCGTTTCCGGAGGAGACCGGCGCCACGCTCAAGCGGGTCTGGCAGTTCGCGCCCGCCTCGGCCGCCGAGCCCGAGGTGGTGTACGCGGGCACCCAGCCCTCCGCGCTCTTCCGCTCGGTCGACGGCGGCGTGACCTACGAGCTGGTCCGCGAGCTGTGGGACCACCCGCACCGGGAGCGGTGGGGTGCGGGCTACGGCGGCCAGGCGATCCACACGGTGCTGCCGCACCCCGACGACCCCGCCCGCGTGCTGGTGGCGATGTCCACCGGCGGGGTCTACCGCACGGCCGACGCCGGCCGCAGCTGGGCGCCGGGCAACGCCGGCATCCGGGCGTACTTCCTGCCCGACGAGTGGCCCGAGTTCGGCCAGTGCGTGCACAAGGTGGCCCGCGACGCCGTCGACCCCGACCGCCTCTACGCGCAAAACCACCACGGTGTCTACCGCTCCGACGACGGCGGCTCCAGGTGGGGCTCGATCGCGGACGGGCTGCCCAGCGACTTCGGCTTCCCGATGGTCGCCCACCCGTCCCGGGCCGGGGTGGTCTACAACTTCCCGCTGGTACGCGACGGCGAGCGCTTCCCAGTCGAGCACCGGTGCCGGGTTTTCCGCTCGGCCGACGCGGGCGAGTCGTGGGAGGCGCTCACCGACGGGCTGCCCGCCGAGCCGTACTATCCCTCCGTGCTGCGGGACGCGATGTGCGCCGACGACGCCGAGCCGGCGGGCGTCTACTTCGGCACCCGTTCCGGCGACGTCTACGCCAGCCGCGACGAGGGTGACTCGTGGTCGCGGGTCGCCGCCCACCTCCCCGATGTCCTCTGTGTACGGGCGGCGGAGGTCTGAGCACGTGGTGACCGTCCTGGTGCCGGGCGTGCTCCGCGGGGAAGCGGGCGGTGCCGCCCGCTTGGACGTGGCCGCCTCCGGCACGCTGCGCGCCGTGCTCGACGAGGTCGGTGCGCGCTGGCCGAGGCTGGAGCGGCGGATCCGCGACGAGCGGGGCGAGGTGCGCCGCTATGTCAACGTGTACGTGGACGGCGCCGACTGCCGGCTAGCCGACGGTCAGGACACGCCCGTGGCCGAGGGTGGGGAGGTGCGGATCCTCCCGTCGGTCGCGGGGGGATGATCTAGGCCCTGGCTTGGATACTCACCCGTAACCCGTGTGGCCGGCCATTCGTTACCGGTCATAGGTGCGGTGTCGCCAAAAGCGAAACCGCGCCGTCCCCCTCACTCCCCTCGGAAGAGGACCCGGCAGTGACAGTGCCGTACAACCCCGGCGCCAACACCCGGTTCGGTGCCGTCCCCACAGTGGACATCGCCGTGGCCGCGGCCGCCGCGGTGTGCTTCGCCGGCTCGCTCGCCGGCCTCACCCCTCCCGTCTTCGGCTACCTGGTGGGCGTGGGCGGGATCGCCGCGCTGGTCACCTACCGGCTGTGGCGCCTGGCCCTGGACATCCACGCCAAGCAGCACAGCTTCGGTCCGTGCCGCGGCGCCGGCTTCCTGGGCCTCGGCTCGCTCGCCGGCGGGCTGACCGCGGTCACGCTGACCCGGGTCGACGGCTCGCACCAGGCCGCGGTGAGCGCGGTCGGGCTGGGCGCGGCCGTCATGACGTACGTGCTCGGCGTCCTCCTCCTGCCCGGCGCGGCCACCACCCTCGGCATGCGCCTGCGACGCGCCTGCGACGGGGTCAGCATCGGCGTCAGCCTCGCGTTCGCCGGCTGGCTGCTGCCACCGCCCGGCGGCATGCCACCCGCCGCGCTCGCCGGGATGCTCTTCGCGGTCGGCGGCCTCTCGATCGTCACGGTGACGGCGCTGCGCGCCGCTCGCTACCGCCGCGCGGCCATCCTGTGTGGCCTCGGTTCCGGCGCCGCCGTGCTCGGCCTCGCGATCCAGACCATGATGATCGCGTACGGGGTGAGCGACCGCGCCCTGCTCTACCCGGCCGCCCTCGTGGTGATCGGTCCGGTGCTGGTGCTGCTCGGCGCCTACCGGGCGGACGCCGACGGCGACCTGGTGCCGCCCGACGAGCCGGAGACCCGCCTGTCCGGCTATCCGCTGCTGACCGTGCCGGCGCTGCTCGCGATGCTGGCCGCGCTGTACCACCTGATCACCGTGGGCGAGTTCGACCACACGGCGATCCTGATCGGCCTCATGGTCATCCCCACCGTCGTGGTCCGCGAGATCATGGCCGCGGCCGACGTGCGCCGCTTCGCCCGCCGCCTCGTCGAGCAGGAGGCGCACTTCCGCTCGCTCGTCGCCGGCGCCAACGACCTCATCATGATCGTCGACGACGACCTCGTGGTGCGGTGGCAGTCGCCCGCCGCGGCCCGCCTCTTCGGCCTCTCCGACGCCGACGTGGTCGGCCGGCCGTTCCCCGCGCTGATGCACCCCGACGACGCGGCCGAGGTGACCTCGCTGCTCACCGCCGTGCTGTCCGAGCGCCAGGCGCCGGGCCGCCCGCCGCTGGTCGAGGCGCGCTTCCGCGACGGATACGGCGCCTGGCGCGACACCGAGTCCACTGTGGGCGATCAGCGCGCCGTGCCCGAGGTGGCCGCGCTGGTCGTGCACCTCCGCGACGTTGGCGAGCGCCGCCACCTCGAGCGCACGCTGCACCAGCTCGCCTTCACCGACCAGCTGACCGGCCTCGCCAACCGCCGCGAGCTGATGCGCACGATCGTGAGCCAGCGCGAGGTGGCCGGGCACACCGGCGCGCTGCTGGTCATCGACCTGCACGGCATGGCCGACGTCAACGAGGTGCGCGGCCGCGAGATCGGCGACGTGGTCCTCATCGAGGTCGGTCGCCGCCTGCGCACGGCCGTCGGCTCCGACGACCTGCCCGCCCGCCTGGCCGGCGACGAGTTCGCGGTGGTCACGGTCGAGGGCCCCGTCCTGGCGTACGCGCTGGGCACCCGCCTGCTCACGATCCTCACCGAGCCGTACCAGCTCCCCGGCGCGATCGTGCACCTCAAGGTCAGCATCGGCCTGGCCGAGCTCTCCGGTGGCGACACCGTCGACGACGTGCTCCGCCGCGCCGACCTTGCCCGCCGCCGCGCCCGGCAGATGGGCCGCGACCGCATCGAGTGGTACGACGCGTACCTGGAAGAGCAGCTGGTCCGCCGCATGGACCTGGAGCGCGAGCTGCCCGGCGCCGCCGCCCGTGGCGAGCTCGACCTCGTCTACCAGCCGGTCCTCTCCCTGCCCGACCGCCAGCCGGTCGGCGTCGAGGCGCTGCTGCGCTGGCGCAACGCCACCCTCGGCACCGTGCTCCCCAACGAGCTGCTGCCGGTCGCGGAAGACCTCGCGCTGCTCGACGAGATCGGGCAGTGGGTGCTCGCCACCGCCGTCAAGCAGCTGGCCGCCTGGACCGTCCCCGGCCGCGACCTGTGGATGTCCATCAACGTCTCCCCGCGCGAGCTGGCCGCCTCCGACTACGTCACCCGCGTCAAGGCCGTGCTGGCCGAGCGCGACGTGCCGCCCGAGCTCCTCGTGGTCGAGGTGGCCGAGTCCCGCCTGGCCAACGACGGGGCCGCCGTGGTCACCCAGCTGGCGGCGCTGCGATCCCTCGGCGTCCGCACGGCCCTCGACGACTTCGGCGCCGGCCAGGCGTCACTGCAGCAGCTGAGGCGCCTGCCCGTCGACCTCCTGAAGATCGACGGCAGCATCATCTCGGCACCCACCGACCAGCTCCCCGCCGACCTGCAGGGCCACAGCCGCCCGCTGATCGACGTCGTCGCCGACCTGGGCCGCAGGCTGGGCGTGGAGATCATCGCCGAGGGCCTGGAGTCGATGGCCCAGATCCGCCAGGCCCAGGAGGCCGGCTGCGGCCTGGGCCAGGGCTTCGCGCTGGCGAGGCCAGCCCCGGCCGAGCGCGTAGAAGCCTTCCTGGAAGAGCACCGCGCCCCCTCCAACTGACGAGTGGGATGGCGTGCCACGGACGGTCGACGGCCGGATCTACACACCCCACAAGGCCGTGCGGCGGGTGGCCGACCACTTGGTAGACCATCTGGCCGAGATCGAGGCGAGGGTCGCCCGCGTGCCGACGATCCCCGATGCCTGGCACGCGTCGGCGTCGACGACACCGGCCGATCTGGCCCCGTTCACCCAGGACGACCTTGACGAGGCGCGGAGCCGCCTGACCCGGCTGGCGCAGATCTTCGAGGTCCGGCTGAGCGCGCTGACGGATGCCGAGCTCGACCGCCGCGACGGCGAAGCCTGGTCACCGAGGCAGATCGCCTTCCACCTGGAGGAGTCCCTCTACTACGCCGACGCCGTCGGCGATCTCCGCGCAGCGTCCAGCCCGCGAGGTTGATCAGCTTCCTCCCAAGACCCAGAAGCAGGTGAGCTACCGCGACGCCCGTCGTGGTCCAGACCGCCGCTCCCGCGGCCTCACCCTGCTTCGTTGGTCGCGGCCACCCCTGTAGATCAAGTGACCTTCGCGGTCGGGGTTACGGCGCCCGCGCCACCACGGCAAGTGGCAGCGTCCGCTGATCGGTGGTCAACCCTGGCCTCGAACAGATCGTGGTACCCAGGTCCCCCCATAGGGGGTCTGAAGTACCACGATCTGTTCACTGCGACCGTCTAGCGCCCATCCAAGCAGGGCCCCACACCCGGTCGGCTGCGGCCGCACACCCCACCCCGAAGTGCCATCCCGACGGCATCGACCTTGAAGCGGGCGTTGGTCCGCTCCGCTCGTGTGGGTTGATGGGTATCGGGATGGCAGTTCCACCATCCTGATGGTCCGGAGCGCTCACGCCGGAGGCAGAAGGTCTTGACCCGCGAACCCGCCGGCCCGCGGGAGCATACGGCCTGTAACTGGCACCAACGCGGGCAAAAATGTGCGTGACGAACGACGTAGGTGCCCGGCCAGCCACCGCTGGGCTGGGCGCGCAAGCGGGGCAGCTCGACAGCCTCGTGCGAAGGGCTTGGGGCGCGGACCGGGGGCAAATCTGGGTGTGACGAAAGGACGCCATGGCCGAGATCGGCCATGGCGTCCGCTCGAACGTCGCTGTCAGGCCTTGTAGCCGGGCATCGGGTAGGACGCGAGCAGGTCACTGACCTCGCCCGCGATCCGGTCGAGCGTGCTGTCGTCTTCCTTGACGGCCGCCGTCACGGCCTCGTCCATCCAGGCGGCCACCTGCGGCATCTGCGCCTCGGTGAGCCCGCGCGTGGTCAGCGCCGGCGTGCCGAGCCGGATGCCCGACGGGTCGAAGGGCTTGCGGGTGTCGTACGGCACGGTGTTGTAGTTGAGCTCGATGCCCGCCCGGTCCAGGGCCTTGGCCGCGGGCTTGCCGCCGACGCCCTTGCCGGTCAGGTCGGCGAGGATCAGGTGGTTGTCGGTGCCGCCGGAGATGAGGTCGAAGCCCCGCTCCACCAGCGCCGTCGCCAGGGCCTTGGCGTTGGCCACCACCTGCGCGGCGTACTCCCGGAAGGCGGGTGTGGACGCTTCGCGGAGCGCGACCGCGATGCCCGCGGTCGTGTGGTTGTGCGGGCCGCCCTGCAGGCCGGGGAAGACGGCGCGGTCGACGGCCTTGGCGTGCTCCTCGGTCGTGAGGATCATCGCGCCGCGCGGGCCGCGCAGGGTCTTGTGGGTCGTGGTGGTGATGACGTCCGCGTGGCCGACCGGGGTCGGGTGGGCGCCGCCGGCGATGAGGCCGGCGATGTGGGCGATGTCGGCGGCCAGGACGGCGCCGACCTCGCGGGCGATCTCGGCGAACGTGGCGAAGTCGATCGTCCGGGGGATGGCGGTGCCGCCGGCGAAGATCACCTTGGGGCGCTCGCGGCGGGCGAGGTCGCGCACCTCGTCGAAGTCGATGAGGCCCGTCTCGCGCGACACCCCGTACGAGACCGAGTTGAACCACTTGCCGGTCGCGGAGACCGACCAGCCGTGGGTCAGGTGGCCGCCCATCGGCAGCGACATGCCCATGACCGTCTCACCCGGCTGCAGGAACGCCAGGTAGACGGCGAGGTTGGCCGGTGAGCCGGAGTACGGCTGGACGTTGGCGTGGTCGACGCCGAAGAGGGCCTTGGCCCGCTCGATCGCCAGCGTCTCGATCTGGTCGACGAACTGCTGGCCCTCGTAGTAGCGCTTGCCGGCGTAGCCCTCGGAGTACTTGTTGGTGAGGACGGTGCCGCTGGCCTCGAGCACCGCCTCGGAGACGTAGTTTTCCGAGGCGATCATGCGCAGCTTGTCGTGCTGGCGCTGGGCCTCGCCCTCGATGAGGCCGGCGAGCTCCGGGTCGGCGGCGGTCAGGTGCGGGATTTGGGGCACGTGCACGGCGACTCCTGGTGTGTCAACGATGACCGGCACCCAGGCGCGCGGTGCCGCGATCGTGGTCGCTCCCCGGTGGTCTCTTCCACCTCAATGCGCCAGTCGCGAGTACCCGACGAGCTTAGCGAACGGGCCTTGAGCGTGGTGCGGGCCGCCACTAACGGGTGGCGGGTGCGGCAGTGCTCCCCCTTGGGGTGAGGTGGGCGGTCTCGTCCTGGTACGCCCCGATGGGTCGCCCTTCGATCGCGGCCAGGAGCTGGCGGGCGGCGTGCGCGCCGTACGCGGGGATGTCCCGCCCCAGCGCCGTGAGCGGCGGGTGCGTCAGCTGGCACAGCGCCGAGTCGTCCCAGGCCACGATCGACAGGTCGCCCGGCACCGCGAGCCCCATCTCCTGCGCCACGGCCAGACCCGCGATCGCCATCACGTCGTTGTCGTAGATGATCGCCGTGGGACGGCTGGCCGAGCTGAGGAAGCGGCGCGTCGCGCGGGCGCCCTCCTCGCCGGTGTAGTCGGACGGCACGGTCAGCGACTGCTCCAGCCCGAGCCGCTCGCCCGCGTCGACGAACGCCTGGCGGCGGATCTCCGTGTGCAGCAGCCCGGGCAGGCCGCCGACCCGCGCGATGCGGCGGTGGCCGAGCGCCACCAGGTACTCCATGGTTTCCACCAGCGCTGCCGCGTCGTCCGCCCAGACGCTGGCCAGGCTGCCCGTGTGCCCGGGGCCGCCGATGACGACCGCGGGGAGCTGGAGCTCCTCCAGCACGGGCACCCGCCGGTCGTCGAGCCGCAGGTCGCAGACGAACACGCCGTCCACCCGCCGCTCGCCCCACCAGCGCCGGTACACCGCGATCTCGGCGTCCGGGTCGGCGACGACCTGGAGGGTCAGCGCGTACGAGCGGGCCGACAGCACCGCCTCCACGCCGCTGATCAGCTCCATGAAGAACGGCTCGATGCCGAGGATGCGAGCCGGACGGCAGAGGGCGAGCCCGACCGCGTTGGCGGTGGCTCCGGAGAGCGCGCGGGCGGCGCTGTTGGGGTTGAACCCGATCTCCTGAGCGATCGCGATGATGCGCTGCCGGGTCGCCTCGGAGACGCCGGGCTGCCCGTTGAGGGCATACGACACGGCGCCCTTGGAGACGCCGGCACGCCGCGCGATGTCCGCGATGGTGGGTCGCTTCACGTGGCGCTCCTTCGTCACAAGCCGTCCTACGCTACCGCGCGCCCAGCTCAAACCGGGTCTGCCGCAGAACGCTTGTCCGGTTAAGTGACCTTCAAATTACAGGTTGATCTAGCTGTTTACCTGCCATTGACACTCCGTGTGCCCGGTCGTACCGTGTGCCTACTCAACCGGTTCAGTCAACACTCATCAATGCTGTGGCGCTAGTCATATGTGGAGGCACTCATGCGCACGCGATTGGCGGTCGTCACGGCCGCGGCCGCGATAACCGCTCTGGTGGCCGGCTGCACCACCTCCGGTGGCGGCGACGAGCCGGCCGAGGACGCCGAGGGCCCGGTGAGCCTGACCTTCTGGAACACCGGCACCGATGAGGGGGCCCAGGCGCTCCAGGTCGCCGCGGACCAGTACAAGCGGTCCCACCCCGACGTCACGATCAAAGTCCAGGCGATCACCTGGGACGACGGACACGCGAAGGTGCTCACCGCCGCCACCTCCAAGTCCGGGCCGGACATCATCTCCGGCGGCATGTCGTGGGGGATCGAGTTCGGTGAGATCGGCGGCATGCTCGACCTCAACAAGGAGGACATCGGCGACATCAAGTCAAAGACCCGGCCCGAGGTGATGAAGTCGATCACCTCGCAGGACGGCGGGGTCTACGGCGTCTCCCTGGACAACGCGTTCTACCTGCTCTACTACCGGCCCGACCTGCTTACGAAGGCCGGGCTGAGCGGCCCGCCGAAGACGTGGGAGGAGCTGACCTCCGCCATCACCAAGCTGAAGGCGGCCGGTGTGAAGACCCCGCTGGTGGAGAACTGGAGCACCTTCGAGTGGCTGCCCTGGTTCAACTGGCTGAAGCAGGCCGGCGGCTCGCTCTACGCCGACGACTGCTCCAAGGCCACCATCGACAGCGACCAGGCGGTGCTCGCCACCACCATGTGGGCCGACCAGTACCGCAAGCACGGCGTGCCGAAGGCCTCCAACGACTCCGCCGCCGGCCTCGCCAAGGGCGACGTGGCGATGGCCATCGACGGCTCCTGGGTGGTCAACAGCATTGACACCGCGCATCCCGCTCTCAAGGGGAAGTGGCAGGTCGCCGCGCTGCCGACCGGTCCCGCGGGCGCCGGCACGTTCGTCGGCGGCCGGATCATCGGCGTGATGTCCTACACCAAGTACCCCACGGCCGCCGTCGACTTCATCAAGTGGCTGTACACGGACGAGGCCATCCAGCTGATCCAGACGGAGACCTACAACAAGGGTGGGGAGCTGTGGCTCTCGCCGCGGCCGGAGCTGCTCGACAGCCTCAACGCCACCGATAACGTGAAGCAGACGCTCAAGACCACGATGGACACCATCAGCGGCCCGCCCAACTGCAAGGGCTGGGAGGTCAGCGGGTCCGAGGTGACCAAGAAGCTGCAGGGGGTCGTCAACGACAACGTCGACCCGAAGAAGGCGCTCTCCGAGGCCGCGACGATCATGAACAACAACCTCAAGTAGATGGCCACACCGACCACCACCGCGCCGGCGCCGGGGGCGCCGGCCGCGGGGGCCAAGGGTTCTGATCAGGTACGCCGGGTGAAGCGCTCGCCCGCCCTGCGGCGCATGCGGCTGCGGCGGGCGCTGCCCGGATACCTGATGCTGCTCCCGTTCGCCGTGCTCTTCGTGGCGTTCCTGGTGTGGCCGCTGGCCAACTCGCTGTACTTCGCGTTCACGAACTACAACGGTGTGAAGCCGCCGTCCTTCGTCGGCTTCGACAACTTCCAGCGGCTGTGGTTCGAGGACGAGCGGTTTCGCAAGGCGGTCGTCAACTCGTTCATCTACGTGACGGCGGCGGTCGCCCTCACCACCGCGTTCGCGCTGGCGCTCGCGGTCGCCTTCCGGGGCACGAGCTGGCGCGACCGCATCATGCGGACGCTCTTCTTCCTCCCCGCCGTGACCTCCACCATCGCGGTCGCGCTGATCTGGCGGTGGATCTTCTCCGGCGAGGACTTCGGCCTCGCCAACACCATCATCGGGTGGTTCAACGCGGAGCCGGTGCAGTGGCTCGCCACACCAAAGTGGACGATCCCGATCCTGGTGCTGATGGCGGTCTGGGGCGGCTGCGGCTACGGCATGGTGATCTTCGTGGCCGGGCTCAACGCGATCCCGGAGGAACACTACGAGTCGGCGCGGCTGGACGGGGCCAACGCGTGGCAGCAGTTCTGGTACATCACGCTGCCGCAGCTCAAGCCGGTCACCACGTACGTCGTCATCACCAGCCTCATCTCCGCGTTCCAGATCTTCGAGGCGGTCTACATCGTCTTCCGAGCGGTCAGCAGCGTCGGCGGTGTGCAGGACAGCGGCCTGATGCTCGTGCCGTACCTCTACGACATGGGCTTCACGAAGTTCCAGCTCGGCTACGCCTCGGCGATCGCCTGGTCGCTCTTCATCATCATCTTCATCGTGAGCATGATCCAGCTCCGGGTGACCCGCGCGCTGAAGGAGCTGTGATGCGACGCGACCTCTGGCCCAGGCTCAGCCGGGTCCCGCTGTACATCTTCGGCCTCACCATGCTGGTGCCCTTTTACTGGATGGTCACCGCGGCCTTCAAGCCCGTACCGGAGCTGACCAAGAACCCACCCAGCTTCGTGCCGACCGATCCGACGCTGGACGCGTTCTACGAGCCGGCGTACGACCCGAACCAGCGGGGCGAGCAGATCGTCTCCGGGCTCTTCCAGCGCTTCACCGACGTGCCGGGCGGCTTCGGGCGGTTCATGCTCAACAGCTTCGTCATCGCCACCAGCATCACGGTGCTCTCGCTGCTGCTCGCCTCGCTCGCCGCGTACGCGCTGACCAAGATGGACCTGCCCGGCAAGCGGTTCATCTTCGTGGTCATCGTGGCCTCGATGATGGTGCCCTGGCAGGTCAGCCTGATTCCCAATTACCTCATCGTGCGCAACCTCGGCTGGCTCAACAGCTACGAGGGGTACATCATCCCGGCGCTCGCGAAGGCGTTCGTGGTCTTCTTCCTCGTGCAGTACATGCGCTCGATCCCGGACGACCTGGTGCACGCCGCCCGGGTCGACGGCGCGGGGGAGTGGCGGATCTGGTGGCGGGTGGTGATGCCGCTGATGCGGCCGGCGCTCGCGGCGATGGCCATCTTCGTCGTGCTCTCCGAGTGGAACAACTTCCTCTGGCCGCTGATCATCGTGCAGAGCGACGACATGGCCAACCTGCCCGTGGCGCTGTCCCGACTGAACGCCTCGAACGCGTTCAACCCGCAACACATGGCGGTCATCATGGCCGCCTCCTTGCTCACCTCCCTGCCTACCGTCATCGTTTTCTTGTTCTTCCAGAAGCACTTCACCAGGGGCATCGCGCTGTCCGGCATCAAGGGGTAACTGAACATGGGTGACTACCGACCGCTGCACGACGGTTGGACACTGGCATCGGCGGACTCGTCGGTCGGCCCGGTGCCGGCGGCCGTGCCCGGCTGTGTCCATACCGATCTGCTGGCTGCCGGCCGCATTCCCGACCCGCACCTCGACGACAACGAGACCGCGCTGCACTGGATAGGCCACACCGACTGGGTCTACGAGACGGCGTTCACGTGGGATGGCACCGACGATCCCCGCGTCGACCTCGCCTGCGCCGGGCTGGATACGGTCGCCACCGTCACCCTCAACGGTGTCGAGCTCGGCAGCACCGCCAACATGCACCGCTCGTACCGCTTCGACGCGCTCCCACACCTGAGGGCCGGCGACAATCAGCTGCGGATCCACTTCGGCTCGGCGTACCGGTACACGGACGAGATGCGCGCCCAGGTCGGCGACCGGCCCAACGCCTACCCCGACCCGTTCAACCTCATCCGCAAGATGGCCTGCAACTTCGGGTGGGACTGGGGGCCCAACGCCGTCACCGCCGGCATCTGGCAGCCGATCGGCCTGCACAGCTGGGGCACGGCCCGGCTGGCCGGCGTCCGTCCACTGGTGACGGTCGACGAGGGGGTCGCGCGGGTCGCCGTGCACGTCGAGGTGGAGCGGGAGAGCGACGAACCCCTCGCGGTCAGCGCGGCCGTCGCCGGCGTCCGCGCCCAGACCACCATCGCGCCAGGAGAGCGCACGGCCGTCGTGACGCTGGAGGTCCGCGACCCCGAGCTGTGGTGGCCCCGGGGGTACGGCGAGCAGGTTCGCCACATCCTCGACGTCACGCTGCGCTCGGCGACGGAAAACGTGGTCGACACGTGGCAGCGGCGGATCGGCTTCCGCTCGGTGCGCCTCGATACGGCGCCGGACCCGCACGGCACCCCGTTCACGTTCGTGGTCAACGGCGTGCCGGTCTTCGCCCGCGGCGTCAACTGGATCCCCAACGACACGTTCGTCACCCGGATGACCCGGGAGCTGTACGCGGAGCGGCTCGACCAGGCCTGCGACGCCAACATCAACCTGCTCCGGGTGTGGGGCGGCGGCCGGTACGAGTCGGAGGAGTTCTACGACCTGGCCGACGAGCTCGGGCTGCTCGTCGTCCAGGACTTCCTCTTCGCCTGCGCCGCGTACCCGGAGGAGGAGCCGATCGCGAGCGAGGTGGTGGCCGAGGCGCGCGAGCAGGTGACCCGGCTCGCCAGCCACCCGAGCCTCGTCGCCTGGTTCGGCAACAACGAGAACATCTGGGGCTTTCACGACTGGGGCTGGCCGGAGCGGCTCGAAGGGCGCACCTGGGGCGAGGGCTACTACCTGGACGTGCTGCCGGCCATCGTCGCCGAGCTCGACCCCACCCGGCCGTACTGGCCGGGCAGCCCGTACTCCGGCCGCCCCGACCTGCACCCCAACGACCCGGCGCACGGCAGCATGCACATCTGGGACGTGTGGAACGACCGCGACTACGTCCACTACCGCGACTACCGCCCCCGGTTCGTCGCCGAGTTCGGCTACCAGGGCCCGCCGGTGTACGCCACGCTGCGCCGGGCGATCAGCGACGAGCCGCTGGCCCACGACTCGCCGGGCATGCGCCACCACCAGAAGGCGCTGGACGGCGACCTCAAGCTCCAGCGTGGACTCGACGCGCACCTCCCGGCGCCCCGCGACTTCGACGACTGGCACTACCTCACGCAGGTCAACCAGGCCCGCGCCCTCGCGCTCGGCATCGAGCACTTCCGCTCGCTCCGTCCACTGTGCATGGGCACGGTCATGTGGCAGCTCAACGACTGCTGGCCGGTCACCTCGTGGGCGGCGGTCGACGGCGACGGGCGGCGCAAGCCGCTGTGGTATTCGCTGCGCCGCGCGTACGCGGACCGCCTGCTCACGATCCAGCCGCGCGACGGCGAGCTGGTGCTCGTGGCGGTCAACGACGGGGCGGAGCCGTGGCGCGGCCCGGCCAGCGTCACCCGGCTGGCCATCTCGGGCGAGCCGCGCGGCAAGACCGCGGTGGACCTCGACGTGCCGCCGCACTCGGCCGTGACGCTGCCGCTGCCCGGCGACGTGACCGGCAGCGAGGACCCGCGGCGCGAGCTCCTGCTGGCCGAGAGCGAAGGGCGGCGGGCGTGGTGGTTCTTCGCCGAGGACAAGGACATCGCCTACCCCGCGCCCGAGTACGAGACGACCGTGGAGCCCGTGCCGGAGGGGTGGCGGGTCACCGTGCACGCCGGCACGATCCTCCGCGACCTGGCCCTCTTCCCCGACCGCCTGCACCCGACAGCGACGGTGGACGACCTGCTGGTAACCCTGCTCCCAGGCGAATCAGCGACCTTCCTGGTAACGGCCACCGCCTCCCTGGACCCCGCGGCGCTGACCAGCCATCCCGTCCTGCGCTGCGTCAACGACGTGCCGGTCACGTGAGCGGACCCGTCCTCGCGGTCGACGTGGGCGGCACCAAGATCGCGGCGGCGATCGTGGAGCCGGATGGGATCCTTCGGGCCCGGGCCACCACGGCCACGCCAGCCGGAGCCGGGGGCGAGAAGGTCGCGGCCGCGCTCGACCGGCTGGTGCGCGACGTCGCCGCGCAGGGACCACCGGCCCGCCTGGTGGGGCTCGGCGTCGGCTCGGCCGGCCCGCTCGACATCGCCGCCGGCACGGTCAGCCCGGTCAACATCCCCGACTGGCGGCCGTACCCCATCCTCGACGCCCTCCGCCCGATCCTGCCCGGTCGTCACGCGGTGCTGGCCGGCGACGGGCACTGCATGGCCCTCGGCGAGTACTGGCGGGGCGGCCACACCACCGCCGCGATGCTCGGCATGGTCGTCTCCACGGGTGTCGGCGGCGGGCTGGTGCTCGACGGGCGGATTCACGCCGGCATCACCGGCAACGCCGGCCACATCGGCCACATCGTGGTCGACCTCGACGGTCCACAGTGTCCCTGCGGCGGCCGCGGCTGCGTCGAGGCACTCGCCAGTGGACCGTCGATGACGAAGTGGGCGCTGGGCCAGGGCTGGGCGCCCGCCGGCCCTCCGGACGCCCGCACGCTCGCCCGGGACGCCCGCGACGGCGATCCCGTCGCCCGGGCCGCGTTTCAGCGCTCCGCGACCGCACTCGCCGCCGGCATCGTCTGCGCCAGCGGCCTGCTCGACCTCGACGACGTGGTGGTCGGCGGCGGCGTGGCCGGCGCTGGCGACCTCCTCTTCACCCCACTCCGCGCGGCCGTCGCCGACCTGGCCGGTCTCGCCTTCATCCGCCGGGTGCGGATCCACCCGAGCACGCTCGGCACAGACGCGGGCCTGCTCGGCGCCGCCGCTCTCATTCTCGGGAGTACCTCATGAAAGTGCGTCCCCTCCTCGCCCTCCTCACCGCACTCGCCGTCATCGCCCCAGCCGTCCCCGCCACCGCCGCACCGCCCGCGAAGGATGGTTTCGTCACGCGGCACGGTGCCGACCTCAAGCTCGACGGTAAGAAGTTCCGCTTCGGCGGGACCAACAACTACTACCTGATGTACAAGTCACGGCTGATGGTCGACGACGTCTTCGCCGACGCGAAGACCGCCGGCTTCACGGTCATGCGCACGTGGGGCTTCCTCGACATCGGCAACCAGGACGGCTCCAACTCGGTCGCCGGCAAGGCCGACGGCGTCTACTTCCAGTACTGGGACGGCACGAAGCCGGCGTACAACGACGGCGCCGACGGGCTGGAGCGCCTCGACTACGTGCTCAAGGCCGCCGGCGACGCCGGCATCAAGTTGATCGTGCCGCTCACCAACAACTGGAACGACTTCGGCGGCATCGCCCAGTACGTGCGGTGGCGCGGCGAACTGTCTTCTGACAGGGCGGGTAACCACGACGACTTCTACACCGACCCGGTCATCCGCGGCTGGTACAAGGACTGGATCTCGCACGTCCTCAACCGCACCAACACGTTCACCGGCGTGAAGTACAAGGACGATCCCGCCGTGATGACGTGGGAGCTCGGCAACGAGCCACGCTGCAAGGGATCCGGTGGCTACCCCACCTCGCCCGACTGCACCACCCAGACGCTCACCACGTGGGCCGACGAGATGACCCGCCACATCAAGGCGGTCGACCGCAAGCACCTGGCGGGCGTCGGCGACGAGGGCTTCTTCTGCGACGACCGGACCAGCTCCGACTGGACGATCAACTGTGGCGAGGGCGTCGACTCGATCGCGCTCGCCAAGCTGCCCGCCGTGGACGTCATGTCGTACCACCTGTACCCGAAGCCGTGGGGCAAGGACGCGGCCTGGGGCACCACCTGGATCGAGCGGCACAACCGCGAGGCCCGGCGGGTCGGCAAGCCGGCGATGCTCGGCGAGTTCGGCTGGTCGGACAAGGCCGACCGCAACCCGATCTTCCAGGAGTGGACGGACGCGGCCCGGGAGAGCGGCGGCAGCGGCTGGCTCTACTGGATCCTCTCCGGCGTGCAGGACGACGGCTCCCTCTACCCCGACTACGACGGCTACACCGTCTACTGCCCGAGCGCGGTGTGCATCACGCTCACCAACGCCGCCGACGAGATCCGCCGCGGCCTGCGCTCCCGGCCGCCGGTGGCCGACGACGACTCGGCCGTCACCGCCTTCGGGACCGCGGTGACGCTCACCCCGGCGGCGAACGACATCGCGTACCGCACGTCGGTCCGCGCCTCGTCGATCGATCTCGACCCGGCGGCGGCCGGGCAGCAGCGGTCCGCGACCGTCGCGGGCGGAGTGTTCACGCTGGACGGTGGGGCCGTGACGTTCACACCCGCGGCTGACTTCCGCGGGCGGGCGGTGGCCGGCTACACGGTGCGCGACCTCGCCGGCCGTACGTCCAATGTGGCCAGCCTGACGATCACCGTGCTGCCCGAGGCGACGCCGCCGATCCAGCTCGCCACGTTCGAGACCGGCACCGAGGGCTGGGCGCCCGCGCCGTGGCAGACCAACGCCGGCACCACGGCACAGACCGCCGACTTCCACACCGAGGGCGCGTACGGGCTGCACATCTCGGCCGCCGGCGGTGGCTGGTTTGGCATCCGGCTGGCCGCGCCGCTCGACCTGACCAGCAAGGTGGCGCTCAAGTTCGACCTGCGCACCGGCCCGGACGCGGGCACGAGCGGCGCGATCGCGGTCCAGTACGGCGACGTGCCGAGCTGGTGCCAGTCCAACTTCGCCTGGGTGCCGCAGAACAGCCAGGTCACCGTCACGGCCGACCTGCTGACCCAGATGTCGTGCGACGCGGCCGCGCTGGCCGATGTACGCGAGATCTACGTCTGGGCGCACCCGGGCGAGTTCGACATCGACAACGTCCGCGCCGAATGACCGGCTACGGCACCAACCGATAGGCCCCGTCGCTCGCCGAGGTGGCCATGGAGGCGTAAGCGCGCAGCGCGGCTGACACCGGACGCTCCCGGTCGACCGGGGTGTACGGCTTGTCGCGCTTCTCCTGGGCCACCCGGCGGGCGTCGAGCACGTCGTGCGGCACCTTGAGCTCCAGCGTGCGGCCGGGGATGTCGATGGCGATCTCGTCGCCGTCCTCCACCAGGGCGATCAGGCCACCGCCGGCCGCCTCCGGGGAGACGTGGCCGATGGAGAGGCCCGAGGTGCCGCCGGAGAAGCGGCCGTCGGTGATCAGCGCGCAGGCGCGGCCCAGGCCCCGGCCCTTGAGGAACGAGGTCGGGTAGAGCATCTCCTGCATGCCCGGCCCGCCCTTCGGCCCCTCGTACCGGATGACCACGACGTCGCCGGCCACGACCTCCTTGTTGAGGATGCCGCTGACCGCCGCCTCCTGAGACTCGAAGACCCGGGCCGGGCCGGTGAAGCGCCAGACATCCTCGGACACGCCCGCGGTCTTGACCACGCAGCCGTCCGGCGCGAGGTTGCCGTGCAGGATCGCGAGCCCGCCGTCCGCCGTGTACGCGTGTGCCTTGTCGCGGATGCAGCCCTCGGCCGCGTCCACGTCGAGGCGGTCCCAGCGGTTTTCGGTGGAGAACGGCTGGGTGGTGCGCACCCCGCCGGGCGCGGCGTGGAAGAGCTCGATCGCCTCCGGCTTCGCCGACCCGCTCCGGATGTCCCACTCGGCGAGCCACGAGGAGAGGTCGGTGGAGTGCACGGAGCGCACGTCGCGCTGGAGCAGGCCGGCGCGGTCGAGCTCGCCGAGGATGGCCGGGATGCCGCCGGCCCGGTGCACGTCCTCCATGTGGTACTTGGGGGAGTTGGGCGCGACCTTGGAGAGGCACGGCACCCGCCGGGAGATGGCGTCGATGTCCGCGACGCCAAAGTCGAGCTCCGCCTCGCGGGCGGCGGCCAGCAGGTGCAGCACCGTGTTGGTCGAGCCGCCCATCGCCACGTCCAGCGCGACCGCGTTCTCGAACGCGCTCCGCGAGGCGATCGAGCGGGGGAGGACCGAGGCGTCGTCGTTCTCGTACCACTGCTTGGCGATGTCGACGACGATCTGGCCGGCCCGCTCGAAGAGGGCCTTGCGCGCGGCGTGGGTGGCGAGGGTCGAGCCGTTGCCGGGGAGGGCGAGGCCGATCGCCTCGGTGAGGCAGTTCATCGAGTTGGCGGTGAACATGCCGGAGCACGAGCCGCAGGTCGGGCAGGCGGAGCGCTCGATGCCGCCGAGCTGCTCGTCGGTGACCGCGTCGTTGGACGAGGCGATCATCGCGTCGATGAGGTCGATCCGCCGGGGCGAGCTTGCGAGCCCCGCCGAAGGCTCAGTGTGGACGATGCCGTCGAGGGCGAAGCCCTCGACCTTGCCGGCCTCCATGGGGCCGCCGGAGACGAAGACCGTGGGGATGTTGAGCCGCAGCGCGGCGATCAGCATGCCCGGCGTGATCTTGTCGCAGTTGGAGATGCAGACGAGCGCGTCCGCGCAGTGCGCGTTGACCATGTACTCGACGGCGTCCGCGATCAGCTCGCGGCTGGGCAGCGAGTAGAGCATGCCGCCGTGGCCCATCGCGATGCCGTCGTCGACGGCGATCGTGTTGAACTCGCGCCCGATGCCGCCGGCCTCGAACACCGCGTCGGCGACCAGGCCGCCGAGGTCTTTGAGGTGCACGTGCCCCGGCACGAACTGGGTGAAGCTATTGGCGATCGCGACGATCGGCTTGCCGAAATCGTCATCCGTCATGCCGGTGGCGCGCCACAGGGCGCGGGCGCCGGCCATGGTGCGACCATGCGTGGAGGTCCTCGACCGCAGCTCAGGCATGAAACCAGTCTGTCACGTTTCAATATGCGGGAATTGCCTAGTACCACCTAGTCCGATTAGGCGCTTCGTGCCAATCCGTGACGGGTCGCACACGTCGTCCCCCATGCCCCCTGGATATCCGGCAGCATGGTTTCGTGCCCCTCCCCTCGGTGGTGGCTGCCGTCGCGACGGCAGGCGTGGTGTTCGTGCTGGTCTGCGCCGTGCGTCTGGCCGCGTCGGCGCGAGCGCGCGCTGATGCTCGCCGCCGTGCCCACCGGCTGCTCGCCGCCGGGGCCGTCGCCGGCACCCTGACCGCCGCCGGCGGCATCGTGGCCAGCCTCGCCCTGCGGGAGCACATGGTCCACACCCAGGGCGACCAGACCATGCTGGGCAGCCTGCTCGCGGTCGGCGTCGCCCTGAGCAGTGGTCTGCTGCTGTTCGGCCTGCTCCTGCTGCCCGGGGTCGCGCCCACGCTGTCCGGCGCCCTGCGCTACCTGCTCGACGCCGTGGTGATCGCGACGGCCATCTGGTTCGTCGGCTGGGTGCTGCTGTCCGAGCCGACCCGCGCGCTGGGCGGAAGCACCCCACGCTGGTGCCAGCCCCTGCTCATCCCGGCGGCGGTCGTCGCCCTGTCGATCGGCGTCACCGCGATCACGATGATGCGCGCCCCGCGGCCGCGCGGGCCCGTCGTCTGGGTCGGTTGCGGCGCCACGGTGGCGGCGGTGTCCGGCCTCGGCCTGGCCGGCGGCGTGTGCCAGGGCGCGACCTCGCTGGTCTACGCCAGCGTGATCGCGTTCGCGGCCGGGATCGGCGTCGTGGCGGTCGCCGCCCCTCGCACCGACCGCGTGCTCGCCCCGCCCGGAGACCCCGGCTCCGCCATCGACGAGGAGCTGAGCCGCCGAGGCAGTGCCTACGCGTTCCTGCCGATGGCCGCGATGGCCGCCTCCGCGCTCTACCACCTGGTCCGCGGCGGCGACTTCGACCTGGTCGGCATCGTGACCGGCAGCCTGGAGGGCTTCGTCCTGGTGGCGCGGCAGTTCCTGGCCCTGCGCGATGTGAAGGCGTACGCGGAGAAGCTGCGCGACCGCGAGGCCCACTTCCGCGAGCTGGCCCACACCGACCCGCTCACCGGCCTGGCCAATCGGCGCGGCCTGCTCAGCGCGCTGGAAGACGAGCAGGTGGCCGGCGCCGAGGCGGTGCTGCTCGCGCTCGACCTCGACGGGTTCAAAAACGTCAACGACATGCGCGGCCACGACGTGGGCGACGCGGTGCTGGTCGAGGTCGGGCAGCGCCTCCGGATGAATCTGCGCCCCGGCGACGTGGCCGCCCGGCTCGGCGGCGACGAGTTCGCGGTGCTGATGTGGGCCCGCCCGGCGGAGGCCAAGCGGGCCGCGTCCCGGCTGCTCAGCGCGCTCGGCGGGCCGTATGAGCAGGAGATGGGCACCGTCTTCCTCTCGGTCAGCATCGGGCTGGCCGGGTGCGCGACCGTCCCCGACGTGACCACGCTGCTGCGCAACGCCGACCTCGCGCTGCGCTGGGCCAAGACCCACGGCAAAAACCGGGTCGAGCTATACGACGTCGAGTACGACGTGAAGCTGCGCCGCCGCACCGAGCTGGAGCACGAGCTGCGCGGCGCGATCGACCGCGACGAGCTGCACCTGCAATACCAGCCGGTGGTGGTGCTTCCCGACGTGCGGCCGGTCGGCGCCGAGGCGCTGCTGCGGTGGCAGCATCCCCGGCTGGGTCGGGTCGGTCCAGACGAGTTCATCCCGGTCGCCGAGGAGTGCGGGATGATCAATCGGCTCGGCGCCTGGGTGCTCCACCAGGCCTGCCACCAGCTGTCCCGGTGGCTGGCCGAGGGCCACGACGTCTGGGTGTCGGTCAACGTCTCGCCCCGCGAGCTGCACGCCACCTGCTACGTCGACCAGGTGAAGGACGCGCTGCGCGCGCACCGGGTGCCGCCGCAGCGGCTCGTGCTGGAGGTGACCGAGCACGCCGTCTCCACCGACGTGGAGGAGCTGATCCGGCGGCTGCGCGACCTGCGTGAGACCGGGGTGCGGATCGCCCTCGACGACTTCGGCGCCGGCTACTCGTCGCTGGGCCAGCTGCGCCGGCTCCCGGTCGACATCTTGAAGATCGACCACTCGCTGGTGGTCAAGGAGATGGTCCGGGTGGTGGTCGAGCTCGGTCACCAGTTCGGCCTGGAGGTGATCGCCGAGGGCATCGGCGACCAGCGACAGATGGCGATGGTGGTCGAGGCGGGATGCAAGCTCGGCCAGGGTTACCTGTCCGGATGGCCCGTGCCGGCCGAGCACTTCGAGGCTCGCTTGGAGTCCGTTACGTCTCCCGCTCGAGTCGTGCCGGTGCCCGAGCAGAAGAGTGACAGAGAGCAAAACGCGGGGCCTCCGCCACGCCGCGCCCAGAATGTGAGAGCAGTTGACTCAGCGCGTGAGATGCGTCAGGCTTAGCCGCATGTCGACTTGGTCGTCTCGAGTACTTACCTGAGCGCACTCTCTGCTGGAGAGTGCGCTGGCCCCGTGCGTTCGCACGCGGGCCTTTTTTGTGCCTTGCAAAGCCATGTGACCCCGAGACCACCGACCACGAGCCAGAAGGCTGAACGCCATGACGAGACCAACACCTGAGACCCTCGCCCACCGCGCACCGTCGCCGGCGATGCTCGCCAACTCGGCCGCTCCGGCCGCCCCGGCCGCGCCGCCCGCCCCCGCCAAGGTCTCCGGGGCGGTAAGCCTCGTCAAGTCGCTCGAGGCCCTCGGCGTCGACGTCATGTTCGGCATCCCCGGCGGGGCGATCCTGCCGGCGTACGACCCGATCTACGACTCGACGGTCCGGCACATCCTGGTCCGGCACGAGCAGGGCGCGGGGCACGCCGCCACCGGCTACGCGCAGGCCACCGGAAAGGTCGGCGTCTGCATGGCCACCTCCGGCCCGGGCGCGACCAACCTGGTCACCCCGATCGCCGACGCGTACATGGACTCGGTCCCGATCGTCGCGATCACCGGCCAGGTGCCGCGGCCCGCGATCGGCACGGACGCCTTCCAGGAGGCGGACATCCAGGGCATCACCCTGCCGATCACCAAGCACAACTACCTGGTGACCACGGCCGAGGAGATCCCGCGGGTCCTGGCCGAGGCGTTCCACCTCGCCGGGACGGGGCGCCCCGGGCCGGTCCTCGTCGACATCCCCAAGGACGTGCTGCAGGCGCAGACCACGTTCAACTGGCCGCCCACGCTCGAGCTGCCCGGCTACCGGCCGACGCTGCACCCGCACGGCAAGCAGATCCGGGAGGCCGCGCGGCTGATGACCTCGGCCCGCCGTCCCGTGCTCTACGTCGGCGGCGGCGTGCTCAAGGCCGGCGCCACCGACAGCCTGCGCAAGCTGGCCGAGCTGACCGGTATCCCGGTCGTGACCACGCTGATGGCCCGCGGGGCGTTCCCCGACTCGCACCCGCAGCACGTCGGCATGCCCGGCATGCACGGCTCGGTCTCCGCCGTGTACGCCCTGCAGAAGGCCGATCTGCTCGTCGCGCTGGGAGCCAGGTTCGACGACCGGGTGACCGGCAAGCTCGACTCGTTCGCGCCGGACGCGGCGATCGTGCACGCCGACATCGACCCGGCCGAGATCGGCAAGAACCGCACCGCCGACGTCCCGATCGTGGGCGACGCGCGGCACGTCATCGACGAGCTGATCCAGGCCGTCTCGGCCGAGCGGGCGGCCGGCCGCACCGGCGACCGCACCGACTGGTGGGCCCAGCTCGACGACCTGCGCGAGCGCTACCCGCTGGGCTGGGACGAGCCGACCGACGGCACGCTCGCGCCGCAGTACGTCATCAAGCGGCTGGGCGAGATCGCCGGGCCGGACGCGATCTACGTCGCCGGCGTGGGCCAGCACCAGATGTGGGCCTCCCAGTTCATCTCGTACGAGAAGCCGAACACCTGGCTCAACTCCGGCGGCGCCGGCACGATGGGCTACGCGGTCCCGGCCGCGATGGGTGCCAAGGTCGGCCAGCCGGAGACCACGGTCTGGGCGATCGACGGCGACGGCTGCTTCCAGATGACCAACCAGGAGCTGGCCACCTGCGCGCTGGAGGGCATCCCGATCAAGGTCGCCATCATCAACAACGGCAACCTCGGCATGGTGCGGCAGTGGCAGACGCTGTTCTACAACCAGCGCTACTCCAACACCGACCTGGGCACCCACAAGCACCGCATCCCCGACTTCGTCAAGCTGGCCGAGGCGCTGGGCTGCATCGGCCTGCGCTGCGAGTCGGCCGCCGACGTCGACAAGACCATCAAGGCGGCCATGGAGATCAACGACGCGCCCGTCGTGGTCGACTTCGTGGTCGGCAAGGACGCGATGGTCTGGCCGATGGTGGCCGCCGGCACCAGCAACGACGAGATCATGTTCGCCCGCGACATGCGCCCGAGCTTCGACGAAGACGACCTGTAGAAGCCCGGCGCGGATCTAAACGACGAGGACGACCTCTGATGACCAAGCACACGCTCTCTGTCCTGGTGGAAAACAAGCCGGGGATACTGGCCCGTGTGGCGGGGCTGTTCGCCCGTCGCGGGTTCAACATCGACTCGCTGGCGGTCGGTGAGACCGAGCACCCCGAGGTGTCCCGGATGACCATCGTGGTCAACGCCGAGGAGTCCCCGTTGGAGCAGGTCACCAAGCAGCTCAACAAGCTGGTGCACGTTCTGAAGATCGTCGAGCTGGACCCGGTCGTGGCCGTCCAGCGCGAGCTGCTCCTCGTGAAGGTCCGGGCCGACCGCCCGGTCCGCTCGCAGGTGCTCGAGACGGTCAACCTCTTCCGGGCGCGCGTCGTCGACGTCGCGCCGGACACGCTCACGATCGAGGCCACCGGCACGGCTGACAAGCTGGACGCGCTGCTGCGCGATCTCGAGCCGTACGGAATCAAGGAAATGGTGCAGTCCGGCATGGTGGCGATCGGTCGCGGCTCGCGCTCCATCACCACCGGGCCGGCGCTGCGCGCGGCCTGACTTCTCCGGCGGCCGCGGCAGCGCGGTCGCCGAGATCAAACCAAGAAAGGTGCAGGACACATCATGGCCGTAGAGGTCTACTACGACGACGATGCCGACCTTGGGATCATCCAGGGGAAGAAGGTCGCCGTCATCGGGTACGGCAGCCAGGGCCACGCCCACGCGCTCTCCCTCCGGGACTCCGGTGTCGAGGTGCGGATCGGCCTGCCCGAGGGCTCCAAGAGCCGCCCGAAGGCGCAGGAGCAGGGCCTGACCGTCGGCACGCCGGCCGAAGTGAGCGCCTGGGCGGACGTCATCATGCTGCTCGCGCCCGACACCGCGCAGCGGAAGATCTACGCGGAGTCCATCGCGCCCAACCTCAGCGCGGGCAAGGCGCTCTTCTTCGGGCACGGGCTCAACATCCGGTACGGGCTGATCGAGCCCCCGGCCGACATCGACGTGGCCATGGTCGCGCCGAAGGGCCCCGGCCACCTGGTCCGTCGCCAGTACGTGGACGGTAAGGGCGTGCCGTGCCTCGTCGCCGTCGAGCAGGACCCCAGCGGCAACGCGCTCGCGCTGGCCCTCTCGTACGCCAAGGGCATCGGCGGCTCCCGGGCGGGCGTCATCAAGACGACGTTCAAGGAGGAGACCGAGACCGACCTCTTCGGCGAGCAGGCGGTGCTCTGCGGTGGCGCGTCGGCGCTGGTGCAGACCGGCTTCGAGGTGCTCACCGAGGCCGGGTACGCGCCCGAGGTGGCGTACTTCGAGTGCCTCCACGAGCTGAAGCTGATCGTCGACCTCATGTACGAGGGCGGCATCGCCCGCATGCGGTACAGCGTCTCGGACACCGCCGAGTACGGCGACTACACCCGTGGCCCGCGCGTGATCGACAACCGGGTCAAGGACGAGATGCGGCGCATCCTGGGTGAGATCCAGGACGGCAGCTTCGCCCGCGAGCTCATCGCCGAGGACGACGCCGGCCGCCCCAACTTCAACAAGTACCGCGAGCAGGGCGCCGCGCACCCGATCGAGGAGACCGGCAAGAAGCTTCGCGCCATGATGAGCTGGGTCGACCGCCCGATCACCGAAACGGCCTAACTGTCCGCGTCACCGAGGCGCCCTCCGGCCCGCCGGAGGGCGCCTCGGTCACGGAACGGCCGAGACTGCGTTACCGGCAGATTGCGCGCTTGGAACTATTACGAGCGGTGCCCCTACCTTCCCCCCAATCTATCTTCGCTTACGCGCACTTAATCGAACCCTCAGGTACCGTCGATTCATGCGTCTGGAGCAACCGCACCGAACCGAGCGCTTCGGCGCCGTCCGGATCCACGAGCTTCAGCGCGTCATCGAGCTCGACTCGGGCGCGCAGCGCGGCGCTGACCAGGGCGGATCCCACAGTCAGCTGGTGCCCCCCGACGCGATGCGAGCGGTCGAGGAGGAATTGGTCGTCGTTATTCCGTGCATGAATGAGACACGCAGAGTAATTGAGGGTGTGCTCTCTGGAATTCCGCACGACTGTCTCATCATTCTCGTCAGTAACAGTGCTCGCCAACCCGTCGATCGGTACGAGATTGAGGTGCAGAGCCTGGAGCAGTTCTGCCGCTCGGCCGAGCGGCCGGCCATGGCGATCCACCAGCGCGATCCCGGGCTGGCCGCGGCGATCAAAGCGGCCGGCATCCCGGAGCTGATCGACGACGAAGGGCTGGTCCGCACCGGCAAGGGCGAGGCGATGCTGATCGGCATGGCGATGGCCGCGATGACCGGCCGGCGCTACCTGGGCTACGTCGACGCCGACAACTACGTCCCCGGCGCGGTCAACGAGTACTGCAAGGCCTACGCGGCCGGCCTGCACCTGGCCTCGGCCGACAGCCCGTACTCGATGGTCCGCATCTCCTGGCACTCCAAGCCCAAGCTGCGCGACGGCCGGCTCTTCTTCAGCCGCCGGGGGCGCAGCTCCGAAGTCACCAACATGTTCCTCAACCGCCTCGTCGCGGAGTACTCGGGCTTCGGCACCGAGGTGATCGCGACCGGCAACGCCGGCGAGCACGCGCTCAGCCTCGACCTCGGCCTGCGGATGCGGCTGGCCGGCGGGTTCGCGGTGGAGCCGTTCGAGTACGTGGAGATGTTCGAGCAGTTCGGCGGCGTGCTCCCGGCCGTGTCGCCGCAGGTGCTGCCGCACTCCGTGCCGGTGTTGCAGATCGAGACGCGTAATCCGCACTTCCATGACAACAAGGGCGAAGACCACGTCAAGGGCATGCGCATGCAGGCCCTCAACGTGCTGTACCACTCGCCGGTCGCGCTGCCGGCCGTGCGCGAGGCGATCCTGGAGTTCATGGTCTCCGAGGGGGCGCTGGTGCCGGGGCAGGAGCCGCCGCGGGAGCGGATCTACCCTCCGGTGGGCACGCTGGCGTTCGACACGTTCCTCGACGCGCTCAAGTCGGAAGCCACGTCGTTCCGCCAGGTGGGTCGGCAGCTGGCTCGTGTCGATCGGCATCCGGTCGGGTAAGACGCCAGTTACGTCGCTTTTGTAAAGGGTTGTGAGGGCGCTCACGCCGAGGCGGGAGCGACGGAGCGTCCTCGTACGCCTACCATCGCGGGATAGGGCACGCACGCTTTCCCCGCGCTGATCGTCACGCCCAGACGACCGGTGTGACGGAGGGCGGAGACCGCGAGAGCGTCCGCTCGCGGGGAGGCGCAGAGCGCAGAGCGGCGCGCTGTCACGGCCACACTCACTCGAGGTCGACGCGCTGCCTACAACCCGCCCACAAACCTACGAGGACAGATGACTCCCGTCGTACTGATCGCTGAAGAGCTCGCTCCCGCCGCCATTGACGTGCTCGCGCACGACTTCGACGTCCGTCACGTGGATGGCACCGACCGCCCAGCCCTCCTCGCCGCACTGGCTGAAGCCCACGCCGTGATTGTCCGCTCGGCCACCCAGATCGACGCCGAGGCGGTCGCCGCCGCCCCACGCCTCAGGGTCGTCGCCCGGGCCGGCGTGGGTCTCGACAACGTCGAGGTGCCCGCCGCCACCGCCCGCGGCGTCATGGTCGTCAACGCACCGACCTCCAACATCGTCTCCGCCGCCGAGCAGGCCCTCGCGCTGCTGCTCGCGGTCGCGCGCAACACCGCCAGTGCCAGCGCCGCGCTCAAGGCCGGCGAGTGGAAGCGGTCCAAGTACACCGGTGTGGAGATCCAGGGCAAGACCGTCGGCGTGGTGGGTCTCGGGCGCATCGGTGTGCTCTTCGCCCAGCGGATCGCCGCCTTCGGCACCCGCCTGATCGCGTACGACCCCTATGTGCAGCCGGCCCGCGCGGCCCAGCTCGGCGTCCGCCTGGTCGGGCTCGACGAGCTGCTGCGGGAGAGCGACTTCATCTCGATCCACCTGCCCAAGACGCCGGAGACCGTGGGCCTCATCGGCGAGAAGGAGCTGGCGCTCGTCAAGCCGGGCGTGCGGATCGTCAACGCCGCGCGCGGCGGGCTGATCGACGAGCAGGCGCTCGCCGATGCCATCGCCGAGGGCCGCGTGGGCGGCGCCGGCATCGACGTGTACACGAAGGAGCCGTGCACCGCGTCGCCGCTGTTCGCGTTCGACAACGTGGTGGCCACCCCGCACCTCGGCGCGTCCACCGCCGAGGCGCAGGACAAGGCCGGCCTCGCGGTCGCCAAGAGTGTCAAGCTGGCGCTGCAGGGCGAGTTCGTGCCGGACGCGGTCAACGTGCAGGCCGGCGGCGTCGTCGCCGAAGACGTGCGGCCGCTGCTGCCGCTCGCCGAGAAGCTGGGCAAGGTCTTCACCGCCGTCGCCGGTGTGGTGGCGGCCAGCGTCACCGTCGAGGTGCGCGGCGAGGCCGTCGCCAACGAGGTCTCCGTGCTCAAGCTCGCCACGACCAAGGGCCTCTTCGCCTCGGTGGTCGAGGAGCAGGTCACGTACGTCAACGCGCCGCTCTTCGCGGCCGACCGGGGGGTCGAGATCGAGCTGGCCACGTTCGCCGACTCGGTCGACGAGCCGACGCTGGTCACTGTCCGCGGCGCGCTGCCCGACGGCCGCACCGTCAGCGTCTCCGGCACGGTGGTCGTCTCCGGCGGCAAGGAGATCATCCGGCTCACCGAGGTCGACGGGTTCGACATCGAGCTCACCGCCGATGGCATCCTGCTCTTCTTCCGGTACGCCGACCGGCCCGGTGTCGTCGGCGCGATCGGCTCGATCCTTGGCGAGTCGGGCGTCAACATCGCGGCCATGCAGGTGGCCCGGCGTGAGGCCGGCGGCGAGGCGCTGATGACGCTCACCGTCGACTCCTCGGTCGGCGCCGAGGTGCTCACCCAGTCGGCCGATGCGATCGGCGCGACCGCGGCGAGCGCGGCTGACCTGCGCGAAGAGTAAACCAGACCGTGCGAAAAAGGGCTCCCCGTGCCCCGGGGAGCCCTTTCTCATACGACTCGGGTGGGCGGTGGATAGACCGTGCCGTCCTGGAGGTCGAGCAGCATGAGGTCGTGCTCGCCGGACAAGCGCTCGATCGCCTCGAGCACGGCGTCGGCACACGACTCGCTGAGGCACATGAGGACGTGGTCGGGCGCCACGTGCAGTGGAGCGTCGGCCCACGGGCTGTCCGGGACCGGCTCCTTGTCCGGGTAGCGGGCGGTCAGCTCGGAGTAGAACCCGCCGATCCGGCGGTCGACTCGGCCCTCCGCGTGCTGACCTTCGCGGCACAGGTCGTGTGCCGCGCGTACGTCCGCTGGCGTGGCGGCACCGTCCAGGGCCCACACGACGAGGTCAAAACTCACGGGCACAGATATTGCCACCCGGTGAACGCCCGGTGGTGCCCACCCCACGCGACACGCGGTGGGGGCCCTGCCTTGCGCCCGGTCGGGGCCAGTCGCTAGCGTATTCATTTGGTTACGCACCGCGTGGGCCGGTCTTCGGGTGACGCGGCTGGCGAGGTGTGTTTCCGCACCTCCCGTGTGCGCGAGCCACGCGTACCCGAACTGCCGATCAGCCTCCGCGGTCACTTGCCGAGACCGCGGAGGCTGATCTTCCTTACCCCCTGGAGTGAAGCTCTTTAGTTGGGGCGAAGCGGCTCAGGCCGGGCGGCAGTCGGCGAAGAGCATGCGATAGCCATCCAGCGTGGGAAACCAGCCGAGGCCGGCCGGGCCGGCGGCGTAGAGAGCCGTGGCGTAGGCGTCGGCGATGGCCAGATCGGCACCGGTCACGACCGCGCAGCCGACGTGGCGCACCGTCTCCCCGGTGTGCGGGTCGACCACGTGCCCCCGGTGGCCGGTGATGCCGGAGGTGCCGACCGCCCCATCGGTCATCTCCAGCATCATCGCCACTTTCCGCGGCTCGCGCGGGTGGTGGATCGCGACGCGCCATGGCCCGCCGTGCGGTGCGTTGCCCCGTACCGCGAGATCCGCCTCGCTGACCACGGCGTAGTCCACGATGCCGGCGGAGCGCAGCCGCGCGGCGGCCCGCTCCACCGCCCAGCCCTTGAGCAGGCCGCCCGGGTCGAAGCCGCCCGGCACCGCCCAGGCGTCGAACCACCCGTCGGTGGCCGCGCGCATCGCGTCGCAGCGCGCCACGATGTCGGCGAGCGGCGCGTAGGCCTCGGGAGTGACCTCGCCCCGGCGCAGCAGCGAGACCAGGCTGCCGCGGCGCAACGGGCTGTAGGTCACGTCGATCGCGCGGAGCTCCGCGACCGCGTCGGCGATGGCCAGGCTGACCGTGCGGCGGGTCATCCACTCCGGCGCGACCAGCATCAGCGAGAAGTCCGCGGCCGAGGTGTGCACCGCGTGGCGGGCGACCAGGCGGCCGGTGGCGGCGGCGGTGGCGGTGCCGAAGGGCCTGTTGGCCGGGCCCTGGTAGCCAAGCCAGAGGTCGGCGCGCCCCCGCCCGTCTCTCGGCCGGCCCGCACGTGCGACGCTTCTGCTCGGCAACGGGGCCTGCTGGATTGCCATGAAGGAGAAGGTAGGCCCTCAAGTTGACCGGATCATGGAGATTACCTGAGAAAGACCTGTGTACCGAATGGTGGGACTCGCGTACCGAGAATCGGGACGGGCGATTAACGTTCCCTCAGTACGCGCGCATCGGACGAAGGGGTTTGACGTGGCACGCATCGCGGTGGTCGCCGGTGACGGCATCGGGACCGAGGTGGTCGCGCAGGCCCGCAAGGTCATCGACGCCGTGCTCCCCGGGGTGACCGCGACCGAGTACGACCTGGGTGCCGCGCGCTACCACCGCACCGGCGAGGTGCTTCCCGACTCCGTGCTCGCCGAGCTGGCCGAGCACGACGTGATCCTGCTCGGCGCCGTCGGCGACCCGAGCGTGCCGCCGGGTGTGCTCGAGCGCGGCCTGCTGCTCAAGCTCCGCTTCGCCTTCGATCAGTACGTCAACCTCCGCCCCTCCCGCCTCTGGCCGGGCACGGTCAGCCCGCTCGCCCAGGTCAAGCCCGGCGAGATCGACTTCGTCGTGGTGCGCGAGGGCACCGAGGGGCTCTACGCGGGGGCCGGCGGCACGCTACACCGCGACACGCCCGCCGAGGTCGCGACCGAGGAGAGCCTCAATACGCGGCACGGCGTCGAGCGGGTCATCCGCGACGCCTTCGCCCGGGCCCAGCGCCGCGAGCGGCGCAAGGTGACGCTGGTGCACAAGACCAACGTCCTCACCCACGCCGGCTCGCTGTGGTCGCGCGCCTTCGACGCGGTCAAGGCCGACTTCCCCGACGTCGAGACGGAATACCAGCACGTCGACGCGGCCGCCATGTATCTGGTGACCCAGCCGCAGCGCTACGACGTGGTGGTCACCGACAACCTCTTCGGTGACATCCTCACCGACATCGCCGCCGCCGTCACGGGCGGCATCGGGCTCGCCGCCAGTGGTTGCATCAACCCGTCGCGCGAGTTTCCCTCGATGTTCGAGCCGGTCCACGGTTCGGCTCCGGACATCGCCGGCAAGGGCCTGGCCGACCCGGTCGCGGCCGTGCTGTCGGCGTCCCTCCTGCTCGACCACCTCGGCCACGCCGACGAGGCCCGTCGAGTATCCGAGGCGGTCGCGGCCGAGCTGGCGTCCCGTACCCCGGGCGCCCCGCTGCGCACCGCCGAGGTCGGCGACCGGCTCGCCGCCGCTGCTGCGGCATAGCCAGTCTTCTATTTTTCGCTTCCTTCTCCACCCCCTTCTTCCCGGGCGCGCCTTTAACGAGCGTTCGGGGTATCCTGCATTTCCATAACTCTTGGAGGTCCAGCGCTATGAGCGGTGGTGACAAGCTCGACTTCGAGATCCGTCCGAATCCTCAGCCGGTATCGGCCGCCGAGCGCGCCGCGCTGCTGGTCAACCCGGGTTTCGGTCGCATCTTCACCGACCACATGGTCACGATCCGATACGCCGACGGCAAAGGGTGGTACGACGCCCGTGTCGAGGCGCGTGGCCCCATCCAGATGGATCCCGCCTCCGCGGTGCTGCACTACGCGCAGGAGATCTTCGAGGGGCTGAAGGCCTACCACGCGGTCGACGGCGGCGTGACGATGTTCCGCCCGGATGCCAACGCCCGGCGGTTCAACATCTCGGCCGAGCGCATGTCGATGCCACACCTGCCCGAGCAGGTCTTCCTCGACTCGCTGCACCACATCATCGAGGCCGACCGCGAGTGGATCCCGGCGACCGAGGACGGCAGCCTTTACCTGCGCCCGTTCATGTACGCCAGTGAGGTCTTCCTCGGCGTGCGGCCCGCGCTCGAATACCTCTACATCCTGATCGCCTCTCCGGTGGGCGCCTACTTCTCGGGCGGCGTCAAGCCGGTCGCGCTGTGGGTCTCCCCGGAGTACACACGCGCCGCCCCCGGCGGCACCGGCGCGGCCAAGTGCGGTGGCAACTACGCCGCCTCGCTGGCGGCACAGGCGGAGGCCATCGAGCACGGCTGCGACCAGGTGGTCTTCCTGGACGCGGTCGAGCGCAAGTACGTCGACGAGATGGGCGGCATGAACGTCTTCTTCGTCTACGACGACGGCACCATGGCCACCCCGCCGCTGACCGGCACCATCCTGCCCGGCATCACCCGCGACTCGGTGCTGGCGCTGGCCGCGCGGGAGGGCCGCCGGGTCGAGGAGCGCCCGGTGAGCTTCGACGACTGGCGCGCCGACGCGGCCAGCGGCCGGCTCCGCGAGGTCTTCGCCTGCGGCACGGCTGCCGTCATCACGCCGATCGGGGTCGTGCGCACACCGGGCGGCGAGTTCACGATGGGCGACGGCGGCCCGGGCGAGGTGACGATGAGCCTGCGCGAGCAGCTGGTCGCGATCCAGCGCGGCCGCGCCGAAGACCCGTACGGCTGGGTTCATCGCGTCCCGTAGCGGCACCTTTCGACGGATGGGCAGTGTCACCGGCACTGCCCATCCGCGTATCACCACGTGCGGCCGCCTTCAGGACCTCAACCCCTGAAGACTCACGCGACCTGGTTTTCGTGAAGGATCCGTGTCGCCTGAGCGACCCGAATCCTTCACGATCCCGTATGCCGGCATCACATCTGGATGCCGGGCCCGCGGGGCCAGCCGTGGTCGAAGATGGGATAGCGGTCGGCCCGCGGCGCGGCGGAAGCGTGGAAGACCGCCGCGTCCACGCCCAGCGCCCCGTCGTCGTCGGGATCCTCTTCCCAGCGCGGTGCCCACTCGATGGCGTACGCCTGCCAGAGCCGCGCCGCCACCGCGTAGGCGACCTCCGGCACGGCCGCGAGGTCGAGCGTCTCGCCCCGCAAGGCGAGCTGGGCGTGCAGCTCACACGCGATGGAGTTGCGGAGGCGGGCCACCTCGGCCGGGATGTCATCGCCATGCATACCGCCACGGTCTGCCTCCGGCAGGGGCAGGTCAATCGACCGTTGGATATCCCACAGTGCTCAGGAGAGCAGGTGAGTGCGGAGCGACGTGAGCTGCTCCGGCCGGATGCCGCCGGCCAGCAGGTAGCCCTCCGGCGAGCCGTGCCGCTCGCGGAGCTCTTTCAGGAAGAGCAGCATCGCCTCGGCGGGCGAGGAGAAGTACGGGCGGGGGATCTCCTTCACCCGGATCTTTCGGCTGCGCACGAACGCGGTGAAGCGCTCCGAGGCCTCCGTGCTCAGCGCGTAGTCCGTGGCAATGTCCTCGTCGCTCACGCCGAGCACCGACAGTGTCAGCGCGCAGACCACCCCGGTGCGGTCCTTGCCGGCGACGCAGTGCACGACCACCGGGGCGTTGGTCTCGTCGGCGATCACGCTGATCGCCGTCGAGATGCCGGCGACGCCCTGCTCGGCCAGGTCGTGGTAGCGGTTGGCGAGGTAGCGGGCGACGCCGAGCGCCTCCTCGTACGGGATCTCGTCCCAGTCCTGGTGCTCGGGGTGGATGTGGCGGTAGCCAAGGCCCGTGTACTCGGGGACGCGGCCGTCGCGGGTGACCTCGTGGGGGCGGCGCAGGTCGATGACCGTGCGCACGCCCAGCGCGGCGAACGCTTCGGCGTCGCCGTTGTCGAGGCGGTGCAGCGAGTCGGAGCGGAAGAGCCGGCGCCAGCGGACGGTGCGTCCCTCGTGGCCCGTGTAGCCGCCGACGTCGCGGAAATTGAAGGTGGTCGTAAGGGGCAGCGTGCGATCCACGCAGTCACGGTAGCTCAACCGGCAACCGGGGCGCCCCACGCGATACGTGGGACGCCCCGGTCTTTAGAGGGAGGGAATCCGGTCAGTACATCCCGCCGTAGTACGAGCCGAGCTTGTCCCGGTACGTGGGGTCCGAGTACGTGTTCTCGTCGAACTCGGGCGCGGACTTGATCTCGTCCTTCGTCCGGTCCACGTACACCTTGCGGTCCTCGTGGTCCGCGTTGTTCACGACGCCTGCCGGCAGCATGACCTTCTTACCGAAGATCCACGGCCCGGTGTCGACCACCAGGTAGCTGGAGTTGACTTCGTTGCTGCACCGGTCGATCTTGCCGATGCTGCCGTCGGTCGCCTCCACCTTGTAGCCGACGAGGTCCGAGCCGGTCACACCGGCGTCGTCGCGATACGTCCACGGGTCGAACGCCTGTCCCGGCACGGCACCCGGCATCACGCCACCAAGCTCGTTAGGGTTCGGCGGCTGGTACGGGGTTTGGGGATCGTGCCTGTTCACGGCTATCACTCCTTCCGACCCCGAGGTACCCATATAGAGCGTCACCTAACCCATGGCCTGTCTCCTGGATCTCGGTGGAGCGAGGCGAGGTCCAGGAGACAGGCCCTGGCGACACGTTCCCGAGATGTGGACCTTGCTTCCCAAACGTGCCGGTGCGGTGGCAGAGTGTCTTCTCGTGACCCACCTCGCCCTCATTATTGGCACCTAGCGCGCCGGCCCCCTCACGCCGAGCGCGCAGACCTCCCGCGACCGCGGGGGGTCTTTTTGTTGGAACAGGAGAGGAAGAGCCATGACCTTCCAGGTGTTTGACACCACGCTCCGTGACGGGGCGCAGCGTGAGGGGATCAGTTACTCCGTCGTGGACAAGCTCGCCGTGGCGCGGCTGCTCGACGAGTTCGGCGTCGGCTTCATCGAGGGCGGCTGGCCGGGCGCGATGCCCAAGGACACCGAGTTCTTCGCCAGAGCCCGCAACGAACTACCCCTTAAACACGCCCTGCTCGTGGCGTTCGGCGCGACCCGCAAGACCGGCATCGCGGTCGCCGACGACCCACAGGTACGCGCGCTGCTCGACGCCGAGACGCCCGTGGTGTGTCTCGTGGCCAAGTCCGACATCCGCCACGTGGAGCGGGCGCTGCGCACCAACGGCGCGGAAAACCTCGCCATGGTCCGCGACAGCGTGGCCCACTTCGTCGCCGAGGGGCGGCGGGTGTTCCTGGACTGCGAGCACTTCTTCGACGGCTACCGCTACGACCCCGCGTACACCGCCTCGGTCGTGGCCACCGCCCTCGAGGCCGGCGCCGAGGTCGTGGTGATGTGTGACACCAACGGGGGCATGCTCCCGTCGCGGGTGACCGCCGCGATCGGCGAGCTCGTCGAGCGTCTCGGCGTCGGGCCGCAGCGGCTCGGCATCCACTGCCAGAACGACACCTCCTGCGCCGTCGCCAACACCATCGCCGCGGTCGAGGCCGGCGTGAAGCACTTCCAGTGCACCGCGAACGGGTACGGCGAGCGGCCCGGCAACGCCGACCTCTTCGCCGTGGTCTCCAATCTTCAGCTCAAGCTCGGGCTGCCCGTCCTACCGGATGGCTGCCTCGAGCAGATGGTGCGCGTCTCGCACGCCATCGCCGAGATCGCCAACATCGCCCCCGACACCCACCAGGCCTACGTCGGGGCCGCGGCATTCGCTCACAAGGCGGGGCTGCACGCGAGCGCGATCAAAGTGGATCCCGTGCTGTACAACCACATCGACCCATCGATCGTGGGCAACGACATGCGGATCCTGGTGACCGAGATGGCCGGCCGGGCCAGCATCGAGCTCAAGAGCCGCGAGCTCGGGATCGACCTGGCCGGCCATCCGGAGGCCCTCTCCGCGGTCACCCGGCGGGTCAAGGAGCTGGAGGCGGGCGGGTGGTCCTTCGAGGCCGCGGACGCCTCCTTCGAGCTGCTCGTCCGCTCGGAGCTGCCGGGCCAGAGCACCGCCAAGCCGTTCGCCCTGGAGTCCTACCGGGTCCAGGTCGAGCACCGCGAGGACGGCGCGGTCGTCTCCGAGGCCACCGTCAAGGTGCGGGTACGCGGCGAGCGCGTCATCGCCACCGCCGAGGGAAACGGCCCGGTCAACGCCCTCGACGAGGCGCTGCGAGTGGCGCTGCGCCGGCACTACCCGGCGCTGGCCCACTTCGAGCTCGCCGACTACAAGGTGCGGATCCTCGAAGGCAGCCACGGCAGCGGCGCCGTCACGCGGGTACTCGTGGAGACCGTCGACGGCGGCGGCCGCGACTGGACCACGGTCGGCGTGCACGAGAACGTCGTGGAGGCGAGCTGGCACGCGCTCGTCGACGCCCTCACCTACGGGCTTCCTCGAGCCCTCGTAAGCTCCGCCGCCACCAGACGCGACAAAGCCAGCAGTGGAGTGGAGAGGTAGACGTATGAAAAGCTATCCGCGCTCCTATCTGGACGTTGGCGTGCTTTCGGAGCCGGAGGTTCTGCTACGCCGCCTCGGAACACTCCCGCCACGTCGAGTTACGCGGGAGAACGCACGCCCCGCTCCCCGTGGGACCTGGCATCGACGTTGGATGTGGTCACGGTCGGCGGTCGCCGATCTTGTCGAGCGTGGCAGCGAAGGCATAGGCGTCGACCGGAGTGACGTTATGGTGCAGGCCGCTCGACGCCGTTTTCCAGCCTGCACCTTCGTAGGAGGGTCCTCATCGGAGCTGCCTTCTTGGCCGGCGGGCTGAAATGGTATCGGGCCGAGCGGATCTTTATCCATCTTCACGAGCCGTCTGCGGCGCTGGCCGAAGAGCGACGTGTCCTTGCTCCTGGCGGGATCATCGTCCTCGCCGATCAGGACTTCGACTCCACGGTGATCACCTCTGACGACCAGGACCTGACACGCACGATGGTTGCAGCATTGACTGCAGGCCGTCGCCGCGGCCGTAGAGAAGCGACGTATTCCTGGCACGAGCCAATGCCTGGATTGCTGATCTTCAGAACCGAGCAACGATAATCAGTTCCTGGTCGCGTACCTCATGTTCATCACGACGGCCCGGCCCGCCCCCAGGCCGCCTACTAAGTCTGGGGTGTCCGTTGCGCTAGGTGCGCCGAAGCGCTCGAACCCACAGCAAACCCCACGAACTAACACAACTATTTGGTCCAACTCGATTTGGATCGAGGGAAACCATCTTATTTGGACCACCTCGACCACTCAGTGCCTAGCATCACATCATCGGCCCAGTCGACCGTTGGCTGGGCCAGATTCGCGCCACGGGAGGTGCGATGTCCACCCAAGAAACGACTCGTGGATTCACGCTGGAGCAGCGCTACGTCCGCGAGGACGGCTCCATCTATCTGTCAGGCATTCAGACCCTGCTACGGATTATGCTGGACCGCGTCCGCTTCGATCTGCGCGCCGGCCGCCGCACCGGCGTGTTCGTCTCCGGATATCAGGGTTCCCCGCTGGCCGGCCTAGATATAGAACTGAGCCGACAAGCCCGCCTACTCGCAGAGCACGGCATCGTTCACCAGCCGGGCTTGAACGAAGAACTCGCCGCCACCTCCATCCTCGGGAGCCAGCTGGCCGGACGGCTCGGCACACTGCGGCCGGACGGCGTCCTCGGTTTCTGGTACGGCAAGGCGCCTGGCCTGGACCGGGCAAGTGACGCGCTGCGGCACGCCAACATGGCCGGCACCTCCCCGACGGGCGGAGCCGTCGCGTTCGTCGGTGACGATCCGAGCGCCAAGTCCTCGTCGCTCCCAAGCGCGTCCGAGCTAGTTCTGGCTGACCTGGCCATGCCGGTGTTCTATCCAGCGGACGGCCAGGATGTGCTCGACCTCGGCCGACATGCGGTCCAGATGTCACGAGCGACAGGGCTCTGGACGGCGATGAAGATCGTGACGAGCGTGGCCGACTCCGCAGGCACCGCGACAGTCCGCCAGCGCTGGGATCCACCTGAGCTGTCAGGCGGATATAGCCACCAGCCCAATGGTCGCCTTCTCGGTGCCGAGCTGGCGGCGTTGGAGCGGAGCCTGCACGAGGTGCGGCTTCCGCTGGCACTGGCATACCTCGCCGCTAGCGGGGTCAACACGACCAGCGGCCGGCCCGGAGACCGTATCGGGATCGTCGCCGCCGGAAAGTCTTACCTCGACGTCCGGCAGGCGCTACGCATTCTCGGCTTGGGCGAGGATGACTTGGCGCGCTACGGGATCCGGCTACTGCGGCTGGGGGCGATCTATCCATTGGAGCCGACGATCGTCCGTGACTTCGCCGATGGTCTACGAGAGATCGTCGTTGTGGAGGAGAAGCGCGCCTTCATCGAGCCCGCGCTCAAGGAACTGCTGTACGGTGTCGCCGGCGCACCGGCGGTCCACGGTCGAAGCCACCCCGACGGCGGCACGCTTTTTAGCGGCTTGGGCGATCTCGACGCGGACAAGGTGGCGGCCGGACTAGCCCGTCGGCTGCTCGCACATGGCGGGTGTCCTCCAGTGCGGGCGTGGACGCAGCGGCCCCGCGATCGGGTGCGCCTGCCGTTGCTATCGCGCAGCCCGTACTTCTGCTCCGGCTGCCCGCACAACTCGTCCACCAAGGTCCCCGAAGGCACGGTCGTCGGTGGAGGGATCGGCTGCCACACGCTGTCGCTATTTATGCCCGCCACACAGGTCGGCGACGTCACGGGTATTACCCAGATGGGCGGCGAGGGCGCGCAGTGGTTCGGCATGTCCCCGT